>Ga0075160_10001466_pt1 | contig 14397 bp, 7 predicted proteins | sample JI91814C2DNA_FD_70969 | JGI IMG/M metagenome (GOLD analysis project Ga0075160, IMG submission 70969) | Wastewater effluent complex algal communities from Wisconsin, to seasonally profile nutrient transformation and Carbon sequestration -... | ecosystem: Engineered > WWTP > Effluent > Algae... | reverse complement strand
AACCTGATCATGGACAGACTGGTGGTGAAAGAACTGATCCAGGATGAAATGACTGTATCCCGATTAACTATGGCATTAAAAGATTTGTTGCAGGACGAGCAGCAACGCCGCGAACTTACCGTTGCCTATACCCAACTCCGGGAAATGCTGGTGGCCGGTGGAAAAGCCTCGGCACAGGCAGCAACATTGATCAGCCGGTTTTTACAACAATAATTTGAGGGCCAAAATAATCAGGCAGAGCAGGAACAGCAAAAGGCTGATCCGGTTAATCCCATGCATATAACCAATCCATTTGCTCTTTGGACGATTGGGATCTTTTTTCTTCAGGTAAAGGTATTCCGCTATCTGGTTCCAGACACCCATATCAATAGTTTAATGCCTAAAATAACGGATTTCCGGGCAGGAATGTTCATCAAAAGTTTCATTATCTGATCAATAATGATTCAAGGCGATGTATCAGCCAAAGGGACAAGAACCGTAGTGGTGGTTCCTTTACCCGGAGCGCTGCTGATGGTATAATCTCCTTTCATCATCACGGCTCTTTCCCTGATACCCAGGATACCCAGTGTTTTTTTAGCCGCAATTTCTTCCTGATTAAACCCCTTGCCATTATCCTGTACAAGCAGGAGGATCGATTGATTTTTAACATCCAGACTAACTTGTACCTGACTGGCACCGGCATGCCGGGCGATATTGGTCAATGATTCCTGAAAAATCCTGAACAAACCTGTTTTGATTTTTTCTTCCAGTTTTAAATCCTGGATACCAGCCTGGAAATTGGTTTGTATACCGGTACGTTTGGAAAAATCCTTACAATACCACTCTATGGCCGGTACTAAGCCCACATCATCCAGCAGACTGGGCCGCAGGGAGGATGAAATTTTTCTTACGGTGCTGATCACTGCATTGGTGAAGGCCAGTATTTCGGATTTGTCCTGTTCAAATTTCTCATTGACCGGAAGTTCTTTTCCAAGCCTGGAAATATCCATCTTTAATACGGTGAGCTGCTGACCAAGTTCATCATGAATTTCGCGGGAGATATTGACTCTTTCTTCTTCCCGGATATTTTCCAGGTAATTACTCAATTGCCGGAATTCTTCACGGGAGCTGAGCAGTTCTCTTTCAATCATTTTTCTGGCGGTAATATCTCTTACAAAAGTCAGGAAGCGGTCTTCACTGATTCTTGAGGCAGTAATTTCAACATCAATCACGGACAGATCCTTTCGCCGGAGCTTCCTTTCAGTGGTCACCGTCTTTCCTTCTGCCAGTGCCTGAAACTGCAGGGGCAGCCGGTTCAGGTCTTCGCCAATGGTGAACTCAAAGATCGTCCGGTGTAAAAGGCTTTCTTCATCATATTGTGCAAGTTGGCAACCGGCGGGGTTCACCACTTTAATCTTCCCGGTAAAATCCACAATAAAAATGGCATCAGATGCTTTCTCTACCAGGGTCCTGTATTTGACCTCACTATCCCGGAGTTTTCGTTCTGCCTCTGCTTTCTCAGAAGTATCATGCACCAATACCAGTACACTGTTTTTTCCATAGTGTACATAACGGGCCTCGTAATCGGCTTTTACTCCTCCGATTTCAAGCTGGTACTGATGTGTGATAAGCCGTTTGCCACTTCGAACGATTTGAAGGTTTTCAATCACTTCCTTAGCCAGATCCGGGGGCAGTACTTCATCTACCCGATGGTTTAGAAACTGATCCGCCGGGAGAACTGTAACCAGTCCCCTGGTATTAATAAAATCAGTGATCCTGTACATCTCATCTACAATAAAAATTGTATCTGGCAGCGCATTAATAATGGCCCTGTTTCTTTCCAGGCTTTCATCCAGTTCCTTTGTTCTTTGTGCAACCAGTTCTTCCAGGGCAGCCGGGCGTTTTAAAATGAGTGTTGTTAAAACAGAACCCATCACTGCTATTATCAAAGACAGGATCAGGGTGGTAAAGGACCTGCCCAGGGTTTGATCGGGGCTAACGGGAGATACCGAGAGTTGCCATTCTCCATCGCTCACATATACGGTTGCCCTGCGTGAACTTTTGGTTGAACTTTTTACTGGCAAAAAAAACTCTTCCTTTCCGGTATCGGGATTGATTTTGGAGAGTTGATAAAAAAAACCGTTTGCCCCGGAGGTATCAATGCCTGCGGCGTTAAGCAGAGTATTAAAGCGGATCACCACGGCAGAGAATCCCCAGAAACCGGCAGACGTAAAAACCGGTAAGCGGCCCACTACTCCCAGTCCGCCCTGTTTCAGATTAAACGGGCCGGCAAAATAAAGTTTACGGTTCTGTATGGCTTTGTTGGCTTCTTTATTTCTGGCCGGATCAGTCAGGATATTATAACCGATCACTGATTCATGTCCTTCTTTTGGATACACATATTCAATTGTGCCGCCGGGAACCAGTTGCAGGGCATCAATAAAACGGCTGATGGACATGATCTCTGCCGCGATCGAATCTATATCGTCCGGAATGCGGCCATCTCTTAAACTTAGTGCCAGGGATAAGGTGGCATGCTGGCTATAAGCCAGGGATCCCTGGAGCCGGCTTCTGGCCGACTCAACGGCACTCATGGCCAGTTTTTCTTCCTGGTTTTTCCAAAGCATATACCGCTGATAAGTCAGCAGGGCCCCGAGAGTGATCAGCACCGCAAATACCATAAAACCTGAAACAATCGGGTGGAGAATAAACCAGTTGATGAGGCCTGATTTTTTTGAAGGCATTGCTGTTAGAAGATGGTAAGAAAGAAAAAAATCAACTCTATTAAAGTTATACTATTATTTCATAATAAAACAGGACAATCAACAGGGCAGTTACCTACTTCATTCGTGAAAAAAACCGGTGATTACAGTAATACTAAGAGTAACTATGTAGCCCTTTGTCGACAGAGAAAGGCAGGTTGCTTTGATGCTGAAGGAAGCATTGAATTCTATATAAGAATTCAACAATCGCAGTTGATGCCGATGTTGGGGTTGAAGAAAAGTTAAGTAGCTGCTTTCCCAAAAGCTAATGTTGATGATAAAGAAAAGTCGCCTTCGCCAAAGTTTGAGTTGATGAAAAAAGAAAGCCGCCTTCGCTTAAGCTATGGCGGCTGAAATGTGATAGCCGCCTTCGCCAAGGCTACGGCGGCTGAAAGTGGAGGTTACCGGAGTCGAACCGGTGACCTTTTGCATGCCATGCAAACGCTCTAGCCAGCTGAGCTAAACCCCCTTGTTTGGGCTGCAAATATAGCCGTCAGCCACATGTGTACCAAAAAATTAAAGCCGGTAAAACGCCCTCCGTTATCAAACCAATGCCCTGACTTTATTGCTGATGGGCTGGGAGGAATCGCGGACGATGAGTTCGGTGGAAAGCACCCTGGTTTCAAATTCGGTAACAGGTCTTTTACTCTCAATCAACTGCAGTAATAAATCAGTGGCCACTTCACCCATCTCAAAAGCTGGTTGCCGGATAACAGATAGCGGGGGATCCAGCAGTTCGGTCAGATCCGTATTGGAAAAACCAACAAGGGCCATGTCATCAGGTACTTTCAGTCCATTTGATTTGAGTATCCGAAGACAGCCGGTTGTTAGTTTATCTGCTGAGGCCAGGATGGCATCGGGTTTGTTTTTCAATGCCAGTAAATCATTCATGGCTGTTTCCACTTCATCCAATAACATACCGCCATGAACACAATGCCGGATGAGTTCATCTTTTACTTCCAGTCCGTTATCCTGCAATGCGGCTTTATAACCAGCGAGCCGGTCCCTGGCAATAGACAATACCGGTGCATTGGAAAGCGTCGCAATATTCCGGTAACCATTCTGGATCAGGTGTACGGTTGCATCATAAGCGCCCTTGTAATTATCAACGATTACTTTATGCGTTTCTATATTATCCACGATCCGGTCGAAAAAAACAATGGGCATTCCCTTTTGACTGAGTTCCTTGAAATAGGAGAAATCCTTTGTTTCTGCAGAAACGGAGATGATTAACCCGTCGATGGAACGGGAAGTGAGGTACTGCAGGTTCAGCATCTCCCTTTCGAATGATTCCCGGCTTTGTCCGATAATCACATTATACCCTCTGTTATAAGCGATCGATTCGGCCCCATTGATCACCTGTGAAAAGTAACTATTTGCAATTTCACAAACGATCATACCGATGGACCTGCTTCTTCGCTCCTTTAGACTTAATGCAATGGGATTCGGATGATAATTGATCTTTTGGGCATAATCCAATACCAGTTTTTTGGTCTCCTGGCTGATCTCATAGCTATCCCTCAAAGCCCTTGAAACTGTGGAAGTTGATAGCCCTAAAGCCCTGGCAATATCCTTTATAGTGACTGCTTCGAATTTCATTTTTTAATCTGCCCGGAAGGCATTGGTTAAAGTTACTCATTTAGAGTCTTTTCCCCTCATTTAAGCTGCATTTTGGGAATGATATCATATGCAAAATTCGATAATATAACCATCCTATACTGTTCTGAGACAGGCCCCGGAAAATAAATCCCAGATTCTTCATTACTCTTTGGATTACAGGAGGTTCTGATGATAACGATGCCGGGAACGATTGCGTAAAAAAATAGATTTAAGTCGGCTTATTCCCGCCAAGTTCTATGTAGACTTGTTATGGCAACGGAAGAAAACTGACCAGCAAAAAGATTTCTTACGGGCCAAAGTTGACTGCTTGCGAAATAAAACGATTGCCTCGCTCTCTTCAAAAGGGTCCCCTTTCAGGATCCGGCATCCAATCATTTTACTCCAATCAGTCATCAACCGGCTGATCAATCTGGCAAGTGTTGATTACTGAAAACATTTTCAGGAAAGGCCAATGACCATCCGGCATACCTGTTCTTTTTATTGGCAGCTTAGCTGACAGATAAATTTTCATCCTCGTTATCCTTAAAACAAATGCAACATGATCAGAATGCTTAAAACTGCGGGGCTATGCCTTTTGCTGCTATTGGCAATGGCTCCCACTAATTTTCTTGCGGCACAGGGAAGAGAGATTACCGGAACAGTAACTTCTTCTGACACCAAATTAGGTCTACAGGGTGTAACTGTTACCGTAAAAGGAACCAAGATTTCAACCACCACCGATGCCCAGGGCAATTACAAACTGAAGGTGGATGGCAAAGCAACTGCACTGCTATTCACCAGTGCTTCTTACACCGCCTATGAAGCAGGCATTAATAACCGTACGGTGATTGATGTAGAGCTGATTGCTGAAGTAAGAGCCATGGATGATGTAGTGGTCGTTGGTTATACCACGATCAAAAGAAAGGACCTCACGGGTTCTGTTTCTTCAGTCAATTCCAAACAATTAAAAGACTTCCCATTATCTTCTGCAGCAGAGGCCCTGCAGGGTAAACTGGCCGGGGTACAACTGACTTCTACAGAAGGCGCCCCCGGTGCGGATATCATTGTCAGGGTAAGAGGAGGCGGTTCAATTACACAGGACAACTCACCTCTCTACATTGTGGATGGTGTACAGGTAGAAAATGCGCTCTCCGTAATTTCTCCACAGGATATTGCCAGTGTGGATGTGCTGAAAGATGCTTCTACCACTGCTATTTACGGTGCCCGTGGTGCCAATGGGGTGGTGATCATTACCACCAAGACCGGCAGAAATGGAAAGACACAGGTTTCCTATAATGGATCCTTTGGTTTCCGTCAGCTATCCAAATTTCAGGATGTAATGGATCCCTACAATTTTGTACGCTGGCAATATGAACGCAGCCGCGGCAGTTCCACTGATAGTGCCAGTTTCGCTCAAACTTATGGTACCACCTGGGACACGCTGAATGTGTACCGGGAATACCCCATGGTTAACTGGCAAAAAGAAGTGTTTGGCAGAAAAGCGATGTTCCAGCAACATAATGTTTCTGTAAACGGAGGCAATGCCACGACTACTTTTAATCTCAGTCTTACCGCCAATAAAGAAGAAGGGGTTCAACTGGAATCAGGATTCGACCGTAAACTGGTTAACTTCAAAATTGATCACAAAGCCAGTGATAAATTAAGAATTGGTTTTACTGCCCGGTACCTGGATCAGGAAATTCAGGGTATCGGTACCAGCAACAGTGGTACGCGTGCCACTAACCGTCTGCGGCACACCATCAATTACCGTCCTTTTGAATTGCCACGTCCGGGCTTTGGTATCGATGATTTTGATGAAGCCTATTTTCTGGCTTCCTCAGGTGCTACCAATCCGATCATCCTCACAGAAGCGGAATACCGGAGACAAAATACAAGGGCACTTTATCTCACTGCCTATGCCAGTTATAATATCTTCAAAAATGTAACGATCCGTTCCACTTTTGGATTTGACAATGCAGCTGTTGAAACGAATCTGTTTTACAGCAAAATCACCAGTACAGCCCGCAACTTTGCTTCTTTACCGGTGGCTTCCATTGGTCAGCAAAAGAATCATACACTGAGTAATTCCAACACTATTCAGTGGGCTGTGAATAATTTCAGAAAACATCATGATATCACCGTGCTTCTGGGTGAGGAAGTAGTGGACCAGCGTTCCAAACAGAATAACCTGGAAACACGTTACTTTCCTTCAGATATTACTCCCGAGAAAGCATTGGCCAATATGCAACTGGGTTCTGCTCCTACCGGAACAACCAACCCACCCTCTGTTGTAACATCCTTTATTGAACCCGCAGCAAAACTTGCTTCTTTCTTTGGAAGGATCAGTTATGCTTATGATGACAAATATCTTTTCAATTTCAACCTGCGTTCTGATCGCTCCTCCAAATTCAGAACTGAAAATGCATCCGAACTCTTTCCATCAGGTTCACTGGCCTGGCGTTTCTCCAAAGAAAAATTCATGGAGAATATAAACTGGGTGAGTGATGCGAAAATTCGTTTCGGTTTTGGTTCAGTAGGAAACAACCGTATTGGCAACCTGTTGTATGAACAATTGTATGGTGTTACCGGTCAGTATGCATTTAATCATTCCATCGTTCCAGGTTTCGCTCCTTCTGCACTGGCGAATCCGAACCTGATCTGGGAAAAGAATGTGACCCGCAACTTTGGTATTGATCTCTCACTGTTCAAAAACAAAGTACAGCTGAACGTTGATATTTATAAGAACTCGGCTAAGAACCTGCTGCTGGCTGTAGCCATTCCGCCAACAACAGGATATACTTCCCAGTTACAAAATATCGGTGCTACTTCCAACAGGGGTATCGAGATTCAACTGGGTGCTACTCCGGTTAATACCAAGAACTTCAGCTGGAATTCCAATTTCAATATTTCCTTTAACAAAAACCGCGTGGAAAGCCTGGGCGGACCTCAGTCGCAAACCCGGAACTCCGGCTGGCAGGGATCTGATGGTGTGGACGATTATTTAGTGGAAGTTGGCAGACCGATCGGACTGATGTATGGATTTGTAACCGATGGTTTTTATAAAATTGAAGATTTCAACTACAATACCGGCACCGGCGCCTATACCCTGAAAACAGGAATTGCTGCGAATGGAGTTTATGGTGCTCCTCAGCCTGGTATGCTGAAATGGAAAGATTTGAATGGCGATGGTGTCATCACCCCTGATGGCGACCGTCAGGTAATTGGCAATGCCAATCCTGATTTTATCGGCGGATGGACCAATCAGCTTTCCTATAAAAACTTCGACCTTTCCGTTTTTGTAAATTTTGTAGTGGGTAACGATATATATAATGCCAATAAACTGGAATGGACTGATGGTGCTTTTTCCAACCTGAATATGCTGGGCATCATGAATCAGCGCTTTACCAATATCAATGATCAGGGTATCAGGATTACCGATCCTACAGAACTAGCCAAACTCAACGCCAATGCCACGATCTGGTCTCCGGTAAGAGTACAACGCTGGTGGCTGCACTCCTGGGCCATTGAAGATGGTTCATACCTTCGGTTCAATAATGTAACAGTAGGTTACACCCTTCCTAAAAATGTACTGGAAAAAGCGAAGATCAGTAATTTCAGGATTTACGCAACCGTAAACAATCTGGCTACGATTACCAATTATTCCGGATATGATCCGGATGTAACGGCCAGAAGAAGCGACCCGCTGACACCGGGAGTTGATTTTGCTGCTTATCCCAGGGCACGCACCTGGCTGGTTGGTGTAAATGTTACTTTTTAATTTAAAAAACGATTCGGTATGAAAAATAAAATGATTCAATCCATCGCAGCCGTCAGCATCCTGGCCACGGTCATCACGGCTGCCGGTTGTAAAAAATATACAGAAGTGGAAGCTGTATCTCAATACAGCGTTCCCCAGGCATTTTCGGATGTCTCCAATGCGCTCACTGCAGTAGTAGGCGTGTATGATGAGCTACAGGGTGATAATGGTTATGGCATCCGTATCAGTATGTATTACCCTTATGATACAGATGAAGGAATTGTCAGCGGGGGTATTGATAATGGCCGCCGTGGTATTGGCCGGTATCAATTACTGCTCACCAACGCAGAATTATCCAACCCATTCAGGCAATTATACCGTGGTTTGGAAAAAGCCAACCTTTGTATTGAACAGATCCCACTGATGACGCAATACAGCAGTGGATCTGCGAGTGACCAGGCCATCTTGAAAAGACTGCACGGGGAAGCATTAGTGTTACGTGCCCAGTATCTATATCAACTTATACTCAACTGGGGTGACGTTCCTGCACCAATGGTACCGGCTTACAAACTCGCTGACCTCTTTATTCCAAAATCTGACAGAGATTCAGTCTATGATCAGCTATTGTCTGATTTGCAGACCGCCAAAGGGTTGCTACCCTGGAGAACAGATGCAGGCGCCAGGAGTGAAAGAATCACCAAGGGTGTTGCTATGGCCCTGCGTGCAAGACTGGCCCTTTTCCGTGGCGGATATTCACTCCGCAGCAACGGACAAATGGAAAGAAGAAGTGATTACCTCACCTATTATAATATCGCCAAACAGGAATGTGAAGAACTCATGGCACGCAGAGACCAGCATACCCTGAACCCCAATTACGAAAATATCTGGCGCAACGTTACTTCCTTTACTTATGACCCGCAGGCTGAAATTATCTGGGAAGTAGGTGCAGGAGGAGGAAACTCCAACAGTGACAGCCGGATGGGTAATTATGACGGACCCAATCTTAATAATGCGTCCCGCTACGGAGCAGGTGGTGGTGGTATCGTGATGCTCCCTAATTATTTCTATTCTTTTGACTCTGTAGATACCCGTCGCGATGTTACATTAACGCATTACCAGGTAACCAATTCAACCAATATCAAAAGTCAACGCAGACTGGGAGAACTGAATACTGGAAAATATCGTCGCGACTGGAGGGTGCCTTTGCTCCCCGGCACGGTACTGAACGTAGGTTATAACTGGTCCCTGATCCGCTTCTCTGATGTATTATTAATGTATGCAGAAGCCGTGAATGAAATCAACAACGGACCAACTGCTCAGGCAATCTCCGCTTTTGAAGAAGTAAGAAGAAGAGCTTTCCGTGGGAATACCGGTTTGATTGGTGTTACACCAGTTGATAAGGTTGGTTTTTTCAATGCGGTTGTGAACGAACGATACCTGGAATTCGGTCATGAAGGCATCCGCAAATATGACCTGATCCGCTGGAACCTGCTGGCCGCTAAAATTGCCGACGCCAGAGCAAAAATTCAGCAACTGCGTGACCGGACCGGAATTTTTGCAAATGTGCCCCAGTATATTTATTACAAAAACGTTGGAGAAGAAATTGTATTCTACTCAGCCGCTGATAGTGTAGGTGGTGCTAAACCTTTCTGGAGACCTACTCAGATTCCTCCAACAGGAACCACGGGTACCACTCAGGTTCCGGCCGCCAAATGGGTAAGGATTGACTGGGCGCAAAACCTGACTTCGAATGCCATTGACGTGGATGGTACCGGAAACAAACCACTGTGGCAGGCACTGGCATTCTATTTTGTATCGGGCAAGAGCGAACTCTTCCCCTTTGATGCCGCCACTATTTCATCTTACCAGGGCAAACTGAAACAGAATCCCGGGTACTGATCTGTTCATTCGGTTAATTAAATAAATTAAAGGCTGCATCCCTGTTAAAAGGATGCAGCCTTCATTTCTTTATCACGTCAATATATATATGAAAAAAGCGATCCATACACTTGCGCTGGTAGTTAGTTTACAGGTTAGCTCCTGCGCACAAACGCTACAGCCTGTTGTCGCTGTAAATACCCCCGTTGCCTTTCCCGGTGCGGAAGGCTTTGGCAAATACACAACCGGAGGCAGGGGAGGAAAAGTATTGATCGTATCTAACCTGAACGATGATGGTGATGGCAGTTTCCGCAAAGCCGTTAACAACAAAGGACCACGTATTATTGTATTTACTATTTCCGGCACCATCCGATTATTATCACCATTGTCTATCAAAGGAGATATAACGATTGCCGGACAAACAGCTCCCGGGGATGGTATCTGTATAGCAGATCATCCCGTGAGTCTTGGAGGTGACAATATGATCATCCGCTATCTCCGGTTCCGGCTGGGTGACCGTTATCAGAACAAAGGCATGGTGGATGGCAGCGGACATGACGATGCCTTTGGCGGCAACCGTCATAAAAATATCATCGTCGATCATTGCAGCATCAGCTGGAGTACCGATGAGTGCTTTTCAGTTTACGGGGGCGACAGCACCACCCTGCAATGGAATATCATTTCCGAGCCACTCAATTACTCTTATCATTTTGAAGAAGGTGATAAAGACTGGGAACATCATGGATTCGGCGGGATCTGGGGTGGCATGCACCTGAGTGCTCATCACAATCTCTTTGCCCATTGCAATAACCGTAACCCAAGATTCAATGGCACCCGCCTGGGAGCTACCAAAGAATTTGCTGATTTCAGAAATAATGTGATCTATAACTGGGGCGGGAACAATGTGTATGGTGGCGAAGACGGAAACTATAATATCATTAACAATTATTACAAATATGGCCCCTCCACCAACAAAAATGTTCGATACCGGATCGTGAACCCCTCAAAGAACGAGACACTTCCTTTTGGAAAATGGTTTGTGGATGGCAATGTGGTAAATGAAGCACCTGATGTTTCTAAAAACAACTGGCTTGGGATTGATATGGGCAATGGCGGTACCGAAGCTGATAAAAAATCAGCGGTGATGGATAAAGCATTTCCGACAGAAGCTTTGTATACCCAGGATGCAGAAGTTGCATATACTGCTGTATTGGAAAAAGCCGGTGCCAGTTATAAAAGAGATACACTGGATCTGCGAATTATCAATGATGTAAAAAACAGAACCGGCCGGTTGATTGATGTACAGGGAGGCCTGCCACATGGTACTGCTTTTGAACAAACCTTGCAAGCATGGCCAACCCTGGTCGCATTACCTCCTGCAGCCGACCGCGACCAGGATGGGATGCCCGATGAATGGGAAACCAAAAATGGATTAAACCCTGCTGACCCCGCTGATGCCAGCCAGGTAAAACTCGCTAAAATTTATACGAATATTGAAGTGTATATTAACAGTCTGATAAAATGAAAAAAATAATTCTTCCATCTGTCTTTTTAATGTTTGCCACCTTGTTGTTCCCGGAAAAAAAGAAAATAAACATCTGGCTTTGCGGCGACAGCACGATGAGTATCAAAGAAACAAAATCCTTTCCCGAAACAGGATGGGGTATGCCCTTTGTGTACTTCTGGGACAGCACTATAACCGTTTTCAATAAAGCCAAAAATGGCAGAAGCACCAGCTCATTCCGCAATGAAGGCTTATGGAAGCAGGTGATGGATGGAGCGGGAGAAGGAGATTATATATTCATTCAGTTTGGACATAACGATGAAGTGCCTACCAAGAAAACTTATACTACGGAAACCGAATTCCGCAACAACCTGAAACAGTATGTTGCAGAAGCGCGTGCCAAAAAAGCCAACCCTGTTTTACTGACCCCAATGGCCCGGAGAAAATTCAATGCAGCAGGCCAGATCGAAGGCACGCATGATGTGTATGCACAAATCATTCGGGAAGTTGCCAATGAAGAAAAAGTACCGCTCTTCGATATGGATAAAAAAACACAGGCCCTCTACCAGCAATATGGCGCAGAGCCCTCCCGCTTATTATTCCTGCAAGTAAAACCGGGAGAACATCCCAATTATCCCGAGGGAAAGGAAGACAATACCCATTTCTCTGAATTAGGTGCCCGCCTGCTGGCACAGATGGTATTGCAGGAAATCAGAGAACAGGTTCCCGAACTGAGTCAAAGAATTTATACCCCTGTAAAGAAATAATATGTACCGGATAAGTAGCCTGTTGATCCTGTTTTTTATGTCCACCATGGTATCTGGACAAACATCCAACCCGCAGCAGTATAAATATGTATTCACCGTGGCCAAAGACGGAACCGGAGAATACCAGTCTATACAAGATGCGATAGATGCGATGAGGGTTTATCCGCTTTCTCCCATCACCCTTTATATTAAAAATGGGGTATACAATGAAAAAATAGAATTACCTGCGAATAATACTGATGTCACTTTTATAGGAGAAAACGTAGACAGTACCGTCATCAGCTGGAATGATTATTCGGGCAAAGGGAAGCATACTACTTTCACTTCTTACACTGCTAAAATTTCCGGGAACCGTTTCCGTGCAGAGAATATCACGTTCTCCAATACAGCTGGTCCGGTAGGTCAAGCCCTGGCGCTTTATGTGGATGCAGACAAGGCTGTATTCCGTAATTGTAAATTCCTGGGATATCAGGATACGATTTTTACCAGCGGGGAGCAATCCAACCAATTATTTGATCATTGCTATATCGAAGGCACCACCGACTTTATTTTCGGACCGGCTACAGCCGTATTTCAGCATTGCCGGATCAGGGCCAAAAGCAATTCATACATCACGGCTGCCAGTACCAGTGCCGGTAAAAACTATGGATATGTATTTGCCGATTGTATTATCACAGCCGACTCTGCTGTCAATAAACTTCATCTGGGCAGGCCCTGGAGGGCGCATGCGAAAACGGTTTTTATCCGTTGCACCCTTCCTGCTGCCATTGTTGCAGCCGGCTGGGACAACTGGGGAAATCCTGAAAATGAAAAAACCGTTTTCTATGCAGAATACCGGAACAAAGGAGAAGGTGCCGCCGGTAAAAGGGTTTCATGGGCCAGACAACTTACAGAAAAACAAATGCTGCAATATTCACTGGCCACTATTTTCATAAATGGAAAAGCAGTTGGGAAAAGCTCCAACTGGTATGCAGACAGCAGCGCTCGCCTATTCAATTACCAGGCTTTCGTTCCCAAAAAATTCGAGATTATATCTCTTTATACAAAAGTGCCCAACAACAAAGAAGTGCCTGACCGTGAAACAGCAATAACCCGCGATAATGTTACTAGAATTTCCAAAATCAGTCAGCCCACCCTCACTGTTTACAAACCGCAAAAGCCCAATGGAAAAGCGGTGATTATTTGTCCGGGTGGCGGCTATAGTATTCTGGCATTCGATAAAGAAGGTACCAGGGTCGCAGAGGAAATGAATCGCTGGGGTATCACGGCCTTTGTTTTAAAAAACAGGTTGCCGGATGATTCCATCAATATTGATAAAAGCCTGGCGCCGCTGCAGGATGCCCAGCAGGCCATCCGGTTGATCCGCCAACAGGCAAAAGTTTATGGTATCAACCCCATGCAAATCGGTATCATGGGTTTTTCTGCAGGTGGTCATCTGGCATCTACAGCTGCCACGCATTTTAATTTCCGGGCTGATGCACAAAACTCAGATACTACGTCTGCCAGGCCGGATTTTGCGATCCTGATTTATCCGGTCATCAGTTTTGACAGCAGCATTACCCATAAAGGATCCAGGAATAACCTGGTGGGCACACAGCCTGTCAAAGAGAAAGAACTATTTTTTTCCAATGATACACAGGTAACTGCTACGACCCCGCCCTCTTTCCTGGTTCATGCCAGCGACGATGCTGCTGTGCCGGTAGAGAACAGTATCCGTTATTATCAATCCTGTGTAAAATATAAAGTACCGGTGGAAATGCACCTTTATCCAAAAGGTGGTCATGGTTTTGGGATGAATAATAAAACCACTGATGATAACTGGCTGGAAAGATTGCGTAACTGGTTGCAGAAACTTTGACAGACAGAAAACAGGATTTAAAACAAGAATCAGTAAGTTGTGTCAATGAAACCCATCAATACAGCACTATGTTCTTTTGGTATGAGTGGCTGGGTATTCCATGCCCCCTTTATTACCACCCATCCGGGATTTCAATTGCACGGCGTATGGGAAAGAACCAAGAATCTGGCGGAAGAAAAATATCCCGGTGTTAAAACGTTCCGTAGCCTGGAAGCCATGCTCAAAGATGATGCGATAGAGCTGGTAGTTGTCAATACCCCCAGCGTGACCCATTTCGAGTATGCAAAGCAGGC
>Ga0075160_10001462_pt1 | contig 14423 bp, 10 predicted proteins | sample JI91814C2DNA_FD_70969 | JGI IMG/M metagenome (GOLD analysis project Ga0075160, IMG submission 70969) | Wastewater effluent complex algal communities from Wisconsin, to seasonally profile nutrient transformation and Carbon sequestration -... | ecosystem: Engineered > WWTP > Effluent > Algae... | reverse complement strand
TCCCGTTTCAGAGTGTCCATTTTAGCAACAAAACTTTCTTTGGATTGATTCGCATTGTCGATCAGTAAGGGAATCGTAGATAAATCAGTTGGCTGCACCAGCAGTCCAATCTGGTCGCGGATTGAATTCTCCAATGGTTCCAATTCCCATTTACGCCAGTCGGGGTTGTTTTCTTTCAATGCCGTTTCAATAAAAATAACCGGTCTTCTGCAACCCAAAGCAAATTCAAGCGCGATACCCGAGCGATCCGTGATCAGGATATCGGTTTCAGATAATCGTTTGAGTAAATCTGCCGTCTCATCCATTTCCATTTGCGGATTGTTCCGGATCATTTGTCGGATGGATTGAAATTTTTTACGGTTTCTTTTTACATATTCCGGATGTGGACGAAGGATGATCCGGTAAGCCAATGATTGCAGGGTGGCTAATAATTCCTCCAGACAGGTATCAAAAATACAGCCTTCGAACCAGGAAGGTGCGAGCAGGATCACTGGTTTTTCTCCAGTCCTCTTTACTTCATTCTGCAACTGATCCAGCAGCGGATAGCCGTAAGGCAGTAAATGTTTGGCGGGCAGGTTAAAAAGTTTTTCTTCCTTTTTTAATTCTGCTTCCTGATAAGGCCCGGTGCAAAAAACAGCATCATAATTTTCAAAAGCATTTTTCCGGTATTGCTGATGCGTACTCACGGCAGCATGAAACATATAAATATAAGCGCCGGTACCGGGAGAACGTTTATAGAGAAAATGCCCCAGATCTGGCATGGTCATGATCATCACTTTGGCTTTGATTCTTGAAAACAAATGCCCCAGCATCCATTTTACATAAATCACCTTCATACCCGTTGGAGCATTTTGTAATAAGGGATCCGCTTTATCTGAAGTGATATAAGATACAGGTACTTGCTCCTGCAACAGATCATGAATCAATTGCCGGTAATACTGAAAATAAAAACGGCTTTCTGCATAAACCACTACCTGCTGTTTTTGCTGCAGTAGTTGCTGTACTTCCCGGTATTCTTTAAAAAAGCCCATCAGCAAAGAATTAAAATTAATTCACTCAGTTGTTCCCGGTTAAATGCCACTGGATTATTCTCAAATCTTTCCTGGTTGATTTCATCCAGTAATTGGCCGATGATGGCGTGTTTGTCCAATCCCAGTTCATCAAAACGGATGGCTAGTCCTGCAGTTTGTATCCATTCTCTTACCATCGTTACTGCTAATACAGGATTCTTTTCTCCCAATAATTCAAGCAGGTCAATACTCAGGTGATTATAAAGAAAAAAAACGGGCATAAAAAACGCTACTGCCTGACCATGAGGCACCGAATGATGAGAAGTAAGATAATAAGAAAGGGCGTGCGGGCCGGTGGTTCGGGTGATATTAATCGCCTTCCCCGCCAAATGTGAAGCTTGCAGCATTCCCTCCCTGGATTCCTTATCGGGATGGCTGATAGCAATGTGATAATACTTTTTCCATAGCTGAATGGCGGCAGCACTATATTCCTTCGATTCCTGGTTGGCATTTTTACTCCAGTAAGATTCTACCGCCTGACAAAATACATCGATACCAGACACAGCAGTCTGGTAAGGACTTTGTGTAAAACTGAGTTCCGGATCGAGGATCACCAGATCGGGCAATAACATCGGATGAACCAGTGATAATTTCTTCTTTTCCTGATACATCACGGCAAAATGCGTGGCTTCCGTTCCTGAACCAGTGGTGGTGGGCGCAACGATAAAGAGTGGTTTCTTTTCAACTTTCTTAATAAGCTGATAAATGATCGTCTTGGCCAGATCGATTACACTCCCACCGCCAATGGCCAGAATGGTATCGGCACCCGAATCTTTAAAAGCCTGACAAGCGAGGCTGGCTTCTTCTTCTTTTACATTCACTCCTTTTTTGAGATACTGAGTAAAAGGTATTTTGTTTTCCAGCAGACTTCTCCCGGCTGATTCATAGTGAAGTCCGGTAACCAGAAATACCCGTTTTCCGTTTCTGGAAGCGATCAGTGCAGCTGCTTCTTCTATCCGTTTAAATCCCTGTAAAACTTCCTGCATGGGTATTTCATTAGTCATTGGTAAGATGGGACATGAAATCATTTTTCCAATCCTGCGGATCACCGGCTGGCCGTCCAAGGTCAGAACGACTGATGGCATTGGTCCTGATTTCCACAAACTGTGTATCAGAAGAGGATAAGCTATTTTGTAACCAGTGGTTCAGTTCCTGTTCATTTCGAATTAAAAAAGTATGCTGATAACCGCTGGCCCGGGCTATAGCTGTACAATCGACACGGAATGCTTCTGTGGGTTGTCCGCCTACAGATTCATGACAGCCATTATTGATCAGCAGGTGAATAAAATTTTTGTTGGCAAAATGCGAGATCGTGGGCAATGCCCCCATATGCATTAATAATGCGCCATCCCCATCAATCAGGATGGTTTTGGAAGGGTTTTGTAAATGGATCCCGAGGGCGATATGACTGGCATGTCCCATGGCCCCTACACTCAGAAAATATTTTTTGATCTTATTGCCGGCCGCTTTGTTTTGTTCATCAAACTCCCGACCGGATTTTCCGGTTGTGCAGATTACTGTTTCATCTCCTGATAAAGTATTGATCAGTTCACGGATCACTGATTCCCTTTGAAGAGAGAGTGTTGCAGGTATTGTTGTTTTTTCATACTTCACTTTTTCAAATATATCTGCGGACAGCAACAGGGCAACCGGGTTTTGTTTTTCGCGGGCTGTTTGTATGGCGGTTGAAACAATTTGTAATGGATCACTGCTTTGCTGATCCAGTTTAAAAACCGGCACTCCCAACACTTCCAGTAGTGGAACGGTGATGGCACCCATTTTACGGTGCTGGGGTTCATCGGGAATACCCGGCTCTCCTCTCCAACCAATCAGTAAGATCATGGGAACTCCATACATTTCCTGATCAGCGAGGGAACTGAGTGGATTCACCAGATTTCCCAATCCAGAATTTTGCAAATACACCAATGGCAGTTTACCGCTTTGCAGGTAATAACCGGAGGCCAGTGCGAGGGCCAGTCCTTCGTTTGCCGTGATGATATGCTGTTCTCCGGCTGTATGATCCTGCACATACTGCAGAAAATTTTTAAGCAGGGAATCCGGCACTCCGGTATAAAAGGAAATCCCTTCCCTGCCCAGGTGATCATATAATTGTTCAGCGCGGATCATAATTGGCGGGAATTAACTGTATCAGTTCTTTTACACTGATGAGGGAGCTTTCTGCTTCCATGCTGCGGTCATGCTGCAGAATGGATTGTGCCGTTTCCATCATGGCCGGGTAGGCACTCCGCAGCAGATGGTTCGCATAAATAATAATATTGAAACCGGCTTCCTTCAAAGCTGTTGCGGTGAGCTGATGATAGGCAGTAGGTACTGCTACCAGGGGAATACTGCTGTTTTTTTGGCGGATCGCTCGGGCTACCGTGCAAATATCTTCTCCCTCCCGTGATTTACTGTGAATCATGATACCGTCCACACCGGCATCCATATAGGCCAATGCTCTTTCAAGGGCATCGTCGGTTGATTTACCCAGCACGAGACTTTCAATCCGGGCAATAATCATAAAATCGGGGGTAACACAACTTCTCTTTCCGGCTTGTATTTTTTCACAAAAAGCCGGAATACTATCCTGTTCCTGTGAATCCTGTTGATCCAGTAATGAATTACGTTTTAATCCAGTTTTATCTTCAATGATGATGGCTGATACACCCAGTCTTTCCAGTGAGCGCACCGTGTACACAAAATGTTCGGTCTTTCCTCCCGTATCCCCGTCAAAAATCACCGGTTTGGTGGTTACTTCGAGTACGTCATGCAGGGTTTGTAACCGCGAAGTCAGGTCTACTGCTTCAATATCGGGTTTACCCCTGGTCATGGAATCTGTGAGGCTGCTCATCCAGATCGCATCGAATTCAGTGCTATTGCCTTTTACATCCTTTGCCTGTGTATTCTCCACGATCAGCGCACTGAGTCCGCTATGTGCTTCCATCACCCGGATAAAGGGTTTTACACTGAGTATTCTTTTCAGTCTTTTCAAACGCCATTCGGGCGTGGTGCCCGTTTCTTTCATGGCTTTCTGGATGATGGTAGAACTGATGCCACCGGTATATGGAACTTCTACGAGTTCTCCTCCCCACTGCTGCAGGGTTTCAATTACTTTTTGCCGGGTCGCCTGTTGGACCCCTTCCTTCCAATCGTCGCCGTGCACCACATAATCCGGCCTGTATTGCTCCAGGTTAGCAGTGTAATCAAGGGTATGCTGGGGCACTACTTCACTCACCCCACTGATACTTTCCACCACGATCTTTCTTTGTTCAAAATTCAGATAAGGAACACGCTTGTAGCTGGCAATAGCCTGATCGGTCAGTAAACCGATGATCACCCTGCCCAGCTGACGTCCGGTATGGATAATATTCAAATGTCCCGGATGCACCAGGTCTGCACTCATACCGATATACACGGTTTTTTCCTTCATAAAGCCGAAAATAAAGTATTCCCGGGGCAGTATAAAATCCAATTAATTAACTGTTGTAAGAGGCAGGAATCCTAATTTTACCTGCTTAGTCTACTACATGAAATTGTTCGCAACCAGACCATTGTTTTTACTGCTTTTACCCCTTTTCGCGATCCTGCATGCGTACAATGATAATTTTGCACCGGGAATGGGAATGGCAGTACTGACTCAGATTTTACTGTACACAGGAGCCGGTTTGCTTTTTTCGGTATTACTGATACCGGTGACCGGAAATTTCAGGAAAGCTGCCCTGGGTGCTGTTGTAATAATCGCCATCAATTTTTTCTTTGGTGCGCTGCATGATACCGCCAGGGAGATACTGGGGCGTGGGCATTTTTTAGTCCGTTATAGTTTTATTATTGTGACGCTGCTGATCATGCTGGCCCTGTTTTTATTCTGGCTTCGAAAAACTAAAAAAACTACCGACCAAAGCTATCGTTTTCTCCATCTTCTTTTTGCCGTACTCATTCTATGGGAATTGCTGAGCCTTGTACCGGCACTTTATGGCTTAAGTAAAAGAAATACCAGGGCCCTTGCTGCCAGTCTTCCAACCTGCGATACCTGTTCCAAACCGGATATTTATGTCATTATTACGGATGAGTACGCCGGCGAACAACAGTTAAAAGATATCTTTTCCTTTGACAATACTGCCTTTTACCAATCGCTTTCAGAACGGGGGTTTTTTATCGTTCCAGGGAGTTATTCCAATTACAATGCCACCGTGCATTCCATGGCTTCCCTGTTCAATATGGAATATGTGCCTTTATCCGGAAAAGACCTGGTGACACAGGGTAATATGCTTTTATGCAGGGATATCATCCGGCACAGCAATACAGGTGTCTTCTTCAAAAAAATGGGTTACGAATACCGCAACTATAGTTTTTTTGAACTGGAGGGTCAGCAGAAATCGGTTACCAATATGTATTTCCATCCCAGGGGACGTATCCTCACTTTTGGTACGTTTGTCAACCGTTTTCGTTTTGATGCAGGTTTTAATTTTTTTAGTAAGTCTACCGCCGACCGGCTGACCCGCTTAACTTTTCTGAATGATGAAACCACCGATAGCCTGACAAGAATTGAAGCCCTTCGGGTTTCGGCAAAGCCGAGGTTCATCTATTCCCATTTCAGCCGGCCGCACCACCCTTACTATGTGGATCGTAACGGGAAACCGATCGCATACAGTGATAGCCTTCCTGGATTCGAAAGAATCAAGTATGAATACAAGGAACACCTGATGTATACCAACCAGCGGCTGCTATCCCTGATTGATCATATCTTAAAAAATGCTAAACAACCACCTGTTATTTTATTAGCCAGTGATCATGGTTTCCGGCAGTTTGACAAAGAAGCACCGCATCAATACTACTTCATGAATCTTTGTGCCATTCACCTGCCCGGAGCCATGCAGAATCCATTTTATAAAGGGATGTCTTTTGTGAATACATTCCGGGTGATCCTGAACCAGCAATTCGGACAGCGGCTGCCGATATTAAAAGATTCAAGTACTTACCTTACAGAAAAAGCTCTCTGGTAAATCTATGCAAAAGGCAAACGCCATATGGATCAGGACATTCAGCGACCCCCGGTTTTCTGTCGCGGTAGTGTTGCTGGCGATTGCTGCCCGTTTTCTTCAGCTGCACTTTTATGTTGATAGTTTTTTTGACACCAGCTTCCAGGTCATTGCTACGCAAAATTTTGCCAGCGGACATGGCATCAGTACTGCAATTGCCCGTGTCGCTGACTTGGGTGAACCGGTTTATCTACCATTGGTCAACTGGCCCCCGGGTTATTCTGTCCTGCTGACACCGTTTTACCTGCTCTGTGGTAAAGAATACCTGCCTGCCTGTATGATCCTGGAAATGCTATCTGCCATTTCCATTATCCTGTTATGCAGAAAAATCCTCTGGCAGCTGGGAACTACGATCGCTGTCATCAACCTGTTTACATTACTAACCGCTTTCTTTATTTATTATTTCTATTATACCGGTTCCACAGACAGTATTGGGGTTGCCTTTTTCCTGGGGTCGATTACACTCTTGTTATCGGCGCTAAAGCAAAAAAAATATCCCATCACTGCAGTATTGGCTTCTGCCATTTGTTTATTGGGTGCTGCCAGTATGAAATACTTATTCTTTCCGGTGGTATTTGTAATACCGGTATTTGCTTTTATTTATGGATGGCAAAACCAGGAAGCCGGTATCAGGCGGGGAGCAACGGTCCTTTTTGCCCTGGTGGCGGTAGGTATCGGAGGACTTTATCTTTATCAGAAAAGCATCAGCGGAGCGGGTACTTATATCAGTGCCAGCGGCCGGGGCTTTTTTCCTGAGCATCTGTTGCGGTTACATCCCCTGATTCCCTGCAGTTTTATCACACCGAATACCATCCGTAAACTCCCGCCAGCCGGCGCCAGTACAGTGATGAATCTGTTCCGGATCATCCATATCATTTTACTGTTATCACTCACGGTGATTGCCATCCGTTCTTTTTTCAGGAAAGGCCTAAAAGCAGCATCCATCCAAAGGACTTTTATTTTTTTATCCCTTGCATTGGCACTGGCCATCAGCCTGGTGCTGGGAGTGCTTTCTTTACTGGTAGATAAGGAACTGATTCCGCCTGATCTCTGGTGGACCTATGTGGAAGATGCCCGTTATTATGGTCTGGCGGATATCCTCGTGCAACTGGTTATTTTTATGGCCTTCTCATTTTACAAAAATCAGTTCAGTGGCGGAATCAGGCTGGCTATAGCCGTGTTGCCCTTCCTGCTCCTGCCCGAAGCAGCCAGGGGAATGGTATTTACATTCAGAAGAGTGATCGGATTTGGAAAGGAAGACTATTACTGGAAAACTGAAAGGGTATTCTTTAATTATGCAAAAGAAGTTGTCAAAAAGAAAATGGCTGTTACCGGTTCTGCTCAAACGGTAGTGACCGGCTCACTTTATTATGCTAATTACCGCAGCGCTCTTTACATGAATGCCCCGGTGCTTGAAAAACCTGATTGGCTGATACAACCTCAGCTATTCCGGAGTAGTAAGCCCGTGATCCTGCTGGCAATTATTGGTGCTGAACAGCAAAAAGACTACCAACCCTTTATTGACCATCCCGGAACAGAACTTGGGGGGCAACTGAATGGGTTTTATTTTTATACGCTTTATGTTGCACCCCGATAAATCAAAACCGGTTTTCATCATTATACCCGCCTATAATGAAGAAAAAATGATCCGGGATGTCCTAAAGGGATTAATTCCACTTGGCTGCCAACTGATCGTGGTAGATGATGGATCAGCAACCCCATTACAACCATTACTATTTGATCTGCCGGTAACCGTGCTGCGTCATGCGATCAATCTCGGACAGGGAGCGGCCCTTCAAACGGGTTTCGAGTATGCCCTTTCAAAACAGGCAGGATATATTGTTACATTCGATGCCGATGGGCAGCACCTGCCTGCGGATATTGAAAAGTTATTGATCCCCTTAACAAACGGTGAATCCGAAATCGCATTGGGATCCAGGTTTCTCAGCGCTGGCAGCAATATACCATCCGGGAGAAAACGGCTATTACGAATTGCCCGGCTGGTCAATTATTTTTTTACAGGATTACTCCTCTCTGATGCGCATAACGGCATCAGGGCCATGACGGCAGATGCAGCTGCAAAAATTCAACTCAGACAGGCAGGCATGGCCCATGCCACTGAGATCGTTGCCGCCATTCGGAAAAAAAGGCTTCGCTACAAAGAAGTCCCGGTCAATATTCACTACAGCAGCTACTCAAAAGCGAAAGGGCAATCTGCCTGGGGGAGTTTCAGAATCTTTTTTGATATACTTTTAAACAAAATTTTCAAATGAACGGGATCCAGGTTTTACTGATCAGCGGGGTGGTGGTTATTTTCACCTATTACGTATCCCGTTTCCGCAATGCCCTGATCGACCTGGCTGCGCTGGTGATATTTGCCGGACTCGGTATCTTCTTTATCCTCTTTCCTGATTACACCAATGTAGTCGCAAAAAAGCTGGGAGTAGGCCGGGGTGCCGACTTGTTATTTTACAGCTGTATTCTTTTCTTCCTTTTTATCATTCTCAAACTATTTGCCCGTTTGAAAAGACTGGAGGACAAAATCACAGAGCTGGTAAGGCAGCATGCGATTAAAAATGCATCCGGAAACCAAAAGGACCAGGCTGCTGACTAGCATGAAAAAAATATTCCTGAAATACCCTTTCTTCTTATTCCTGCTTCCGCTGTTTTTTGTGTTGCATGGTTTAACGGAAAATGCCGGGCTGGTGCCGGTTTCGGGTGCCGCTATGCTGCTTTTGTTCTACCTGGGTATTGCACTGGGATTACTTTTATTTTTTTATCTCTTCTACCGGCAATTCCGGAAAGCAGCGATCATCGCTTTCTGTTTATTGGCTTATCAGTTTTTTTTCGGGGCCGTACAGGATCTTTTCCGCGACCTGTTTCCCGGCTCTTTTCTTAATAAATACAGTTTTATAATCCCGGTTTCCCTGCTTGGATTTCTTGGATTACTCATCCTGCTTAAAAAAAGAAAAACGATTCCGGACAAACCGGTTCTCTATCTGAACCTTCTTTTCCTGTTGCTGATTGCTCTTGATGCAGTTCAATTACTGCGCTATGCTGTCAATCATAAAAAAAACGAGCCCGTCGTTACAACTATATTACAGCCATGTATTGATTGTCCAAAGCCTGATATCTACCTGCTGTTAGCTGATGGCTATCCGGGTAATTCATCTGTAAAGGACTTATTGGGTTATGATAACAGTGGATTTGAAACACAACTGAAAAACAGGGGGTTTCATATAGTGGACAGCAGCAGAAGCAATTATAATTTCACCGCATTTTCAGTCGCCTCTCTACTGTCCATGAATTACCTGCCCGGAATAAAAGGCAGTAATCATGACAAAAAGGATCTGGAAATTTGTAAAGACGAAATGCGCCAGAGTCCCCTATTGTCTTTTTTGCAAAATGATGGCTACCGTTTTTACAATTACTCCATTTTTAGCTTTGATGGTTACCCCTCCTATACGACTCCTACATTCCTGCCTCAAAAAACAGTTCCCATTACCGCACAAACTTTCACCCGCAGAATCGTTAAAGATCTCTGGTACCATATGGCCACCACTTTCCGGATGCCATCGGTGATCCACCGTTTTAAATATGCTGACCAGATTAATAATGAAAAATTGTATGCGCTGACCCAAAAAGTAATCAGCAAAAAAAGCAGTGCACCCAAATTTGTATACACCCATCTGGTCATGCCGCATCATCCACTGTATTACGACAGTGCAGGAAATTTATACCCGATATCCAGGCTCGGCGATTTTCATTATCACGATACCGCCCGCCGGATCGGTTATCTGCAATACAGTAACCGAAAATTACTGTCACTGATTGACTCCATCCTGAAAGCATCGGCCCGTCCTCCTGTGATTTTTTTAATTGGCGATCATGGTATCCGGGAATTAAAAAAACCTTTTGATGACCGTTACCAGTTTATGACGATCAATGCCATGCTGATTCCCGGGAGTGACTATGCCGGATACTATAAGGGTCAAACGCATGTGAACCAGTTCAGAATCTTTCTGAACCGGCAATTCAAACAGCAACTGAACTTGTTACCCGATACCAGTTACCTCATCACTGAATAATATTATCTTTAGGCATGACTGTTCCTGCAAACATACTGGTACTGGCACCCCATACGGATGATGGTGAACTGGGTTGCGGAGCTTCCCTGGCCCGTTATGTAAGAGAAGGCAGCAGGGTTTCCTATGCTGCGTTTTCACTATGCCGCAAATCTTTAGCGGCAGGCCTGCCTCCTGATACCCTTGAAAAAGAATGCCGGACAGCTACCCGGGAACTAGGGATTAACGAAAGCCAATTGTTCTTCTTCGATTTCGAAGTGAGAACATTTGACCAGCAAAGACAGGCCATCCTGGAAGAAATGGTACAATTGAACAAACTGCATCATCCGGACCTGGTCTTTATTCCTTCTGCTTCCGATCAGCACCAGGATCACCAGGTTATTCATACCGAAGCACAAAGAGCCTTTAAACACTGCTCCCTGCTGGGCTATGAACTGCCCTGGAACCATGCCAGTTTTCGTTCCACTTATTTTATCCCGGCAGATGAAGAATGTTTGCTGAAGAAAGTAAAAGCGGTGCAGTCCTATCATTCCCAGTCACACCGTAACTATATGTCAGCCGATTTCATCCGGTCGCTGGCCAAAGTCAGGGGTGTACAATGTAACCAGTTACTGGCGGAAGCTTTTGAAGTATACAGACTGATTGACTGATCACCAGCCAATGCGCTGCCCCCATTTACCCAAACTGAAATATTTATTCAGGGTCAGGTTTAATCCCAATTGATGATAGGCGGTATTGGACTGGTACTGCGCTCTTGCAAAGCGGATATCCATTTTACCCAGCTTTACTGTTGCACCCATGGAGAATCCATTCAGTCCATTGCCCTCATTGCCAATATTGAGTTCCCTTCTTCTCAAAAAATTATACCCGGCCTGTACTTCCACATGATCACCGATATAGATCGTAGTTCCCAGCACCAGGTGATCCAGCAATTTACCGGCCGTAAATTTTCCTGATGAACTGTTAACAAATCCGTTTTCATTATTAAAGAGGGTATCCTCATAGCGGATATTAAAACGATGTACCCGCTGACCGGTCAATGAAATACCAAAGGGAGCTTTGGCCATTCTTTTGGTGAATCCGATTTGAAAATCGAATGGAAGGTCCTCTGCCCCGGCACCGGGATAGGCTTTTAACTGGCTGCCCATATTTTTTACCAGGACGGAAGCGCTGAATAATCCGGCAGAATCGGTGTACAGCAGTCCCACATCAGCAGCAATCCCATTAGACCTGTAAATACCATAAGCCGAACTGATAAATTTTACATTCAGTCCATAGTTCCACCGGCTCCCATAGGAACGGGAGGCCCCTATCTGCATCACCCAATCGCGGGGTCTGAAACTGCCGAGTATGTTTCCTGCCGCATCTGTTTGTGTGCTGTTGCCATAATCGAAATAATGCAAACCCCACAAAAAATTGGTGTTCAGTTTTTCATTTCGAAAAGCAAAAGAAGTATGATACACTTTGATACCGGCATACTGCAGATTAAACACCGTATTCAACTGTGTATGCATGGATGATTTTAGCTGGGCCGGATTATTGAAGGCCAGTCCGGCATCATTGGAGAGTTGCGATATATTCACTCCACCCAGTGCTGACAGTTGCGGGGTATTGGGCTGTTTGAGAAAACTGAAAACCGCATCCCCGCCCAGGGTCTGGGCGGGAGCAGCCATATTGCAAATGATAAAAAATATGAGAAGAAGGTATTTCAATATCCAACGAAAATACAGCTTTGAAAAAGGAAATCCGCTCCAGTATCGAAGCGGATTTATATATGATTTTATTTCAGTCAAAACAGTCCTGTACTGCCCGTTGATGTTGCTAGCCAGTTATTTCTCTACCAGGGCCAGTTCCAGCACCTGGCTCATGTTTTTTACAAAGTGGAATTTTATCCCTTTGATAAAGGCTGATTCGATTTCTTCCACATCTTTTTCATTCTGCCAGCAAAGAATAATTTCTTTTAATCCGGCCCGGCGGGCAGCCAGTACTTTTTCTTTGATCCCCCCTACCGGTAATACCTGACCACGCAGGGTGATTTCTCCGGTCATGGCCAGAAAGGGTTTTACTCTTTTACCGGTTAAGGCAGAGGCAATGGCCGTCATCATAGTGATACCGGCGCTTGGCCCATCCTTGGGCACGGCCCCTTCGGGAACGTGAATATGGATATTCTTCTTCTCGAATAGTTTGCTGTCCAGCTTGTATTTTTTGGCGTTGGATTGCAGATAGGTTAGTGCGGTACTGGCACTTTCCTTCATCACATTTCCCAGGTTACCGGTTAACTTCAATTCTCCCTTACCATCGCTCAGACTTGTTTCGATAAAAAGAATATCTCCACCTACATAGGTCCATGCCAGTCCAACCGCCACTCCAGGCATATTGACGGTTTTATAAATATCATTGCTGTAACGGGGCTTGCCCAGGATTTTTTCGATATCCGCTGCCGTCAAAATATTTTTCAGTTTGCCTTTCGACGCCAATTGTTTGGCCTGGTACCGCATGATGGAAGCCAGTTGCCTGTCCAGTTCCCGCACCCCGCTTTCCCGGGTATAGTCCTGGATAATTTGTTCCAGCACCTTATCGCTGATTTTAAAGAGGCTGTTTTTAAGACCATGCTGTTCCCTTTGTTTAGGTAACAGGTGTCTCTTCGCAATTTCCACTTTTTCCTCTACGGCATAACCGCTGAGGTCAATGATCTCCAGCCTGTCGCGAAGGGCCGGTTGGATATTCTGGAGGTTATTGGCCGTTGCGATAAACAATACTTTGCTCAGGTCATACTCCATCTCCAGGTAATTATCATAGAAACTATGATTCTGTTCGGGATCCAGTACTTCCAGTAAGGCAGAAGAAGGATCGCCCCGATGGTCGCTGCCTACTTTATCAATCTCGTCGAGTATCATCACCGGGTTGGATGATTTTACTTTTCGTAATGACTGCAGGATTCTCCCGGGCATGGCACCGATATAGGTTTTCCGGTGACCGCGGATTTCACTTTCATCATGTAATCCACCCAGACTGAGTCTTACATATTTACGTCCAATGGCAGCGGCAATACTTTTACCAAGGGAGGTTTTACCTATACCCGGAGGGCCTACAAAACAGAGGATGGGACTCTTCATATCCCCTTTCAGTTTGAGCACAGCCAGGTATTCAAGAATTCTTTCCTTGATCTTGTGCATACCATAATGATCAGTATCGAGAGTTTTTTCAGCTTTTTTCAGGTCGTAATGATCTTCGGTATAATCTTCCCAGGGAAGATCGAGCATCAGATCGAGGTGATTGTATACGACAGAGTAATCGGGTGTGCTGGGATGCATTCTTTCCAGTTTCTCCGCACCTTTCTTGAATAATTCTTTGGCAGATGCCGGCCATTTCTTGGCTTCTGCCTTTTTCTGCATTTCTTTTACTTCCTGGGCATTGGAGTCTCCGCCGAGTTCTTCTTTGATGCTCTTGAGTTGCTGCTGCAGGAAGTATTCCCTTTGCTGCTTATCAATTTCTGTTTTTGTTTTGGTAGTGACCTTGTTTTTGAGTTCGGCAAACTGCAGTTCTTTTTGCAGCAATTTCATCAGCAGGTCTGCTCTTTCCCGGATATGATTCAGTTCCAGCAATCGCTGTTTATCCCGGATATCGGTATTCAGGTTACTGGATACAAAATGGATCAGGAAGGAAGGATTCTCAATATTGCGGAGGATGATCGAGGCTTCGGCCGGAATATTGGGTGACAATTGAACAATATCAGCAGCCAGGTCCTTGATATTGGCCACATAGGCATTGAAATCCTCGTCTTTCGGAGATTCTTCTTCTTCCAGCTTCTGGATTTTTGCCTTGAAATAAGGATCATCGGAAAAGATATTCTCGATCAAAAAGCGGTTCTTTCCCTGAATGATAATGGTAGTGCCGCCATCGGGCATTTTGATCAGCTTCACGATCCGGGCCACGGTTCCGATCTTTTCCAGATCACCCATTTCCGGATCTTCGGTATTACTGTCTTTCTGGGCCACTACCCCAATCAGTTTATCGCCTTTATAGGCATCGGTTACAGCCCGGATACTTTTATCCCTACCCACTGTGATCGGTAAAACCACACCGGGGAAGAGAACAGTATTCCTTAATGGTAATAATGCTAATTCTGCGGGTATTTCGATTCCATTAGGGTCATCCTGATCACTTTCATTCAGCGGAATGATGGGTAAAAAATCCATTTCATCTTCTGCCTTGAGTAAAAACTGCTC
>Ga0075160_10001457_pt1 | contig 14459 bp, 14 predicted proteins | sample JI91814C2DNA_FD_70969 | JGI IMG/M metagenome (GOLD analysis project Ga0075160, IMG submission 70969) | Wastewater effluent complex algal communities from Wisconsin, to seasonally profile nutrient transformation and Carbon sequestration -... | ecosystem: Engineered > WWTP > Effluent > Algae... | reverse complement strand
GTTCCAGAATGGCGCTTTCTTTAGGAGTAAGACCCTTTATTTTTTTTTTCATGTTTTGGTGCCTGAATGTAAACGGCTTACTTGTTTTGAAAAATGGCTCTTTTGTGTACCCTTTCGTCGGCAAATATGAAATCGGCAGTGCCCTGATTCAAGGGTGCTTTAACTGAAAAAGAAGGGGTGAAAACACGGGGGCGCTAAAAAAAGGTGATTTTCCCGTTTCAGCGATTTCCATAATTTGGTATTCTTGCCGGAATCGGTTGTGTGAGAATTAAAATTATGCAATGACAAAAAAGAGCATTGAGCAAGGGAGGGGTGCTCAAATACAGAGGAACTGCCATTCATTGCTGCGGCATGCAGAAAAGGAAATTTATGAGAATATTACCCAATGCCTTTGCCTGGCAAAAATGCAGATAGCCGGGGTTGAATGGGAAAAGAAGAATGAAGCCATCGCAAGAATAGGAGAAGCCAATCTTTTATTGGGAAAAGCGGTGCAGGATTTACGTACTTTGGCAAAACAATTCCATAACTTAAAGCAATAATATTTACGGAATGACTACGATAGCTCTGGCTGATGATCATGTTTTGCTTCGTAAAGGGCTGGCCAGTCTGGTACAGAACCTTGGATACACGGTATTATTTGAAGCCGATCATGGACAGGAAATGATAGAGAAACTGCAGGCAGGGGCTGCACCCGACCTGGTTCTGCTGGATATCAATATGCCTATGAAAGACGGATATGAAACTGCCCGCTGGATCAGGGAGCACCAACCATTGATCAAGGTGCTTGCACTAAGCATGTATGATGATGAATCCGCTGTGATCCGCATGCTAAAGAACGGTGCCCGGGGATATATACTGAAAGATTGTGAACCCTCCGAGTTAAGAACAGCTCTCGATGCAGTAAGTCAAAAAGGGTTTTATTATTCTGAAATGGTAACCGGTCGTCTGGTTCATTCCATTGCAGCAGATGATGAAAATAACTGTAGTAAAAAACTTTTGGCTTTATCTGACCGGGAAACCACATTCCTCAAACTGGCCTGTACAGAAATGAGTTATAAAGAAATTGCCGCTGAAATGCACCTCAGCCCCCGAACAATTGACGGTTACCGTGATGCACTTTTTGAGAAACTAAACCTGAAAACACGGACCGGCCTCGTTGTGTATGCAATCAAAAACGGTATTTACCAGGTATGATCAGTTTTTATGTAGCCTGATTTGGGTTCCATTTCCCGGACTTGTAATAATCTTTACTTTGTAACCCACGGCCTTTGCCCGGTTCTGAATATTACGGAGACCATAACCGGTACTGATATTTTCAGGATCAAAACCTTTCCCGTCATCTGTAATTTGAATCAGCAGTTTTTTATTGTCCCGGCTGCTGCTGATGCTGATATTTTTACAGGCAGCGTATTTCAGGCTGTTATTGATGCTTTCTTTGAGGATCATATACAGGTTTCTTTTCTCTTCTTTCCCCAATTTGAATAATTTGATTTCATCTTCCATTATTGATTTATACTGGATGCCGCTAGCCTTGCAGAGCGGTTCAGCAAATTGCGAAACCCGGTTAAGTGTATCTCCCAGCTCATCTTTTTTATCGTCCAGTACCCAGATAATATCCCTGACTCCATTTATGGCATCCTGTGTGCCTTCTTTGATCATCAGCAGGTGGTTTGGATTCTCTCTTTCCATCTGCGCCAGATTGCTGTGAACTTTAATACTGTTCAGGGTGCTGCCGAGGTCATCATGCAGGTCACTGGCCAGCTGAATTCGGATCTTTTCTTCTTTTCTGAGCTGGTTAATACGGATCCTGAATAAACCATAAACTGCAGCAGCCAGTAGCAGTAAAACCAGTATTCTGAAAGCCCAGGTCTGGTACCATCGTGGTTGAATGTATATTACAACAGTAAGCTGCTGACCGCCAAAAGTGCCGTCTTTTTTCCTGAATCTTATGTAAACGGTGTAATGACCATAAGAAAGGCCTGTTAGGGAAATAATATTGTTTTCAGGTACGGTAATATAATCATGTATGATACCCGGGATTTTATAACTGAAACCTACTTTGTTATTTCCTGTAAATGAAAGAGCAGACAAGTGCAGATCAACGGGGCCAGCACCCGGTGGAAGGGTTATTTTCCCCCATTCAAGGTTATTTAGAACAAATTTTTTACTGTTTTTATAATATTCTATCATATGTATAAAAACAGGAAATTCATATTCCCGGGTCCGGAATTCTTTCAGGTCTAAACAGGTGAACCCCTTTATCCCGCCAAAAAATAATTTATTACCCGATTGGAGAACACCTTTTTCATCAAAACAGTTATCCTGAAGACCATCTTCATAGTAATAACCGGTGCATTTGAGTGTCCTGGTGTTGATTCGGGACAACCCGATATTTGTAGTGGCCCAGATGATGGAATCGTTTTCCGGAAGAATGCCATATACTGCATTGTTAGTCAGGCCCTCCTCTTCGGTGATATAGGTCCAGGCTCCCGTTTTTTTATGATAGCCATTGATGCCTCCGCCATATGTGGCAAACCATAAAATATGGCCATCGTCGTACATATCGAATAGGATAGTTGAATGCAGATTCTTTTTATCATGCCGCAGTATAAGGGTTACAGAATCCTTTTGTATGTCAAACCGGCTTGCAGTTTCATCGCTCAGGATCCAAAGAAAGCCTTCTTTATCTGTTTTCAGATTTCGCAGGTGATTTTCCGGAAGCCCGTGTGATGAACTGGTTCCGGCTTTATACTGACTTATTTTATGGGTATCCATGTCCCATTTTATCAGGCCTTCCATTTCCTCACTGGCCCAGTACCAGGTATTGTTAATGCGATAGGAAGTGTTAAAATAATTTTTTACAAATGGAGCCCATTCTGGATATTTTTTTAAAAGTAGTTGCTGTGATAATTGTTTGGTGGCGGGTTGGTATACATACATTCCCATATCGGATGACAGGAGCCAAAACTCAGCATTGATCTTTTCTATATGGTGTAAATAGCCAAGGGTTTCTGTGCCCGGGATTTTTCTGGACAGTCCGGTGGTAATATTTACTTCAAACAACCCGTTAGTCCCCGTTGCGAAAATCTCTTCTTTATTTTTTTCACATAAGGTGTAGATGTGATCAATAGGATCGCTGCCGGTACCGGTACCGTCAAATGCAGTAAAGCCATTGCCGGTAGTATTAACCATCTGCAGTACACTGGAAGTACTGATCCAGAGATTATCCTGCCTGTCTAACATGAGATGACGAATGGTATTATCTTCCAGCCATCTTGTTTTGCCGGGCATCACCTGGTATTGGAACACTTTGCCGGTATTAAGATTAATCTTAAAAAGTCCGTTATTGGTGCCAGCCCATACAGTATTATTTCTGTCGCAAATAATACTGTTCACAACTGTGCCTGCAAAAGCGGGTACTTTGTATTCGCGGGCAAAAACCCATTTATCATCCTGATATGATCCTGCTATGATGCTGTTAGGCGTGGCCAGATATGCTACATCTCCTTTAAGCGCAATATCTCTTACTTCGATCAGGGAGGCGGAGTTTGGGCTGAAATTGCGGATGACCCCGGTTTTTTCAAGTGTCTGGCTGTTGTAAATCAGCGTGCCCAGTCCGGGAATACCAATAGCTATATGTTGCTTTCCTATCAGTCTGATAAAAGACGGGGTAATTTTACCCGGGAAGCCCTCAATGGATTTTACAACTGTATACTTTTTTTCATTTTCCTTTTTCCAGGCAAAGTAGTTGACCCCCCTCAGCCAGGTGGTCTGGTTGTTGTCAAAAAGGATATCCCAGATCCAGTAATCAGGAACTGACAGAGAGCCAAGTGTGTCGGCTCCGGCTGTTGTGATGTGCAGGTTGGTGGTATTGATGATGTCAAAACCGTTCATGTAATCAGCTCCATAAACGGCATCTTTATTATCAAATGCAATATTCAGAAATACATTTCCCAGTGTGGAAGGCTCTTTACCGCTTTTGTTTTTGAAAACCTGGAAACTGCTTCCATTGTACCGGTAGATCCCATCCTGGGTGGCGATCCATATAAAACCGTGCCGGTCCTGGACGGTATTTGAAATATTATAGGTCGAAAGGCCTTCCCGGAATGAGAAAGTCTGGAAATTCAGTTGCTGGGAAAATAATGGATTGCTCAGGCATGCAAATAATGCACATATACCGTTTAAACACCTTTTTAATTTATACCCCATTCTTCCTAAATTTATTAAAATCAACTGTAATGGCAAGAAGACCTATCAAGAAGTGGACAATATTAATGCAGGTAAGCGCAGAAAACAACCTTTTTACAGATATGTTGAGGGTTATGGAAGAACTTTATAGTATTCGGGAAAATGGCGAAAATGGATTTGAAGAGGTGAATTTCCTGGTTTTGTTTGATGGATTGGAGGCCAAGAAATTTTCATACGATTTTTCCAGGCCTGCATTATACCTGGTCAGGCCCGGGACCAGCTTTTTTATTGAGTACCCGGAGTATATACTCAGAAATGAGGACATGACCGATCCGAACAATCTGAAAAATATTTATCAGTTTGTGAAAGACAATTTTCCAGCCCGGAAATTCGGATTTATTTACAAAGGTCATGGCAGTCATGGAGAAGGGGACATCGGGTCAACCATTTTCAAAGAGCGGATAATGAAAGTGCCGGTTTCTTATGAAGAAACGACGAGTTACAAAAAACTGGATCGTAAGATCAACCTGAAAGCAAAATATTTCAAGGGGTGGAAGGTGATGGATTATTACAGGATCAGTGGATTCAGGAGCCTCAATCTCGAAGAAGTCTATTTTATGGTTATCCTGGGAAAGCGTGGGGGAAAAACCCTGACCTACAGGGTGATGGCACAGCAACTCATAAAAGTTTTCGGCGAGAACAAACTGGATTTTCTTTTTCTGGACTGCTGCTGGGGCATGCAAATTGAAAATGCCTATAGTTTCAGGAATATTGCAAAATACTTTATTGCGTCTGCCGATCTGATGCCGGCAGCAGGCGTAGGGTACAGCGATTTTCTGAAAAAGTTAATCGAGCGACCAACGATCAAGGAGCGGGAAATTGCCAATATATTGCTCTCTGTTTTCTTTACGAATAAGTACGACGATTATGACAATGAGGAGGATGCCAGTTTCAGGAAAATGGGCGTATCGCTGACCAATATGAAGATGGACGAACTGGACAATTGCCTAACCGTGTTCAATGAACTTTGCGAATACCTTGGTGCCGATATTGGAAAATTCGCTCCTCTGGTTAAAAAAGTGAGGGATTGTTGCGAGGATCATACATACTCAGCTGTTGCAGTTGATTTCAATATGTTTAATATTGACCTGGTCTGGTTTCTCGAAAACTTATTGTACTTCAATCAAAAATTCACTAAAGACCAGGGCCTATCGAATCTTACCCTTCAACTGCTTTATCTTGTTACAGTAAGATTGCGTTTTGGTTTTATGGGGAACAATTATAAAAAACTGAAACCCGGGACGAGGGCAATCGGTGGGAATGGGATTACCATTACATTCCCCGAAAACCAGGTAGAATACAGGGGGTCTATGTTTTATAAAAAAAATGGCATCAACCCGGAATTTATCACAGATACTGAATGGAGGCCTTTTCTGAGTGCTTATTATAAGCATATCAGTAGCGTGTTGAAGAACAAAAAACCAGGTAATGAATATATCCAAAGGGTCAGGGAAGACAGGGCACTGGCAAGAATGATGGGAATCAGGGGGGTGTCCGACAGGGAAATCAGGAGCGGGATCCATAAGTTTTTTAAAACCGCGATGGAATAGGAGGGTATGAGATAAAAACTTATCAGATTGTCCGGCCCGAAATAATGAAAGCTGCCGTAATGAAACGTATGGGAAATAGCTGCGGTTTTTAAAAATGCGGGCTGGAATTAATAAGAGGATACTGTTCCGGTTTCTAAATTGCTACGGGTAGATGCCGTTTCTTTTCTCGAAGGGAATCTCCGGAGAAACTAAGTCCTGTTGGTTTTATGAAATAGAGGATAGTTTTTCACAGGATTGCAGCACAGGCAATATAGCCTAAGTACTAAATAATGCCTGATGATCCGGTATGAAGTGCTGATCTTATAAAATTCAGAGATAAAAAGAAATTATTTTTTTGGATTGAGGGCGATTACAATTTTGACAGAGGTGCCCGTAAAGGTCTTGTTATAGAATAGCCGGTTGTCGGTAGCGTCCAATGCGTTGTAAAATTCATTGGGCACACCGTTTGGGATGGGAGCGTCTTTATAAATGTCAACAATATAATCCCTCAACTGGCGTATTTTGATGACATCATAAAATACAGCCAGCTGGATGTTTTTGTTAAAAAAGTAACCCAGTCCAATTCCCCCGTCAATTTGCTTATTGAAAGAGATATTCGAGGAACTGATTTCAGCCAGATTGATGCCAATGTTGAGGGCAAGTTTCTGATAAAATTGAGCTTTATGGCCACTGGCCTGTGCAGCAATGATCGGTTTATTCCTGGCGTTTAACTTTTCTTCTAAATCAAAAAATTTGATCGTAAGCGTAGAGGAAATCACAAACCCTGTTTTTGAGAGATCCTGTACCACCAGTTTATTCTGATCCGGTGAAAGGGAATAGTCTTTTGGATTGTTCCGGAGAAAGGATGGTCCGAAGCCGAAACCGATGGTGGCGCCATTGAGTTCCTGAGCGTAAGCGGAGTGGCAGCAATATAGTATTGTAATTAAAATTGTAAGCTTCTTCATGATGGTATCGTTTAATTTTTAAAAATAGCTTTTGAAGGCGCTAACGGGTACCGTGAAAACACCCTGAAAGCCGGGTTAAATCACCTGTTTTATTTTTTTTGAGGAAGTTTAATTTGGTGGTAATTTAAAACAATTCTAAAACCAAAAACCAACAGAATGAGAAAGCTGATTAGTTCGTTACTTTTTCTTGGAATCCTGATTGTTGCCTGTAATGACGGGGGTAAAAAGGGCCCTGATAAAGGTTCAGTATCAGTAGATACTTTAGCAGGTGCAGCCGTTCTTGAGGCCTGCAATCTGGATGATACTGTAAAAATCCCTACTGACCTGTGTGGAAGCAGTGGCTCTGGTAATTTTGTGATCGATCCGGTCTTAGCTCAAGAGTATATTGCTGCGTTTAATTTAAAGTATGTAAAACCGGGAACTGGTTTGGAAAAGGAGTATTGGGTTTCAAAATGTGATATTGAGGCCTTGAATAATTTTTTCAGGAAAAATAAAGAATATGATGGCGCTTGGATAACATATACTTCTGATCAGGCACCGAGTAATAAATCATCAATTAATTTTGTTCCATCCATTTATAAAATTGAAGGGAGCCAGAGGCATGAACCACAATGGGCGGCTGTTTCAAAAATTGTGCCGCCAGCCGGGTGTACACTATCGGCTTATTTTTCAACATCAAATGTAAAAGCGGGTCAGTTTCGTCAAATCCACCGGAAAGAAGGCACCGGGGGGCTTGTTAACCTGCTGTCAAGGCGTGTATGGGTTGATACCTGTGTTTTTTATTCACTTTATAAAATTATCCAGGCTTATTCCAGTTCTAATACGCCAATGGATGGGATGTTTGTTTATTCAGCAGCCTATAATTCTGCGCCTGCTTATCCGCCGCATGGTTATATGGCTAAGGATCATGCTACTTTAATATTGGTACTTAGTTATACTTGTCCCGAGATTGACGGGCATTTTCCTGCATGGGATGTTAATAAGTATTTATACAATAAACTTGTGAAAAATGCAGTGGGAGCCGCGCCTCCTGCATTTAATCATGGAGAACTTTGTCCGAATGCATGTACTGGTTTAGATTAACGGAAGCTTGAAAATTACACATAATCATATCATTGAGGCTATTGCATTCGTAGTTAGTCTCATTTATTGGAAAGATATCAGAAAGGGGCACCTTAAAGTGCTCCCTTTCTTTCTGTTTTTTATTCTCTGTATAGAGCTAATGGGTACTTATTTCAAGTCAGTACCTTATGCGAATGCCAAGTTGTATAATATCAGCATCCCGATCGAATATTTTTTTTATCTATTGCTTTTTCGTTTACATGGAGGAGTATGGCAACGAAAGTATATAATGGCGGCCATCTTTGGTTTTTTCTGTTTGACAACCTATTATTTTATTACTTCGCCGATACATGTTTTTCATAGCAAGGTACTATTATGTGGCACGGCAATGGTGGTGATTGCTTCCTGTATTTACCTTTTCGAGAAGTTCAGATCCGTTGAGGAACACTCATTGCTGTCAGATCCATTTTTCTGGATTGCAACGGGACTCCTACTGTTTAATCTGGAAGACTTCGCCTATTTCTTTCTTTACGATATGATAAATCTCAATAACTGGGATCGCTACGATCAATGGTTCAAGGCCATTAATAACAGCTTGTTGGTTTTATTGTATTTATCGTATATTGTAGCAATTGTAATATGCCATAAGAATCGAAGCCGTCATGCCAAATGATTTCCGGTTTTTCCTGATTACTTTCATCATAGTATTCTTTCTTCTTGGTTTGTTTATTGTCCTGCTTGCTACTCTTTATTCCAAAAAACAGCAAAAGAACAAAATAGAGAAAATGCGAATGCAGTCTGAATACTCGGAGGCCTTGTTGAATGCACAGATTGAAATTCAGGAGAATACTTTAAGAAATATTTCCCAGGAAATTCACGACAATATTGGTCAGGTGCTCACGCTGGCAAAACTGAACCTGGGTACCATGGAGACAGCGGAGCCAGTGATCCGGGAAAAACTTTTGATTACCAGGCAGCTTGTTGCAAAAGCAATTGTTGACCTCCGCGACCTCAGCCGGAGTTTCAATACCGACCATATTGCAGCTATTGGATTTCAGGCAGCTATTGAGTATGAACTGGGTTTAATCCAAAAGACAGCCGGAATTACAACCTCTCTGTCAGTTTCAGGGGAGCCTTTCAGAATCAATCCACAAAAAGAATTGATTCTATTCCGGATCGTGCAGGAGGTTTTTAATAATGCAATGAAACATGCAGAAGCAGGATCAATAAAGATTGCCCTTTCTTTTCACAATGACAAATTAGAGCTTTGCATAAAGGACAATGGCAAAGGATTTCAAGTGGATGCAACAATATCAGGAAAACAAGGATTGGCAGGCTTAGGACTCCGAAATATTCAGAACAGGGCAAAATTGATTGGGGCAGAATTTGACCTGGTAAGCCAGCCAGGTGCTGGTACTACAGTAACAATTCATCTCGACGCTCAGCCTGTTGGCAGTGTAAGCTAAAGACCGCCTTGATTCAGGCTATTTACTTTAATGTGTTGGAAAACTTTAGGACATTAGAATAAAAGCACAACAACAGTAGGTGATGACTTTGAAATTGTCAATATTCCTTAATTTGCTCTCCTAAACCATTTAAACATGTCCTCAGCCCCCGCCGTTTTCTGGCCCCATAGCGAACACTGGAGCGTGAAAATTCCCGCCCAGACGGATCATTATCGTATGCCCATCATGGAAGAAAAGGGATACGCCATCATGAAAACCCTGGATATCTCGCATATCCCTGAATCGGAATGGCTTGACCTCGTGTATATGGACTGGAAAAGCGGTGGCGATACCAATTTCGCCCCCCTGGCTTCCTGCGACGGAACACTGGAGTGCAAAGGCTTCTGGGAAAATGGTAAGCCAGACAAACATGCGCTCTTTACCCCCAATATCGATAAATGTCCGACCCTGATGGCCTATATCAAATCCATCCCGGCGAATTTCGGCAGGGTAAGGATCATCAAACTCGAACCCCAGAACCATGAACAGGCCCTGCGTTCCGTACACCGCGATGATAATAACCGGCTGAACCCCGAAAGAGAAGGCTGGGTGGTACGGATGTGGATCGAACTAACCGATAACCCGGACAGCTATATGCTGCTCTATGATAGTGATGAAAATAATCTCCCGATCCGGGAATCAGAAGCCCATGTGCCCATGCCCAAAGGCGCGCATTTTGTGGTGGACTCACAGCGTTTATGGCATGTTGGCGTACACAACGGAACAAAACCAAGATATGCCGCCATCATCAGCTGTGAAAGTACCCCGGAACTGGATGCCTGGATCAAGGCAAAAATGAGTTGACCTGTAGCAATCAGCATGATTTTTACATACAGAAGGCACTTAGAAGAGAAGTTCAATTTCTTTTCTAAGTGCCTTCCGATTTTATACCAGATGAGATAAAAGAGACGATTGATACCATCTCCATTGATCAGTTCAGCACACTCTTTTCTTTTACAATCTCAGCCCGTTCCTGTTCCTTGATTTTACCCCATCCACCCACAATGTTTCGCAGGTTGTGAATCCCCTGCCGCTTCAGCATTGAAGATGCAATGACACTCCGGTATCCGCCGGCACAATGCACATAGAGATTTTGGGTTTCTTCAATATTGGCCATGCTACCCGGATCAGTCATCTCGTTTAAGGGAAGATTGATAGCATCTTTTAAATGCCCATCGGCAAATTCAGTTTCCCTTCTCACATCCATCACCACCAGGTTAGGATCATGTGGGATATCCATCATCAATTCATCAGCTTCCACATCAATAATCATATCAATCGGTTCCCCGCTTTGCTGCCATTGATCAAACCCTCCTTCCAGGTATCCATTTATTTTATCAAGACCCACCCTTGCTAAGCGGATGATGGTTTCTTTTTCTTTACCGGATTCCGTTACCAGTATGATAGGCGTGGAAAAGGATAATAAACTTCCGGCCCACTCTGCAAATCGACCTTCCAGTCCGATGAAAATGGAACCCGGTACAAATCCCTGTGTAAACTGATCCGCATGACGTGTATCGAGGATGATACAATTGGCTTCTTTTTCTTTTTTGAATGCTTCCACAGATAAAGCAGTTAAACCTTTTGTAAGTACCTGATCCAGCTGATCGTACCCTTCTTTATTAATCCGGGCATTCACCGGAAAATACTGCGGAGGTGCAGGGATTCCATCTGTGACTACTTTGATGAATGCTGCTTTTGATTCCGCCTGCAGGGCGTAATTATATTTTTTCTGTTCTCCAATGGTACTAAATGTTTCCTTTCCCAGGTTCTTTCCGCAACTGCTTCCGGCTCCATGGGCGGGATAAATAATCACTTCATCACCCAATGGTAATAACTGCCGCTGAATACTGTCGTACATCATGCCGGCCAGCTCATTCATACTTAGCTCTTCTCCTTTCTGGGCAAGATCCGGACGACCCACATCACCCACAAATAAAGTGTCACCGGTAAAAACACAGTGGTTATTACCGGTCGCATCCTTCAGTAAATAACAGGAAGATTCAAGCGTATGACCGGGGGTGTGCAGGACCTTAATCCTTAACTGACCCAGTACAAATTCTTCACCGTCTTTGGCAACATGCACAGGGAATTTGGTAACCGTACCGGGACCATACACAATCGGTGCACCCGTTGCCTGACTCAGGTCAATATGACCACTTACAAAATCGGCGTGAAAATGGGTTTCAAAAATATATTTGATCCTGGCCTTCCGGTCATTGGCCAGTTGCAGGTAGACATCTATATCCCGAAGCGGATCAATGATGGCAGCTTCCCCATCGCTTTCAATATAATAAGCGGCCTCGCTCAGGCAACCTGTATACAATTGCTGAATAAACATGCGCAAATAATTAAGCCGTAAAAATACTGCTTTATTTGATGAGGAAGAAAGGGCCCGTTTTCGGAATCGGTAATATATTGAGGAACCGGAACTAGTCCAAAAGATTGCCTACCAGTTCATTGACCTCCTGTAAGCGATCTGTATTGACAGAATAATAGATGAATTTTCCATCCCTTTCTGTTTTTACAAATCCTGCTTTCCGTAAAATGGCCAGGTGCTGGGAAGCTACCGATTGCTCCAGGCGGAGTTTGACATATAATTCTGTAACAGTAATTTTTCCCTGCTCATCTATTTGCTTGAGCATTTGCTGACGCAGCTTATGATTGATGGCTCTGAGAACCAATGCTGCTTTCTTAATGTTGAGCAGATTAATGGTCAGCGCCCCAGGCTGGTCACTGCCGGTATTGAATGTAAGGGAGTATGTAGTCATTGCTGGTTCAGTTTATAAAAAAAAAGAGATTATTCCGGCCTGTCTCTATGTGTTTAACTCTTGTTAAGACGGAATAATATGTCAATCCTTTCGCGCCGGACTATAAAATTCCTTTATATATAAAGGCTCACAATAGGCAAGGTCTGCAAACTTATTTTCCAATAATTGTTTTTGGGATAAACGGGCTAATGAGACGCTGAAAGAACTATCTGCGGTAAATACGGCATGAGGGTTTTGAATGATATTTTGCAGTTTTTTGCTGCCATTTCCACAAAAAAGGATTGAATGTGAGTCAAGTAACTGAGAATAAGAGCTTGTATCAAGGATCATTGCCTGGGGTACCATTCGTACTGTCATATTTTTGTCATAAACTGCAGTGAACACTTCCATCCTTCTTGCATCAATCATTGGACAGATCAGATCTGTTGCTTTTTCAAGCACTGAATCAGCAATTATTTCAAGTGTTCCCACACAAATCAACGGAATGCCCAATGCAAAGCAATACCCTTTGGCTGCTGAGAGTCCAACCCTTAAACCGGTATATGACCCTGGTCCGTTACTCACCGCCACCGCTTCCAGTTGCTGTAACCGCATATTTGTTTTTTGAAACAATTCATCCACGGCAGGATGTAACCAGGAGGCATGGTCTTTTTGTTTGTCATTGGTTGACTGCTCAATGATGCGGCCATCCCGGGCCAGACTGATACTGGCTGTTTCCAATGCGGTATCAATGTTTAGAATCAGGCTCATTTGATGGCAGCCTCCTGCTGCAATAAACGGGATGGCTGGTAACGGTTAGCTGTTGTTGTGAGTTTCAATAAAAGTTTTTCAATTTCACCAATACCAATCAGCTGACCCCAGGCAAAAGGACCATGCGGGTAACTGGTGCCTAATTGCATAGCAGTATCAATATCTTCTTTGGTGCTTACGCCTGCTTCCAGTGCCAGGTAGGCTTCATTGATGATCATGCTGATTACTCTTGCTGTTATCAATCCCGGCTGATCCGGTACCCATTCAGGTTTCCGGTTTAAATAAGACAGTAATTTTTCAATAACAGATTTCGTGGCTGCATCAGTTTCGCCCAGTTCCATCACCGAACGCCCTAACATTGTTCTCCAGCCGTTGAAACGAACGACTTGACCAGGTAAACGGATATCGCAACCACAGACATCATTCAGCAGGTATAAAGCAGATTGCATTTCTGTCAGGGCCGCTGTACGGTTTTCGGAGGAGTCAAATAATAAGTCGATGCAGGCATCAAAAGAACCGGATGCAACCGGGGCACTCATCCACTCAATTTCAAGCCCTTCCTGCAAGCCCTGCGCCAGCAATTCTGCTTTTAAGTCTTCATTTGTGATCACAGCGATCCGCATCCCTTTTTTTTACAAAGAAAATGCAATAAACGATAGAAAAGACGGGAGGGCTAACTGCTTTCTTTTCCTCCAATACTAACCGGAATCCCCTAAATTCGTTGCATAACCAGCATGAAACCATGAGTAAGACGATTATTAAAACCACCAATGCCCCGGCCCCCATCGGCCCCTATAACCAGGCCATTTTTGCAGGCAATACCCTTTATATTTCCGGACAAATCTGTCTGGATCCCGTTAACGGGGAACTCCGGAATAAAGATATTCAGGAGGAAACACACCAGGTAATGCATAACCTGAAAAATATTTTACAGGAAGCAGGAATGGATTTCAGCGATGTGGTAAAGACAACCATTTTTATCACAGATATGCATCAGTTTGGCGCCGTTAATGAAGTATATGGCAAATATTTCGAAAACAGGCTTTCTGATCGCCAACCAGGATTCCCGGCCAGGGAAACGGTACAGGTATCTGCGCTTCCCAAATTTGTTAACGTTGAAATCAGCATGATTGCCGTGAAATTATAAACGGCATTTCCCAACTCAACCATGCGAAGGCTGTTGCGCATATTGCTGTTAAAACCCATTTTATGGGCGGCAGCTAAATTTTCTTCTAAGCCTGAACGTGAAAGGATTTTTAAAGCACTTTCCAGTTTACAGGATTCAATAGAAAAGGAACCTGGTAAAAAAGGACTGGTGATACCCTTTGCAGCAGCAGCGGGTAAATTCATCATCTTTTCTGACCATCATAAAGGAAGCAGGAACGGGGCAGATGACTTTGCCGCAGCTGAATCCACTTACCTCGCAGCACTCAGTTATTATCATGCCGCTGATTTCTATTATATCAACCTGGGCGATAGCGAAGAATTATGGGAGAACTATCTCTGGCAGATTAAAAAACCCAACCAGCAATGCTTTGAAGCGGAAAAAAAATTCCTGGACCATAACCGGTATATTAAAATCTTTGGGAATCACGATTTATTCTGGGACAATGATCCGCTGGCAGGCTG
>Ga0075160_10001445_pt1 | contig 14522 bp, 9 predicted proteins | sample JI91814C2DNA_FD_70969 | JGI IMG/M metagenome (GOLD analysis project Ga0075160, IMG submission 70969) | Wastewater effluent complex algal communities from Wisconsin, to seasonally profile nutrient transformation and Carbon sequestration -... | ecosystem: Engineered > WWTP > Effluent > Algae... | reverse complement strand
TTCATATCCAATTTCTTTTAGTCTGTCGTGGAGTTTGCCCATTAGCTCTGCGGCTTTGATATTAACGGGGTCTTGGTCTTCATAAGTTTTTTGCTCATAGCCTGCAATGAAGCCAAAATATTGCACGTTAGTTACTAAATCTTTTAAAGAAAATTCTACCATTTTTTCTTCTTCAAGATCATGTAGTTGAAATGTGGCAAAATCAGATACTAATATGTATTTAGGAATTTCTTCTTGTTTTAATTTTTGAGTATATTCTTTGGCTTGGTTGAATGCTTTTGCTAAATCTTTTCCTTTGCTCTTCATTTCTACGAGGAGCATACTTTTCCAGAAAAGGTCGATATATCCATCGTGTTCATTTATTTTTTTAACTTTGTGTTCAAAGGTAGCAATCTTTCTTCGATTAATGCCAAATACGTTAAAAAAGGCTTCAAGAAACGGCTTTGCTTCTGCATCTTCACTTTCAGTATTTTCCCATTCTTTTGAAAAGTTTACAGCCCGCTCTTTGATTTCATTCCAATTCAATGCCATAATTAAAAGGGTTGGATAACGAGTATTAACTGTCAATAGAAAAAAGGATTCGTGGTCTTCTTTTAAAACTGGATTTATTATTGATTATACATCGCGTTTCTTCCATTCAAAATTCATCATTAAAAATTTAACATTAAAAATTACATTCTATAAATCCCATACTTAGGTTCCGGTATATCTTCCTTAGCCGCTAGAGCGAGAGCTAGACCTAAAGCATGACGGGTTTCTTTTGGATCGAGGATTCCATCATCCCAGAGACGGGCAGAGCTATAAACACAGGAAGAGCGATTGTCGTAGTCTTCTAAGATTGGACGTTTAAATTCTGCTTGTTCTTCGGCTGTCATAGTCTTTCCTTCTTTGGAAAGTTGATCTAGCTTTACGGTTAAAAGCACATTAGCCGCTTGCTCGCCACCCATGACAGATATTTTAGAGTTAGGCCACATCCAGAGAAGTCTCGGATCGAAAGCACGTCCGCACATACCGTAATTACCTGCTCCGTAAGAGCCTCCGATAATCACTGTAAACTTTGGAACGACAGAAGTAGAAACTGCGTTTACCATCTTGGCACCGTCACGCGCAATCCCTGCGTTCTCGTATTTTTTTCCAACCATAAAGCCAGTAATGTTTTGTAAAAATAAAAGTGGAATTTTACGAGCATTGCATAGCTCGATAAAATGAGTAGCCTTAAGAGCACTTTCAGAGAATAACACACCGTTATTCGCAATGATACCAACAGGATAACCATAAATATTCGCAAATCCAGTTACAAGAGTTGTTGCATAGAGTTTCTTAAATTCTTGAAACTCAGAACCGTCTACAAGTCTTGCAATAATTTCTTTTACTTCATAGGCTTTGCGAGTATCTCTTTGTATGATTCCATAAATTTCGTCAGCCGGATAGAGAGGCTCTTTATAAGTAATTCCCTCTTTATTTGTCCGAGTAGAAATATTTAAAGTCTTTACAATAGAGCGAGTGATTTCGAGTGCATGTAAATCATCTTCCGCATAATGATCTGTTACCCCTGATGTTCTACAATGAACATCGGCACCACCGAGTTCTTCGGGAGTAACTACTTCCCCGGTAGCCGCCTTTACGAGGGGAGGTCCACCTAAAAAGATAGTTCCGTTTCCTTTTACAATGATAGACTCATCGCACATAGCAGGAATATAAGCACCACCTGCTGTGCAACTTCCCATTACAACTGCAATTTGAGCAAGCCCTCTGGCAGACATTTGTGCTTGATTAAAAAATATTTTTCCAAAATGATCTTTGTCAGGAAATACTTCGTCCTGTTTAGGAAGAAAGGCTCCCCCTGAATCTACAAGGTAAATACAGGTCAGTCGATTTTGCATTGCGATTTCTTGGGCGCGAATATGTTTCTTGACGGTTAATGGATAGTATGTGCCACCCTTTACAGTTGCATCGTTGGCAACAATCATACAATCTACACCGCTCACTCTTCCGATTCCAGCAACAATTCCCGCCGAAGGAATAACATCCGGATACACTGATTCTGCCGCAATCGGCGCGATTTCTAAAAAGGAAGTTTCTTTGTCGATTAAAGTTTGAATTCGTTCGCGTGCAGTAAGCTTTCCACGCTCTTTGTGCTTAGCGATGGACTTTTCACCACCGCCAAGTTTAATTCGATTGATTAATTTCTTGATTTCAGAAGTTTTAGATTCTAAATCTTTGTAGTTCTCTTTAAATTCTTTTGAGCTAGTGTCAATTTTAGATTCTAAGATTTCTGCCATTTCTATCCTTCGTATAGGCTTTTTAAAAGAACTTCCTCTTCGAAGCTGAGAGTTTGATTTCTTCTTGCCATTATTTTTTTTGTATCTTGAATAAAATGGTCTAGTCTATATTTCTCGGAAGATTCTGCCCATGAGAAGGGAGGTATATAACCATTAACCCGTCCTTTCGTAACATTAGAGCCTATGTCTACTATAGTTCCAGTGTTTAGCATTACTCCTATCGCAATTTTTGAGAAGTCCCCTAAGATAGAACCAAATTTAATTGTGTCAGTGCTGATTTGCTTGCTCTGATATTTGACTTTTACAATTCCATAATTGTTTTTTAAATCACTCGTAGTTGACATCGCTCCCATATTTACCCAGCTACCAATATGAGAATGACCGACAAATCCTTCATGGTGTTTATTCGCAAAGTTTTCAAAGATAGAATTTCCAACTTCCCCACCAATCCGACATGCCTGACCAATGATACTTGCCCCTGTAATTCGGGCATTGTCTATCTGAGCATCTTCCGCAATATAAAGAGGTCCTTCTAAAAAAGAAAAGGAAGTAATCTTTACATTCTTATCAATGATAATAGGTCCTGAACTAACATCAAATACTACATTCGGATATATTATAGAACTAGGATGAATATATAAATGCTTGTTCTTTCCATAAATATGAAAACGATCCGCCTTGACTTTAAATTTCTTCTGCCATTTAGCGGTTTCGTCAAAGTATCCTAGATCATCATCAATTTGTTTAGAGATAAGCGGGAGTAACTTCCAGGAAAGAAAATCGTTAGGCGTAATCTCTAAGTCTATCGCTTCTTCATTGTATAACTTGCATTCTGGATTTCTCTCAAGAAATGCTTTTGTGAAAAAAGGATTCGGATTTTTATAATAAATCAATGCACCGGGATGCGCTAATCTAAGCCTCCGAATCGTAGTAAAAATTCCATTTCGGATTTCAGAGAAGGACTTAAAGCGGGTAATCACTTCTAGCCCCTCCGGAGTTTCTGATTCATTGATTAAAATCCTATGAATTTTACTCTTCATCGGATAATCCTATTCTACCGTCACCGACTTGGCTAAATTTCGAGGCTGATCAGGTGTGCAACCACGAGCAATTGCAACATAATAAGACAATAGCTGAAGTGGTATCACGTTAAGAATTGGACTTAAGAACTCATGACAGGCAGGAACTTCAAAACAATAATCCGAAAGAGACTTTGCTTCTTCATCTCCTTCCGTGACTATACTGATTATTTTTCCATGTCTTGCTTTGATCTCTTGAATGTTAGAAATCATCTTTGGATATATGTCAGACTTGTTCGCGATACAAACAACAGGAACTTCATTTGTAATGAGTGCAATCGGTCCATGTTTAAATTCACCACCTGCATATCCAGAAGCATGAATGTAAGAAATCTCTTTGAGTTTGAGAGCGCCTTCGAGTGCAATAGGATGATTATAGGTTCTACCCAAAAACACAAAGTCCTTGGTATTAATAAAATCACCTGCCCATTTTTCTATCTCCGAGGATTTGTTGAGAATGTATTCAATCTTCGTTGGCAATTGTTTAATTTCGTCGATTAATTCTTTTCTGAGTTCATCAGACATCATCCATTTTATAGAAGAGAAATACATAGCGAATAAGAGCAAATGCAATACTTGAGCAGTAAATGCCTTAGTGCTTGCAACACCAATTTCCATTCCCGCACACGTGTCGATAAATGCGTCAGACTCCCTAGCTATCGTAGAATTTACATTGTTCACCATGGATAAAACTTTTAAGAACTTTGCTTTTGCTTCGTGAATACTCGCAAGAGTATCCGCAGTCTCACCAGATTGAGAGATCGCAATAATGAGAGTATCCCCTTCTACTACGGGATTACGATATCTAAACTCGGAAGACATTTCTGTATCAGTCTGAATCTTTGTGAATTGTTCGAGGTAATGCTTTCCAATCATACCGGAGTGTAAACTTGTGCCAGCTGCTTGAATTACAATTCGATTTACCTTGGAGAGGTTTTCTTTGCTTAGTCCCATCTCTGAAAAATCTAATTCGCCATTTTCTTTTATTCTTCTATCAATGATCTTTCTGAAAATACCCGCTTGCTCATAAATTTCTTTGAGCATGTAATGAGGAAAACCAGCCTTATCCACATCTTCCCATTTGGCTTCTTGTTTTTTCATTTCAGGAACAACATCATTTCCATCAAAATCAAATAGAACTAATTCATCTTTAGAGAAATATCCCCACTGCTTTGGTTTGATATAGCATACTTCACTGGAATTTCTAACTAGCGCAGATAAATCAGAAGCTAGAAAATATTCTTTCTTTCCTTTTCCAATTAAGAGGGGAGCACCATCTTGTGCAAAATAAACTTTATCCGGCTCTTTTTCGAATACAGCGGCTATTGCCCATTTACCTTGAATGATTTTAAATAAATTCAAGAAAGCTTCTTTAATTGTTTTCTTTGCGCTCAATTCTTGCGAAAGCAAATGAGCAATTACTTCTGTATCAGTGTTACTGAGAAAAATATAACCAAGAGATTGCAATTTCATTTTTAATTGCATGTAGTTTTCAATGATACCATTATGGACGATAGCAATAGTTTGTTTTTCATTTGAATGCGGGTGGGCGTTTATTTGTGACGGTTCACCATGAGTAGCCCATCTAGTGTGTCCCACGCCAACATTTCCGCGAACCGGCTTTTCTCGAAGGAGTGCTTCGAGTGCTTTGATTTTTCCTTTTTCTTTTCTGATTTCCAGTTCATCGTTGTCAATGACTGCAATACCAGCAGAATCGTAACCTCTATATTCTAGACAAGCTAGACCTACCATCAATACCGACTCTACACTTTTGTTTCCTGCATATCCTACAATTCCACACATAGTTTTAACTCTCTATTTTTTCTTTCGTATTTTTAAGAAGCGTTTGCAAATCGTTTTCGCTTTTGGCTTCCGCAATAATTCGAATGATTGGCTCTGTATTGGATGCTCTTACGTGCACCCAAGAAGATGTAAAATCAAATCGAATTCCATCTTTGTCGTTTATTTTACTATCTTTGTAACTCTCTTTTAGTTTATTAAAAATATCTTTAATGTCCCTACCTTGAATGGAAATACTTTCTTTTTTCATGAAAAGTTTTGGCATAATATCTAATTGCTTGTCTACGGTTGTTTTATTCAAGGAAAGAAAATTTAAAATATGACCAATTCCGGCTAATGAATCTCTTCCAAAGGAACTAATCTTTGGATCAATCACTCCCCCATTGCCCTCTCCACCGAAAAAAGCTTTCGATTGAATCATTTCTTTTACAACATTCGCTTCGCCAACTTTAGCAAGAAGCAATTTCTTACCGTATGGCTCTATAATTTCTTTAGTGATAAAACTTGTAGACAAATTCACAACTACATTTTTTAACTTTGAGTCTAATACGGAGTATACGCTAAGCGGCAAAGTGTATTCTTCTGAAATCACACCTCTTTTTGGGGTTAATACAATTAGCCTGTCAGCATCGGGGTCTAATGCAAATCCAATATCTGCATCAGTTTTTTTCATTAACTTAGCAGTCTTAGCAAGAGCAGCAGGTGTAGGCTCAGGTGGACGAGGAAAGGTTCCATCAGGAGCACAATATTGCCTGTAAACCACACAACCCAATCTTTCTAAGAAGGCAGGAACAACTAAGCTTCCACCACCGTTTACAGCATCAATGAAGACTTTAAATTTTTTCTTTTTTATTTTAGCTGCATCGATTTGTCTCAAGACAGATTCAAAATGTAGATTTGTATATTCTGACGAAACATCTTTCTTAGAAGAGCCCGGTGCAAACTTAGGCAAAGGAAGATTATCCTCTACGATGAAAGATTTTAATTTATCAATTTGCTCTGCATCAAAGAAAAAACCATTTTTCCCAACAAACTTAAACGCATTCCACTCAATTGGATTATGCGAAGCGCTAATCATAATCCCGCCATCGCTTTTAGTTTCGTTGACAATTGATTTTAGAGTAGGCGTAGGAACAATACCGATTGTTTTGACGTTGACTCCAAGAGAAAGAAGAACACCCGAAACAAGGTTTTCGATAAACTCACCGCTTGGTCTTGAATCCCTACCAATGATGATAGTCTTGGGATTTAAAACTTTTGCAAATGCTAATGTGAAGGAGACAAGATTCTGAAGATTGAGACCTGAGGGGATAATCCCCCGTATCCCAGAAACAGAAATCATTAAAGAATTGGAATTCGTTATTGAAATTTCTTTGTAGTTCATATTAAATTTTGTTAAAATTTAATAAATAGAACATGGGCGATGACAGGATTGAACTGCCGACCCGCTGCTTGTAAGGCAGCTGCTCTCCCAGCTGAGCTAATCGCCCTGAGAATACATTCCAGAAAAAATAAATATAAGATTTTGTCTAGCGAAAATAGAAAAAACTTAGAGATATTTTAATTTTTATGAAATTCGCAGACAGGGTCATTTATTCTAATTATTATTTCTTAAATATTAACTCTTTATAGCTGCGATTTTAACAGAAATTCTACTTTTGCTTCTGTCTGCAGATTTTTTATGAATAATCTTATCTTTTGCAGCTTTATCTACAAGAGACGCATATTCGTTATAGAACTTGAGAGCATCTTCTTTCTTGCCTGCTTTCACTGATTTAAGAATACTTTTTGCAAAAGTTCTGATAGAGGACTTTTTCTTTGCATTTCTTTCTCTTCTTTTTTCTGATCTTCTAATGTCTTTTTTGGACGATTTTAAATTTGCCAATGTAATTAACCTTTAATAAATAATTTTCCTGATTGTACTAGCTATCCTGTGATTTGGGGACTTTGAGTCAAGTTAAAATAAAATTTTCGGCAGTGGAAGTGGAATTATTGGGAGTTTGGCATAGCGTCACTTTGAGACTATGATTTTTTTTCGATAACAATGCTTCCTAAGCTTGCTTTGGTTTTGGGTAATGGGCGTTCCGCTGCTCGTTACACGTTGTCTTATCCTGTGCAGGATTTGCTTTCCTCTTTCCGACTAGAGCGTCGGGCTACTTCGGGCTTCGCTATTCGCTTCGGTCGCGTAAGGATGCGACTTCCCCTGCGTATCCCTAACGCATCGTTGTTGGTGGACTCTACTTTTTATTTCAGGGATTCTCCCTAAGACCCAGAATTGTTTTCTTTCAAAAGTTACACTTTTGAGATTCTCTTTTTCTTCTCTTTCCAGAGTGGGATTCTTTTTTTATTCCACTCCCGTGGGGGGATTCTTTTTTATTCCGCTTCCCAGCGTGGGTGATATCTCTTCTTACTTCTTTCTTTTCTTCCCCCCTTTGCGCGAGAAAATGCGCAAACTCCAAACTGCTCGGTCGCAGTTTGATAGGAAAGAAAAGAAAGAAGTAAGCAAGAAAGAAAAGAAAGCCCGCAGCTCAGGCTTTTTATTTTTAACACTTCGCCAATGCTCCATTAAGACTCTTGTGGGGATCTTTGTTTTTGCTTTACAAAAGTAACTAAGTCTATACTCTAATTCTATTCAGGAAGAAGTAAGGCAAAGAGACGTTATTCTCAATATATAATTTTAGAAGGAAAAAGCGATTGCGTTATACGGTATTTATTTTATGTTTTTTTGCTTTCTGGCTACTCTTTGTTACCTTCTTTATTTAATATCTAGGACGATGACGAAAAAATAGAATTTATTCTTTTTTATCAATTACAAACTTTTCTTATAGTATTTCATGATAACTTTTTAATATCTCGCTAAACTCGAATATTGGGTAATAATATTTTTTGATGGATTCTACAAAGAGAGTCAGTTCATTTATATTTTTCGATCTTAGTAATATACTAATAATTATATAGGATGTGACCTCAGGACGATTATTTTTTAAAAAAGTTGCATCAATTGCTTGCCGAATTTCGTATTCCTTATCGATATTACTAGAACGAATGGAATCCATTAAAGCCTCCCCTCCTTTGATTTTTAGTATAGGGTGTTTGGTTTCTATAAGTTCTTGAATGAGATTTTTCTTCTCGTCTTCGATCAAGACATCTAGAAATTTTTTTAATTTATCGGTCATAAAATTTGGGTTATCTATTGCTTTAACGATTTCTAATATAACATTCGTAAAAGCAAAATATTTTTCGTCAGGATATTCGCCTCTTTCTTCCATAAAGATCGTAATGAAATTTTCAAGAAAGGACAATATATCAAGGTTATTGGATGATAGTATAAATAAAGCTAAACCGAAATTCTTCTTCTTAATAAGATCATGAATAATTTCATTTGCGGCTCTCTGATAGGCTTCCTGTTCCTTGTTTTCTTTGCTAACTAATGTTAAGGATTTGTAATATTGAAATTCTTTTAAATACAAACGATAAGCCATTGGGATATAAAGATGAGAAGCTCTATAGTCTATTGATTTTCTAATTTCTCCATAAATTTCATTTCTCCTAGTTATGTTTTCTTCCCACTCTTTTTTTAACAATAACGCATAACAACCTATTAACTGCTGGAATATACGTTTTTCATCTAGCCAACTTAGCCATATTTGTATTTGTTCTTCTATTTGGTAATTCTCTCGCCAATAAATTTCAAATTCTTTCAGGTATTCATCCATCAAGCTTGATTTTGCTCTGTTAGAATAAACCGAATTAAAAATCTACCTTCTGAGTAAGAGATACTTCCGCCGCAAAATTTATTAAAAGTATGTTTGGATAAATACCAGTATTCCATCATTTGTATATAAAGAGGTTTTTCGGAATTGAACTTTTCAAATAAAAATCCGCTTTTGGAAGACTCTTCATCAGTGCTTAAACAAATCTCAAAAATTTCATTAATTTCACTATGCATAAAAGAAGGAAGTTCAGACATATGACTAACGTTCCTATTTTGATTAGCTTCATCATTATAAATTGAAAAATGAGATTCTATTTTTTCTAATAAAATAAAAATTCTTTCTTTATTTTTATCCATCCATCCTCCCTATACTTTATTAAAGCTCATTGATTCTCGCAGAAAGTCCTGCTTGATGGTGCGAATATACGAGTCCGACTAATCCATTATCATCTTCGTTCATAAAATCTTTCAAAATCACTGTCTAAAAACAACTTGACTAAAAAGAAAAAACTCTCGATATAGTAACTGTGACCGGGTTCTTCCCATGAAGTTATTCTGGCCACGCCAAAGTCGCCCGCTTGTAGCGGGTGCAAATTTCATAAGAACACAATTCCTTGCTCATTCTTCTTAGTTGCTTCCTTCAATAACAATGAATCTAGACTATCAAAGATTTTATCTATGTTGTATCTCTTATAGCTACCTTTTGGATAAAGCTTTCTATATAAAGAATGCGAAATCAAATCAGCAATTTGTATAAAGAAGGAATGCTCGGAGTTTCTACAAAAAGGGTCTTCAATGATTTGATTCACTATAGCAGGATATGATGAGTGGGAATAATGGCTATTAACCGGATTGTAGACTCGCATCTTACGCATTAATTTTCTTAACTTAGGTTCATTTGTATCGTCTGAAATTACAATTCCAAAAGAATTCATTTTCTTTAAAAAAATATTATATCGCTCAATCATATACTTCCACGTAGTTTCTTGAATATCTTTATACTTCGTTGGTGAGACCTGATCTTTTTTAACTGCAATATTTATAATCCGAGCTTTATTGAATTGAGAAGCAATTTCTTGGAAAATCGAATAATAGATTTTAGTTCTTCCTAGGCGATTAATATCTTTTAAAAAAATATTTTTTCTTGGATTAATTAATTCAGAACCTTTTAGCTCGGCACGTATTGGAATATCATATTCCTTCTTTAAATTTCTCTTAATTTCTACAATCGAATTTAGATAGGTTCTCCATTCTGTTATAGGTATAATAATACCCGATAGCACATAATGCATAGATGCTTTCCTCGATTCATCTTGGTCTGCAATATCAATTCCTGGGTCACCGGATTCATCCATATAGAGTATATACATTAGTTATTTCCCTTCAAATGGAATTCCTTTCACCAAATTGAACTTCCTGTCCGAACGTGTCACAGTTCAGACACCGTTTTTATCTCCTCTTCCGTCAACCCATACAACTTATACACCATCTCATCAATCTCCTTCTCCCATTTGCCTGTATCCGCAGCAGGGTCTTTCTTTTTGGCTTCGATGATTTTCGTGACTAGAGATTCAATCTTAGTTTGTTGATCTTTTGTTGGAACTTTTATAGGCATAAGCTCGATTTTATATTTCTTCCAACGATTTGTTCCCATGCCTGTAGTAGTTGAGATTTGATTAAAATACCATTCCGAAATTTTTGAATTAAGGATTGCAAGTAGATACTTTAAATTATCCCCAACCATGATAAAAGTTGTAGCCTCTGCATAATATTTTTCATCATCGTAGGCAAATTTAGGTTTGTCTGAAATCTCGCCCCATATTATTTTAGGTTTTTCAAAATCATCTAAATAGGCACAATTTCTAAGATTTGACCAATGCTCACCCTTATCCTGCCTTAGTTCTATTTGTGGTAAGTATTTGGATAAATGGCTATAAATTGTAGGATAATCTTTTTCCACATTAATTCTATTAATATTTTTCTTTTTCATACCATTATGAGTATTGATAAAATAAAAATTAGAAAATTCATAACTATATTTCTTTAAATCACGTCCGCGAACTATCGGCTTTATCAGCTCTAAATTTTTCTTATCTTGAGATAGAAGTTTATCTTTCGTATCCTCATTTATAATAAAAGCTTCATTTAGTCCTGTAAGAAATCCTCTATTCATAACTATGTTATGATCTTTTAATAGCTTGGTATCTTTTTCGATTTTTAATTTAAGTAATCCATTTTCTTCATTTCCTATAATCCACTCGGAGGATTCTGGAATTGTATATTCAAAACTATTTTTGTTAAAATAAGAAGAAATCGAATCTCCAAAAATATAATCAGTCGTGAGGTTACACACCATAAAACTCTCTTCTGATTTATCTTTTTCTAATGTGATAATATTTGACTCTACCGTCGCCTCTTCAAATATTTGCACATCTTGGATATTTAATAAAGCCAAAGGAGTCATAGTTGAAATAAAATATTTTTTCAGTAAATCACCATAAATTCCACGCAACCAAGAATTAGAAGTTATGTAAGTGAGATATCCGTGTTTCTTTAAAATCTGACATCCTCTTTCATAGAATAGGCAATAAATATCTGTTCCTTTTGAGTAGGTTTCATATTCTGATTTTTCAAAATAATCTCCATACTCTTTCAATTTAGAAAGGGAAATATACGGCGGATTCCCAATCACAACATCAAACCCAACAAAATCCCCATCTTCATTTAATACTTCTGGAAATTCAAATCTCCATTCAAAGGAGTTTTGATAGATTTTATTCTCTTTCATTTCTTGGAGTTTGGTTTCGAGTCTTGCTTTTTCTTTTTTGGCTTTTTCGAGTTCGTCCATTTCTTTTTTGGAAAGTTCAAACATAGATTGAGTGGCTAACTTCTGATTAACCTTTCTTAGTGCGACTTCATCAGGATGATTGTCGTTTAACTCTACAATGAATTCTGCTTTCATATCATGAATGAGAACATCCATTTCTCTTTTTTCAGATTTGTCTTTTGCATTTTGATAAGAGCGAACTGCATTTTTATAATCTTCTATTTTCCATTTTCGTTTTTTGAGAATGCATTTTATATCAGAGTCTAATGCGTGTTTGCTGATGAGAGAATTTCCCTTTTTGATATTGATGTCGATATTCGGTAGGGTTTGCAATTCCGTGTCTTGTAGGGACAGGTCGCGACCTGTCCTTACCTCGCGCGATTGACCTGTCCTTACGCGTGATTGTCCTGCCCCCACGGATTGTCCCGTATCCGATGACGTTATGTAATACGCATTCTTCAACAATTCAATCCATAAACGAAGGCGGCAGATATTGACTGAGTTTTGGTTTATATCCACTCCAAAGAGACAGTTTTCGATGATAGTTTGTTTTTCGTGAAATAATGCTTCTTGGATTCGTTGGCTTTCTTTGTCTTTTGGATTGTATTGAAATAGAAGAGACGCATCGCCATGCGTCTCTACGGTATGACAAACAATCAATTCATCGTTCTCGACTTCTATTGAATAATCTCTAATCCTCTTTCCATTCCTATCGGCTAATATGCCTAATGCGCTCTTGATTGCAATGATTTCATTGAGTGCGGATACTAAGAAATGCCCCGAACCAACAGCAGGGTCACAGACTTTTAGACTGTTGATGATTTGATTTGCTTCTTTAATGTCGATGCTGTCTATTTTATTGTAAAGTTCTGGTTCAAAGTTTTTACAATTCCAACCTTTTACTTCATTGAACTTTTGCACTACTGCACGACGAATGGTTTCTCTACACATATTGGTCGTGATAAATCCGGGTGTAAAGAAAGAGCCGTCTTTATAACCGTTGATTTTTTCAAAGATTAAACCAAGCACTGAGGCATTAATTAGAGTTTTATTTTCTTCTTGAATCTCCTCTGATCCTTCACTACTAAAATCATAGGCTTCTAAGAATTCAAAAAAATATTCCAAGACTCCTAGTTGTCCTGTTTTCTTTTTTCCTGTGTTTTCTTTTAACACAGTGCCGGCAAATATCGGTAAGCCTTTATCTTTTAATTGGCTAATGGTAAAACATCTATCTTCTAAAGTGGAGATTTCAAAGAGAGAACTATTCAAATAAGGAACTAGAGCAAAGAGTTTTTTAATATCTTCATTTCTTTCTGTTACTTTTTTAGATAGCACTTGAAAGAACAATGTATTTAGATCATCAAAGCCTTTTATCTTTTTACTATTTAGATAAGCAAAGTTCTCATCGCCTTTATGGTATTTGATTTGTTGTGCTTCTAACAATTTCAAAAATAGAATTCGATTCACCCAAGTAATCACTAACTCGATTGCAACGGAGAAAAGTTTCTCTTCATACGTATTTCCATATTGAGAAGAATTTTCTATACGATGAATTTTATCTAGACTATCTAATTCAATGATTGCATTTTCTAAAAGGGAACCAGTGTTTCGTTCTCCGCTCTTTTTTCTCTGAATGATTTTTTTACTTCCGTCTTTTGTTTCCTCTAATCCAATAATATGAAGTAATTCTGAATAAAAAGATTTATCTAAACTATTGCTATCATTTAAAAAGGGAAGTTTTAATAAATGTTCAGGAGAAAGTAATTTAAAAAGGGCAATGAGTTTTACATCATCTGTTGGGTCACTATTTTCTAATGCTTCTTTGTATTCGCGTATATCAAAATAAGTAAACGGTATATCTTTATTAACCGCAATAAATGGCTCTGCAATTTCCTTATAGAAAAATTCTGTCTTTGTTCCAGAGAGACGTTTTTCTTCAAAGTCTTTGAATTGTTTGACAAACTCTTTGTTATTTGCAAATGTCTTTTCAAAATCCTGTGCATCGAAAATAAACCATTCATAGACGTTAGTTGCAATAAGGTATTTTACTTCTTTATTATTTTGTGTAATTCGCTCTCTTAAAAAATACAAAACCAATTCTTGCATTGCCTTTGCATTTATATTTTCTTTAGTCAGCATTTCTGATTTATTAGTCGGACGCTTGGCTTCTATGATGACTCCAACACTAGTCTTAGAATCTTTCCCGTTGTGGATAACAAGATCATTGCGGTCTTTTGTATTGATTTCGTATTTTTCTAAATAATAACTATCCCGTAAAAAATCTCTGACATGATTCTTTTGGTTCTCTTCACTTTCAATCTCATCAATCTTAGAAAGAAGTCTTTTTAAGTTTGTCTTAAATTTTTCAATCTCTAGACGGTTGGGTCTGAGTTTTAAAAATGCTTTATTGAGAGATTTTCTAGGAGTTTTTACCAATGCATTTGCCTACTTAACTTGTATTCGCTCTGTCTTGGTTCGGGGATTCTGATTAGGAAATTAGGAAGCCAAACTACAGTCTTTTTCCCATGATAACATTACGCAGGGACAAAATAATTATAATTCTAGGATATTTTTTGTCAATAAAAACTAATGAAAAGCTATAAAAAACTTGTCATTCTAACTGGAAATTTGAATATTAGAGGATGTATTCGGTTTAATCTACGTCCTTTTCTCTCGCAGATGATTCAAGAAGATAACGTTCATTAGACGCAATTCACTTTTCTACTTTTTTATCCTACGCAAGCACTCTTCCTAAAATTGTTTTAATTAGCTCTGATGCCAGTTTAATTCAACTCGCAGATGAGTATAAAATCAATGTA
>Ga0075160_10001438_pt1 | contig 14555 bp, 15 predicted proteins | sample JI91814C2DNA_FD_70969 | JGI IMG/M metagenome (GOLD analysis project Ga0075160, IMG submission 70969) | Wastewater effluent complex algal communities from Wisconsin, to seasonally profile nutrient transformation and Carbon sequestration -... | ecosystem: Engineered > WWTP > Effluent > Algae... | reverse complement strand
TGGCGCTGCAGAAAGGCTGAAGCAATGAGCGTCGAGAACCGCGACCCCTGGACCGGCGAAGTGCGCCGGCACCACAACCTGGGCCCGGACGGCATCGAAGCCGCCCTGGCCGCCGCCGACCGCGCCTTCCCGCGCTGGGCGGCCCTGCCGCTGGACGAACGCGGCGCCTGCCTGCGCAGTGCGGCGGCGGTGCTGCGCGCCCGGCGCGAGGCCATCGCCACGCTGATGACCGGCGACATGGGCAAGCTGCGCCGCGAGGCGCTCACCGAGATCGAGAAGTGCGCCGGCGCCTGCGAGTACTACGCCGACCACGCCGGGCGCTACCTGGCCGACCAGGCCATCGCCACCGACGCCAGCCGCAGCTACGTCACCTATCAGCCGATCGGCTGCGTGCTGGCGGTGATGCCGTGGAATTTCCCGCTGTGGCAGGTGTTCCGCTTCCTGGCGCCGGCGCTGATGGCCGGCAACGTGGCCGTGCTCAAGCACGCCACCAACGTGCCGCGCTGCGCCGACGCGATCGGCGAAGTGCTGGCCGAAGCGGGGCTGCCGCCCGGCGTGTTCGCCGTGCTGCACATTGACAGCGAACAGACCGCCGCCGTCATCGGCGACCCGCGCATCAAGGCCGTCACGCTCACCGGCAGCGACCGCGCCGGGCGTTCGGTGGCCGCCACCGCCGGCAGGCACCTCAAGAAGTGCGTGCTGGAGCTGGGCGGCAGCGACCCGTTCGTGGTGCTGGAAGACGCCGACCTGGACAAGGCCGTGCCGATGGCCGTGCTGTCGCGCTTTGGCAACGCCGGGCAGACCTGCATCGCGGCCAAGCGCTTCATCGTGGTGGAGGCGATCGCGGACGAGTTCGTGCGCCGGTTCGTCGAAGCCAGCGCGCGCCTGCAGCCCGGCGACCCGCACGCCGAAGGCACCGGCCTGGCGCCGATGGCCCGTGCCGACCTGCGCGACGAACTGCACAAGCAGGTGCTCGCCAGCATCGCCAAGGGCGCCCGGCCGCTGCTGGGCTGCGCGCCGGGGCAGGGCGACACGGTGTACCCGGCGTCCATCTTGGACCACGTGGCGCCCGGTATGCCGGCCTACGACGAAGAGCTGTTCGGCCCGGTGGCCAGCGTCATCCGCGTGCGCGACGAAGCCCAGGCCCTGCGCGTGGCCAACGACACCGCCTTCGGCCTGGGCGCCAGCGTGTGGACCCGCGACGCCGCGCGCGGCGAAGCGGCGGCGCGCGCCATCACCGCCGGCGCCTGCTTCGTCAACGCCGTCGTGCGCAGCGACGTGCGGCTGCCGTTCGGCGGCACCAAGGCCTCGGGCTACGGCCGCGAGCTGGCCGAACACGGCATCCACGAGTTCATGAACATCAAGACGGTCTACGTGGGCTGAGCCCGCGCCGGAGCATCGAATGCACACCTGGAAACTCGCCCTGGAACGCGCCGCCAAGGGCAACCCCGCCCCTGACCGCCGGGTCCGCAGGACCGACGCCGAGTGGCTGGCGCAGCTGGGCGCCGACGGCTTCCGCGTGATGCGCCAGGCCGGCACCGAGCGTCCCTTCAGTTCGGAGATGTGCGGCCTGCACGAGCCCGGCATCTACGAATGCGCCGGCTGCGGCACGCCCCTGTTCGACGCCTCGGCCAAGTTCGAATCGCACAGCGGCTGGCCGTCCTTCACCCAGCCGCTGGCCGACAACGTGGTGAACTACATCGCCGACACCAGCCACGGCATGCACCGCATCGAGAACACGTGCAGCACCTGCGACGGCCACCTGGGCCACGTCTTCCCCGACGGGCCGCCGCCGACCGGGCTGCGCTACTGCATCAACGCGCTGTCGCTCAAGAAGTCGGCCTGAGGCGCGGGCGGGGTGCTTCGCCGGGGGAGGAGGGCTCGTCGACCGCGGGGGCAACTGGGCTAGACTGCCCCCACGTCCCCAAGCCCCCCCCGGGAATCCCGCCATGAGCAAGCACACCGCATCCAAGCGCACCGCCTTCCTTTTGGCCACGGCCCTGGCCCTGGGCGCTGCCGCGCTGCCGGCCCAGGCCGCCACCGGAACGCCCGAAGAACTGGCCAAGGTGCAGGTCCAGCTGCAGGAAGCCATCACCGCCGTGGACGCCGCACGCGCAGCGCTGGACGGCGGCCAGGCCAAGCTGGCCGCCGCCCGCACCAACCTCGACAAGGCCGACGCCGCCCGCGTCGCCGCCGAAGCCCAGCTGTCGAAAACCGAAGCCAAGGCCGCCCGCGGCCGCGTGACCCGCGCCGAAGTGGACGCCGACCGCGACGCGGCCGAGCGCGCCGCCCTGGCCGTGAGCGCCGTGCGCCAGGAGATCAGCGAAGCCGAAGCCGACGTCACCGCCAGCCAGCAGGCCCTGATGGCCGCCAAGACCGCCGTGGACACCGCCGCCGCCAGCGCCGCCGCGTACCTGGGCGAAGAGGCCGCGCCCGCCAACTGACGCGCGATCGTTCGAAAACCATCGCCCACAAAAAACCCCGCTTGAAGGCGGGGTTTTTTGCTTCCCTGGACCCTGGCAGGTCCGCGAATGGTGGAGGTGGGGGGAGTTGAACCCCCGTCCGAGAGCACGCCATCTCCGGTACTACATGCTTAGCTCGTTGTTGATTCTCGTACGACGGCAACACAACGTGCGAGGCACACCGTCGTCCACACCCGCTAAGTTCACTGCTGGTTGGCGGGTCGCCGCCGGCAGCTGTTCCGTGATAATGACCCTACATCCACGAGCACGGGCACAAGTGGGTTCGGGGCTTACGCCTTAGGCGGCGAGAGCGTAGTTGTCGTCGTTGGCAACTAAGTTTTGCAGCTGGATTAACGAGGAAAGCTACCCCCTCGGCATGCACCAGTCGACTTTGCAACCCCCGTCGAAGCCAGGACACCCCCGGAAACGTTGGGAACACATCGATGAACTGATGCGCGAAGTATGGGGCCCGCACCCGGGGCCCACAAGGACTTGTGGGAGGGCCTTCAGGCACGATTGGGGTTGCGGCGATCCGGGGTCGGGCCTGAAGGCCCTCCCACAGGGAACGGGTCAGGCGTCCTTGTTGTGCTTTCGCATGACGCGCTGCTTGTCGCGCTGCCAGTCGCGGTCCTTGCTGGCCTGGCGCTTGTCGTGGGCCTGCTTGCCCTTGGCCAGCGCCAGCTCCAGCTTCACCTTGTTGCCTTTCCAGTACACGGCCGTGGGAATGAGGGTGTAGCCCTCGCGCTCCACGTAGCCCACCAGCTTGTCGATTTCGTGCCGGTGCATCAGCAGCTTGCGTGTGCGGCGGTCGTCGGCCACCACGTGGGTGGAGGCCTGGCTGAGCGGGGTGATCTGCGAGCCGAACAGGAAGATTTCGCCGTTCTTCACCAGCGCGTAGGCGTCGCCCATGTTCATGCGGCCGGCGCGGATGGACTTGAGCTCCCAGCCCTGCAGGGCGATGCCCGCCTCGTAGCGGTCCTCGAGGTGGAAGTCGTGGCGGGCGCTGCGGTTGAGGGCAATCGTCTTGTTGGCCGACGATTTGTCCTTGCCGGTTCCGGTATTCTTGGCGGTGTTGTTCTTGGACATGTTCCTTCCTTGGCGGTCATTGTCGCCCATCGCGGGCCGGCTGGGGGAGGGCGCAGACTCAGAGGCCCGATGACAAGCATCCACCGCCACGCGCTGGTCAGGCATTCGGCCCTGCGCATGTACACGCTGGTGAACGACGTGGCCGGCTACCCGGCCCGTTTTGCCTGGTGCGAAGGCTCGCAGGTGCTCGAACAGTCCGACACCCACATGCTGGCCCGGCTGGACCTGCGCATCGCCGGCCTGCGCACCAGCTTCACCACCCGCAACGAGCTCGAGGCGCCCACCCGCATCACGCTGGGCCTGGTGGAGGGCCCGTTCCGCAAGCTCACCGGCAGCTGGCATTTCCACAGCCTGGCCGAGGACGCCTGCAAGGTCAGCCTCACCCTGGACTTCGAAGTGGCCGGCAAGGTGATGGGCTCGGCCCTGGCCATCGGCTTCCAGGGCCTGGCCGACCGCATGGTGGACGATTTCTGCCGCGAGGCGGACAAGGCCTGAGCATGGCCGGCCGGGCGCTGCGGGTGCAGGTGGTTTACGCGCTGCCCGAGCGCTGCTGGACCTTCGCGCTGGAACTGGAAGAGGGCGCCAAAGTGGCCGACGCGCTGGCGGCCGCGCAATTGGCCACGGCGCTGCCTGGCGTGGTGGTGGACCCGGCGCGGCTGGCGGTGTTCGGCCGGACCGCGACCCTGGACACCCGGCTGCACGACGGCGACCGGGTGGAAATCCTCAGGCCGCTGCTGGCCGATCCCAAACAGGCGCGCCGACAGCGCGCCAAAGAGGCGGCGAAGCGTTAACCGCCGCTGCTGGGCCGCGGCTGGCGCGGCTTGTCCTTGTCGCGGGCGAGGTTGCCGAACTTGCGCATTTCATCCGCCAGGGCCTTGTCGGCCTCGGGGAAATATTCGCCGTCCCAGCGGGCCAGGCTGTCGCCCTCGAACCACAGGGTGAGGTTCTTCACTTCGGTGTCGCCGGTGCGGCGGCGCTCGGTGGCCACGTAGTCCCAGCGCGACTGGTGGAACGGATCGGCCACCGGCGGCGAGCCGAGCAGGCTGAACACCTGCTGCCGCGACATGCCGGTCTTGAGCTGTTCGACGTTACGCGACTCAAGCAGGTTGCCCTGGAACACGGGCTGGCGATAGATGATGCCGCAGCCGGTCACGAGGACGGTGGCGAGGAGAAGCGTCAGGGCCTTGCGCATTGCGTGCTGATCCGGAACGGTGACCGGCCGATGATACACTAAGGCCCGCGACCGCCAGCCGGCCGCAAGCCGCCAACGGATCGACCGTATTCAGGAGACAGCATGGAATCGCAGGACCTGCGCAAGGCCGGCCTCAAGGTCACGCACCCCCGAATCCGCATCCTCGACGTGCTCGAATCGTCCAGCCCCAGGCACCTCACGGCCGAGGACATCTACCGGCAGCTGCTGGAGAAGGGCGACGACATCGGCCTGGCCACCGTCTACCGCGTGCTCACCCAGTTCGAGTCGGCGGGCCTGGTGCTCAAGCACAATTTCGAGGGCGGCCAGGCGGTGTACGAACTCGACCGCGGCCAGCACCACGACCACATGGTGGACATCGAGACGGGCAAGGTGATCGAGTTCACCAGCCCGGAGATCGAGCGCCTGCAGAACGAAATCGCCGCCAAGCACGGCTACGTGATCGAGGAACACTCCCTCGTCCTGTACGTGCGCGCCAAGAAGAAAAAATAGTTTTTGCCACGGATTACGCGGATGCACACGGATAAGAGCGGAACCCAATTGGTTTCAAGCTTTATCCGCGTTCATCCGCGTAAATCCGTGGCCGAACCGCTTCAGCCGGATTGAGCGCGGCTCAGCATCTGGCGGGCGTTGGCGCGCACTTCCCGGGTGATTTCAACGCCGCCCAGCATGCGGGCCAGTTCCTCGACGCGGGCCTTGTCGTCCAGCGGCAGAACGGCGCTGTGCGTGCGGTCGCCGGCCACGGCCTTGCTGACCTGGAAGTGATGGTGGCCCTGCGCGGCCACCTGCGGCAGGTGGGTGACGCACAGCACCTGGCGCTCGGCGCCCAGCGCCCGCAGCTTCTGGCCCACCACCTCGGCCACGGCGCCGCCGATGCCGGTGTCCACTTCGTCGAACACCATGGTGGGCACGGCGTCCAGGCCCAGCGCGGCCACTTCGATGGCCAGGCTGATGCGGGCCAGTTCGCCGCCCGAGGCCACCTTGCGCAGCGCGCGCGGCGGCTGGCCGGGGTTGGCGGACACCAGGAACTCGCAGCGCTCGGCGCCCTGGGGCGCGGGGCGCGCGGATTCCTGCGGGTCGAGCTGCACGCTGAAGACGCCGCCGCCCATGCCCAGTTCGGCCATCAGGCGGGCCACGGCTTCGCCGAGCGCACTGGCAGCGGCGGTGCGGGCCTTGGTGAGGGCGGCGGCGGCCTGGCGCCACTGCGACTCGGCGTCGGCCAGTTCGCGCGCGAGGCGTTCGGAGCGGTCGGTGGCGCCGCTGAGGGCGTCGAGCTCGGCCTGCAGGGCCTGCTGGCGCGCGGCCAGGCCGTCGAGCGGCACGCGGTGCTTGCGGGCCAGGTCGTGCAGGCGGGACAGGCGGTCTTCGAGCTGCTGCAGGCGGTCGGGGTCGAGGTCGAAATCGTCGCGGATGCGTTCCAGGCCGGCGCCGGCTTCGGCCAGCTGGATGTCGGCCGATTCCAGCAGGGACACCACCTCGGCCAGGCGCGGTTCGTCGGCGCTCAGGCGGGCCAGTTCGGCGCTGACCTGGTGCAGGGCGCGGCCCAGGGAGTGGCCTTCGTCGCCGGCCAGCCGGGCCAGGGCCGATTCGCAGCCCTGCAGCAGGCCGGCCGCATTGGCCTGGCGGCGGTGGGCGGCCAGCAGGTCGTCGATGGCGGCGGGCTGCAGGTCTTCGCGCTCGAGTTCGTCCACCTGGTGCTGCAGCCAGGCCACGCGCTCGCCCACGTCGCCGGCCCGGGCGATGTCGGCCAGGTCGCGGTCAACGGCGGCCCAGCGTTGGGCCAGCTCGCGCACGCTGGCCAGCAGCGGCTCGTGGCGGCCGAAGGCGTCCAGCAGGGCCAGCTGCTGGCCGCGGTCGAGCAGGGCCTGGTGTTCGTGCTGGCCGTGGATCTCCACCAGCCGGCCGCCCAGTTCGGACAACTGGCCCAGGGTGGCGGGGCGGCCGTTGATCCAGGCGCGCGAGCCGCCGTCGGCGCGGATGACGCGGCGCAGCTGGCAGCCGTCCTCGTCGTCGAGCTCGTTTTCGCGCAGCCAGGCCAGGGCCAGGGGCGCGTCGTGAAGGCGGAACTCGGCGGCCAGTTCGGCCCGCTCGGCGCCGTGGCGCACGATGCCGGCGTCGGCGCGGGCGCCGGTCAGCCACATCAGGGCGTCCACCAGCAGCGACTTGCCTGCGCCGGTTTCGCCGGAAACCACCGTCATGCCGGGGCCGAACGCGAGTTCGGCGGCGCTGACGACGGCAAAATCCTTGAGGGTGAGGTGGGTAATCATGGGCCGGGCGATTTTGCCTGAATCACCCATCGTTTCGCTGCCCCGTCGGCAACGCCAGCCGAACCGGCCCCGCCGGCGGGTAGGAAGACCCCGGCTTGCGCCCGCCGGCTGCCGGCCTTATCTATGGCTGATGGACCTGAGCCTCGACCCCCGCGCCCGCAGCCTGCTGCGCACCCTGATTTCCCAGCACATCCGCGACGGCGAGCCGGTGGGGTCGCGCACGCTGGCGCGCAGTTCGGGCCTGGACGTGAGCCCGGCCACCATCCGCAACATCATGGCCGACCTGGAGGACATCGGCCTGGTGGCCGCCCCGCACGCCTCCGCCGGCCGCATCCCCACGGCCCAGGGCTACCGCGTGTTCGTGGACAGCCTGCTGCAGGTCAAGCCCGTGCAGGAGGCCGAGGTGTCGCGCATGCGCGCCAACCTGGCGGCCGGAGCCGGCACCCAGGCCCTGCTGTCGAACACCAGCGAACTGCTGTCGGCCATGAGCCAGTTCGTGGGCGTGGTCACCGTGCCCCAGCGCGGCCAGTTCGCCTTCCGGCACATCGATTTCGTGCCGCTGGACGCCCAGCGCGTGCTGGTCATCCTGGTGTTCACCGACAACGAAGTGCAGAACCGCATCATCACGCCGCGCCGGGCCTACACCCCGTCGGAGCTGGAACAGACCGCCAATTTCCTCAACACCCACTTCGCCGGCCGGCCCCTGCAGGAGATCCGCGCCGCCCTGATGCGCGACCTGCGCGACACCCGCAGCGAGATGGAGCGGCTGCTGTCGGCGGCCGTGGACCTGTCCGAACAGGCCCTGGGCGAGGGCCCGGCCGCCACCGACGACATGCTGCTGGCCGGCCAGACGCGGCTGATGGGCGTGCAGGAGCTGTCCGACCTGGACCGGCTGCGCGAGCTGTTCGAAGCCTTTTCCCGCAAGCGCGAGATCCTGCAGCTGCTCGAGCGCACCATCCACGCCCAGGGCGTGCGGGTGTTCATCGGCGAGGAAACCGGCCTGGCGCCGCTGGACGGCTGCACCGTGGTCACCGCCCCGTACGGCGCCAACGGCCGCGTGCTGGGCGTGCTGGGCGTCATCGGCCCCACCCGCATGGCCTATGACCGCGTCATCCCGATGGTGCAGGCCACGGCCGACCTGCTCGGGGCCGCCTTGAATCCCGAAGCCCCGGCCCCATAACGCTGCCAGAGCCCGCGGGGAGCGCGGGGGCAGCCACACTGGAATCCCAATGAACAACGAAACCCCCAGCCCGGGCGCCCCGTCGCCCGAAGACGACTACGGCCTCGACAACGAGCTCGAACAGCTGCGGGCGGCCATGGCCAGCCTGCGCGAAGAAGCCCTTCGCGAACGCGCCGATCTCGACAACCAGCGCAAGCGCCTGGCCCGCGACCTCGACCAGGCCCGCCGCTTCGCCAACGAAAAGCTGCTCTCGCAGCTGCTGCCCGTGCTCGACAGCCTCGATGCCGGCCTGCAGGCCGCCGGCGCCGAGACCGGCCCGCTCAAGGACGGCCTCGAGCTCACCCTGCGCCAGCTGCTCAAGGTTGGGGCCGACAACGGCATGGCCCAGCTCGATCCCCTGGGCGCCGCCTTCGACCCCGAATGGCACCAGGCCATCAGCCAGGTGCCCGCGCCCGACGCGGCGCCGGGCACCGTGGTCCAGGTGTTCCAGAAGGGCTATTCGCTGAACGATCGCCTGCTGCGCCCGGCCCTGGTGGTCGTGGCCGCCGGTTGATTGCGTGACGGGGGCTTGAAGGCATCGGCCCCAACCCCATTTCAGAACCAGCCGCGGCCCGCGCCGCAACGACTCAAAAATTTCGACGGAGAACTTTCATGGGCAAGATCATCGGCATCGACCTGGGCACCACCAACAGCTGCGTGTCCGTGATGGAAGGCGGCGTGGCCAAGGTCATCGAGAACTCCGAGGGCGACCGCACCACGCCCTCCATCGTCGCCTTCACCAAGGACGGCGAAGTGATCGTGGGCGCCTCGGCCAAGCGCCAGGCCGTCACCAACCCCAAGAACACCTTCTACGCGGTCAAGCGCCTGATCGGCCGCAAGTTCACCGACGCCGAAGTCAAGAAGGACCTCGACCTGGTGCCCTACGGCATCGTCGCCCACGACAACGGCGACGCGTGGGTGAAGACCAGCGAAGGCAAGGCGATGTCGCCGCAGGAAATCTCCGCGCGCATCCTGGAAAAGATGAAGAAGACCGCCGAAGCCTACCTGGGCGAGGCCGTCACCGAGGCGGTCATCACCGTGCCGGCGTACTTCAACGACAGCCAGCGCCAGGCCACCAAGGACGCCGGCCGCATCGCGGGCCTGGACGTCAAGCGCATCATCAACGAACCCACCGCGGCCGCGCTGGCCTACGGCATGGACAAGAAGGGCGGCGACCGCAAGCTGGTGGTCTACGACCTGGGCGGCGGCACGTTCGACGTGTCGATCATCGAAATCGCCGAGATCGACGGCGAGAAGCAGTTCGAAGTGCTGGCCACCAACGGCGACACCTTCCTGGGCGGCGAAGACTTCGACAAGCGCGTCATTGACTACCTCGTCGAGGAATTCCAGAAGGAGCAGGGCATTGACCTGCGCAAGGACCCGCTGGCCCTGCAGCGCCTGAAGGACGCCGCCGAGCGCGCCAAGATCGAGCTGTCCAGCAACCAGCAGACCGAAGTGAACCTGCCCTACGTCACGGCCGACGCCTCGGGCCCCAAGCACCTGAACATCAAGCTCACCCGCGCCAAGCTCGAGGCGCTGGTGGAAGACCTGGTCCGCAAGACCATCGAACCCTGCCGCATCGCCCTCAATGACGCCGGCCTGCGCGCCAGCGACATCGGCGACGTGATCCTGGTCGGCGGCCAGACCCGCATGCCCAAGGTGCAGGCGGCCGTGGCCGAGTTCTTCGGCAAGGAGCCGCGCAAGGACGTCAACCCGGACGAGGCCGTCGCCGTCGGCGCCGCCATCCAGGGCGGCGTGCTGGCCGGCACCGTCAAGGACGTGCTGCTGCTCGACGTCACCCCGCTCAGCCTGGGCATCGAAACCCTGGGCGGCGTGATGACCAAGATCATCGAGAAGAACACCACCATCCCCACCAAGGCCTCGCAGACCTTCTCCACCGCCGAGGACAACCAGTCCGCGGTGACGGTGCACGTGCTGCAGGGCGAGCGCGAACAGGCCCGCTTCAACAAGTCGCTGGCGAAGTTCGACCTGTCGGGCATTGATGCGGCGCCGCGCGGCATGCCGCAGGTGGAGGTGTCGTTCGACATCGACGCCAACGGCATCCTGCACGTCAGCGCCAAGGACAAGAAGACCGGCAAGGAGCAGAAGGTCGAGATCAAGGCCGGTTCGGGCCTGAGCGAGGAAGAGATCGCGCAGATGGTGCGCGACGCCGAGCTGCACCGCGAGGAAGACAAGAAGTTCCACGAACTCGTCACCGCGCGCAACGCCGCCGACGGCCTGCTGCACACCACCCGCACCGCGGTCACCGAACACGGTTCCAAGGTGCCGGGCGACCAGCTGGCGGGCATCGAGACCGCCATTGCCGAACTCGACACGGCGATGAAGGGCGACGACAAGGGCCAGATCGAGGCCAAGACGGCGGCCCTGCAGCAGGCGGCGCAGTCGCTGTACGCGGCGGCGGCCGGCGGCAACCAGGGCCCGCAGGACGCGGGCGAGCCGGGCCCGTCGGCCAAGGCCGACGACGTGGTGGACGCCGAGTTCACGGAAGTGAAGGACGACACCAAGTAAGTGCGTACCCCCGCGCGCGCCGTCGCGCGCGGGGCTGCAGCCCGCGTCGGGCCGGGGATGCCGGCCGACGCGGGCGCTTTGTTGTTCGGGGATGACCGGAATTTCGCATGAGCAAGCGTGACTACTACGAAGTGCTGGGCGTGTCGCGCACGGCGACCGAGGACGAGCTGAAGAAGGCCTACCGTCGCGCCGCGCAGAAGCACCACCCGGACCGCAATCCGGACGACAAGACCGCCGAGGCCAACTTCAAGGAGGCCAAGGAGGCCTACGAAGTGCTGTCCGACGGCGGCAAGCGCCGCATGTACGACCAGCACGGCCACCGGGCCTTCGAGCACGGCATGGGCGGCGGCAACGGTGGCGCCGGCTTTGGCGACGTCAACGACATTTTCGGCGACATTTTCGGCGACATCTTCGGCGGTGGCCGCCAGCGCGCGCCGCGCCGCGGCGCCGACCTGCGCTTCGTGATCGAACTCGACCTGGAAGAGGCCGTGTTCGGCGTGGAGAAGCGCATCGACGTGCCCACCCTGGTGGCCTGCAAGCCCTGCAGCGGCAGCGGCGCCGAGGACGGCAAGGTCGAAACCTGCAAGAGCTGCAACGGCCACGGCCAGGTGCGCATGCAGCGCGGCATCTTCGCCGTGCAGCAGGCTTGCCCCACGTGCGGCGGACGCGGCAAGTCCATCCCCAAGCCCTGCAAGGCCTGCCACGGCAACGGCCGCGTGCAGGAGGACAAGGTGCTGCAGGTGAAGATTCCCGCCGGCGTGGACAACGGCGACCGCATCCGCCTGACCGGCGAAGGCGAGGCCGGCCCGCCGGGCGCGCCGGCCGGCGACCTGTACGTGGAAGTGAGCGTGCACGACCACCCGATCTTCCAGCGCGACGGCAACGACCTTTACTGCGAAGTGCCGATCCGCTTCTCGCAGGCCGCGCTCGGCGCCGACATCGTGGTGCCCACGCTGGACGGCGAGGCGCTGATCAAGGTGCCGCTGGAAACCCAGACCGGCAAGCAGTTCCGCCTGCGCGGCAAGGGCGTGAAGTCGGTGCGCAGCCATTCCCACGGCGACCTGCTGTGCCGCGTGGTGGTGGAAACGCCGGTGAACCTCACGGCCCGCCAGCGCGAGCTGCTGAAGGATTTCGAGGCGACCTTCGAAGGCGAGGGCGCGCGGCATTCGCCGCGATCCAGCGGCTTCCTCGACGGCGTCAAGGCGTTCTGGGACCGCATGACGTCCTGACCCTGCCGCCCCTCGACAGTGGGAGGGCCTTCAGGCCCGACGTTCCTCGCGAAGAGCGTCGGGCCTGAAGGCCCTCCTACAGGGTTACTTGGGCCGGTACAGGCGTCCCGGGGAGGGCTGGCCCGCGTAGGGGTCGAGCTTTTCGCCCACCACGGCCTCGAGACGCTCGATGCGGCTTGATGGCGTGGGGTGGGTGGAGAACAGCAGGGCCACCGACTTGTCCGAAGCGTTGGCCGTGTCCAGCGTCTGCAGCACGCCGGCCAGGCCGAACGGGTTGTAGCCGGCGCGTGCGGCCAGCACCATGCCGCGCTGGTCGGCGTCGTACTCGTCCTTCTTGTCCAGGCCGCGGGCCAGCACTTCGGTGCCGGCGCGGAAGGCCTTGTCGCCGAAGCGCCGCACCAGTTCGCTGTCGCTGCTGCCGGCCATTTCCCCGGCGATCTCGGTCGCGAACTCCCGGCCCATCGCCGCCTGGATCGCCTTGACGTGGTGCTTCTGCACCACGTGGGCGATTTCATGGCCCAGCACGCTGGCCAGTTCCGATTCATCGCGCAGGCGGTCGTACAGGCCGGCCGTGATCAGGATGGCGCCGCCGGGCATCGCGAAGGCGTTCACGTCGGAGCTGTCGATGACGCCGAAGCGCCAGGGCAGTCCCGGGCGCTCGCTCTGCATGGCCACCCACAGGCCGACGCGGTTCACGTAGCGCTGCAGTTCGGGGTCGGCCACCAGCGGCGCGGCGCCGAGCACGTTGGCCGCGACGCCGCGGCCCAGGTCGATCTCTTCCTGCTCGGTGATTTCCTGGTTGGCCTTGGAGGCGCGCTGGCCCAGGTTGAGCAGGTCCTCGGCGCTTCCCAGGCGGCCGAAGGCGGCGGCCGGCATGGACAGGGACAGGGCCAGGACGGCAATGAGGCAACGGGAGGCGTTCATCGGCGGCTCCTCCCGCTGCTGCGGTCCTGGGCGAGGTAGGCCACGCGCTGCGCCTGCAGCGGCACCTGGCCGGCGAACTGCGAAGCGTCGTTGGTGGCCACGGCGTAGGAATCCAGCTGAGCCAGCTGCGCCGCATCAGGCGAAGCGCCCATCAGTTCGCTGGCCGACAGGCCCTTGACGCCGGTGCTGACCGAGGTGCCGCTGGAGCCGGTGGCGAACACCGAGGCCAGCTGCATGCCGCTGGCCGCGGAGGCGGTGCCGGTGCCGGTGCGCAGGTTCAGGATGCGCGCCCAGCCCTCGGTGCCGGCGGGCGTTTTCACGCCGGCCCAGGCGCCCTTGCGGGAGGTGATTTCGACGGTCTCGCGGGCCTTGAGCTTGCCCACTTCGCTGGCCGAGGCCAGCGGCTCGCTGCGCAGCGGGGTGTCCTTGAGCACGGTGCCGGACTCGGCGAACACGGCGCCGGCGGCCAGGGCGGCCAGCGTCGCCAGCGCCAGCGCGCGGCGTCGGGGCAGGCCGGGGGGAGAGGATGGGGTCATGGGGCGGGCTCCGCAGGTGAGGGGTTGGGTTCAGGCACGGGTTCGTACAGGTCCACCGGTTGTTCGCGACCCTTGACGTGGAATTGTCCCCGGTGCTCGAACTGGAAACGGGATCCGGGGCCGCAGGCGGACCGCGTGGCGCCCGACACCAGCACCCGGGCCACGCCCTTGGTGGCGCTTTCGATGCGGCTGCCCAGGTTCACGGTGTCGCCTATGGCGGTGTACTCCATTCGCGTGTCGCTGCCAAGGAAGCCCACCACCGCCGGCCCGGTGTGCAGGCCGATGCCCACGTCGAAGTCGCCCAGGCCCTCGTTGCGGTCCTGCAGTTCGCGCTTGAAGTCGTCCAGGGCCCGGGTCATCTCGAGGGCGGCCGCCACCGCTTTCTCGGCGTGTCCCGGCGTGTCGGTGGGGGCGTTCCAGAACGCCATCACGGCGTCGCCGATGAATTTGTCCAGGGTGCCGCCGTGCCGGAAGATCACTTCCACCTGGCGGGTGAAGTAGCGGTTGAGCAGGTCCACCACCTGCTCGGGCGAGCGCGTCTCGGACAGGCTGGTGAAGCCGCGGATGTCCGAGAAAAGGATGGTGATTTCGCGCGCCTCGGGCCGGCTGTCGCGCGAAAGCTCGCCCGTTTCCACCAGGCCCGCCACCACGCGCGGGTCCAGGAAGCGGCCAAAGATGCCCACGGTGGCCTCGCGCTCGCGGCGGTCCAGCCACTGCGCCTGCACCGTGAACAGGCCGAACGCGATCCAGGCCAGCAGCAGCGCCGCGCCCACCGGCAGGAAGTATTCCAGCCCCAGCGCCAGGTAGGCGGCCACCAGCACCAGCCCGCTGGCCACGGCCAGGGCGATGCCGATGCGGACCGGGCTGCGGCGCCGGCGGAAGGCCAGGGCCAGCAGGCCCGACATCAGCACGGCCAGCGGCCAGCGCGAAGGCAGGTCGCGCAGCCAGTCGCCCGCGCGCAGGTTGGCCAGCGCGGTGGTGATCACCAGCACGCCCACGGTCTGTGCGCCCAGCGGCGTGGGGCGCATGTCGTTCAGGCCCGGGGCGGTCACGCCCACCAGCACCAGCTTGCCGGCCAGGGTGGGCGCGATGA
>Ga0075160_10001434_pt1 | contig 14566 bp, 11 predicted proteins | sample JI91814C2DNA_FD_70969 | JGI IMG/M metagenome (GOLD analysis project Ga0075160, IMG submission 70969) | Wastewater effluent complex algal communities from Wisconsin, to seasonally profile nutrient transformation and Carbon sequestration -... | ecosystem: Engineered > WWTP > Effluent > Algae... | reverse complement strand
GTATCCTCTCCAAATGTTAGGGTAACCCAATCTAGTCTTTCTCAACCAAATCTTGCCACTACTAACAATTTATCTTCATCAGCAACACAACGAGTCAGTTCCACTGCCAATGCTAGTGCAGAAGCGCAAAATGCTTTTTCTAGCAGAACACAACAACTAATCGGTAAACACCACGATTATAAAGAACAGCTTTTTGAGAGAAAAGGTGCAGCAAAATCTGCAACCGCACTTGAAGCAGCCAGGATAGAATTACAAGGAGGACAAATTCCGTTAGCTGTGGAACGAGGCGTTACGATGGATCATATAACAAAAGTAGAACGAGCGCAAAATGGGCTTGTTAATCATATAAAAAATCTTAACAACCATCTTAGTCACCCCAATTTACCTGCAATTGAACGTCAAGCACTTCAACAAGAGTTATCAAATACAAGTAAGTTACTAGATTATTCAGAGCAGTTTGCGCCTAGACCGAGACCAATCGAACCAGCTAAACCTGTCACTCTTAAAGGGCCAGACCTATGATAAACAAAGATTGTAAAAAGGAAACAGAAAAAATGAAAAACGTTGTAGATATTCGTGATGAATTTTTTGATAATGATAATAAAATATCTGCTCAATCAATGAAGGATTTAATTTGGCATATAGAAAATGATCCCAGGCCTACTCGGGCAATTTCGCTGGTAACGGATGCGCGCCTTATGGAATTAGTTCCATTGATTGCAAAACATTTAGATCATGAAGATGACTTCGTAAGAGAACTGACCGTTGGCTGCTTGGTTGGCGGGCTTAAATTAGCTGAATACGCCGAAAAAGCGCTCAATATGGCACAAGAAGATCCTGATAGCGGTCCGCGTGTTTTAGCAACATCCAGCTTGGGATCCGTGATAAATAAAGTTGACTCTATCTTGCAACAACGAATTGCAATGCACTTGTATGGTGTGATAATTAATCCTGAATATGATGAGATAGATAAAAGATGTGCATTTGATTCTATATTAGAAGCAATGGATATATCAGTTATACAGCGTCGAGCTATTGGGTACGATGAAAACCATGATTTAGTGAAACAATTTAAAGCAAAGTATGGTATTTAGGATTATACAAAGTGCTAGATATTATGTTTACAAAATACATCTACAGAAACATCTTGTATATTCACTTGATTGAGGATAATGTTGTAATTATGTTCAGTAGGTATAGTGACAACTAGGCTATGGATCTAAAGAAATCAATCGAAGCTATTAATATCAACCTGGATAACATTACAGATCCTGTTGCAAAGACTATTCTTTCTCAGTTGCTAAATATTATTGAAGCACTGGCTCAGGAAAACAAAGAACTTAAGGATGAAAACCAAAAGTTGCGTGATGAAAACAACCGTTTAAAAGGCGAGCGTGGAAAACCAAATATTCGCCCGCAAGCAAAGGATGGGAAAGATATATCTTCTGAGCAAGAAAGGAAAAGCCGTAACAAGAAGAAAAAGAAGTCTAAAAGTAAAAAAGCCAAAATAAAGATTGACCGAATAGTTAAGTGCACAGTAGACAAAGCACAATTACCAGATGATGCAATTTTTAAGGGATATCTAACAGTTATTGTGCAAGATATTAGTATAAAAACTGACAACATCAAATTCCGGAAAGAAATATATTATTCACCATCACTTAACAAGAGTTTTATGGCACAGCTACCTGCTGGGTACCAAGGTGAGTTTGGTCCTAACGTTAAAGCTGAAATATTGAGTTTACATTTTGCATATAAAATGACAGAGCCAGCCATCGTTGAATATTTAAAAACTCATGGCATTATAATTTCAGCAGCTACTGTTTCGCGTATGATTACTGATAATCACGATCAATTCCATGAAGAAAAAAATGCTATTGTACAAGCTGGATTGCCATCAACGGTTTATCAGCAGATGGATGACACTAGCGCACGAGTTAACGGCAAAAATCATTATACACATGTGCTTTGCAATCCATACTACACAGCTTATTTTACTAGACCTAATAAAAACAGGCTTACAATTTTAGAAATTCTGAGCCAAGGGGAATTATCTTTTGTGTTTAATGAATCTGCATATGCGCTAATGGAACAAATGAAGTTGTCTGGTAAAATTTTAGCTAAATTAAAACGCTGTAAGCCTGCAAATGTTACGAATCGGCAAGAAGTAGATGCTCTACTGTGCGAGTTATTTCCAGAGCCAAAAAAATATGCCACCAGTAAAAGTATTATTTTAGAGGCTAGCGCCATAGTTGCTTATCAAAAAGTACCTAATGCTATTAGTATATTACTAACCGATGATGCCCCGCAATTTAAACAAATCACAAAATTGCTGGCGTTATGCTGGATCCATGATGGTCGGCATTACAAGAAATTAACTCCCATAGTTCCATTGCACATCAAACAACTGGAAGAATTTTTAACCGCATATTGGGATTACTACCATAGACTGTTAGATTATAAAAGTTCTTCTACGCCACTAGTTGCAGAGCAATTAACAAAAGATTTTGATACGCTATTTGCGACTCAAACTGGGTATGATGAATTAGACGAGCGTATTGCTAGAACACAGCTAAAAAAAGATTCATTATTACTTGTGCTGAAATATCCAGAGCTACCGTTACATAATAATGCTTCAGAGTTAGGGGCTAGAACACAAGCGCGCTACCGAGATATAAGTCTGCAAACAAAAAATGCAAAAGGCACCGAATGTAAAGATACATTCATGACTATTGTAGCCACCGCGCAGAAATTAGGCGTTAATGCTTTTAATTATATTTTGGATCGCATTAGTAATAAGCTAGAGATGCCATCGTTAGCAAACTTGATTGAAGCGAACGGTGCATTTTGATGATTTTGTTTGCTGAAAACTATTGTAAATCAACGTGGTATTTAAAAAATTGGTTACCCTATAATTTGGAGAGGATACCATTGATCTAAATCGCCAGCTCCTTCATGATATATATAATCAGCAGTGAAGGTACCATCATAGGCACCACCTGGTCCTGATTGGCGAGTGCCGGGTCGAAGTTCATAACTAGACTTTAATTCTTTGATGCCTGAATTAGCATTGTTAGCTTTACTATATCCATACAAAGCGTAAATCGGAAAACCATCTGCAGCATAGCCAATGATAGTGGAGTGCTGATTGGGATTAAGATTTTTTATTAGCTCTGTTGGCAAGCCATGATAGTGATAGGCGCCATCTGGTTGCACATGGGCATTATTTTGATCAAAACCCAAGTTAATCTTGCCGCTGAGTGCTTCGTAACGCCAATTACGATCGTTATTCCAAAACTCTGCCGTACCAGGATCAAATGGGATACCATCGATACCAACCCCAAAGTCCATGCCACCCCATAACGGCGTTACTTTGCCAGACAAGCGCGGCTGTAATGTCATTCTAAATTTGTAGTTTTTAGCTTGAATTGCGCTAGGGTTATTACGATTTGGAAACTGCCCATGCGTATGTGGAATACCGTTGCTGTATATATAGCGGTACTGCCCATCGGTGGTGATACTCACTTGGTTAGTTTGATTATTAGTATTAGCTAGGCTGGATTGTCCAGTATTTGCATCATGAGCATACAAATTATTTGCGCAAAAAATAAATACACCTAACCAGAATATCTTAAAAATATTTGCCATTGTCATAATCCATTTGCTAGTTGTATAGCAATCCATACTAAATCTAAGGGTTTATAATATCTTCTAGCGTTCCTTCAGTAGACAAATAATTTTTTAAGCCTTTTGCAAAAATACCAGGTTCTAATTTAAAATTGTATTGCCCTGGATAAATTATTGTCAAGGCATTAATCTAGTTATTCACTAGCTATACGCATAGATTTGGTAATCTTAGGTGTGTCATTGTACTTAATCTCAAAGCCCCAGCGCTTATCTCCTTGAACGATCAATAAATTTAACTCTGCGCCAGCATTAGTTCCCCAAAAATAACAATCATATTGATCAATTTCAGTGTTATGTCGAGAAATAGTTGATTCAATGGCAAATCCTTCCCAGGAAGCGCCTAGATTAGGATTTTCCATAAGTTGATTGTGGTTGAGTATTCTGCTTAAAGCGCGATAAATGCCAGCGTCACGAAAATAAATTTTTGGTGATTTAACTTTGCGTTTTTTAATATTTTCAAACCAAGGTTGTAGTCCCCTAATCATAAATCTCCCACTTAAAATATCAAGATAATTGCAAATGGTGTTATGCGATAAATTCATGGATTTACCTATAGCACTTGCATTAAAAACTTGCCCATGATAGTCGTCCAAAAACGACGTAATTGTGTCGCTGGAATATTAAATCCTAAAGATAATATATCTTGCTCAAGAAGCCTTCTAATATATGCCTCACGCCACATGTAGCTTTGTTCTTCTGTCTTCGCTAAATATGAACGAGAAAATCCACCTCGCTGCCATAGCATTTCAATATCATCGACTTCTGTCGCTTGAAAAGACGTTAACTCTAAATAACTGATCCTACCAGCCAAAGTTTCTGATGATTCTCGTAGCAGATCTCTAGACGCACTACCTAGTATTAAATATTTTTGCGTATCTCTATTTTGATCAATTAAGACTCTAAGCGCTGGAAACAAATCTGGTCGTAGTTGAATTTCATTAATTACTATTAAGCCATGTAGTTTTTCAAGCGCTATACGCGGATTTTCTAAACGCTGCAAGTCCAGACTACTCTAAATCAAAGGTGGTGATGTTCTTGTAAATGTGCTTAAACTATATGCAAAACTTTTTAGCTAATGTCGTTTTACCGCATTGGCGTGGCCCTAAAATGGCTATAATTGGATTAACATCAAACATTTCCTGTATATAGGCACAGTATTTTTCTCGTTCCACTCAATTTTACCTAGTAAATTGTAAGTACGGCTTACAATTTACTAGGTAATATAGCTCAGTCAAGGATAAGTAGATTATACGTATAAATAATTTAGTCATAAAAAACAACTCTCGGGGATTATTCGCATTATATACCGCTCTAAAAATTTGTGGCAAACTATCAGATATACCAGGATTAATAGGAATGCTGCATGACTATTAAATGGGGCATCAAACAAAGGGTTTTGTTTCTTGCCTTAATCCCAACTGTAACCATCTCAGTTTTACTCGGGGTGTATTTTATTGGGATTCGTTTAGAAGATTTATCTAGAGCTTTAAATGATCGCGGTACTGCGATATCCTCTAGGCTCGCCTCGCAAGGACAGTACGGGGTGTTTGTCAGGGACACAGAATCGTTAAGGCATTTGGCCCGGCAGGCGATTAGCCCAGAAGTAGCCAGCGTGGCATTTTATGATAAAAAAGGCATGGAAATTGCTAGTGCCGGTAAATTGATGGCCAATATTGTACCACCGAGTAAAGCCAGCTCTATCCAAATAAAACCTAATAATTCTAATAGTACGATCAGTTATCTCACCCCAGTAACATTGCCAGATGTAGTAATTGACACATACCCAGATAGCAACAGCTTCTTAGAAGATGAAAGCCTAAAAACCACCGTTATTGGCTGGTTACAAGTAGAGTTAGATCGCAAAAACACACGCTTAAAGGAATACCAAGTACTAATACACAGTGCATTAATTGGCTTATTAGGTTTAAGCATTAGCTGTCTATTAGCTTTGCGTTTAGGTTATGACGTAACTCAACCGATCTTAGAATTAACTAACGCTGTAGAAAAAATTAAGAATGGCGACTTTGCTGCACGGGTGAATTCCGAGTCGCAATGGGAGTTAGGAATCTTAGAGTCCGGTATTAATACCATGGCATGTGCCTTACAAATTGCCCATGAAGAAATGCAGCATAATGTTGATAAAGCCACCGCTGTTCTAAGGCAAACTTTAAAAACTATTGAAATACAAAATATCGAATTAGATTCAGCGCGACGCGAAGCAGAAACCGCAACAGAGGTTAAGTCAGAATTTTTAGCCAGCATGAGCCACGAGCTACGCACCCCATTGAATGGCATTGTTGGTTTTATTAACTTACTTGATAAAACTAATTTAAATGAACAACAACGGGATTATTTAACTACGATTCAAAAATCTGCCAACTCACTATTGTCGATCATTAATGATATCTTAGATTTTTCAAAAATCGAAGCTGGAAAATTACATCTAGATTTAATCCCCATGGACATACGCGAATGCGTTGAGGACACCCTTACTTTACTCGGACCCAGCGCCCATGAGAAAGCTTTAGAATTAGTGCCCTTCATCTATTCCGACGTACCAACACGCATCAATGGCGATTCTTTGCGACTAAAACAAGTTATCACTAACTTGGTCAGTAACGCCATAAAATTCACCCAACATGGCAGTGTGGTAATTAGAGTAATGTTAGAACAAAGTATCGCGCATCTGGTAACCTTACGCATCAGCGTTACTGATACTGGCATAGGTATCAGCGAAGATCAGCAAAAAGAATTATTTCATGCATTCAATCAAATCAGCCCCAATATAGCTAGGAAATTTGGTGGCACTGGTTTGGGCTTGGTGATCTGTAAAAAATTGGTCGAACAAATGCATGGCACCATAGAGTTAGAAAGTGAGCCAGGCAAAGGTTCAACCTTCTGGTTTACAATCCAAACAGAAAAACTAGTAGATCAAAGTTATCATGAAGAACAAGCCCTATCTAGCATCAGAGTTTTATTGTACGAAAAACATTTGGTCACCAGATTAGCGTTAGCACATCTATTACAACAATGGGGAATCCGCGTCACTGAATCTGAAGATGGTAATGCCATATTTAATGTAGTCAAACGCAACGCTGATAATGATCCTTTCAACATGGTAATTCTCGGCGTAAATCAACTTTCCAATGAGATGGATTTAATTGCCAATACTATTCAAAATATCAGAGAGCCATTTGCATGTCCGATCGGCGTATTAGTAAACACTACTGAATACACGGTACATAACCACATTTTACAATCCGGCGCCACGCTGTGCCTAGCAAAACCTGTGTCCAGAAAAAAACTCTATGACGCCTTAAAGAAAATCTTTATCACCAAACAGCAATTGAACGGTTTAATACCAGCATGTCTACCAAGTTTAAACGTATTAGCAGTGGACGATAACCAAGCCAATCTTAAACTGGTTAAAGTATTTTTAGAAAATATTGGAGTAGTGCCAACTCTAGCTAATAATGGTTATGAAGCGTTACAATATTGCCATCAAAATCAATACAATTTAATATTGATGGATTTACATATGCCAGGCATGGACGGTATTGAAACAGCAGTACAAATTCGTAATACCAATAACCCTAATTACAACACAGCCATAGTTGCTTTATCGGCTCATGTAGCAGTTAATGAACAAGATAAAATTATAGCGGCTGGAATGAACGATTATTTAACTAAACCAATAGATCAAAATAGTTTACGCGCATCGATTTATAAATGGACCCATAGCGGGATTGTTTCACAAGTACAGGAATATAACATGGAACCAATCGATTGGCAGTTGTGCAAAAAACTAGCAGGTAACAAAGAAGATCTAGCAAAGGAAATGCTAGAAATGCTAATAAATTCACTACCATCAGATATAAATACTATCAAACAAGCATTTGAAACCAATGAATTACACGATTTAAGAGAACATGTACACAAACTGCATGGTGCATGTTGCTATGTCGGTGTTCCAAAGTTAAAAGCTATAGCCAAAGAGCTGGAAAACGCGTTGACATCTAACAGCATAGATAAGATAAAATATTATTTGATCGCGTTAGAAAAAGAAGCTCGCGATATTTTAAAGTATTACGAACAAGAAATGATGTTGCTAAGCGCTTGACTTTGCATCCATCATCAATAGTAATATAACAATATAAATAATATCAATCAATAATATTAAAAAGGCATTTATGATTAATACTTCAGATTTAGTTACAGAGATAATGATTCCAGATTTTTTTAGTTTTTCAATTGATCCTAGTGTAAATAATGATCAAAATTTAATTGCAGAAATAAAAAAATTCAAATCTATGCAAACTTTCTTCAATGACTTAGCTGGGAATAGAAAAATTAATAATTTTTCTATTCTTGTGCAAAATAATCGTGATTTATTAATACAATCTAACGATATTTGTTCTTCTTTACAATCTACCGAAGCAAAAAAACATCATATTAGAGTAAATCTAGCTCTTTATGTACTTTATGGGTATGTAAAATTTGGTGATAATATAAATACATACCAAAGAGATCTATATCTTAACCAAGCTAAAGAACTTATTCAAAACCTAACTGACACGGATAAAACAGAAGAGATGCACTGGTATTATGCGCTTTTGTTATATTCAAATGCTCATAATACAAAAAACTTTGATTTAGAACTAGTGTACAAAACTATAGAGTGTTTAAAACACATACAACGACCAGAACATAGAGAGGCCTTAGGATTTAATATTGTAAAGAAATTTTATCCATGTCTTGATGAATACCCTACTGATGAAATTTTTCAGCACCTACAGCAAGCTTTACCTAATGTGCGTTGGAACTTAGAGGTAGAATGGCTAAAATTGCGGCATGAGTTTATAAAAAAATCTGTTATCAATAAAGAATATATGGGCGAAAATTACTCTAAAAACATGCATTTGCTTGAAACTAACAGTACCATAACCGCAAATAAATTTGATCTGCAAATAAATATGCCCAAAGATTTATTTAAGTTTGCCGCACATATATGTAGTCCATCTCCTCCCATGTTTAAAGTTGGTATTGATGCACTAAAAAAATATGGTTGGCAAGAAAAATTTACAGAAGAATTTAGTATTATCCAATTTAAAACATTGGTTGAACAAGGCTTTTGTGACCGGGAAGAGTTTTTGAACGTGAAACATGTGAAAGATAATTCTGGTCAATTTAAAAATATTATAATTACAGAATTATTTAACTTTATTGATAACAAAAAATTACCGGTATATAAAAACCATACAGAAAAACAACAGTACAGAAAAATGTGTGAAGAAAGTTTGAGTCTTGACAAAATAAGCGTAGAGCTTGATAACATTGAAAATAGAAGAAAAACTTTGGAAGGCTTTAACCCAAGAAGTGCTTTATTTTTGTTTCACGCAGCACTTATATCACATTGCCATGGCTTAAAGGACACAGCATTAATTAAAAATTTAGTGCAAGAATCTTTGCAAATAAGCATACTTGCAAAAAACGCATCTATATTAGCGCACACCCAAAAACATGACGAATGGTTTAATATTGCAACTAAGCTCGTCAAATCCCTACAGCAAAACCCAAGAACCTTATTAATACAATGCGGCACACCTATTAGAAAAGATGAAAAAGCTTCAACGCATGCATTTTATGTCACAATCAAATCTTTAGAGAGCAATACGTTTCAAATCATTATGACTAATGGTGGCCGAAATGCAGAAAAACTACACATATTGTCCCCAACCCAACATAGCTCGAATTACCCAGAATATTGTTATGCAGCTTGTAACCCTTTTATTTTTAATAATGATAATCAAGAGGCGCTAATTAATTATATTTATTTACTTATTTCTTTACAGTATCGTCATGGAGTTCAGTCTGATGAAGAGAATAAAAACAACCAGCATACTTATATGAACCTTTTAAAGAATGTGTATATGCAATATGATGGAAACACTGTATGGCCAGGATATAAGACGTATAATTTACACAATAAATTTGCAAGAATAGATTTGGAACAAGTTTTTTCTGGTCAATTTACAGGAAATTGTACAATTCATAATTTGAAACATAGTCTAAAAATCGTATTTGATATGAATAAATTAGAATTTGGTTTATTAGAAGACACGCTTTTACTTGGATTAGATAAGATTATTTCAAATCCGGAAATCTTAACTAATCTTAATCAAGCAAACAATAATACTACTTCAGAATATTTAGATTCACTCATGGGATCTAGCTTAGAGCAATCTGTTAATGTAGAAACCTCTTCCCTAATACAAAATCGAGCCTCTACAACAAATTCTAAAAATATTAATTGCATGAACTGGCTGTGGCAGCAGTGTTGTAAAAAACAACGCAATAATACAACAAATATTAGTTCATCGCACAATAATATTGCACATATTGAACAACCAACCTTAGGAAATTATGCTTGTTTCTTACCAAGCACCAGTAGTATAAAGAATGCAGCCACACAAGCTTCTAATTTTTTGTTATTCTGCTTTAAAAATCAACAAATAAATATTTTGCAACAGTTAGCAATGCCTATATGTAGTCAGGGTGGCACTATGAGAATGAGATGATTTTAGAGAATGATCCAGATAAAAATCTAAGAAAATATCTTAACAACTGTTTGCTATTGTCGGTAGAGATTCCCAAAGCGCTAAACCTTCTGGATCTAGAATGTTGCTACAACTATTTACTAAGTTGCCATGGTACTCATACATGCTAGGAGTCTGAAATACCTGGTATAGACAATATTGCTTTATTACACCTTTAATATCCATCAAGACATTATAGACAGTAAACACCGAGCCACTACCTACTGCTCCATTACCAGTACCATCTACATTGCCAGCTGTTGTTAGTATTAAGGTATTTTTACATGTTGCCGGAGTAAAATAAGGGCCCTGACTATCTGCATAATATAACGTAACATTGCCAGGCAACGTAACAGGTGAGGGCCCAAGATAAGAAACACTAGTGAAGTTTCCTGTTCTAGCATAAACAGCCATTTGTTGTGCAATGCTACCAGTAACAATATTCATAACTGAAGCCAATCTAGCTCGTAATTTATATGATTGGTAGGATGGCACCGCAATAATTGCTATTATAGCAAGTATTGAAACCACAACCACAGCTTCTATCAAAGAGAAACCCAAACGACGCATACTGACCTCTATTTAAAATTAGCTCATCAACAACATTATAGCAGCCAAATTTTGGCCTACCGCAAAATAGAAGTGTAATTTGTTGTAAAAAAAATTTTAATTGCCTCTATTACTAAATACTATTAAAACGCCATTTTTAAAATTCTTGGCCAGCTCCATCGTAAAATCTTGATATTTTTTACTACGAGTTACATTATTATAAATCCAACTACTCTTGATCGTAATTTTTTGCTCTAATATCACTGAGTCTTTCTTATAGACAACTTTACGCATAACATCTACCCATGGCGACTGCAAAGCATAGTCCAGAGATTTAGTATTCACGACTTTAATATTATTTAAAATAACCTTATCCTGAATTATACGCGGAATACCCAGGTATATATCAGATACATGCTCTGGATTAACAATATAATTATCTAACACGTAGTTATTAACAAATGGTAAAGCATCCCCAGCATTAGTTTGCATTACCATATTTTTTTCTTTGTAACTGGCTTTAAAAATCAGATCCGTAACCACACGGGAACCTAAATTCGGTGCTGTAACGGATTTTTCCACAATATTATAATAATCGCCTAATTTAGCAATAATATAATTATCTATAGTTTCTTGTGCAACGCTAAGTTGCGCACCAGTCATGCTAACTGCACTTAAACCTAACAGTTCCATGCTAGCATTTACCGTAACTAAATCAGTATAGCGTAAATCAAACTCGCGAGTAGTGATTATGACATTGTCCTCTGGACTATTCAGTGGAATTTGCTCCAATCTGTTATTCGTTGCATCCAATACTAATGCTTTACGATCGCCAATATCCGACAAAACTTTATCTGCAATACTAAAAAAGTTGGTTGGATCAACCCATAGAACTCTGTTACCAACCTCCACTCTAACCATGGCGTGATTAAAATGAAAACTACCAGGTAGTTTTATAATTTTATTGGTATCATAAATTCCTTCACCACGACGTACTAACACCACGTTAGCTTTGAAACCTAATTTCTGCAAAATTGCTACCATACCTGTAGAAAAATCCTTACAGTCTCCTAGACGTTTAGCCGCAGTAGCGGCTAATGCCTGAGGAATATGTCGACCGTTAGTTGTCTGCCAATCGCCCATATATTGAATATTTTCATTCAACAAGGCAGCAACCAATTCAATTTTTTGAATTGGATCTGAAACATTTTGCGCTTGATCAACAATAGTTTGATACATGTCAGGCAACTTTTGTTGCAATATTTCCGTATAAGCAAGGGAATAATTTTTGGCAAAAGTAGTCCAGTTATCCGTAGTAGCTATGAAAACCCATGGATATTCTTTTGGATTAATCAGAGGATTCTTTTCATCCATAATATCAATAAATATCGGTTTGTTTAGTTTAATTTCTAAAGTATATTTACTATTCTTACGGCCACTATTAACAGTTAAATAATTATTAGGATTATTAACATTGATATATAAGGGCAATGCCGAACTAACCTGCATGGTTCCTTTCTGAATATAAGTATTAACTAGTGAAATCATATTTTCATAGAAGCCAGGAATATCTGGTTTAAATAATATTATTTTATATTTTAAACTAACAATAGAGCCAACCATCACATTGGGAAATGCTAACAATACTTGATGCGTTTGATCAAAACCTTGCACTGCACTAGCCAACGGTTTATCTTCAATCAATGATGCTGGCAACACATACTCTTGGTCTCCAACTATAGTTTTTGCTTCAAGTATTTCCAATTTTGATGAATCGAAATTATATAGTAGTGACATTTTGGCATTAGCGTCTCGACCACGCTCATTGAGAATTTTTATTTTTTCAGTGACAATTGTTTCTGTAGTGCCATCAGCATTAACAGTAATATTTGTGCTACTATCCAATATCTCTGATGTAGCATCCGCAAACGTTGCCCAACGCGCCATAGCATTCGAGCTAGCAACTACCAACAATAGCAAAATTATTCTTCTAATCATTTTTTTCTCATTTTGTACTAACTATAACAAAGGCCACTGCATAATCATGCTCGTCAGAAAGACTAATATCTACTTGCAAATCTGCTAAATTTTCTACATATTTTTTGGTCGGGCCATAAAAGACAATATGTGGCTTGCCCTGCACATCATTTTCAATGCTAATTTGAGTAAGGAAAATATTATCTCTAAAGCCTATATTTAGTGCTTTAGCAACTGCTTCTTTACCAGCAAAACGTTTGGCTAAAAACGCTACTTGATTACCGGTTAATTTTTCTAATATATTGACCTCCGTTAGCGAAAGAATTTTTTTAGCAAAATGCATACCATGCAAAGACCATAATCTATCTATACGCGCACAACTCACAATATCCGTGCCTATTCCATAAATCTTCATTGTAACAACTCTCTAGATTTTAACTGCTTATTCCCCAAATGATGATGTAATACTAAGCGCATTAATCTCTTCACATCCGCCCAAACAGCTTTGTCACGCAAATCTTCCGCTGCCAAAGCTAAGATACTAGCCCCTTTTACTGCCCCAAGATAATTTGCTCTTACCAACTTTGGACCAGCTACAGGATCAAAAACATAGTAACCTTCTGCTTGGATGGCAGCACCATTGCTAGTCTCATGACGCAATTGTAAAGCATAACCTAACGACCGCAACAATTGTAACTCAAATTTTCGCAAAATAATCTGTTCTGGTGCACCATCAGCTGCTAACTCTATCAAGAGCTGATTATAACAATTGAACAAGTCATCACATGGATCCCACTTATGCATTAATTTTATTAATAACTCATTAATATATAAGCCGCAAATAACCTTTCTAGCTTGTAATGCATGTCCTATACCATGTGCTTCTACTGTAGTTAAAGTCACCAAATCACCAGTTCCAATCCAGCTAATTTGCAAGGGTATAAATGGCTGTAACAATGCACTTAGTTTAGTTTTACCACGTTTAACCCCACGTGCTACTAAAGCTACTCTGCCATGTTCAGAACTAAATACATCTAACAACAGACTAGTTTCACGATACGCTCGTGTATGTAGCACATAACACAAATGTGCATCAATAGCCAAGCTCATGCAAAGCTCTAATGTTATCAGACCAATTTTCACGCACTTTAACCCATAGTTCCAAGTGCACACTAGTTTTTAGCATATGATTCATTTCTAGACGTGCTTGTCTACCTATTTCTTTAAGTTGCGCACCACGTTTGCCAATAACGATTGCTTTTTGGCTTTGCCTTTCTACCCAAATTATCGCGTTAATCACTAGTTGCGTTTCAGCTTCGGTAATTTTTTCAATTTCTACACTTAAAGCATATGGTAATTCTGCGCTCAAGACACGCGTTAATTTTTCACGAATTATTTCTGCCAAACGAAATTTTAATGGCTTATCAGTGACTGCATCATTTTCAAAAAAGAATGGGCATTCTGGCAGCACGGCAAAAACTTTTTGCTCAATTATTTGCACCTGCGTACCATGTATGGCAATACAAGGAATTATCTCTGCAAATTGCATTTTTTGCGCTACCATTGATAAATATGGCAACAATTGCTCTTTGTTTTTTACTTTATCTACTTTATTAACCAATAAAAATACCGGACAGTTTAGGTTTTGTACACAACCTAAGACTAATTCATCTTCTGCGGTCCACTCTAATGCTTCAACCATAAAAATAACCGAATTCACATCCTCTAATGCACTACGTGCAGCCTTATTCATTTCA
>Ga0075160_10001431_pt1 | contig 14571 bp, 19 predicted proteins | sample JI91814C2DNA_FD_70969 | JGI IMG/M metagenome (GOLD analysis project Ga0075160, IMG submission 70969) | Wastewater effluent complex algal communities from Wisconsin, to seasonally profile nutrient transformation and Carbon sequestration -... | ecosystem: Engineered > WWTP > Effluent > Algae... | reverse complement strand
CTGTATTTACCATGTAAGCTGTAGCATTGTGTTGCTCCATTTTCTTAACTAATTCTTCACCATATTTTGTCGGGTGCAAAGATAAAAATGCTTTACCGAAACAAGCAGAAAAAGTTGGCTCTGGCTGTGTTACTCCTCTTTCTGTACCTGCTAATTTAGCTGTAAATCCTGATAAGAAATAATATTTTGTTTGCTCTGGTGATAATTTAGAAACGGGTGGCATTACTCCAAAAGCATCAGCCGTTAAGAAAATAACTTTTGTAGGATGCCCTGCTTTAGAAATGGGTCTTACAATGTTATCAATATGATAAATTGGATAAGAAACACGTGTGTTTTGTGTAACTGAACAGTCTTTAAAATCAATTTTTCCGTTAGTATCAACGGTTACGTTTTCTAATAATGCATCTTTTTTGATCGCTCCGAAGATATCCGGTTCATTAGTAGCACTTAAATCAATTGTTTTGGCATAACAACCGCCTTCAAAATTAAAAACACCATCATTGTCCCATCCGTGTTCATCATCACCAATTAATTCGCGCTTTGGATCAGTAGATAAAGTAGTTTTTCCTGTTCCCGATAATCCGAAGAAAACAGCTACATCTCCAGCTGCACCTTTATTAGCAGAACAATGCATTGAGGCAATTCCTTGTAATGGCAAGTAATAGTTCATCATTGAGAACAATCCTTTTTTCATTTCACCACCATACCAAGTTCCACCAATTAACTGAATTTTCTCGGTTAAATTGAACGCTACATATACTTCAGAATTTAATCCGTGTGCAGCATAGTCTTTGAAACTTGTTTTTGAGCCATTCATTACAATAAAATCTGGCTCACCAAAATTTTCTAATTCTGCTTCTGTTGGTCGAATGAACATATTTTTAACAAAATGCGCTTGCCAAGCGACTTCCATGATAAAGCGAACTTTTAATCTTGTATCTTCATTAGCGCCACAAAAAGCATCTACAACAAACAATCTTTTTCCAGAAAGCTGTTTAACCGTGGTTTCTTTTAAAGCATTCCATGTAGTTTGAGAAATAGGCTTATTATCGTTTGAAGCTTTATCAGAATTCCACCAAACGGTGTTTTCGGTAACACTGTCTTTTACTATGTATTTATCTTTTGGAGAACGACCTGTAAATTCACCTGTCATTACATTTACCGCACCAAGTTCAGACAATTGACCTCTTTCGAAACCTTCTAAAGTTGGATTTAATTCTTCATTATATAAAAATTCATATGAAGGATTGTAGATTATTTCTGATACATTAACGATTCCGTATTTTTCTAACGAAATCGATTTCGTAATTTGGGCATTCGTATCCATAAATTCTTTGTTATGTTGTGTATTTAATAAAGTGCAAAATTATAAATTTAATTTCAGATAGCGTTTTAAATTATGGTTTTTTACTTAAAATTGAGTAAAATAAATAGCTCCAAGCCATAATCAAAAGTAAACCTCCTATAGGCGTGATTGGTCCTAAAAATTTAGATTTCAAATTAGTTATTCCATTAGTTGCCAATAAATAAATAGAACCAGAAAAAAAGAAAACTCCAAAAATTGTAAACCAAAATATAACTAAACGATCTTTTTCACTCAAAAAAGTAAACACACCTATAAACAATAAAAACAACGCATGATACATTTGATAACGCACACCTACCTCAAAAGATTGCAATTGCGCTTCAGAAAGTACTTTTTTTAACGCATGTGCACCAAATGCTCCTAAAATTATTGCCGTAATTCCTAAAAAAGCAGCAACTAATAGAATTTTCTTATCCATTTTTCTTAATTTGTGATCAAAGATAAGAAAAGTTTTTATGTTAAATTATGACATAAATCATCTAAATATTTTTATAAATATAACATTTTATTATATTCGTGTGATATTATTCAACACTCTTAAATATGAGAAATATTTTAATAATTGGTGCAGGTAGATCTTCTTCATCACTCATAAAATACCTGTTAGAAAATTCAGAAAGAGAAAATCTTCATGTAACAATTGGCGATTTATCTGAAGAATTGGCAAAACAAAAAACAAATTACCACAAAAATGCTACTGCAATTGCATTTGATATTTTCAATGACACCCAGCGAAAAGCGGAAATTCAAAAAGCAGATATTGTGGTATCAATGCTTCCTGCCCATTTGCATTTAGAAGTTGCAAAAGATTGTATTGCTCACAAAAAACATTTGGTAACTGCCTCATATATTAGTCCTGAAATGCAAGAATTGGATGGAGCCGTTAAAGAAAATGGTTTAGTTTTTATGAATGAAATTGGTCTTGATCCAGGTATTGACCACATGAGTGCAATGAAAGTATTAGATGAAATTCGTGAAAAAGGTGGAAATATTATTTTATTTGAATCATTCTGTGGTGGATTAGTTGCTCCAGAAAGCGATACCAACTTGTGGAATTACAAATTTACTTGGAATCCAAGAAATGTTGTATTAGCGGGCCAAGGTGGCACAGCAAAATTCATACAAGAAGGGAACTACAAGTATATTCCATATTCAAAATTATTTAGAAGAACTGAATTTTTAGAAGTAGAAGGCTATGGAAGATTTGAAGCTTATGCCAACAGAGATTCTTTAAAATATAGAAGTGTGTATGGTTTAGACAATGCGTTAACTTGTTATAGAGGAACAATTAGAAGAGTAGGTTATTCGCGAGCGTGGGACATTTTAGTGCAACTTGGAATGACAGATGATTCATACATAATCGACAATTCGGAAGAAATGACGTATCGTGAATTTACGAATTCATTTTTGCCATATCATCCAACTGATACCGTAGAAATTAAATTAAGAGCTATTCAAAAAATCGATCAAGATGATGTTATTTGGGATAAGTTAGTTGAATTAGATTTATTTAATCCAAACAAAAAAGTGGAATTAGTAAAAGCAACTCCTGCTCAAATATTAGAAAAGATTTTAGCTGAAAAATGGTTATTACAACCAAACGACAAAGATATGATTGTAATGTATCATAAATTTGGTTACGAATTAAATGGCAAAAAAAAACAAATTGATGCCACAATGGTCTGCATTGGTGACGATCAAACCTATACTGCAATGGCAAAAACCGTTGGACTACCGGTTGCAATCGCAACCTTAAAAATTTTAAAAAAAGAAATTACAACTCCCGGCGTACAAATACCAATTACAAAAGAAGTGTATAATCCAATCTTAAAAGAGTTAGAAGATTATGGTATTATTTTTAATGAAATCGAAGTTCCTTATTTAGGTTACAATCCTTTGAATGTAAAAAATTAATCTTTATTTCAAGGTTTAAAAATTCTAAATTGTAATTGATTAACGATTTTAAATATAATATGATATCAAATTTATATTTTTGCTTTCAAATTAATTCATAATGAAGATAAATCAGTTACAAATAGAAATCGACGGAATTGATAAAGAAATTCTTCGTAATTTAATGGCGGATGCGCGAAAACCTATCTTACAAATCGCAAATAAAATTGGGATTTCTGGAGCAGCAATTCATCAACGACTTAAAAAATTAGATCAAGCTGGAGTTATCTCGGGTTCAAAATTTGTAGTTGACACAAAAGTTTTGGGTTACAGTACATTGGCTTTCATTGGAATTTATTTAGAAAAAGCCTCCAGTAATCCTGAAGTAGTAAAAGAATTGAAGAAAATTCCAGAAGTTTTAGAATGTCATTACACTACTGGAAATTGGAGTATTTTAATAAAATTGATTTGTAGGGATAACGAAGATTTAATGCAATTGCTCAATAAAAAAATTCAACCCATAGAAGGTGTTTCACGAACAGAAACGTATATTTCATTGGAACAGCAAATTGAGAGGCAAATACTATTATAACCTAATTTCAATTAATCATAATTATATAATTTTTTAATCTTTTTTATTTTTATTTTGAATTAATGAAATTAAGGTTTAAAATTATAGGAATTATCAAGTAGCAATAGAATAATATTCATTCTTTATTGAATGTAAAAAAATGTATATTTGGGGTTTAAGTTTAATAGCTATTTCATTGAAAAAAAAATTCACCTTTTTATTGCTGTATAACACATTGTTCCCTATTACTCAAGTAAAAAAACACCAAAGTTTACTGTGGGAAATTAGTGGCAATGACTTACCAAATAAATCATATTTATATCGGTCAATGCATGTGAGCGATAAAATTTCCTATCACTTATCATATGACTTTTTTTTACCCATCTTTTAAATGCTGAAATAGTTGCTAATGAAATCGAACCAAGAACTTGGACTTCTCTTTTTGAAATATTTAGTTTTTAAAACCAATTTGTAAATAAAGGTTTATTTTATACCAACTTCTATGTTAATCCATAAGAAAATGAAGATTTACATGCACTTTTTAGAAGCAATAATTACAACTTAACAAGTTTACTTACTCGAACTAATGAAACAAACAAAGAATACCAAGAAAAAACATATTTAGACATGTTTATTTTCCGATCAGGTAGAAAATATAATAAAAAAACTTTAGGTTTAGAAAATGTTAAAAGATCAACAATCAACATTATGAGAGCTCAAGCTAACATAGACCAAAAAGAAGTTGATAAAAACCGTCAGGCAATATTAAGGATATTAAAAAACAAATCCTATAATGAATCCTTCACTAATTTTTATCATGAGAATGAATTAGATATCGCTTTAGCCAAACTTGAAATAGAGAAAAGTAAGTCGATTGAAGAAAAACCAATCTATAAAATGATTACAAATCCAAAATCACAATTTATTGGTTATATGAAAATAGAGTATTTTGAAAAAATTGATACAAATGATATTGCCAAATCTGCAATTGAATATGTTAAAAAAATTGATTTCAATAAAGATTCACTAGCCTTTTATGAAACTAAAGAAATCAAATTCAATTCAAAAAAAATCATCTATTATTTTTTTAAACGAATAAATATTGAAGAAGATTCTTATCAAACAAATAAATCACAACTCACAGGAATTGCCTTTATAACTGAAGGCTCAACGCTAAAAATTAAAGGTTATTATAAACTAACTTCAAAAACTTATTTAGAAGAAAAAGATATAAATTCGTTACAAAATGCAATGATTGATTAATCACTGAACGATAATCATTCAAGAATTTCCTTCGGAAAACTCAAAAATCAAATAAATAGTTATGGAAACAATTATAATGAAGAGTACTAATGTATCATAGAAAAAAAGACATCATATACGTAGTATTAGCAGGTATTTTTATCACAAATGCCTTAGTCGCAGAATTAATTGGCGGAAAATTAATTCATGTTGGAAATACAGTAATGAGTTTAGGTATTTTACCTTGGCCCATAGTTTTTATTACCACCGATTTAATCAATGAATATTTTGGCGAAAAAGGCGTAAAAAAACTCTCTTTTATTACTGCAGGCTTAATTGCTTACACCTTTTTTTTGTTGTTAATTGGACTCAATATTCCCGCAGTAAAAGGAGATGGATTAATTTCGGATGAACAATTTAATGCGGTTTTTGGTCAGAGTATGTGGATTATTGTGGGAAGCATCACCGCATTTTTAGTTTCGCAATTAATTGATGTTACCATTTTCCATTTTGTAAAAACCCGAACGGGCAAAAAAATGATTTGGTTAAGAAGTACAGGTTCTACGGTGATTTCTCAATTATTTGACAGTTTTATTGTGTTAGGAATTGCCTTTTGGTTACCTGGTAAAATAAATGGAGAAACGTTTGTAGCATCTGCATTTACGGGATATTCAGTTAAACTTGGAATTGCAATTTGCTTAACACCTTTAATTTATTTTGGCCATTATTTGATAGACAACTATTTAGGAGCAGAAAAAAAGAACAATTAATTTAAAAATTGATTAATTTTACAAAATGATTTCAGAAAAACAACAAAATATAATTATTGAAACGTTGAAACCATTTCATCCTAAAAGAATTGGATTATTTGGTTCTGTTGCTAGAAATGAAGAAACCGTTTCGAGTGATATTGATATTTTGTTTTTACTTAAAAATCCAATTGGATTATTTACCTTGTCTGATTTACAATTTGAATTAGAACAAAAACTTCATAAAAAAGTTGATTTGGTTTCAGAAAATGGGCTAAATAAATTTATTTCGGCACAAATTTTAAAAGAAGTTAAGTATATTTATGAAGAATAATTCCAAAATATTTCTTTTACATATTTTAGAAGCAATCGAAAAATTAGAAGAAATCACAACAACAACTTCAAATGAAGAATTTTTAAAAAATTGGATAATACAAGATGCGATTCTAAAAAATTTCATAGTGATTGGAGAAGCTGTCGCCAATATAGATGAAGAAGTTAAGTTAAAATATTCCACTATTAACTGGCGAGGTGCTAAATCAATGCGTAATTTCATAGTTCATGAATATTTTTCGGTTGATTTGAATTTTGTTTGGGAAACCATTTTTGAAACCATTCCAAATTTCAAAAAAGATATTTCAAAAATACTAATCGATTTTGATTAAAATGGACATCAAACACCGTTGCACTTGGTGCGAAAAAGACGATTTATACCGCATTTATCATGATAACGAATGGGGAAAACCTGTTTATGATGATGAAACTATTTTTGAATTTTTGATTTTAGAAACGTTTCAAGCCGGATTGAGTTGGTACACTGTTTTAGCTAAAAGAGAAAACTTCAGAAAAGCATTTGATAATTTCGACTTGATAAAAATCGCTAATTATTCGGAAGAAAAAATGGCAAAATTGGCCGAAGATGCTGGAATTATAAGAAACAAACAAAAAATCAAAGCAACGGTTACTAATGCGCAAGCTTATATAAAAGTGCAGGAAGAATTTGGTAGTTTCTCCAAATATATTTGGGGATTTGTTGATGGAAAACCAATTGACAACCAACCCCAAACATTAAAAGATGTACCTGCAACCACACCAATTTCAGACACATTAAGCAAAGATTTAAAAAAACGCGGATTCAAATTTGTTGGCTCAACCGTTATGTATGCCCACATGCAAGCCACTGGAATGGTAAATGACCACATATTAGAATGTCACACAAGAAATTAAGAAAATGAGCAGCGACCCACTTCACGGAAAAACTTTAAAGGAAATTGTAGAACAATTAGTAAATTTCTATGGCTTTGATACGTTAGCCGAATTAATCAACATCAAATGTTTTAAGGAAAATCCATCGGTAAAATCAAGCTTAACGTTCTTGAGAAAAACGGATTGGGCTAGAAAAAAAGTGGAGGAATTGTATGTGAGAACTTTGCAGAAGTTTTAAAAGAAAAAATTCAAAAATATATCTGCATTATTTATGATTAGAATAAAAATTAAAATTTCAAAAACAACAAAAAACAAAAACTTCCATAAAAAATGAACTTTATTTTTTACGAAGTAATTTATCAAGGCAAAAATTATTAAATTTATTAGAGTCGAGATTAATAAAACAAACACTAACAAAGCTCGAATATTCCCAGTTAAAAACATATTATTAATTTTTAAGACTTCAACACCATCATAAAATCTTCTCTGTCAATTTCTACACAACCTAAACTATCTAAATGGTCGTTATAGACTTGGCAATCTAACAAACGATAATTAGCCAATTCTAATTGTTTTGCTAACGCAATAAAAGCCAATTTACTAGCATTAGACACTTTTGAAAACATACTTTCACCACAAAAAATGTGACCCAAATCTACGCCATACAAACCGCCTACTAATTCGTCATTTTGCCAAACCTCAACACTTTTTGCTATTCCTAATTCGTGAAGTTTGCAGTATGCTTCAACCATATTATCCGTAATCCAAGTGCCAGGTTGATCTTTTCTGGAAATCTTTTTGCAATTTAAAATTACGTCTCTAAAAGCGGTATTAAAAGTAACTTTGAATTTTCTTTGATTGATGATATTTCGCATGCTTTTCGAAATCTTCAAATCTTCAAAAAACAACACCATGCGTTCTGGCGGACTCCACCATAAAATAGGTTCGTCGTCTTCAAACCAAGGAAATATTCCCAATTTATATGCTAATACAAGTCGTTCAGGAGACAAATCGCCTCCTACTGCAACAATTCCTTCAGGAGAAGCGGTTTCTGCTGGCGGAAAATATAATTCTTTGGTTAAAAAATACATTGCTTTTAATTTAGAATTCAGAAATTAGAATTTAGAAAAAGAAAAAGTCAGAAATTATAAAACTTCTGACTTCTAATTTCTAAATTCTAAATTTTAGAATGGTAAATCGTCGTGTTCTTCTTCTTTGAAATTAGTTGCTGGCTCAAAAGCTTCTGATGCAGGCATTGGAGGCATTTGAGGTGCACTTGGCGCTTCTGCTTGCACTTTTTCAATTCTCCAACCAACAATTGTGTTGAAATGTTTTATTTCATTTTGCGGACTTACCCATTCTCTTCCTCTTAAATTGATAGAAATTTTTACTTGTTCCCCAACATTATAATTGTTTAACAAATCGGTTTTGTCTTGTTGAAATTCTATCGAAATATGTTGAGGATATTGCTCATCTGTTGTAACAACAATTTCTCTTTTTTTAAACGATGCACTTACTTGTTGCACCGGATTAATTAATTTTACTCTTCCTAAAACTTCCATAATACTTAAATTTATTTTTTGGCTAATAACAATTTCCAAGCGTCAATAGCTCTTCCGTTGTTTACATACTCTTTTGCTTTTTGAAATTTTGTATCCATATCATCCGCACTTAAAACGGCTTTAACTTCAAAATTTTCTTTTACAAATATAGCAATTTCTTCTTCAGTTGGAATATTTTCTATGTTACCTAATTTTCCTAAATCGTTACCATTAAAATAAGTACTTTCTTTAATGAAATTTGGTATCATATCTACACCTATTCCTAAAGTAGTCAATGGCTTTTCTACTTCAAACATACCTACATTTGAACGACTGTACCAGTTTCCTCCCATTCGGGCAACTAAATCTATTTTATGTTGGTCAATCATTCCTGTCGCATCTAAAACGGCTTCATTGATGTGAATTTTTACCACTTCACAAATCACTAAATTTCCTGCTCCGCCTTGATCACCTAACGCAATTACATCATTAATTTTACATTCAAATTGCACCGGACTTTCTGCAACTCTAAATGGTTTCACTTTGTCTGATTTTAGCATCGTAAATCCGGCTTTTTCAAACTCATTTACACCCTCTGGATATTCGGTACTTGATAATGACATTTGTTGTACGATATCATAATTCACAACATTAATTACGACTTCTTTGGTGTTTTGTGCATTAATTAAAGTGTGCTTAGTAGTATTATCACGCACGCGTCTTGCTGGCGAAAAAATCAAAATTGGTGGATTTGAACTAAACACGTTGAAGAAACTAAAAGGCGATAAATTTGGATTTCCATTACTATCTATAGTACTTGCAAAAGCAATAGGTCTTGGCGCAACTGCACTTTGTAAATACCCTTGTAATTTTGCTGGCGCTATTTCTTTTGGATCGATGCTTAACATACTAATTTTTTTTTGCAAAGATAACAAACAATTACAATGTCAACTTCAAAAATCAATTTCAAGTTCAACTTCAAAATAATTTTACCCTTTTCGAAATCAAAAATCGTTAATCATCCATCTTAAATCAAAACAATTAAATGTTTTTAGTATTTTTACTTCAAATACAAATACATGCAGTTTTCAGAAAGGCGAAATCTTACGCGATGGTTTATTATACTTGCTTCCTTTTTCATTGTAATCTTAATACTTTGGAACACCTATAACTTTTTCCAGATTTTCAAAAATGAAGAGCGTGCTAAAATGGAATTTTGGGCAATGGCACAAAAAACATTAGCGAATGCAAACGAAAATACAGATATTGAATTACCCTTTGAAATTATTCAAAAAAATACAACAATTCCAATTTTTATAACCGACAGCAATGACCGAATTATTGATTTTAATAATATAGAAGAAGAAATTACGAATGATAGTATTGTTTTAAAAAAATATTTCAATTCGATAAAAAATGACAATCAACCGATAAAAATGGAGCGATCTAATACCCAATATCAATTAGTATATTATGGCGATTCTCCTTTATTGAATAAATTGAAATATTATCCTATTGCTTTACTGTTAATTATTATTTTATTTGGTGCCGTAGTGTATAATTTTTATAAAGCCACAAAAATGGCTACCCAAAACAAACTATGGGCAGGAATGGCTAAGGAAACCGCACATCAAATTGGCACACCCTTATCATCTTTGATTGGATGGCTTGAAATTCTAAAATTAGAAAATGTAGAAGAAAGTACCATTATAGAAATTGAAAAAGACATCACTCGATTGCAAACGATAACGGATCGATTTTCAAAAATTGGTAGTGAACCTTCTTTAGAAAAAAGAGACATTATTGAAGAGACAAAAAGTTCTTTTGATTATTTAGAATCACGTGTTTCAAAACAAGTGGTATTTACGTTCTTGGCGCCAGAACAGCCTATTTATGTTGCCATTAATCCTGCATTACATAGCTGGACGATTGAGAATTTAGTTAAAAACGCTATTGATGCTATGAAAGGCAAAGGATGTTTAACTATTGCTATTACTGAAGTAGAAAATGAAGTCAAAATAAAAATTACAGATACTGGTAAAGGAATTCCAAAAAATCAATTTGGCAAAGTATTTGAACCTGGATTTACAACCAAAAAACGCGGTTGGGGTTTAGGCCTATCATTAACTAAACGAATTGTTCAAGAATACCACAAAGGAAAAATCAGAGTAATTTATTCTGAAATAGGAAAAGGAACTACCATGCAAATTAGCTACAAATCAGCATAAATCACATTAATACTACATCATTCTGAACTCGTTTACTTCGTCAGTTCGCAAGCTTGGGCAGAATCTTACAAAAAAAGAAGCTGAAACGAGTCAGCTTGACAATGGGTTATTTACTTATAAATTAGAAGCAACTTGCTTCGCTAATTCTTGAAACTCTTCTGGCGTTAAACTGGTTTTTCGTTGAAAACGCATATCATCCATGTCTTGAAGCGGAATTAAATGCACATGGACGTGAGGTACTTCAAGTCCTACAACTGCAACACCAATTCGCTTACACTTAACGGTTTTTTCAAGAGCCTTTGCTACTTTTCGTGAAAACTTCATTAATCCTAAATAAAGTGCTTCGTCCATATCAAAGATTTTATTAATCTCTTGTTTTGGAATGCAAAGCGTGTGTCCTTTTGCATTTGGATTCACATCTAAAAAAGCCAAATAATTATCGTCTTCAACTATTTTATAACATGGAATTTCTCCGTTTACTATTTTGGTGAAAATTGAACTCATTTTTAGTTTATACGGTTAAAATTGAAAATGCTTATTTATAAAGATTAATCTCTAGAAATTTCTAATATTTCAAATTTCAATACGCCATTTGGCACATTAATTTCGGCAATTTCTCCAACAGATTTTCCAAGTAAACCTTTCCCGATTGGAGAGGTTACAGAAATTTTTCCTGTTTTTAAATCGGCTTCACTTTCTGCTACTAATGTGTATTTCATTTCCATACCATTAGCCTGATTTTTAATTTTAACTGTTGACAATACCAGTGCTTTTGATAAATCCAATTGCGATTCATCAATTAAACGTGCATTAGCAACAACCTCTTCCATTTTAGAAATTCTCATTTCTAATAATCCTTGCGCTTCTTTTGCTGCATCATATTCTGCGTTTTCAGACAAATCACCTTTGTCTCTTGCTTCTGCAATAGCTTGCGATGCTTTAGGGCGCTCTATACTTTTAAGTTGATCTAATTCGTCTCTTAACTTTTTTAATCCTTCTGCTGTGTAATAAGATACTGTACTCATAACTTCATTGTTTATAAAATAGAAAGAATCCCACCTACTGGGATTCCTTTTCACAAAGATAGGAATTATTTTTTAATTTATGGCATTACATAATGTATCTCAAAAGTAATTAAATTTAAGCTAATTTAATAATCTCCTATAGTATTACTATAAAAACCAGCTTCTTTTTCAAAAAAATTATCGAAATATTTTGATTTTGTTTGCTCTATAGAATATAAGCCAAAAAGAAATGGGGATTGGATATCATAATATAAAAAATCAAGTTTTGATAAAAATTTTGATTTAGAAGTAAATTTATTAAGCGGTTTATTAATAAAACTATTTAAGAAGTTAAAATCATAATATTGATATACATGAATTAATTCATGTGAAAATGTATTCTTATTGTTTATAAAATTATTATTCATTACAATTGTGGTTCCTAATGTAAATCCTCTATAATTTAAAGTTGTTACTTTATCACTTGAAAAAACCATTTCGCCTGTTGCAATTGTTTTTTCAAATTCAAATTTGCTAGTTGCAACCACATAAGTATTCATTAAAAAAGCTATAGGCATTAGCTTATATCTAATTTTAAATTTATCTTGAATTGAAAATTCTAACCGATTAAATCCAAATAAATTTAGATGAAAATTAGATAACAAAGGTCTATTTAAAGTTGCATTTTCAACAAATGAAGTTCCTAAAGAATTATTGATTTTTGCTGCCCAACTATAGGAATAATCTCCTTTATTTGAAATTTCACCAACGCTTAATTTACTTAAATGAATCATACCACCACCTATAGACCCTTTCCAAAAACCATTTGCAAAAACTTTTAATGGCTTATCCCCTTTTGATTTATTAATCAGGGCACCAACCCCTCCTACAAAACCACCAAGTCCAATATTATAAATACCATATTCTAATTTAGAGTTTTGGGAATAAACATTGAACGAAACAGAAAAAACAAATAAGAATAGTATTACATTTTTCATTTAAAAATTTATGACACAATAAAATATTATTTATGGCATTGTATACTGTATTTCAAAAGTAATTAATTAAATTTGTTTTACAATTGAAATTAAAAAACGCATGAAAAAATATATTGTTTTATTTATTCTTCCTTTTTTAATGGGTTGCGATAAAGAAAATTTCAGCAACAACAATCCGTTTTTGCCAAACTATGGTTTTAGTGTGAATATTAATATGTCGTTGCCTCAATTTAGCAATTTACAATTTCCAAGCAATGCTGTTTATATTAATAATGGTAGTGCAGGCGTTAGAGGAATTTTCGTTTTCAATACTGGCGGTAATTATGTAGCTTTTGATGCTGCTTGCCCAAATCAGGCATTAAGCAGCTGTTCTACGATGACATTAAGCGGCATAAATGCTATTTGCACTTGTGATGGTGCTTCTTATAGCTTGTTTACTGGTCAAGCTGCTGGCGTGCAATATCCTATGAAACAATACCGGGTAGAACAATTAGATGCTATTTCGTTACGCGTTTATAATTAACAAAAAGCCTGAAAGTAATAATCTTTCAGGCTTTTTGTTTTAACTAAAATTTCAGGCTCAATCCTAAAATGAAATTAATTCCTGCTTGCGGAAAAAATCCTGCTCCGCCATAAGTAATTGTACTTCCCAAAGAATCATCATCATACGTATAAAAATACCCATTGGATTCGTATTTTAAATCAAAAATATTGTTCACCAATCCTGAAAAAACAATTGATTTGACGGCTTTATTTAACTTCCATTCGTAATTAATATTCAAATCATTTACGAAATAAGCGTCTAATTTAGATGTATCTGAATCAATATTTCCCATGTATTGCTCGCTTACAAATTTGGATAAAAACGAAATTTGAAAATCTTTAACAGGCAATAAAGTCAGCCGATTTCCTATTACTAAGTTTGGAGAAAACGCAATGTCTGTATTGCCTAAGTTTTGCAAAACACCATCTCGTTGAAAGTAGAAATCCCGGTTTTTGTTTTGGCTAAAAGTTACGTTTGGATTCAAAATTAATTTATCAGTAATTGCAATTGATGACTCAACTTCTACTCCTACTCTATAGCTTTTTCCGCTATTTGTAAATATTGGCGAACCTACATCGTTCAATGCTCCTGTTAAAACCAATTGGTCTTTGTAGTTCATATAAAAAGCATTGGCACTAATTTTTACTTTTTGAGTAGTGTATTTCCAACCCAATTCATAATCAAATAAACGTTCTGGTTTTACGCTTCCGTTTTCATAATCATCGCGTCTTGGTTCTTTGTTGGCAACTCCAAAATAGCCATAAAAGGAATTTTTAGTATCTAATTGATAGTTCACCCCAGCTTTTGGATTAAAAAAACGAAAAGTATCATTCACATCCGAAAACTTAACACTTGTTGCATCGTAAAACACCATTCGGTATTGAAAATCAGCAAATAAATTCAGTTGGCTTGTAATATTGTAAGATGCTTTTGTGTAGAAATTGACATCATCTTTATTTCCAAAATTATCGTAGTAACGATTAGGACTTGGAACATAATTTTGAATCCAAACTACTTCTCCAAAATGTTTTCCTAAATAACGGTTAGCTGCTCCGCCTATTAAAACATCCGTTTTTGGTGTTCTATAATTTAATGAAAAAGTAGCCCCAAAAAAATCGTTGTCTAACCAACGTTTTCTGACTAAATCTGAAATCGAATTCCCATTAAAATCAGGTAAATTGTAATCCGTTAAATCTTCATCTTCTCTGTATTGCTCAAAATAACCTTTA
>Ga0075160_10001429_pt1 | contig 14591 bp, 9 predicted proteins | sample JI91814C2DNA_FD_70969 | JGI IMG/M metagenome (GOLD analysis project Ga0075160, IMG submission 70969) | Wastewater effluent complex algal communities from Wisconsin, to seasonally profile nutrient transformation and Carbon sequestration -... | ecosystem: Engineered > WWTP > Effluent > Algae... | reverse complement strand
GATCTTCGATGGACTGCTCCGACGCATTCACCAACTCGTGAAGCGCGGCGATGGCCGCGATGCCCCGCTGTGGCGGTTTGGCATTAACGCCTGACGTCGCACACGCCTCCAACCTCGCCTCGACGTCCAGGCCCGTTGCAGCGATCACTCGCGACACCAGGTCGGGAAGCGGCAGTGAAGCCGCCGCCCGCAATTCGGTCAACTCCTGACTCAGCCAGGTAAGCCGATCGAACGCCTCATCGGAATATGGGAACTCGTCACGCGGGCCGAGGTCATCAACCGCTTCGGCAAGGCTCACCAAGTCAGCCGGATCCGTGCCGTGGATTGACTCCGTGAAGTCCACCGAACCGGGTTCCTTCACATCGTGCCCCGGTTCCCCCCAGCGCGGCTTCGAGCGTGGTGCGATGGCAGCCGCCCTAGCCCCAAGCAGAGCCAAGTCACGAGGCCCGATCCTCATTCTTGGGCCCATGAGAATCCGCAACATTGCCGGGTTCTGGGTCGGATCGTTGATCACCTGCAGGATGCTGATGACATCCGTCACCTCGGGTTGCGCCAACAGCCCTTCCGCTCCGCTCACTGCGGCAGGAATCCCTCGCCCATGGAGTTCGTCGAGGACCGCGGTGAAGTCACTGGTTACTCGGCAGAGAATGGCGATCCGCGCGGGATCGGTGCCGACATCAAGCTGTTCGGCGATCCGATCACCGAGCCAGGTGAGTTCTTCGCGATACGTCTCCAAACAGGCTGCGCGAACAGCATCGCGCCGCGGCCCCTGCGGCCCGTCTGGGGCAGGCTTGAGAATCACTACCTGAGCCGACTCCGCTCGCATCGGCTCAGCGATGTCGTTCGCCACGTTCAGCACGTTGACACCACTGCGATGACTCGTGCTCAACGGAAGCACGAGCGGCTCGACCACGTCGCCCGCGAAGTGTCGCGCGAAATCGGCCATGGCATCGGCCCCGGCGCCCCGCCAGCTGTAGATCGCCTGCAACGGATCCCCGACGGCGGTGACCGATCCCTCCGGTCCGATCAACGGTGCGAGCAGTTCCGCCTGCACCACTGAGGTGTCCTGGTACTCATCTAGAAGCGTCATCCGAACCCGGCTATGAAATATCTCCTGCACATCTTGTCTGCCCGCAAGTTGGTGCCCGAGGCGAAGGACATCCGCAAAATCGACAGCACCCTCACCCTGTTTGCGCTCCCGGTATTCCTCCACCAGGAAGCTCAGCTGAATTCGCTTTGCTGCGGTCTCTGCCAGCGCCCTGTCATCTTTGACGGTCTTGGGTAGGCCACCCACACGCTCTATCAGGGCCTGGTCATGCTCGCGCAGTTCGTGTGGTGTCGTTAAGTGCTCCGACAACTGCTGATCAAGCTTGACGACGACCTCTGCCAATGAGGCCGGTGACAACCCGATAGCCGTCAGCGGGTAGTCGGTGTTAACTACCACCCGATACGCCTCCTGCAACGACTCTGTCTCCGACAGCAGGCGCGCGCCCGGCTCAACGCCAATCCGCAGCCCGTGCTCAGCGACAAACTGGTGAGCGAATGCGTGGTAGGTCGAGACGAGCGGACTGCCAGCTTCACCATCGTCGAGGCCGACAGGTGGGAAGTCCTCGTAGAGCTTGTCGAGCAGGGTCCTGACTCTTGCACCAAGCTCACCGGCCGCCTTCTTCGTGAACGTGAGGCCGACGATTTCGTCGGGAGCGCACTGACCCGTTCCTACAGCCCAGAGCACACGGGCCGCCATGACTGTCGTCTTGCCAGAACCCGCTCCGGCAACCACCAACAACGGCCTTGCCAAGTCAGCAGTCACCGCCGCAATCTGTTCCTCCGACATCGTGAAGCCGAGAATGCGGTTGAGTTGATCAATCGTGAATGTCATTGCGCAACCTCGCCGGACTCTTTGCGCAGTGGGCAGACAGTTCGGAAGTCACAGGAGTCGCAGTAGCGGTTCTTGGTTGGAACAAACTCCTCGTTGCGAACAACGGCGACAGCTTCGGCAAGTTCAGCCTTGAGCGCCTCGGAATCAATCGCCGCCTGCCGCTGAACCTTCGGCAAACCCGTGTCGCGATCCTCGATCCGCAGGAGTACCAATGACGCGTCGTCAACGATTGGGGATCCACTTGATGTCTGAGCAGTCGCGGACGAACCCTCCTCCGCCAGAACATCGTCGAAGGCCCCAGAATTCGCGGCAAGTTGATACAGAGCCAATTGCCTGTTCGACTCGAGGTTCGCTCCGGTCTCAGCGACGCGCTGCGTCTTCAAGTCGAAGATGTGTAACTGACCGTTGGAATCAGCCTCCAACCGATCAACAGACCCCGTCACCCGCACGGTGTCACCGGGGATCTGCACGGTCGTGTCGAATCGAAGCTCACTGCCGATCACCCGCTGGTCGGTTCGCGTGGTGCTCCACTGTAGGAACCGCGCGATGGCGTCGCGCGCCTCACTGAACTCGTCTGCCTGTTGCCAGTCCGCCTCGAAGCTGAGCGCGGGCCAGCCGGAGGCAAGCTGTTCGGTGAGCACCTGCGAATCGGGAGGCAGGTCCCCTCGGGTCACTGCGTCGGCCAATTCGTGGATGACCGACCCGAATGCCGTCGCGGTCGTTCCTGGAGTCGTCGCCTGCGCTTCATGCTGCAGGAACCAGGCAAGTGAACATCGATCTAGTTGGCTCCAGCTTGACCCTGAGATGCGCAGCGGTTCACCGCTCGGGCGAACTTCTCGACCACTGTGAGTCCAATCCGCAAGACCCCACCATCGCCGAGGGTCCGCCGCGCCGACACCACCGTGGGCTAACTGCGCTAGGCGCGCTGCCGCCGCTTGCTTGAGACCCTCCGATGAATCGGGTGCCTCGAGCGTCGCGCGAAGGGCGGCGACGACCGAACTCATGTTGAGCGAAGACAGTTGATAGCCAGGCTCATGAGTTGTTCGCACGGTTGTGCCGTCGCCAGTGAGTTCCGCGAGGAACCTTGACGGCTGCTCGCCCGACGTCGCTGACTGCCCGGCATTGGCAACTGCTGTCACGACCAGCGAATCTTGCGCACGCGTGCAGGCCACGTAGAAGAGTCGTCTCTCCGCCTCAAGAAGTTCGCTGACCCGCGGTGGATCGCCAATCCCATCCGCGTGCAGTCGGTCGGGGATAAGTAGCGACGGGCGTGACCGAAGATCAGGCCAGCCTTCCTCCTGGACACCAACGATGAATACTTTCGGCCATTGCAGCCCCTTCGCCCGGTGTGCAGTCAACAGCGCAACCGCATCATTTGCATCCGGCGAACCCGAGTTGCCTCGTGCAGAGGTGTTGATGGATTGGGACTCGAGATCCCGCAGGAAGGCATCGACAGGTCGCGCTATTCCGAATGCCTCATCCGCTCGGGCAGCAGCACGGAATAGTGCCAGCACACTGTCGAGATCACGATTAGCTGCGCGCGATGCCGTGCCTGACCCGCGCGCAGTGCGTGCGAGGCGGGAACTCCAATCCGTCGCAGACCAGACAGCCCAGAGCACTTGCTGGACTTCCGCCCCGTCGGCAATGGCCACCGTCGCGGCCGCGAGTACGCCGCGAAGGGTCGCAATCGGCGCAAGGAGGTCGGCGGAGACCTTCGGCTGAACTTCGCGCCAGAATTCGTCATCGGTCAGCGCCCGCCGAACCGCGTGGTCGGACTTCGGCGGAGCTCCGGACGTGGATTCGCTCAACACATTCCGCAGTGCCCGGGCAAGGCGCCGGTATGTGAGCCCATCAATTCCGATCATGGCCGAGAACAACAACAACTTCGTGCGATCAACTGTCAACCTATTGACGTCCGAGGCAACGCTGATCACCTCCAGCAGAGGCTTGACCGCGCGATGTTCCCGAAGTGGGATTTCATCGGTCACTAGGTCAATGGGAACCCCTGCAGATTCAAGCGCCTGTGCCAAGAGCGGCAACGTCGAGACCGCAGACCTCACAATCACCGCAACCTCGGACCAGGCCGACACCTCGCCGGTCAGGCGTGCCCGCCTGATTCGATCGGCGATCGCAACGGCTTGAGCAGCGGTCGAATCAAAGGTCACTATCTCAACCGACCCAGGGTCAGGTTTCACACAAATTGGGGACCTGTGCTCGCGTTGAATCTGGGCTGGCAACTTGCCCAGCCCAACTCGCCGGATTACTCGCCCGGCTGCCTGAGCGATGTTCGAACCAAATCGACGCGTTTCGCGCAACACCACAATTTGCGGCGGTTCCCCAGTGGTCGTAGGAAAGTCGTCACGGAACCTCAGGATCCCACCGACATCCGCACCCCGGAACCCGTAGATGGACTGGTCGGGATCACCAACCGCGACGAAAGTGGAGTCAGTCGAAGTCAGCGCTTGCAGGAGTTGGACCTGGGCGGGATCGGTGTCCTGATACTCGTCGACGTAGATCGCTCGGTAGCGACGGCGCAAGACGTCGGCGATGCCAGGATCCGCTGCTAATACGACCGCCCGATGAATAAGTTCGGAGTAATCCAGGACACCCGATGCGTCCAGGACATCGAGGTACTCCCCAAGGAAGTCGGCAAGAGCTGCCCACGTACCGATTCCGGCGGCTTCTGCTGCGCGGCGAAGTGCCACTTCATCGAAACCGAGGAGTTGGGCGCGAGCCAGCAGTTCGCGAACCTGCTCCGCCAGACCCTGCGTGCCGATAGCAGCGTCTAGCTCACTTGGCCAGGGAACCCGCCCCTCATGGACGGCGTTGGTGAGCATCTCGCGCAGCCGCGCATCCTGGTCGGCGGCGTCGATGAGGCGAGGGGTCGTCGCAAATTCATCAGCCGAGGAGAACTCCCGCAGCAATGCGTAGCTGAAAGAGTGGAAGGTCGCCACTGTCGGCAGAACGCCCGTGCCGATGCGGGTGGCGATGCGTTCGCGCAACTCATCGGCGGCTGCACGCCCAAAAGTCAGCACGAGCACCGGAGGTTGCCCAACTACTGGAGTGCCCGACGTTGCTTGCTGCCCTCGTGGCTCATTCGTTGACTCGACCATTCGGGTCGCCACGGCCTCAACGATTGTGGTGGTCTTCCCCGTTCCTGGGCCGGCCAGAACCAGCAGCGGACCACGCCGATGAGCCACCACAGCCCGCTGAAATTCGTCAAGGTTGGGGGTCACTTGCGGCGAACTCACGACCTTTGGCGCTCCTTTCATATGTGTGACACAACCATGCGGGTCGGACATTCAGGCCGTTCATCTGGGACGATCCACCTCGTGTCGGATTATCGCAGTGGGTCACCTCCACCGGAGGAGGGCCGAGGTGTGGATTCACCACACGGCGAGCACGACCGCAGTTGGGAAGAACCGCTGTTCCCAGAAGAGGCGAGCGATCAGGGTGCAACCCCCGACGCGGGAAGCAGCCAACCCCAGACCACCGCCAGCCAATCTCCGAGCACCAGTACGAATCGCCAGATCCACACAACGGGACCGCTGAGCGCCGAGGGCAGGGCGGTGAGCGGTCAATCCACGCTCGTCATCGAAGGGGACGTGATCCCGCGGCGCCTGCGCCGACCAGCGGATTTGATGCGCTTCGCCCTAGTCGTGATCGCTGCTGCAGTGGTCTTGGGTGGAGCATTCTTCGCGTCCAGCACCGCTAGCGGACTCGACCGTGACCTCGCACAGGCTTCCACCAACATCCCTGCGCCCCTGGTCTTTGTTGCCAACCTGGTGGGTTTCCTTGGAGTCATCGCGCTGCCGATCGCGGCCGCAATCGACCTCCTCGTGCGTCGTCGTGGCCGCCAACTCATCGAAGCTATTGCGGTCTTAGCGCTCACGGTCACCGTCGTGTGGTTGCTGGCCTGGTGGATCCAGCAGGTGGAATCCGCTCAACTGTTGATCGCGCTGACAGGACGTCCGGACGCGACAAGTGTCATGCCGCTGAATCCGATCCTCAGCGGAATCATCGCGTTCATCACGGTCGCGCGGTTGGTGGACAAGACGCGGTGGGCGATCGCAAGCGCAGGTTTGGTCATTGCGATGTTCGTCGCCAATATCGTTGCTGGTGGCATCACTGTTGCCGCGCTGACCCTTTCCGCCCTAATCGGCTGGGCAATCGGCCTCATCGCCCGCTACGCACTAGGCACCCCAACCACGCGGCCCAATGGTTTGGAAGTGGCGTCCGCGCTAGAAAAGTCCGGCTTCCCGCTCACAGTGCTCCGCGCTTCGCATGAGACAGCCGGCGGGCGCCGCTACTCGGCAACCACTCGCGTCGGCGAACGCATGGAGGTACTGGTCCTCGACCGCGACCTTGAAGGTGCCGGACTTCTGCGCGGAGCCTGGCGACAGTTGCGCCTGCGCGACGAAGGCGGGACTTCGGGATTCTCGATGCGCAGCCGTCTGGAACATGCCGCCCTGCAGTCCTACGCAGCGCAGGCAGCGGGCGCGCCCGTACCTCGACTTGAAGCAGTGGCAGCCGTCGGTCCGGATGCTGCCGCACTTGCTTACGCACGCATCGACGGCATGACGTTCTCCGAAATCGGCGGAACGTTGACGGATCGAGACCTGGACGGCGCCTGGCGTGCCCTACGAACCTTGCATGACTCAGGCATCTCGCACCGCGCTCTCTACGCCGAACACATCCTGCGGGACTCAAACGGCGGGATCTGGCTCCTTGACCCCGAAGAAGGCTCCGTCGGCGCTGGCGACCTTGCCGAACGCCTTGATGTCGCCGAGCTTCTTTGCACGCTGGCGATGCTGACCGATCCGGACCGAGCACTCGCGGCCGGACGGCGAGTCATGGGCACCCCGACCCTGAGCAAGGCCCTGCCAGTCCTTCAGCCGGTTGCGCTGACACCAGTCACCCGCAAGGCGATCAAACGTCGCAAGGACGTCCTTGTCACGCTTCGGGAATCGCTTGAGGAACTGACCCCTGAAGGGTCGGTCGAAGAGATCCAGGTTGAGCGGCTGCGACCGCGAACCATTGTCACGATCGTGGCGGGAACCGTCGCTGCCTACGTCTTGATTCTGCAGCTCGGACAGATCGACCTTGCAACCCTGATTTCACAAGCCGACTGGCGCTGGGCTGGTCTGGCCGTGCTGCTTTCCGCCGCTACATATGTCGGTGCCGCTATGTCGGTGGAGGGATTTGTTCCCGAACACTTGAACTTCTGGCGCACCACCCAGGTTCAATTGGCGGCGGCTTTCGCGACTCTTGTCTCGCCCCCGACGCTGGGCTCAGTGGGCGTCAACATTCGCTATCTCCAGCGATCTGGAGTTCATCCCGCTCTGGCGGCGGCCAGTATCGGTGTCTCGCAGGTTATGGCGTTCGGCATGCACATCCTGTTGGTCTTGGGATTTGGTCTCATCGCAGGAACTCAGAAGGAAGTCGACATCTCACCGCCGCGCTGGGCGATCATCATTGGAATCGCATTCATCGTTGGGCTGGTCCTGCTCTTCGTTTTGCCGATCACCCGACACTGGGCAGAACGACGCGTTCGTCCAATCCTCAGCCAAGTCGGGCCACGACTTCTGACACTCGCACAGACGCCGAGCAAGTTGATCCTGGGCGTCTCAGGCTTCATCGTGTTGAACATCGGCTACTGCTTCTGCCTGGTCGCCTGTGTGAGGGCGTTCGGGGGCGGCGGTGAATGGGCAGCGATCTGTGTCGTCTTCCTCGTCGGTGCAACGGTCGGGCAGGTAGCGCCAACACCTGGTGGTCTCGGTGCCGTCGAAGCCGCCCTGACTGCAGGGCTGGCAGGTGTTGGCGTCGAGGGCGGCATTGCGCTGTCCGCCGTCCTGATGTTCCGGGTCTTCACCTTCTGGCTGCCAGCCGTCCCAGGTTGGTTCACGTTCAACGACCTGCTGAAAAAGGGCTACCTCTAACGCAGCGCCGCACGTCGCTCATCGAGACCTCAAAAAGCAAGGAGCGGGTGCGGCAAATTGGCTACACCCGCTCCTTGCTGAAGGTCTAGTACGTGGGCTGGCTCGGATCGATTTGGTTGACCCAAGCGGATACGCCGCCACCGACATGGATCGCATCGGCGAATCCCGCTGCCTTGACGAGCGCGAGCACCTCGGCCGATCGGCCACCGACCTTGCAGTACAGCACCGTTGGCTTGTCTTGCGGCAGCTTCGAAAGTGCATCACCCATGAGGAACTCGCCCTTGGGGATCAGCTCAGCTCCAGGAATCCTGGAGATGTCCCATTCATTGGGTTCGCGCACGTCAACCAGGACGAAGTTCTGTTCGCCGCGGTCGCGGGCTTCGAGCATCGCCTTCAACTGGTGAACGGAGATTGTCGAATCCTTGGCCGCATCTGCCGCTTCATCCGAAATTGCGCCACAGAACGCGTCGTAGTCGATCAACTCGGTCGGCAAAACGCCTGCGGGATCCTTGCGGATCTTCAGCGTGCGGAATGACATTTCGAGGGCGTCATAGACCATCAGGCGCCCGAGCAGGGACTCGCCGATCCCAGTAATGAGCTTCACGGCTTCGGTCACCATGATCGAGCCGATGGTTGCGCACAACACGCCCAGAACGCCGCCCTCAGCGCACGAGGGGACCATTCCAGCGGGCGGGGGTTCCGGGTATAGGTCACGGTAGTTCGGCCCGTGTTCGGCCCAGAAAACGCTTACCTGGCCCTCGAAGCGGTAGATCGATCCCCAGACGTATGGCTTGCCCAGGATCACTGCCGCGTCATTGACGAGGTAGCGGGTCGCGAAGTTGTCCGTACCGTCGAGGATCAGGTCGTACTGACTGAAGATGTCGAGCACGTTGTCATTGTCCAGGCGCTCGTTGTGAAGCTGGACGTTGATGTACGGATTGATCTCGAGCACTGAATCACGGGCTGACTCGGCCTTTGGACGCCCAATGTCGCTTTGACCGTGAATCACCTGGCGCTGCAGATTCGATTCGTCGACCTCGTCGAACTCAACAATTCCGATGGTGCCAACGCCAGCAGCGGCCAAGTACAGCAACGCTGGACTGCCGAGCCCACCAGCGCCCACACACAACACCCGGGCGTTCTTCATGCGCTTCTGGCCGTCCATACCGACATCAGGAATGATGATGTGACGGCTATAGCGGCGAACCTCATCAACTGTTAACGATGCAGCTGGTTCAACCAGGGGTGGCAAAGACACTTTGTGCTCCGAGTTCGGTGTGTGGATTCCGCGGGACATCGCGTGGCCAAATCGTACGCCAGCCAGCAATGTCGTTAATCGCCAATGACAACAGTGAGGCGCACGTCATTGTTCCCAGACATCTCCAGCGACTTCCACCCCCGATAACGCCGGGTGCCACGGGCGGAACTATCCGACGAGCTCCCGCCACGCCTGCTCAACGATGTGTGGGTGCTCCATCTGCGTCACATGCCCCGAGTCGGGCACCACCATGACGCTTGCATTGGGGAACTCCTTGGTTGATCGGAACGCCGCCCGTGGGTTAACGAGTTTGTCCTGTCGGCCGTAGATCAGCAGCACCGGCACGGTGATGCCACGGGCCAACTTCCACGGAGCTTGCTGCGAATAGTCGAAGTACGTTGCGATGAGACCACGCAAGGTCTCCAAGCTCGCAGCAGCGGTGTGGCTGAGCGCATCGCGCGCTCTAGCTTCCGCCACCTGGTCGGCCATTCGGCGCGGATCAATCCGATCGGGGTCGGCGTAACAAATCGACATGCTCATGCCGACCCGCCATTCGACATCCCGCTTCATCATCCGGCGCATCAGTCGTTCACCAACGCCAGGAATCGCGGTGATCGGCATGTGAATGTTCGATGCTCGCGGGCGCAGTTCGGGCAGTGCCGGCGAGATGAGGGTCATCGACTTGACCAGGTCGGGGTGTCGCGCCGCAAGCTGAACCGCAGTCGCACCGCCCATCGAGTTGCCGAAGACGTGTACGGGACGCTCGCCCACCATTTCGCGTATGAGTTTGGCGACGATGTCAGCGTGGGCCGTGAGTTTGTAATCGCCGTGATGCGGCGGCGGTGACTGGCCGAACCCGGGAAGGTCCGGTGCGATGCCGTAGACAGACCCTTCGAGGAGCGTCATCAACTCTGTCCAGTTGGTGGAAGAACCCCCAAGACCGTGGATAAATACCGCCACCGGCGCCTGCGGATCATCACGTGGAACCGCCGTGCCCGCGGTGCGCACATACAGCTCGGCATCCCCCACCGAGACGAAGTCTCCAGGCAGCGGCGGAACGTAGAAACCAACATCGAGCTGGGCAGCGGAAGGTTTCGGGGCGCCTAGGTTTTCCGGAGTCGTAGTAGTCACGAATCCACCGTACGGATGTGGCTCGCCGGTCGCTACCGACAACACTTCGATTGGCCAACCGGGAATCTAAGTTACTGGCCGGTAGTATTGTCCGGGTGGCGGTGAAACAAGATCAGACTCGAGCGGTTCGTCTGCCGCGATCGGTTCGGCGCGCCCAGTTGTTAGATGCCGCACTTGAAGTCTTCACAAGCCAGGGCTACCACAGTGCGGCCATGGACGATATCGCTGAACGGGCAGGGGTGAGCAAGCCCGTTCTGTACCAGCACTTCCCAAGCAAACTTGACCTGTACCTGGCGCTCCTGGACTCCGGTGCCGAAGATCTGATCGCCAAAATCAAGGAAGCACTCGACAGCACTCGGGACAACCGCAAACGAGTCACAGCCGCTGTTGCCGTGTACTTCTCGTTCGTTGACGATTCTGCTGAGGCATTTCGCCTGCTCTTCGAAACGGATCTTTTCAATGAGGAGCCGGTGCGAGACCGGGTCCAGCGGGCAGACGACGAATGCGCCGCGCTCCTGCGAGAAGTCATCGCTGAAGACACCGGACTCGGTTCCGAGGAATCCACCATGCTCGCCTTCGGCCTGATGGGGATGGCTCAGCTGAGTGCACGCCGCTGGCTGCGAGGCGACGAGAGCATCGACCGCGAACGTGCGGCAGAACTTGTGTCCCGCATGGGGTGGCGTGGAATCTCCGGATTTCCCCGCCACCCGCAAACGACCCACCAGTTGGGCGAATCCGAAGAGAATGCGTAGGCTGACCCCACAATGACTGAAGCCAAGAAGCCGGCTGCCCGTAAGCCGAGAACAAGTTCTACGACCACGGCTCGTGGTTCGTCCGCAACCAAGTCTGATCACACTCGGAGGTCCACGTTGGAAATCAAGATCGGCGTGCAGCAAAGTCCCCGCGAGATCGTCTTGGATGTCGACAAAACATCGGCTGACATCGAAAAGGCCCTCACCGAGGCGACGACCAAGGGCACCACGTTGGTACTCGAAGACGTCAAGGGGCGCAAGGTGCTGTTGCCAGCCGCTCAGATTTCTTACATCGAAATTGGTGAGCCGTCAGCGCGCAAGGTCGGTTTCGGAGCTAGCTAATTGCCGCTAGGCGCCTGACTTTTGGCGGCCTGGCTTTTGCTAGGCCTCAAGTCCCAGCGACTTCATTCGGGCTGTGTGATTTTCAGTCAGGTCGGCGAACATGCGCGTCACAGCCGCGAGGTCAGGCCCCGAACCGCCGAGCACTAGGTCAATCAATGCCTCACGTTGCGCGGCAACTCGCTGGGACTGCGCGACGGCCTCCCCCATGAGTCGCCGACCCCACAACGCCAGCCGCCCGGCAACCTTCGGATCCTCAGCGACGCAGTACTGCACGGCATCCACGACAAATTTCGAATGGCCCAAGTCCGCGCAGACTTCATTGATCAGATCACGCGTCTGCGGGTCAAGGAATTGCGCCACGTCGCGGTAGAAATCCGTTGCAATGCCGTCACCGACGTACGCCTTCACGAGGCTCTCAAGCCAATCATTTGGCGCTGTTGAGGCGTGGAAGCCGTCGATTGCTTCGACAAACGGGGCCATCGCCACGTCGGGATCGGCCCCGAGCTCAAGAAGCCTGGTTCGAAGCATCTTGAAGTGAGCAAATTCCGCAACCGCCATCTCGGCCATGGCCGCGCGGTTGTAAAAATCGGGCGCCATCGGCGCATCTCCGGCAAGGCGTTCGAACGCCTGCAACTCGCCGTAGGCCATTGCTCCAAGCAAATCGACCACGGCTTCGCGGTACTGCGGATCAGACAGGTCACGGGCTGACTCGGGTGATGTCGGCATTCCGGCAGGCTATCGCGAAAGTGATGGGGCGTAGAGTGACCAAGACACGCGAATGGCACACATGCCCCGCGATTCGTTACAACTACGTGCAAGAGCTACAACTCTCGCGCCGCAAACACCGGAGCTTCCTCTGACCGCAACAACCTTCGCTGAACTCGGCGTGGCACCACAAATCACGCAAGCCCTCGATTCAGCAGGCATTACGTCACCCTTCCCGATCCAAGAGATGTGCATCCCGCTCGCCTTGGACGGACAAGATCTGATCGGCCAAGCCAAGACCGGCACTGGAAAGACCCTCGGGTTCGGCGTGCCACTTCTGCAGCGCATCGATAGCGACTCGGTCAGCGGAGCAATCCCGCAGGCACTTGTTGTGGTTCCGACCCGCGAGCTGTGTGTGCAGGTCGCCAAGGATCTCGAACTCGCCGGATCAGTTCAGGGAACCCGTGTTCTTGCTGTTTACGGTGGGCGTTCGTATGAGCCGCAGGTCGACGCGCTCGAAGCCGGAATCGACGTCGTCGTCGGCACTCCAGGTCGACTCATGGACCTCGCCCGGCAACGAAAGCTGAACTTGTCCGGCGTCAAGGTCCTCGTCCTTGATGAAGCGGACGAAATGCTCGACATGGGCTTCCTTCCCGACGTCGAAGCGATCGTGGCGATGTTGCCGAGCGCACGGCAGACCTTGCTGTTCTCAGCAACCATGCCCGGGCAAATCGTGAATCTTGCCCGCCGCTACATGACGAGCCCAACTCACATCCGCGCGAGTGATCCGAACGATGACAACATCACCGTCGATGCGATCGAGCAGCATGTGTGGCGCGCGCATGCCATGGACAAGCCGGAGATCGTTGCTCGAGTACTGCAGGCCGATGGCCGCGGGCTCGCGATCATCTTTTGCCGCACCAAGCGCACCGCGCAGAAGCTAAGCGACGACCTCGCGGATCGCGGATTCGCGGTGGGAGCCGTGCATGGTGACCTGGGCCAAGGCGCCCGTGAGCAGGCACTTCGCGCTTTCCGCAGCGGCAAGATCGACGTCCTGGTGGCGACCGATGTTGCGGCCCGCGGCATCGACGTCGAAGGCGTCACCCACGTGATGAACTACGCGTGCCCTGAGGACGAGAAGACGTACCTGCACCGAATTGGTCGTACTGGACGAGCAGGTGCCTCCGGTGTTGCAGTCACACTCGTCGACTGGGATGACGTGCCGCGCTGGACCTTGATCAACAAGGCCCTCGGGCTGGCATTTGCCGAACCTGTTGAGACCTACTCGACCTCCGACCACGTCTACACCGGACTCGGTATCCCCAAGACCGTCACCGGCAAACTCCCGCGCGCTGATCGCACTCGGGCAGGGTTGGCGGCCGAAGAGATCGAAGACCTCGGAGAAACCGGCGCTTCCGCGGGTAAGCGGGCGGCGAGCGGAAACCGCAGTGGTGGCCGGGATTCTGGGCGCGGCAAGGGCGGCTCGAAGCAGTCCGGCGGCCGTTCATCCGGACGATCAGGGGGCGGCAAGCCCGCCTCCGATTCGGCCGGCGATGACTCGAAGTCCGAGAAGTCGGGTGTGAGCCGTACCCGCAACCGCAATCGACGACGCACTCGTGGTGGCCAGTCAGGCAAGTCCCAGCCCAGCGCCAATTCGTCCGAGTAGTGCGAACTAACGAAAGTGACTAGTCACGGCTGACGTTTGCCCAAGCGTGATGCTGGCACGCGGGGCACTTGACCCAGGCTCGCTGACCAATGATCGGCATCGGGACAAAAAATCCGGTGGTCATCAACTTGAGCAATCGGACGTAGCTGACGACTGAACGACGGTCACAGCGCGTGCAGTCGAGGGCGACTGACCCGATTGCCGGGGGCTGATCGGCTCCGCTGAAGAGTGCACGTTTTCCTTGAACATCATCAACTCGGGCATCAACAACGGGCCCGGCCTTCGGCTCTGCTGTGTTCGCGGGCTTGATTCGGTCGAAACTCGTTCCGCCCGCTGACTTCTTCGCCGCCGCACCGTCGGAGGTCATGCGACCACGTCCTTCATCAGTTTCTTGGCGATCTGACGGTAGGCCTGGGCGCCACGCGAGTTGTTCGCGGTGGCCAAGACAGAACGGCCAGCAGCGGGTGCCTCGGCAAATCGGACCGACTTCGCGATGGGCGGGTCAAGGACTGGCAGTTGATAACGATCGGTGACGTCAGCCAGAACGGCCTTAGCAAGATTCGTTCGCGAGTCGAACATCGTCGGGAGCACGCCACGAATCGTGAGCCCTCGGTTACACAGCCGCTGAACGTCGGCGACCGTATCAAGCAGTTGGCGAACACCACGGTGCGACAGCGTCTCGCATTGCAAAGGAATCAGAACTTCATCTGCAGCGGTTAGTGCGTTGATCGTGAGAACACCCAGTGACGGCGAGCAGTCCAAGACGATCACGTCGTAGTCGTCTGCCACGTCGTCAAGAGCGGAGCGCAGCGCGTATTCGCGGCCAGTCTTGGTCAGCAGGTGGGCCTCAGTACCTGCAAGATCAATGGTTGAGGGCAGCAGGTCCGGGCCGTCCTCGGTCGGAACAATTGCCAGGCGG
>Ga0075160_10001428_pt1 | contig 14592 bp, 14 predicted proteins | sample JI91814C2DNA_FD_70969 | JGI IMG/M metagenome (GOLD analysis project Ga0075160, IMG submission 70969) | Wastewater effluent complex algal communities from Wisconsin, to seasonally profile nutrient transformation and Carbon sequestration -... | ecosystem: Engineered > WWTP > Effluent > Algae... | reverse complement strand
TGTTCCTGTCCACTCGTTGTCGCGGCTCTTCGCGCCACTTTCCTGCGTATCCGCTTTGTGCCGAAAGAACGCTACCTGATCCGGAGTAAATTTTTCAACAAAGCTTGTAACACCATACCCATTGACTGAAGAAATGAATTCCACATCAGTTCCTTCTTTCAAAACGCCTTTGATATATGTCCCTTCATCAATGATACCCGCCCAATCTCTAAACGTTGTGTCGTCCCAAAGCGTTTTCCATACGTTCGCTCTGGAGGCATTTATTTCTGTTGAGTATTTAAGTTCTTTCATACGTATTGTTTTTCGTTTACTTACTCCAGCCGACTTCTGTAGATTCCCCAAATACAATGCCGGAATAGATCGCTAAAAGAGTTGCGATACATGCCGCAAAAAATTCATGCTCAATCTCTTCAGAAAGTTTTTATAGTGTGTGTTTTCACACAGGGAAGGGGCAGCGATACGCTTCGCAAGAAACTTTTGAAAATCAACTACGGCAAGATGCCGGTTAATAGACGTCATTCGGCACAGCCGAGCGACTGAGGCGGGCGCTGGGTTGAGCGAGACCAGCAATCTCTTGTTGAGTCACTACGCAAGGTGAGATCACTGATCACACAATTTCCTCCCGCTTGCCGTGCGCGATGCCAGTAGCGTTATTTCCTCCACCAATCATCACCCTCTTCCTCATCATTACTCCCCATTCCATAATCGTGAGGATTGCCATATTCATCATCATAGTCTTTATCGAGGTGATACGGGTAATACTTCATCCACTCATCACCATACTTTTTCTGAATGTGCCGGACTTCAAACTCAAGGTCGCGCGCACGCTCCTCTTCGGGTGAAAGATCTTCTTCGATCATTCCTTCAAACAGCTCTCCAAAAAATGCACACTGACAATGCTCACCCAATGCACAGGTTTTGGATGGCGTGCCAGTCTTGCAGAATTCAAAGAACCCATCGTTCCATTCATACACTCTTACATCCTGATCAAAGTTCTGGCGAATGGTTTCGTACTGGAAACGTTCGGGTACTTCAGTTTGAAACACTACATGGCAGTTACACGCAGCCAGCAACCCGACTAAAGATTTGAGGATTGCTTTGACCTGTTCATCGTTCAGCATCTCAGAAGGCGGGAGCATTTCAGGGTGTATGCCGGTCCATGCTGGTATGTTCCGCACGGGTGCTGTTATCCTTTCTTCTTCGATTGATTTCCAGTCGAACGGGCTTACCTCAGTCTTCTTTAAGTAAGGCCAGGCAAAGTTCCCGGTGGCTTGGTGAATGTCTACAATCAGCTGGTAAACGTATTGCTTCATGATTAACGAAGATAGCGATTCCTGCAGGTAAGTTGAAAACCCCGGCTTTGCGGAACTTCCAAGCGAACCTAGTACATTCGCGATATGTATTTTATATGCTTTAACAGAAGAGTACGCACGATCCTGATGATTGGATTTTGTTTGATTTCTTTTGCAACGGCCGGTCAGGACTGGGAACTGAAAGATGAAGAAGAAGGAATAAAGGTCTACACAAGCCCGGTCGAAAACTCCGGCATAAAAGCCGTTAAAGTTGAGTGCACGGTTGAAGCCACACTGTCGCAGCTTACGGCCGTGTTGCTGGATATTCCGGCCAGCCCGGAGTGGATCTATGCCACCGAGTTCTGTCGCGTGCAAAAAACAATTTCGGCTACCGAGTTAATCTATCATTCTGAAATCGATGTGCCCTGGCCAGTAAGCAACCGCGATTTTATTGTGCGCGTGAAAATTTCACAGGACAGCCTTACCCGAATACTTACCGTGGATGGAGAAAATCTGCCGCAATACGTCAAAGAGCAAGACGGTGTAGTCCGCATTTTGCACACCGAAAGCAACTGGACCGTAACGCCAAGAGATAAATACCTAGATATTGTTTTCACGCTTCACGTAGATCCGGGCGGCTCTATTCCGGCATGGCTGATTAACATGTTCGCTACCCGCGGACCTCTGGAAACCTTTCGGAATTTAAGAAGCCAGGTAAACAAACCTGGATATAAAGCGGCAAGCTTTTCGTTTCTGGTGGATTAGCGGTTGAAAAATAAAAAGGAATATTAATCAATAAGGAAATCCGAACGAGTGAGCATGGAACTACTTAGGAACAACCCTCTCTAAACTGCCGCAAGCTTGCAGCTTGTGGCTGAAATGCTTTCAGTTTTCAACTGACGTCTACTCAATATACAAAATATCAATCAGTCCTTTCCCCCCGCTGTAATCGTTCGCACTGCTATACAGAAACTCCCAGGGTTCATTGACAAAACCAGCTTCAACCGGGTTGGCATGAAGATAATCCAGTTTCTGTTGCATAACATCATTATTAAAAAGTTCAATCGGGTTATTATGTTGCTGCCAGAACTGGAATTTGTCGTTGTTTGAGTTCCTTTCTCCGGCCCGGCCGAACATCCATAACATCCATTCTCTTCTGCTTTCCTGTGGATTATCTGAAATTGCTTTTAAGATAGCTTTGGCAGTATGACGTTTAAGATCACGCATGATATCTTCCATTTTTTCACCCGTTGTACCAATAATCAAATGAACGTGACTGCTCATAATACACCATGCGTAAAGCTCAAGTCCCTTATGTTGCTGGCAGAACTTGAGACTGTCTACCAGTATGTCTTTATACTGCCTCCGGACGAACACATCAATCCAATTGACAGTAGCAAAGGAAACAAAATACAGTTTCTGTTGATCCCGGAATTTGTAGTTGCGGCTCATACTGGAAGTTACAGCATGCCTTAATAATGAGCAAGGGTTTGTAAGCTGAAAGCACCCCCACCCTGCCACAAGCTTGTGGCTGAAATACTTCAGTTTTCACGTGTTAACCGGAATATAGTGAAGGTTGAACTGAAGCTTGTCCATCATGCGGAAGGTCTGTAAGCTGAAAGCTTACGCATTTACACCACAAGTTACGCTACGCTAAACTTGCGGTAGAATTAAGAGCGGTAGATTGGGGCGCAATCTTGCGACAGATTAGGGGGGCGCAATCTTTCGGTAGATTGGAAAAACTTTTATCCAGGAGTTTACCTACAGTTTTAAAGCCCTTTTTAAACTGATCGGGATCACGTATCTGGAGCTAATCTCTAATTGGATTATTACGCGTGCTGTAAGACCTCAGGTAGAGTTACTCGATACCAAGCGTATGCGTTATCAGTATCTCGTTTCACATTTTGAAGAAGCTGTTACCGAAAGTGGCCGGGGTGCACTGAACGACCTGGACCATAAGAAACGGGTAATTGATGAGATCAATTCGTACATCTATGGCGCCATTGGTGAGCAGAAAGTAGTGGAGGAATTAAAACAGTTACCGGATGATTATATTTTGATCAACGACTTCACGCTTAACTTTGATAAACCAATTTTTTATAGGCAAGAACGCAGCTATATCAAATCCGTTCAAATTGATCATCTGTTAATTTCACCTGCCGGGATTTTTTTGATTGAGACAAAGAACTGGAGTAAGGAATCGGTGAAGAGCTTAAGCCTACGCTCTCCGGTTGCGCAGATAAAAAGGACAAGCTATGCGCTATACAAGGTACTATCCGGCAATCTCAATTCAACGCTTGGCAAGCACCACTGGGGAGAACGAAAGATTCCGATTAAAAATCTTATTGTTATGATTAACAATAAGCCAACGGAAGTATTTGAGTACATAAAAGTTTTGACGCTAGCTGAACTCATTGGTTATGTGAAATACTTTCAACCCAGTTTATCAAACTCGGAGGTTGACAAAATATCAGATTACTTAGTAAATATTAAAGATTAGAAAAATTAATTCGGCAAGATGCCGGTTAATAGCCGTCACTCGGCATAGCCGAGCGACTGAGTGTGGGTGTGGGTGTGGCTTGTAAGGTGAAGGCTTACGGCATTTTAAGGGAGATATTCTTTGGCAACTTACGTATTAGCTTGGGGTAAATTCGCAGCAGTTGAGAATTATGCCCTGCAAATTCCTCGTACTTAAATCTTAATTTTTCTTCATTTTAAATCCAAAACAAGCTGTTTTAGCTATTTCTCAGAAATTCCATTGAAATTAACTCACCAGGCATTATTTTTGACTTAACTTATAAGTTAATTGTTCGCAACAATAGTGGAAATTGAGCGTTTGGAATTCAAAAGGGTCAAGTATTATTCGATCGCTTTTGAAGATCATAATTCTGAGTTTCTTGATTTCCAACAGCGTATGCGACAATCGCATAAAACTCAATTAGGCGAACTTGTAACATTATTATATGAAATCGGAGAATTATACGGAGCAAAGACCAATTTTTTCCGAGATGAAAGGAAGGCTGATGCACTCCCACCCGAATCCTTCCAGTATCTGGGACAAGATGATCAAGATCCAGAAAATCCTTATGGTTTACGCTTGTATTGCTTAAGAATAACTGAATCTATTGTAATTCTATTAAATGGTGATCTAAAAACAGCAGAAAAAGTTGATGATTGTGAGAATTGTAAAAGACACTTTCAGCTAGCGAATAAAGTAGCAACAAAAATAGAAGAAGCTATAAGAGAAAAATGGATAACCCACAACGGAAAACAACTTATAGATATTGACAGTTTTGAATTTGAAATATGAAAAATAAAAGAAAACCAGAAGACTCATCCATCTTTTTTGAGTTGTTGGAAAATACTCCCCAGGAAAGCAAGAATTATGTATCAAAGTCTTTAGAAATCGTGCATCAAATTGCTCTCCTCCTTGAGGATCAAGGAATAAACCAAAAAGGCTTAGCGGCTAAATTGAATAAGACTGAAGCCGAAATAAGTAAATGGCTAAGTGGTGCTCATAACTTTACAATAAGAACATTGACGGCAATCGGCACAGCCTTAGGAGAGGAAATTATTGTAACTCCTTATAAAGTACAAAACAATTTCTTGCATTACATGAAGAATAAGTTTCGTGCATCAGTAAATGAAAAGGATGCCAAACCAAAAGGCGAGAAATCAAATTTCAGCGTGGATAAATTAAAAGCAGGCGAAAACGAATATCAAATAGCGGCATGAGCGAACCTATTCAAATAGTTCCGGAAAAGATTCACATTAAGAGTATAAAGATACTGGGTGGTAGCATAACTTCAGATAGTGAGGCACCTCCAATAAACAAAATATCGAGTTTTGATGTTCAGTATGGACTTAAGGACGAGTTAAACTTTAAGGCAAAGACTTTTAGATTCATTTTTTCGGTAAGCATCGAAGCTCTTGATGAGCTTAATAAAACTTTAGGCTCAAAAGCACAATATTCTATTGAGTATATATTTTCTGTAGACAACATAGAATACTATATAACCTCAGTAGAAAAGGACAGTAAGACTATTGTCTTTCATCCAGTACTACCAAATACCCTAATGAGCATTGTTTACTCCACTTCAAGGGGCATTATTCTTTCCAGAACTCAAGGAACAATTATCGATGGAGTAGTTTTACCAGTGATTGATACAAGAGAGTTATTAAAGAGTTTAGAGCAAAATAAAGATCATCAGTTAGAAACCTCAAACCAATCAAAATAAAATGAATATCAAGTTTTCAAAGCAAACTGAATTTGCATTAATTTTTGTAATTCTCTTTCTAATAGTTATTGTAGCAATATCATTGAATCAAAAGAACTCCAGACCCCAAGAAGTTTTAAATAAATTAACGCAACTTGACACAAGCGAAGAATTTTCAATAGGTGATTTTAAAAAATGGATGTGGTCAAACGACAAAGATGCCATTGACGATATTAATATTGGTGCCTGAAAAGATTTTTCTGGAGCATACTTTCAAAAGTTATATTGCCCTTACCGATTTTCACCACAAGCTACGCTAAGACTTGCGGTTGGTTGGGGGGTACCTAGAATGGAAATTGCTCACATCAGAATATTCTTAATATTATTTTCTACGACTCCATACCCCACGGATTTAAAAAGATAATTGAAATAAACTTCTGCAACCTTGCCAAGGTATTCCTCTTTGACAATTTCGTTCATTATATTTCTGTGATCGTTTCTAAATAGATCAGCCAATATGCGGTTTGCTGGGATTGCGTTGCCCTCAGCCATATGAACAAGACGAAAGCAATCCAGAATAACATCTCTAAATAATTCTAAAATTGCCTTATCACTAAGCCTTCTATTCTTAATGTATAAATGAGTTAATCGATTTAAGATCATGATTTTCTTTCGATCCAAGGTGTTTTTACTAATAAAAACACCTTGTTTCCATTCATCCTCTCCTTTTACCCAAATACCATATTTTGCCACATGGTTGGCTAATTCCGAGCCCAACCACGTCTTAAGATTCAATCTCTCTTGTTTAATACAAATAAAATCTAAACTGCGAGTTTTTACGTTCTTTTGATCATTGACAAAAAGTATATCAATGTCGGAATCATGCCTCTCAACACCAGCTGCATATGATCCGAAAATTATGACTTGTTCACTCTTTTCGGCTAACATATCAAAGTACTCACTAAACTTCGGTAGCCTTTTCGCAATTTCCAGTATTTCACTAGCTGTCCTCATTTTTTTGCAATCTTATCTAGCTCATTCAACAATTCCTCAAAACCCTTCTCAAAAGTGCCAGCTAAATCTTGAAGCTCGTCCAGTTTTTCATCAGAAATACTTGAATTCGATCCCGAATCACACAACTCTTTCATTCGAACTGCCAATTCGCATAATTCTTCTGATCCATTCACCGGTAGTGATTCTATTAACCCAGCAGAAGACAAATTTACATCAGCCGACCAATCTTTGATTTCTAGTTCTCTTAACGCTTCTCTCAAACTCTCCCAGTAAGTATCAATATCTGAAATGTCTCCGTGGTCAATTTGAGCAACGAGGGAATACATTTCCTCCTCAACTGTCTCTATCGATGAATTTTCTCTCATATACTTACGATGATTAATAAACCTATTGTCATTTTTATAAATACTAATTTCTGTTGGTGCTTCCTCTTTCTTCTCTTTTAGTTTAAAATATTCTGACACCGCATCAGAATTAATAACTATATGCATTCCTACGGTTACAATGTAAAGTAACCAAAAAAGCCAGAATACTTTGATTGAGAAAAACCACTTAATAGCTTGTTGAGCATGCCTATAAATCCAACTCCAGAGTTTTCTACTAAAAAAATTCCTAGGTCGGGGGTCATCCTTCTTGAATACTTTGTATACTCGTTTTGCTGTTAAGACGCCAGAGATCCGAGGTACAGATCCCAATCTATCTATAACAGAGTTCAGCACGCTTTCCTCCTTTTTTGGATTTGAATACTTAATCAGAGAAAGTTTATAAATAGAAGATTCAATTAGTTTTGACCTATCGGATAATTTATTTTGATTAATAATTTGTTCCCGTTCAAGAAAATGAAAAACCAAAATTATTAAGCAACCAAGCCAAAGACAAAGTTGTCCAGGTATCAAATCGGAAAACACTCCAAAAACGAAAGCAGAGTAGATTGTTATAAGCCATCCGCGCACAACAAACTTGAAGTTACCTATATTATCAATTTTGGTCTGAATAATCCCATATTCCGATTGAAGAGATTCTACCAAATCTGACCTTTCAGTCGTTGATAATGGCTGTATTTTTCGCTTAGCCATTCTAAAGTTTCTTAAGTTTTCTGTAACTCACTTCTGGCTCCGCAGCCATAGCCATCTCTCTTTCCGCTTCTTTAATTTTTATTTGGCCGTTCATGAGCATGGGCAAGAGCCAGTCGCGGAATTCGGTGAGTTTTTGGTTTTCTTTTTGATTGATCCCAATTTTATTGAACACTGAATCAACTTTCAAATTAAACTTATCAATTAAGTCTCCTGGTGGAATAGGTAGCTTGAATCCATTCACAAGCGAACCGTTCAAATTATTAATGTTCGTACCTAAACATTCATTTTTTATCGTTGTAAACATAAAATTCGATTGAGTGTAGGAGTACAGGTAGAATCTATAATTTTCCTTTGCTACAATTTTTGCACAAAAAGCACCGAAGCCCACTTTTTCGTCAAAATAGTAAAACCCATTTTTACCTATATGATCCATACTGCCGCTTGACATTGTGATTAAAATGTCGAACTGTTTGAGAAGTTGCTTCTCATCTACAAATTCCTTCGGAACATATACCATGTTTTGCAGATCTACTACATTTCCACTGATGTTTGTTGCGCGTAATATTGGAATTATATTTTTATCATTTTTGTCCTTTATATCACGTGCACTATATGTTACTCCCCTTACCAGCGTGGCGATATTAGATAAGGTTCCAGACTCCCACCCCTCCGGTATCTCTCTCTTCAACTCCTCACTCCAAACCATTTTGCCACCGTTGGCTTTGTAGGGTTTGCCTTTCCTATCAGAAAAATCAAACTGCACAAACCAATAATCGTAAATGGTTTTGGCCATGGCCTCCAACTCGGCATTGATGCGGTTGTTGAGGCCGATTTTGGAGTCCAGTCCTGAAAGAACCGAGGCTATTTTGTTCTGCCTTAGCTTGTCATGCCAAGGAATAACAATATTCCTTAAGCTGCCGATCGGTAGTTGTGGCTGGGCACTTCCTGAGCCATGACTTAGTACTTGGGTTTTAAATAGATTTGAGCGGAGAAATAGATATAAATAGTATGGAAAAATTTCTGGGGAAGTAACTCTTAAAATAACCATTCCAGAATTTATTCTAACATTTTCATATGGGACACTTGCATCATAATAAGCCACATTACCAACTGTGCCGCGAGTGGTAAGAACTATGTCCCCACGCTTTAATTTCCCTTTTCTTAACTTACTATCTTTCTCTGCTGTTATGAAGGACGCTGAAGAAAAGCTAAAGCCTTTATCGGTAACATTACCTGTATTTAAGAATAAACAATAACCATCCTCGAAGAAATCAGACTTTTGTGGATAGTTGACTCCTCTATCACCATCGATGATTTCAATTGGAGCATCAGCAAACGATTTCAATTCCAATTTACTCATGAACCAATAGACTTAGTTGAGTTCCAATTTCCTTTTCTAAAACTTTTGATTCCTTAAATAGCTTTTCAAGTGTTTCAGAAAAACCCGTCATTTTACTATCAAATTCATCCGCAGTTAGTTCATTAAACTTGATTCTTACCTCAAAATATTGCCCAGCACTCAACGAATAATTCTTCTCTTTGATCTGTTCGTAGCTCACAACTACCGCAAAGTTTTCCACCGTCTTGTGCGCGTTAAATGTTTCAATAATGAGTTGCTCCTCCTCTGGCCTTAACAGTGTTTTCTGATTTTTCCCTTCTTTTACGGTTTCACCCAATTTGGAAGCGTCCATCAATACTATATCTCCTTTGGTGTTGGCCTTGTCTAAAAACAAAATGGATACGTTGGTTCCAGTAGTAGCAAAGATGTTGCTGGGCATGGATATTACTCCGCGCAGCATTTTATCTTCCACCAATTTTTCGCGTATCCTCCTTTCAATACCACTTTGTGCAGTAATAAATCCGGTGGGCACTACTATGGCGGCTTTGCCAGTATCATTGAGCGAGTGCATGATGTGCTGCAAAAACATCAGGTAAATGGACATACTTTCTTTTATGGCCTTGGGTATATTCGGCACACCGGCAAAAAAGCGGTCATGATTTTCTTTGCTATTAAGTTGCGCACTGTAATCAGAAAAGTCAAGCTTAAATGGTGGGTTACTCACCACAAAATCAAACTTTTGCAACTTGCCCTTTTTGTCTTTATGGTACGGATCAAGCAAGGTGTTCCCTTTTACCACGTTGGGAATGGAGTGCACCAAGTTGTTAAGAATGAGATTCAAGCGCAACAGGTTGGATGATTTCTGTGAAATATCCTGTGAGTAAATCGTACACTTGTCTTCGCCAATTTCATGTGCCAGGTTCATGAGCAGCGTGCCCGAACCTGCACTTGGATCGTAGCAGGTTACATTTTTTACTTTACCTTGCACAAGGCACTTTGCCATAATCTTAGCTACCGCATGCGGTGTAAAATATTCGGCATACTTACCACCACTGTTGGTGTTATAATCTTTAATGAGGTATTCAAAAATGGTAGCGTAAAAATCAAATTTCTCGTGAAAAATATTCTCAAAACTAAAGTTCACCAGTTTGTTAATGATGGCCTTGCAGAATTCATCGCGCTTGTCCGTTACATACTTACTGATGTTCTCGAACAGCACAACCTTTTCACCACCCTCTGTCACAACAGAAAAGATGTCGCTGTTCTCCTTGGCAATGTCAAGCAAGGTCTTATCAAAGATTTCAGCAAACTTGGGTTTGTTTTGCCGGGCAAATAAGCTGGAGATAAATTGCTTGGGCGTTAACCTTGCCGTGTTTTCATTGAGTTGCATGGAGAGCATCTCATAATCATCTGGTGAAAGCTTTTGCAAGGCATCATCCAGCTCTTTTGGATTAAGCTTTGATAACTTTTTATCCGTTTGTTTAATTTCATGAACAAACTTGTCGTTCAGAAATTTATACAGAAATACCTGGGTAATAATTTTAAACTCATTGCCATCGTTGCCTAATCCATAATTAGCGCACACGCTTTTCAAGCCATCAATCAACTCTTTGGTCTTCTTCTCAAATTCTACTGTCTTCGTCATATGTATCGCTTCATCAGGCAGCATTGCCCAAAAATTCATTCATGTATTCTTTTACAATCAATTGGTTAATGCGCTTTGAGGTGGGGGCATCCAGCGGCATGTGGTGTTTGTTTTTAATCTGGTCAATAACCAGGCGCAAGATCATTTTTTCAACAAAGCTTTCATTCTCTAATATGTTAGAGTTTTGAAGAATCTGATCATCCACTTCTTTCTTCAGTCCACTTAGCACTTCAAATAGTTTAGCTTCACTTTCCGTGAGCGGGTCTTTTTCCATTAATCGCTTATGGATGCGGGCATACTTTTCATCATTTTGGTACTTGGCCCGTAGTAATTGATTTTTGCGTTCTAACTCTCGCGCCTTAGAATAGATTTGGTTCAACGCTTTGATGTTAGCCTCCATCTCTTCCTTGGTAACTTCAGCCAGGTTCTTTTTCTTAAAGAGGCGCTCCAGCTCTTCTTTCAGGCTAATGAATACCGGATCTTTCGGGTCAAAATTACCGGCCAACTTTTCGCGGGTGCGTTGCAAGGTATTACGCAGCTGGTCAGCCAACACCATTTCCTCTTCTTTAATTTTTGTAAAAGCAAAGATTACATCCTCCAGTGCCAGGTTTAAAAGGTTGGTAGTTGCATCGTTGGTTTCTAGAGCCTCACGTGCATTGATGAGCGCCAAATGGTTATTGGCTTCACGCGCCAATACGGTGAGCTTTTGGAAATCCAGCTTATCAAGCAAGTCGTAATTACCGGAAAGCCTGATCAGATTATAGAGTTCACGTGCAGTGTTTAATGCGCGTGTAATCTTAAGCATCTCTGCCCGATCGGTAATCTGTGAGATCTGCTGCGAGAATACTTCGGCATTTTCGGTATCAAAGTGAAAAAGAACTTCTTTGATTTCTTGAATATCCTTTTCTATTTCAGCGGGTGTCTTGAACAAATTAGAATAGTGTTCTAATTCATCTCCCAACTCCTCCTGCAATTCGTTGAAATAATCTTGATTAGTCTTTTTGAACTCTTCTTCGATGTCGGCAAAATCTACAACATACCCATACCGGAAGTTTTTATACGTGCGATTAACGCGTGTGAGTGCCTGAAGTAAATTATGTTTCTTAATCAACCTGCCGAGATACAGCTTCTTTAGTCGTGGCGAGTCAAACCCTGTAAGCAGCATGTTGTAAACAAAAAGCAAATCAGTCTTTCCATCTTTGAATGCCTCGATTTCATCTTCACGCTCTTTCTTTGTACCGATGTCATGAAGAATAATGGAGGCCGATGTGGGACGGTATCCTTTCTTCTTCTCTGTAACGTAAGTCAAGGATGGTTCCGCGGCCAGTGGCAAAGCCTCTTCTTCAAACTTCTTTGCGTATTTAAACTGAAATATCTCATACAGCTTTTCAGCTTGTTCGGATGAATCACAAATCACCATACCGCCAATACTTGAATCATCCATGGTGGTCCTGGCTTTTTCAAAATCAGCAACAATGTAATCAAGCATAGGCTCAACAAATCGTGGGTGTGAATAAACCGCTTTCTTGTCGCCTTCGCCTTTTAGAATATCAATCTCTTCCAATGCTTTCTGCATGGTAAGCTTGTATTTCGTTTCAATCTCTTCACGGATAAGACGGAGCGTATAGCCATCCGCAATGGAAGCGTTGTAGTAGTATTTATGAATATAGCCACCAAATAGCGCGCGCGAGTTATAATCTTGGCCCAGTAAGGGTGTTCCTGTTAAACCAATCTTTATAGCATTGGGATCTGATTCATTCAAGTTGGCCAGAAAACTTCCCTTGGGGTTGTAACTACGATGGACTTCATCCAGAAAATACACCCGTTGAATATCCAGATTGTAATCCGTGTTTCGAGCCACATTCGGATCGTCTTTAAACTTTTGAATATTGACTACTGTAATCTCTCGTTTACCTGAATCGTTATGAATGACGCTGGTTGTCTTAATGTCTCTCACAAAATCATTTCTGGAATTGATTTCGTGTACCACTAATCCACGGCTCCGGAATTCCTTAGCTGATTGTATGAGCAGGTCGAGTCGATCAACAATAAAATAGAACTTAGGGATGATGCTCTTACTCTGGAAATAGTCGGTGAGGTATTTAACGTTGTAAAAAGCTAAAGCTGTTTTGCCACTTCCTTGTGTATGCCAAATGATTCCCTTCCTAAGACCATCATCCAATTTTGTTTGTATAGCCTTGGTAGCAAAGAGCTGAGGGTAACGCATGACATGCTTCTGAAGTCCCGCAGTCTCTTTCACATAAGCGAAGGCATACTTGAGCAAAAAGGCCAAGCGCTCACGCAGAAGCAATGAGGTGCAAATTCGATTGGTAGGACTATCAGGGTTCTTATTGGTAATAAATTCTGGAGAGTTTTTAATACCTACATAATTAGTGTCTTTGAGAATAAGGTTCTCTACTTCTTCATTGAATGGCTTTAAAACTTTGCTTGGGTCAAGCGGAGGACTTTCACGAAAATAGTTGAGCGATACTTTTCCGTAAGCTGTTGTCGCATAAAAGGCGCCCTCCAGTTGTTGCAACGAATCTTCACGGTACTCCATGTTATTGGAGAAAATCATCAGCTGCGTGATGTTCACAAAGTTTCGGAACTTCTTATTCTGAAAACGCTTTTGAATTCTGTTTAACTCTGCTTGAATACCGTCTTGATTGTTAGGCTTCTTTACCTCTATGAAGACTAGCGGCATTCCGTTTATCAGCAGGGTAATATCCGGCCGAAACTCCTCGTCATCTTTCTTGCAAGGTAGTTCAGTGACTACGTGGAAGGAATTGTTATCAAAATTCCTAAAATCAATCAGTCTCGTACCGGATTGATCAATCAGTTTTTCATAAAATGCTTTACCGAGATCTTCATTCTCCAGCGATAAACTTATTTCATCGTAAAGCCTTGAAAGATCGCCCTCTGTTAACTTAAGCTCAGCATTGATGCGCTTAATACTTTCTTTAAAAATATCGGTGAAGATATTGTTTGTCTCATCCCATTTTGCCTTGTTCAAAGAAAGGTACGTGTAACCCAGTCTGCACAAATGCAGAATGGTTGGGATTTTTACTCGTGAATCTTCGTTAAAAGCCATGGGGGTTAGGCGGGTGTAAAACGGTGAATTTGAGAATTTTTTGGGACTTCTCTTCAAATGATAGGAGTAACTCCTATTGAAACAACCCCGCGTGAGGGATAGCAGCGGAAAGCCCGGAACCGCGAAGCGGTGAGGACTTGCAGCGGATAGCCCGGCCCGAAGGGCACGCCCCTAACCAGTTGAAGGTGATTACGACTTGGCCAAATTTTTGTACTCAGGTAAATATTCTTAAATTAATAGACCTAACCCCTTGTCTATGAAAAAGCTCTCCCTTCTGCTGCTGCTGATGGCTTTCAGCGTGGCAGCCATGGCTCAAAACTGGGCCTCGCTTGATGCTGTCGTGTATAACAACAAAGCAGACACGTATTTCTTCTTCTTCGGGAAATACTTTGTGATGAAAGAACGCGGCCAGTACATCGATGGTCTTCCGCTGCTGATAAAAGATGAATGGGAAAACTTCCCGAAGTCGTGGGCCGGTGGAAACCTCGATGCCGTTTGCTACAGTGCCGATAACGACAAGTACTATTTCTTTAAAGGTGATGAGTATTGTGAAACGGAAGTCAGCACCCTGAACGTGATGGGCGTGAGCGGTGTAAAAATTCCCACGCAAAAACTGAGCAAGCCGATGAAGATTAATTCGGAAAAAGGTTTCAAGGGTATTCCGTGGCCGCGCATCGATGCCGCTACCTACAACCCCGAAACGAACACGTACTATTTCTTTTATGGAGATGAGTATGTCTCTAAAAAGCGGGGTGAACCGGTGGATACGCGCGTTAAGAAATTGAATGTAGATGGCTTTAAAAACCTGGACCCGGCCCGACCCATGAAAGCGGTCGACTTCAGTGCGGATAATAAAGAGTACATGTTTTTTTGGGATGAATACTACATGACGAAAAAGCAGGGCGAGGAAATTGCTGC
>Ga0075160_10001424_pt1 | contig 14634 bp, 8 predicted proteins | sample JI91814C2DNA_FD_70969 | JGI IMG/M metagenome (GOLD analysis project Ga0075160, IMG submission 70969) | Wastewater effluent complex algal communities from Wisconsin, to seasonally profile nutrient transformation and Carbon sequestration -... | ecosystem: Engineered > WWTP > Effluent > Algae... | reverse complement strand
GCGCTCCTCGGCAGCGGCTGCGTCGCCGTCTACCGGGTCGTTGAGGAGGCCGGGATGCTGGAAGCGGTGGCGGCGGCGCCGGTCGAACACGGCCCCCCGGCAGGGACCCGCATCCCTCTGAGCGATTGGGTGTGGGCGAGCGGACCGGAGGGAGACGGCGCGCCCGGGCACGCCGGGGCGGCGGCGCTGCTGCCCCGCTGTCGCCCCCCGGTGACGCTGATCAGGATGACTCCACCCGGCGGCCTCACCATCGGCCTGCTGGCAGTCGCCGAGCTCGCGGGCAGCTGCCTGGATAACGAGGACCTGCTGCTGCTGGGACTGGTCGCCGAGCGCGTCGGCTGCGCGATCGAGCGCAGCCGTCTTTACCGGAAGCTGGAGCAGGGAGAGGCTCGGCTGCGGCTGTCTTCAGCGCTGATCGTCGAGACCCAGGAGCGCGAGCGCCGTTACCTGGCGCGCGAGCTCCACGATGAGGTTGGTCAGCTCCTTACCGCACTGTCTTTGGGGCTGGAGCGCGCCGCGAAGCAGGTTCGCGGGTCGCATGGCAGCGCGATGACCGCGGCGCGGACCCTGAGCCTGGAGCTGCTGGCGCGAGTGCGCAACATCTCGGGATCCTTGCGTCCGCCCATGCTCGATGACCTGGGACTTCTGCCCACGTTGGAATGGCACCTGGATCGGGTCCGCCAGCTCACGCAGCTCGAGGTCACCCTGGCGCACGACGGCGCCGACCGGCGCTTTGCGCCAGAGCTGGAGATCGCCGTCTACCGCGTCGTGCAGGAAGCGCTAACCAATGTCGTGCGCCACGCCGGCGTGGGCCGGGCGATGGTGCGCCTGTGGAGCAACTCGACCACCCTGGCCGTCCAGATCGTGGATCACGGGGTGGGCTTCGATTCGAAAGTGAGCCCGAGCGGTTCCGCCGGGCTGCTCGGAATGCAAGAGCGGGTCGAGCTACTCGACGGCTGCTACACCGTGGAGACGAACCCGGGCGCCGGTACTTCGATCACGGCGGAGTTTCCGCTCTTGAGGGCGACGCGGTAACGGAGGGGGGGGCAGATGCCGATCAGAGTGGTCCTGGTAGATGATCATCCGCTAGTGCGCGAGGGGTTCAAGTTCATGTTATCCTCCTGCTCACTCTTTGAGGTCGTCGGTGAATCCAGCGATGGAGCGCAAGTGCTGACCTTGGTCGAGGAGCTGGAGCCGGACGTCCTGGTCCTGGATGTGACGATGCCCGGGCACTGTGGCATTGAGGTGGTTCGCCGCCTGACCGAGCGCCGGACGCGCTGCCGGGTCCTCATGCTGTCGATACATGCCGACGAGTCCTACGTCATCGCGGCCCTGCGCGCAGGCGCGCTCGGCTATGTCCTGAAGTCGTCCGATTCCGAGGAGCTGATCCGGGCGGTGCGGATCGTGGCGAGCGGCCAGCACTACCTGGGACAGCCGCTGTCTCACCGCGCCATTGCGCGCTACGCCGGCCAGGATCGCGTCCCGGCGCTGGATCCCTATGAGACGCTGTCCCCGCGCGAGCGCCAGATCTTGCAGCTGGTGGCGGAGGGACTGAGCAACCTCGAGGCTGCCGCCCGCCTGTCGCTAAGCCCGCGGACCGTCGAGAGTCATCGCGCCAGCCTGATGCGGAAGCTTGATCTCTCGTCCTCGCCGGCCCTTATCCGATATGCCATCCGCAAGGGGATCATCAAGCTCGAAGAGGGCCCTGGCGGCGACGCCCCCATCCGCTCTGAGACCGGCAAGCCCGCCAAATGCAGCAGTGAACTACGCGGAAGCCCCCGGACGGCGGACCCCCGACGAACCAATTCGTAGCAGCGCCTCCGTATTCCTACGGAGGGGCCACTACGGAGCTTGCCTTACGGGACACTACGGTCCCTGCCTACGTGCTCGTGCGAATATACAGCTGCAGACCGGTCCTGCTACGCTGCGAATACTTGTGAAGTTATCTTTGTGAAGATCGCAAGGCGCTGCACTCAAAGTAGTAGGAGCAGGTGTGGGCACCAAGGCAGTTCGATTTCATTTTGATCCTGGCGCTGTGGACGGACGGGCCGACCTCGCCGAGCAATCGTGAGGTGTCGCCGTGCGACCCCAGGGGGTAGATAGTCTCGCCAGCTCGATCGTGATCGTGGATGAGGGGACCAGGTGGCTCGACACCACGGTGGAGCTGCTGCGCCAAGAATATATCTCGGTTCCGGTGGCTGGCCACAGCGACTCGCACCAAGCCGCGGCGCTGATCGCACGCGCGCGGCCGGCGGTGCTGATCTGCGATGCCAACATGCCGCGCGTGGGCGGGGTGGCGCTGATCACCCTGGCGCAGAAGCGCTGGGGCCAGCTGCCGATAATCGTCCTGGTCGACAACTCGGGCCTGGGCCCGGGCGGTCATATCCGCGTAAGCAGCGACATGATCTACCTGGAGAAGCCGTTCCCGATCGGGACTCTCTGCAAGTGCATTGCGGACCTCCTCGGCTCGGCGCCGCGCGCCCCGCCGCCCCCGGCGGAGGCTGGCGCCGGCCAGGACGCAGAACCGCAGGAAGAGGGGAGGGCCTTCGGGGAGACCGAGCGCACCCCGCCCCCGATCCTCTCTGCCGTGACCCTGGACCGCTCCTTGAGCACGGAGACTCCGCTACCGCCGCCCTCACGGGGAACCTTTGGCGAAGCGGGTGCTACCTGGGGCGCCGATGAGATCATGGATCTCTTGGATGAGGAAATCGAGCTTATCGATCCCAATCCCGGACCGCAAAGTCCGGACAGCAACAGCAACGAACCGAAAGAGGAGTTAGCGATGGCACTTACGACCAGCAATATCAAAGAGAACCTGGCCAAGCTCGAGGCGATTGATGGCTTTATCGGAGCCGCCCTGGCGGACAGTGACAGCGGAATGTGTATGGGTTACCTGGGCGGCAGCGGCACGTTCAGCCTGGAAGTCGCAGCGGCCAGCAACACCGAAGTCGTGCGCAGCAAGCGCAAGGCGATGAAGGCGCTGAACCTGCGCGATGAGATCGAGGACATTCTAATCTCGCTCGGCAAGCAGTACCATCTGATCCGGCCGGTGCGATCGCGCCCGAACTTGTTCTACTATCTGGTGGTTGATCGTCAGCGCGCCAACCTGGCGATGGCCCGCCATACGCTCGGTGAGACCGAGCGCGAACTGCCGATGTAAGCCCGCCGCCCGCCGCCTGGCTACAAGTCGAGCCGCCGCGCCTGGCAGCCCCGCTGTCGGCCTCCGCCGAAGACGCGCAGATCAAAAGCGAGCCAGGCGGATGCATATCGTGTTATCATGAGGCGCCGCTCCGTGCCCTTCGCCGAGGAGCCCCCCTGGGAGAGCTTGTCTCATGTCTGATCCTTGCAGCACCGAAAAGCTCGACGCAATTCCCCTGGCCGCGCTGGCCAGCCTGCTGCGCACGCTAGCGGCCACCGACAACCTCGAGGCAATCCTCGATGCGACCATGGAATCCCTGCAGGGATCCGAGCCAAAGTTAGCCCGCATCATCGCGCTGCATGCCGACGCCCACGGTCGACCGCGGATGGGGCAGCTGCTGGCGGAGTGGAAGGCCGGACAGACGCGGGGCAGGGCCGTCAGCGCCGAAGCGCTCCACCCGCTGGCCGACTTCCCGCTGGTGGCGGCGTGGGATGGGCGACTCGCCGAGCCGGTCTTCCTGGCTGATATCCCGAGCGAGCCGCGCCTGGACGAGCCGCTTCGCAGGCAGGTGCTGCAGGGTGGCCATCAGGCGGCGGTGCTCATCCCGCTGTATGTTGAAAGTTATGGCGGCTGGCAGGGAGTCCTTAAGATCTTCTGGGCGCAGCCGCACCCCTTCTCGGTGGCGGAGCAGGATTTCTACAAGATCCTCATGACCGCGCTGTCGATGCACATAGGTGGTCTGGCTTCGCAGAAGCGGCTGAGCTCCACGCTCAGCGATCTGGAGCTCTTGCACCACATCAGTCGCGAGCTCAACGTCGCCGGCACGTTCGACGAGGCCCTGCGGGTGCTGCTCTTGCCGGCGCCGGCGCGCGAAGAGGCCGAGGTCGTGCTCTGCGCGTTCGAGAGCGAAGCCAGCGGCCAGCCGACCTGGCTGCGCGTGATAAGCCAGCTGAGTCCCCAGGGAAAGCCGCGGGTGGAGCAGGTTGGCACGCGCTATTACCTGCCGGAGCTTCCCTTTGCGAAGCTGTACCTGAGCAGCCCGGACTCGCCGCTCCTGATAAGCGACGTCACCACCGACAACCGCGTCGACGACTACTCGCGCTCCGTGTGTGCCCGCACCGGCGTACGCTCGACGATCATCATGGCCATGACCATGCACGATCGCTGGGTCGGCCTCCTCAGCATCAGCTGGCCGACCCCCCGCGAGTTCGGCGACCGCGCCCAGCACCTATACAAGGCGCTCGCCAAGCACGCCGCGCTGCGCCTCGATCACACGATGATCGTCGAGCGGCTGCGGGCCTCGTTGCAGGAGACGCGGCAGAAGGGGAGTGTGCTGAGCACGGTCCTTGAGAATGTTCCGGTCGGCATCGTGCTCTTGGAAGGGCCTGCGGGGAGCGCTGTCCTCAGCAACCCCGCTGCCGGGCGGCTCCTCGGCCGTCCGGTCGAGCCGGGGAGCCCCCAGGAGGGACGCGCGCAGACCTTTGGCTTCGTTCGCTCCGGCAGCGATGAAGCCTATCCCAGCGAAGAACTGCCTGGCGCGCTCGCCATGCGCACCGGCGCCAATCAGACTGCCGAGTTCGATGTCCTGTCCCCGGACCGCAGTCGGCGCAGCCTGGAGGTGACCGGCGTGCCCATGCGCGACGCGGGCGGCGCGATCAAGAACGTAGTGGTGGTGATATCGGACGTGACCGCCCGCAAGCGCGCCGAAGAGGAGCGTCGGCACCTGCAGGAAGAGGCGCTGCGCACCCAGGCGGCGGCGCTGGCCGAGCGTAGCTCACCGCTCATCCCGATCACCGATGACATACTGGTCCTGCCGATCATCGGCTCCATCGATACGGAGCGCGGACAGCAAGTGCTTGAAACGGTGCTCGATGGTGCCAGCAAGGGCCACGCGCGCGTCGCCATTATCGACATCACCGGGGTACGTAGCGTCGATACCCAAGCGGCAGCGGTGCTGACCCACGCGGCGCAGGCGCTGCGCCTGCTGGGGGTCATCCCGGTCCTGACCGGAATCAAGGCCGAGGTGGCGCAGACCCTGGTCAGCCTGGGCATCGGGCTTGCGGGAATCGTCACGCGCAGCACGCTGCAGGCCGGCATCCAGTACGCCCTGCACCAGCTCGGCAAGAACCGGCTCGAATAGCCGCCCTGACCAAGACGCTGCCGAGCGCGCGACCGCGGGCTCCGGGCAGGACGAGCGCAGCCCCAAATGATCACGGGGTTCGCGCCAGCATAGCCAGTTTGCAAAGTGAATTTCGCGCTTCTAATTCGTAGTTCTCATCATCGCTGGTGACCACCGGCAAGCGCCGCAAAACGGGCCTTGCGTTGCCGTCGATCCGCCTGGCTGGAGTGAGCGCGCGGATGTGCTAGCGAGAGGTCGATGCGCCGCCAAGCAGGACGGCACATCAATTGCTCGGCCTTGCTATGACTATGAAACGGTCAGCGGCCAAGGTAGCCCGTTTGTTCAGGGAGCGCGAATGAATCTCAACGAACAACCAAGGCAGGAACTCGTTTCCATCGGCAGCTATATCGGCGCCTATCGTGTCGTGGGCCATGTTGCCGAGGGCGGGATGGCGTCAGTCTACCTCGGCCTCAACGAGGAGATCAACAAACAGGCTGCCATCAAAGTGATGCATCCATCCTTGAACAGCAAGCCGCTTATGGCCAGCCGCTTCCTCAACGAAGTCAAGCTGGTCAATCAGATCCAGAACCCGGGAATCGTCAATATTTTTGATTTCGGCAAGACTAGCTCGGGGCTCCTGTATCTGGTCATGGAGTTTCTCGATGGAGTGCCGCTGAGTGAGATTTTCGTACGGAAGGACAGACTACCGATATCGAATCTCGTCATTCTGTTTCAACAGATCAGTCTCGCTCTGGTTGCCGTCCATGAGCGCATGATAATCCATCGCGACCTCAAGCCGTCCAACGTGATGGTTGTGCCCGACCTCGCGGTGCCCGGCGGACTGCGCGCCAAGATCCTCGACTTTGGTATCGCCAAGCTGACGGAGGTTAATGACGATTCGCCTTCGCTGCGCACCGAGGCCGGAGTCCTAATAGGTACGCCGGCCTTCATGGCGCCGGAGCAAATTCAGGATCCAGCCCAGGTATCATTCTGCAGCGATGTGTATGCCATGGGTATCATGCTGTATCAGGCGCTGGCCGGACAGCTGCCGTTCAAAGGCACCGATCTGAACGTCATGCTGCAGAATATGACCACTCCGGTGCCGGCGCTGCCCTCCGCACCCGGGCAGGTGCCGGCGGAGCTCGCAGTGCTGGTCGCGCAGATGACGGCGCGCGATCCGTCCCAGCGCCCGACAATGTCCCAGGTCGCGGAGGCGCTGGGAGGTTATCTGGCGCAGCACGCCGAGCAGATGATGTCCGCCAGCATCGACCTGGATGCCGAGCGACGGGTAGCTCAGCGGTCCGGCGCGCTCGCGATAAGCCTTCTGCCCTACCGCACATCCCATGGTTCGCGGTCGCTGCTTCAGGACAAGCTGCGAGCTCCACTATGGCCGAAGATAGGTGCCGCCGCACTGCTCGTCGTCGTCCTCGGATTGGCGGGGGGACTGCGGCATGCCGGGCGGCTCAGATGGGCGTCCACCTCCCAGCCGCCGACGCCTTCGCTGGCGTCGGCCCCAGAGCCGCCTATTTCCTCCCCACCGACCGTCGTGACGCCGGTGCCGGAGCCGCCGCCGGTGGCCTTGACAAGGCCCGCTGCCGCACCGAGCTCTGTGGCGGGTATCGAACCCCCGAGTCCCGGAGCGGAACCCGCGAATCCCCGAAAGGACGTGCACCGGCAGCTGCGCCGTCCCATGCGAGCTGGCGCTCAGCTGCCGGTCCGGGTGCGGGCGCCAGCCCCCGCCGCGCCGCCCGCGACCAGACCACCGCAAGCTCCTCCGCCGGAAATCAGCGACGACGATATCCCACAGCTTAATTGACTGCTGCCTATTTTGGGTGGCGCACGAGGTGCCAGATGCGACTTGTACCCATCTCTATGTTCACTCTGCTTCTGGTTGCGGTCCAGCTGCAGCCCGCACAGGCTCAGACGGACAAGCCGGCTCAACCCCCTGCTGAGACGGGAGATTTCACTGCGCTGGAGGCGGAAGGCCGAGAGCTTTACAACCAGCGGAACTACTCGGGAGCGCTGCGGCTGTTCGAGCGCGCCATCCGCATCAAGGCGATGCCGAAGATTTTTTACAATATCGGGCAGGCGCATCGCAAGCTCGGGCACTGCAGCGAGGCCATCGCGGCCTATGAGAGATATCGGCGTAGCGAGCCCGATCTGAACCCGGAGCAGCAGGCCGAGCTGCAGCACAAGATTGAATCCACCAAAGCGCAGTGCGAGCCGGTGCCGAGCGCGGATGAGCGGCACCCGAGCGGGGATAACACGCCCGCCGCAGCAGCAAGAACAGCGGGCTCGGGGGAGCCTGCGGCACCCCATGAGCCGGCAGCGTCCCCGGTTGGCGCAGAGCCCTCTCAGAAGGCCCCACGCCCGGACGGCCCGGGGCGACAAGCCGCCGCCGGCCCGCCGACAGCCGGTGGGGGCACACCATCGCGGCCAGGACCGTCGTGGCGAGGGAGCTGGGCGGGCTTCGGAATAACCGGGGTCACCGCTGGGCTCGCGGTGCTGACCGGGTCACTGAGTCTGAACCAGGCAAGTCACCTTCATAATACGGTATACGCCTCCAGTACGGACTATACCCAGGAGCAGCTTGGAACCCACCGCCTGTCGATTGCTACGGACGTACTCATCGGAGTGTCGGCGACAGCCCTCTTGGTGACTGTCATCGCCACGGCCGCCAAGTACGTCAAGGCCCATCGGGTAGAGTCTGTCGCCCCATCATCGGTAGCAAGCCTTGCTCTGGGCCATACCAAGTAGGAAGAATCACAGTCGCGAAAGGACCTGAGGAATAACATGAATACGAAAAATCGGCCCGCGGCTCGGTGGGCGCTGCATTTTTTCACACTCCTTGGCGGGGGTCTCATCCTCGCTCTGCTGCAGGGCTGCACCTCCCTTGTGGACCTGCAGCAGTGTCGCAGCAATGTGGACTGCATAGTCGGGCTGGGGCTCGCCGATTCCATCTGCACCAGCGAGGGGCGCTGCGCATCGGTGCTGACCGCCGACTGTCCGCGCGTAATTGGGGCGGCGCTGAGTGAAGACCCGGTATTGCTTGCGCATATGACCAAGCTGACCGGTGCCAACAAAGTGTTCGGGGATGCTTCCGAGCCTGCCCTCACGCTTGCCCTGGATGATTTCAATAGCTCGGCCCGCGGGGGGCTGCCTATCGTGGCCGGGCAGAAGGCGCGCAAGCTGGCAGCGCTCATCTGTGACGATGAGCAAGATGCCCAGCGCGCGGCTCACCACATTGTCGATTACCTCAAGCTGCAGGTCTTGATCGGGCCCGTCTTCAGCCAGACCACCATCGACGTGGCGAAGAATGTAACCATCCCGGGTCGCACGCTGATGATCAACCCCTTCTCGGTAGCCGAGCAGGTCGCTGACCTGGAGCCGCATGGCATGGTCTTCCGCACCGCGATCTCAAACCGAGAAGAGGCAACTGGCATGTGGTTGTTCACGAAGCTGCTCATTAACAATAGTATTCCGAAGCTGCCAATGATGGACCCGGCGATCAGGATCGCCGTAATTCAGCGTCCCGATGTTTATGGAAGAACGCTAGGAACCAAGTACATTGCGCAAGCGCAAGTAAACGGGTGTACTACATCCGCCTGCAGGATGTATGTAAAGCCGTTCGAGTATCCTGATCCGCAGGGCAAGGCCTCTCCACTTACGCCGGCGTTGCTCGCCAGTGTCGCGGACTTTAACCCCACCTACGTCGTGCTGATGGGCACCGCCGAGATGCCGAGCTTTGTCATAAACGGCCTGGAGGCCGAGTATAAAAAAAGAGGGCTCACGCCGCCGACGTACTTGGGCAGCGAGGGCTGCAAGACCCAGGCCTTGATCACGCAGCTGGGCATGTTTCCGGACTTGAAATCGCGCGTCTACACCTTCGCCCCAAGGCTCAACGCCGATCTGGATTACGCCTTCGCACAGCACTGGCAGTCGCGGTTTCCGATGCAGACCCGACCAGACGTGTACGGCTCGACCGGCACTTACGACGCGGCATATCTGATTGCATATGCCATGGTCGGCATGGGGGACAAGAGCCTGACCAGCAGTAACATCGTGGCCGGCATCAACCGGCTCGTCCCGGGTCCGATGGCACCAGCTATCTCCGTGGGCACCGAGCACATGGACGAGGCACTGAAGCTGCTTAGCAGTCCCGGACAGACCATTAATCTTACCGGAATCACTTCGGACCTGGACTACGACCTGGCGGTCGGCGATGCCCCGGGAAACTACGACATTCTATGCGCATCGACAGCAAGCCCGTCCTTCCAGACGACCCGTGTGTACTTCAATACCAAGACCAAGGCGCTTGTGGATCTGGGTACTTTTACCGCGTGTCAGTAGGGACCTCGGCCGGGCCGTGACCACAGCCTGGCGGCGCCTTTCGGAGCCGCGCTTGACACTGGCGGACACGCTGTGCAACATGGCCGCCACGAGGCTAGCTTTGCCATGGCGAAAAGTCGGATCGAGAATCGGAGCCGCATGCACGTGGCGCTCCTTGTCGATCAGGAGACGTTGCTGCCCAGCGCTAGCACCGTACTGTGTCCCCGCAACGGCAAGGTCGAGCGCCACGTCGCCGCTACCCTGCGGAGCCTCGGCCACTCGGTGTCGGTGGTGGCGCTGGACACCTCTTTAGCCGGCACGCTGCGCGAGCTGGCGGCGCGTGGGCCGCACATCGTATTTAATTTGACCGAGCACTACCAGGGCTCCCGCGAGCGCGACTTCTTTGTCGCCCAGATGCTGGAGCAGTCGGGCCTGGCGTTCACCGGCACCTCGAGCGACGGGCTGGCGGTCTGCCGCGACAAGTCGGCAAGCAAGTACCTCGCCGGCGCCGCCGACGTCGCCGTCCCCGTGCACGCCGTCTGGGCGCCGGGACGCGACGCCGAGCTCGCCGGACTGCCCTATCCTTGCGTCGTCAAGCCGCTGCGTGGCGACGGCGGCGAGCTGATCGCACAGGCCTCGCTGGTCTCTGACTGCGAGCAGGCGCGGCGGCGCGCGGAGTATGTCTGGCATCGCACCAAGCAGCCGGCCATCGTCGAGGAATACATCCACGGCGACGAGTACTCGGTTACCGTCACCGCCGAGGACGCCCGCCTGGTGCGCGTTTGGTCGATTACCCGCTTGGAGATCCCGAGCACCGCCCGCGTCGCGCTCGTCACCAGCGCGGTGAAGCATGATGACGCCTTCCGCCGGCGGCACCGCATCTGCTACCGGGCGGCGACGCCGCTGGAGCCGGTGGTGCACGCCAACCTGCTCGCTGCCGCGGAGGCCACCACCCAGGCGCTCGGGATCGACGGCTACGCCCGGCTCGAGTTCCGGGTGCGCGCGGGCCGGGCGTGGCTGATCGAGGCCAATCCCAACCACAACCTGAACCGCTTCTCGCAGTCGACCCCCTATCGAAGCTTCGGACATGACCGCTTCATCGCCGAGGTGCTGCGGCTGGGGATGGCGCGGCACGGACGGCTCCGGCCCGTCACCCGAGCGGCGGCGCTGTCGCCGAAGACCGCCACATGAGCAGCTGGACCGCCGCCGGCCACGCCTGGGTCGAGTTCGCGGCCAGTGAGCATGAGCTCCGCGACATCACCGCGCTCGCGGCAGCGCTGGGCCTGTGGCTCGACGGCGTCTTCCCCCGAGACGCCTGCTGGCTGGCCGCGGGTGGCGCCGTGGCGCGGCTCGCGCCAGATGCCGAGTGGCAGACCACCGCCGATTGCCGCCGGCTCGTCGACGAGGCCGCCGGCACGACGGCGGACAGCGGGCCGCCTCCGGGCGCGGCGCTCATCCACGAAGGACCAGAGACTGAGGCCGCCGGCCTGCGCGCGAAGCTGCAGCCCGCCTTGCTGGTGAGCATCGGTGCCGCCGCCGGCACGGTCCGCGTCGTAGTGGAGCTCGATGCGCGATGGCTCGACGAGCCGTCCCTACCGGGAGTGTTCACCGACCTGCTCGCGCAGCTCGTCACGGCGCGGCGTGCGCGCGGCGGTGCGCCGCTTACCCGCGTCGAGCTTACCTCGGCGCTGGCTGCGTCTGCGGGAACCGGCCTCGGCTCGGCGGGCGCGACCGCGGATACCCCAGCGCTCCTGTTCGCGCGGTTCCGGCGCCACGTGCAGGCGACTCCGGCGAAGATCGCCGTGCGCTGGGCCGACGGCGAGCTCTCCTTCGCCGAGGTCGCGCAGCTCTGCGACGCGCTCGCTATGGAGCTCGACCGGCGCGGCCTGCGGCGGCACGACCGGCTCTTGATCCTCGCCGATCGCGCGCCCGCCCTGGTCATCACGATCCTCGCAGCGCTCCGGCGCGGGCTCACCATCAGCCTGGTCGACCCGGCATATCCGGACGAGTACATCGCCGCCTGCGCCGCCGCGATCCGCCCGTCGCTCGTGGTAGCGCTCGGCGGGCACCGAGTTCCCGCTGGCGCTGCGCCGAGCGGGGCGAGCTGCGAGTGGTCGCTCGCCACCCTCCGCGCGCTTCCCCCCGGTCAGATCCTGGGCGATGACGTCCTTGGCGAGGATGATCCGGCGATCATCACCTTCACCTCAGGAACGACCAAGGCGCCCAAGGCGGTCCTTGGGCGCTATGGCTCGCTCACGTACTTCTTCGACTGGATGGCCGCCCGCTTCGGGCTCGGCGCAAGCGCCCGCTTTGGCATGTGCTCCGGACTCGGCCACGATCCGCTGCAGCGCGACATCTTCACGCCGCTGTACCTTGGTGGCACCATCTGCATTCCCTGCGCTGCCGATCTCACGGCGCCCGGGAAGCTCGGCGACTGGCTGCAGGCCGAGCAGGTGCACACGATCTGCATCAACCCCGCGCTGGTCGCAATCCTCGCTGCTCGCGAGCGTCCGCTGCCGCGGCTTGCGGCCGTCTTCCTCGTTGGTGCCGCCCTCACCGCGGCGCACGTTCAGCTGCTTCGCCGCCTCGCGCCCGCCGCGCGAATCATCAACCTCTACGGCTCCACGGAGTCACAGCGCGCGGTCGGATTCCACGAGGCTTCGTCCACCAGCGGCGCCGCAGGCGGGCGGTCCGTCGTGCCGCTCGGCCGCGGCATGAAGGACGTGGAGCTCGTGGTCTGGGATCACGCGGCCGGGCGCCCGGCGCTGCCGTACCAGGTCGGCGAGATCGCGATCCGCAGCCGCTTTATCGCCCTTGGGTATCTGCAGCCGCTCGATGGCGCGAGCCGCTTTCGCACCGGGCTGCGCGGCCCCGACGACGTGCTGCCCGCGTACATGACCGGCGACCTCGGCTACATGTCCGTCGACGCCGGCGTTATCTTCGCCGGCCGCGCGGACACGCAGCGCAAGATCAACGGGCACCGCGTGGAGCTTGAGCGGGTGGACGATGCCTGCCGCGGGCTGGACCTGGTGCAAGATGCGGCAACCGTCGTGGTGTCTGCTGGCAGCAGCGACGCGCTGGTAGCCTTCCTGGTGCCGGCGAGTGCGCTGGTCCGGTTCGATGCGGGTGCGTGCCGCGCCCGCCTGGCACAGCAGCTCCCGGCCTTCATGGTGCCGCGCGCCGTCGAGACGCTGGCCGCGCTGCCGCTGACGCCAAACGGCAAGCTCGACCGGCGCCGTCTCGAAGCGCTGGCGACGGCGCTGTTTGCCGACGAGCCAGGGGCGGACGCGGCGCCGGTCGACCGGTCCGTCGCCTCGTTCATCCGGAAGTTTGTCGGCCGTCGGGTGGGCGGTCGTCCGCTCGCAGACGGGGCCACGCTGCGGCAGGAGGGCATCGATTCGCTCCTGTTCGTGGAGCTTATCAGCGCGCTCCGGGAGCGGTTTGGGCTGCGAACGGCCGATCTCGATCTGCATCTTGACCTGACGGCGGAGCAGCTCGCCGACGTGCTGCGGATCGGCCCCACCGCGCCCGCCGCGCCCCCCGACGCCAGCACCCGGCGCCCCGATGAGCCGCCGGTGGCGGCCCGCAACCTCTTGGGAGCAGCGCGGGCGGTCAGCGAGACGCGGATCGAGTTCGCCAGCAGGACCTTCGATCACTTCTGCTCGAACAGCTACCTCGGCCTGGCGTCGCACGCAGGCCTGCGCGCGGGCGCGGCGAGCTTCGCCTCCGCGGGCTTTTCCCTGGGCGCACACGGCTCCATGGAGGTCAACGGCTTCACCACGCACCACGAGGAAGTCGTGGACCGGCTGCGTATGCTCTACCGCTGCGAGGCGGCGTGCCTCTACGGCTCGGGGTATATGGCGAACCTGTCGGCGATCCCCGCCCTCGCCGGACCCGCCGATCAGATTTTCGTGGACGGCGCCTGCCACGCCTCGATCCAGGAAGGCTGCGCGGCGAGCGGCGCGCAGGTCACGCGTCTACCGCGCAACGACGCGGCGCGCCTCGAGGAGGCCCTGCGCGCGGCGCCTCCGGGACGGCGCCTTATCGTCACCGAGGGGGTGTCCAGCATCGACGGCGATGTGCTGGACCTGCCCGCATTTTCGGCGCTCGCGCGGGCCTTCGGCTGCCTGCTGTACGTCGACGAATCGAGCGCGCTCGGACAGCTCGGTCCCGGTGGCCGCGGCACTGAGGATCACTTCGGCCTCACCGGCGTCATCGACGTACGAGTTGGCAGCCTCGCCAAAGCGATCCCGAGCATCGGCGGCTACGCCGCAAGCAGCGAGGCGCTCGCCCGCCGGCTCCGCTTTCGTCGCGGCGCCATCTTCTCGACCGCGATCCCGCCGCTGCAGGCCATGATCGCGGCGGCCGCCCTGGAGATCCTGTACACCGAAGGCGCGCGCCGCGTCGAGCGCCTGCAGCGTAACGCCGCGCGCTGGCGCGAAGGCCTGCGGGCTGCCGGGTTCGACACGGGCCCGTCGCAGACCGCGCTCGTCCGCGTGCGCCTTCCGGATCGCGGCGCGGTGGAGCAGACGTTCGCCAGCTGGCTCGAACACGGCGTCTATGCCCTGCCGATCACGGGTCCGTGGGCCGCCGGCAGCTTTGGTATCCGCTCCTCCGTCACCGCCGTGCACGACGAGGCGATGATCGCTGCCGCGCTGGCACGCATCGCGCGGCCCTGCCCCGTGCCGGTGCCCGTGCGATGAGCGCCCGCCGCGAGCTGCTCGACCTGTTCGCGCGCCCCGTCGAGTCGGTCGCGCTCATCGACGGCGAGCGACGCTGGTCGGGGCGCGAGCTGTCCCGGTTCGCCGACCAGATCGCCGCCGCGATCGGCGAGCGATGCGCGACGGCGCCGCTGGGCCCCGCGGGGGCGCCGGTCATCGGCGTGTGCCTGCAGCGCGGCGCCGCCTCCGTCGCCACCCTGCTCGGGATCCTGCGCGCGGGCGCTGTCTACCTCCCGCTGGACGACGCGGACCCCGACGAGCGCCTGCGCGAGCTGCTCGCCAACGCCGGGCCGCAGCTGATAATCGCCGGGCAGGAGCAGACGACG
>Ga0075160_10001423_pt1 | contig 14637 bp, 9 predicted proteins | sample JI91814C2DNA_FD_70969 | JGI IMG/M metagenome (GOLD analysis project Ga0075160, IMG submission 70969) | Wastewater effluent complex algal communities from Wisconsin, to seasonally profile nutrient transformation and Carbon sequestration -... | ecosystem: Engineered > WWTP > Effluent > Algae... | reverse complement strand
CCGCTGGTATCCGCCGTGAGCACCTGGTTCTCGGTGGCAGTGCCAGTGATGGTGGGTTGCCCCGTCGGCGTGTCGTTCACGCCAGTCACCGCGGCCGTCTGCGCGCTGGTCAACGTCTCCGAGGTGCCCTGCTCGTCGGTGTAGTTCACGCTCACGCTGATCTGCTTGCCGACGTCGGCGTCGCCCAGCGTGTAGGTCGCGCCCGTGGCGCCGTCGATGGCCACGCCGTCGCGCAGCCACTGCACGCTCATCGCGCCCAGGCCGTCCACGTCGGCAATGGCGCTCGTGCTCACGGTGAGCACCTGGTCTTCGGTGGCGGTGCCGCTGATCGTGGGCACGCCCGTGGGCGCGTCGTTCACGTTCGTCACCGAGACGGTGACTGCGTGGCCGGCAACATTCCCAGCCGCGTCGCTGGTCGAGACCGTGAACTCGTAGCGGGTCCGCTGCCCACGGTCGAGCACTCCGGATTTCAGGCTGACCGCGCCCTGGCTGTCGATCTGCAGCAGGGCCGCGTCCGCCCCGGAGAGCTGCCACACGAACCCGCCAGCCGGCGCGTTGGCGTCGCTGGCGGATGCCTGGTACACGAAGGCGGTCTTCTCAGGAGCCGAAGCCGTGGAGGCGGAAGAGAAGACCGGGCCCGCGGCGTCAACGGTGAAGGCGACCGCGGTGGAGGTGACGACGTTGCCGGCAAGGTCCGCGGCTTGCGCGGCGATTGAATGCGCGCCGTTCGAAAGAGCCTGCGTCGTCAAGCTCCAGGAACCGTCGGCGGCCACTGAGGCGTTGCCCAGCAAGACGCTTCCGTCGTACACGCGGACATGCGCCACTCCGCCGGCGTCAGACACCATGCCGCTGACGACCACGGTGCTGTCCCGAGTCAAGCCGCCGCTGGCGACGGTCTGGGTGGCTCCGTCATCCGTGCCCAGCGTCGCCGTCATGGAAAGCGAGGGGGGGGTGGTGTCCTGCACCACCGTTTGCACGACGCTGGTGAGCGCCTCCACGCTCGCGGGCAGGTTGTCCACACCCAAGGAGACCAATGCCTGGGCCACGGTGTCGAGGTTGTCGGCGGTGACCCCCTCAACGCCCAGGGACTGCAGATCCTTGACGGTCAGTTCGCCGCTGCCCTGCGCAGCTTCCACCACGTTGTTTGCGGCAACCGACAGCGTACTCAGTGCCGCCACGCTGCCCACGCTGGAGGCGCTGCTGCCCTGGATGGCGCTGACCACCAGGGCCAGCGCCTGCGGCGTGGCTGACGCCGCCACGCCCAGCACGGCCAGGTCGGCTGCGGTGGGCGCGACGCCTTCGGCGCGCGTGGCGCCGATCACAGCGGACCAGGCCGACGCCAGGGTGGTGGCGTCGGCGGCGCTCAGGCCGAGGGCGTTGCCCACTGCCGTGGCGTCCGCATTGGCCACCACGGCGGCTCCCACAAGGCCGATGGCCGCGGCACTGCCGACGCTGCCGTCGCCCACCTCGGGCTGCAGGCCGGCCAGCACGCTACCCACCGGCTGTCCCTGGGTGACCGACAGGCCCGAGATCGCGGCCAGCACCTGGCCGTACACGTTGGCCTGCGGGTTGGCACTGCCGTCGACGCTCACTGTGGGCACCACGGTGGCCGACACAAAGTCGTCGGGCAGGCCCAGCGCCGACTGCACGGCCGTCTGCGCGGCGTTCACCTGAGCCGTGCTCACCTGGCCCAGCAGGGCCGCCGCGCCGCCGCCGTCGCCGGCGGCGAGGCCCAGGCCCAGCACCACCAGTTCGGTGGCCGGGGTGACGTTGACGCGCACATCCTGCGAGCCGTCGGCCTGCGCCACGGCGCGCAGGTCCACGGTGAGGTCCTGCGCCTGGCCGCTGGCCTCGTCGCGATAGTCGGCAGCGGTGTTGGTGTCGGACACGCGCACGAGCATCAGGCCGGCATAGGGCTGCTGCAGCACTATGCGATAGCTGCCGTCGGCCGACACGGGCGCGCTGCCGAGCACGCTGCCGTCGGCCGCGTGGGCGGTGACGGTGAGGCCGTGGCCGTCGACCACCGGGCCGGCGGTGATGGTGCCACTGAGGGTCATCAGGTCCACCGTGCCGGTGTCGCTGGCGGTGGCGCGGTTGCCGGCGGCGTCCACCGCGGTGACGGTGACGGTGTAGCTGCCTTCAGGCAGCGCGGTGGGGGCCGACAGCGAGAACTGGCCGCCTTGCACCTTGACGGTGTGGTCGGTGGCCGAGCCGTCGGCGAGCTGCAGCCGGATCGACACCGTGGCGCCGTCGGCCAGGTCGGTGGTGCCGGTGACGGTGGGCGTGGCCGACACGGACCGCGACGGCGCGTCGATGCTCACGCGCGGCGGGATGGTGTCGGGGGCCACGGGCGCGGGCGCCGGGTCGGAGTCCGCGGCGGCGGCCAGCAGGGCCAGCGGCACGGCACCGAGCAGCACCTCCACGAGGCTGGAGCCGGCGGGCGCCGCGTCGAGGGCGTTCGTGCCGGCCGATGTCGGCGCCGCAGCTGCAGTGGACGGCACGCTCGCCTGCGCCAGCAGGTCTGACGTGGCCGGCAGCGTGCCCCAGTCATCCGCGGCCGCGCCGGACGCGGCACCCGACACGACACCTGCGCTGTCGGCGGCGGCTTCGTCGGTCTGGGCGCGGCCGGCGTCGGCGGCCTCGTCGTCCTGTTCCTTGCGGCGCCGGGCCGCACCGGAGTGCCCGGCGGCCGCGGGCACGGCGGCGGGCGTCGGAGCGGCGCCGGTCTCCGCGGCCGGTGCGGACTGCGCTGCGGACTGCGCGGCGGACTGCGCGGTGTCCTCGGCAGCGGCGGCGGCAAGAATGGCTTGGGCGGTGATGTCGTTCATGGGGCTCTCCTGATGGAACGGGGTGTCTGTGACGCGTTGAAGGTTGTGATCGGGAGGCGCTCAGCGCTCGCCCAGGGCCTCGCCGGTGGTCTTGAGCAGCGGTTTGGCCAGGTACTGCAGGACGGTGTGCTCTCCCACGATGAACTCCACCGTGGCGAACATGCCGGCCTGCAGCCGGATGGGTTGGTTGCGCGCGTCGCGGTTGCGCTGTTCGAGGTGCGCGCGGTCCACTTCCACCAGCACGCGGTAGAAGCTCTCGTCGCCCTGCGCGGTGCGCTCCTGCAGCGCGTCGGGGCTCACGTAGGCGACCACGCCCTGCAGCACGCCGTGCACCGTGTAGTCGAACGCGTCGAGCTTGACGGCCGCGCGCGTGCCCTGGCGCACATGGGCGATGTCGGCCGGCAGCAGCTTGGCTTCCAGCACCTGCGTGCCCACCGTGGGCAGCAGTTCGAGGATGACCTCGCCGGGGCGCACGCGCGCGCCGGGCGTGGTGATCTGGATGTTGCGCACCAGGCCGTCGGCGGGCGCCAGCACCTGCATGCGGTCGAGCTGCACTTCGCGCTCGGCGAGCACCTGCTGCTGGGTGGACAGGTCCTCCTCGGCCTTGGTCATGGCCTCCTGCGCGTCCTGGAAGAAGCGGTTGCGCCGCGTGTTGATCTGGCCAAGCAGCTCGGCCTCCTGCTTCTGCAGGCGCAGCACCTCGGCGCGACCGATGTCGCCGCTGGCGAGCAGCCCGCTGGCGAGCTGCAGTTCCTCGCGCGTGAGGGCCAGGCTGCGCGACAGCGCGTCCACCTCGGCGCCGAGCGCGGCCTTGCGGCGCTGGAACAGCAGGCGCTGGTTGTCCACGAAGGCGGGGTACGCGCGGGCGAGCTCCGGGAACACGAGCGGCCGGCCCATCACCTCGGACTGCAGCCGGGCCAGGGCGGCATGCAGCGCCGCCACCTTGGCGCGGCTGTCGGCCACGGCGGCCTCGGCCTCGGCGCGGTTCAGCTGCACCAGGCGCTGGCCGCGCGTGACGTGCTGGCCCTCGCGCACGGACACTTCGACGATCTGTCCGTCGGTGGCGGCCTGCACCACCTGCGTGCGGGCGCTGGCGATCACCTGACCGCGCGCGCGGGCCACCTGCTCCAGCGGGGCTTGCGCCGCCCAGGCCACCAGCCCGGCAAACAGCACGACGCAGGCCACCAGCAGCCACGCCAGGCGGCGCGGGCTGGCCGAGGTGCGGGTGGCGAAGGCGCGCGGGGTGGTGTCAGGCGACATGGCGGGCGGCGGGCGCGGTGGGCCCGGGTGAGGTGGTGGCGGTTGACGCGGCTGGCGCAGAAGCCGCCGCGGCGGCGCCCGGCACGCAGCCCGACGCGTTGGCCGTGGTGGCCGCCGGAGCCGCGACCACTGTGCGCACCGAGGAGGCGCCCCGCGCGGGCGGCCGCAGCACCTCGTCGCGCGGGCCGACGACGAAGCGGCCGTCCGAGGTGATGACGATCACTCGCGACACAAGCGCCAGCCACGCGGGCCGGTGCGTGGCCACCACCAGCGTGTGGTCGGCGCCGAGCCGGGCCCGCAGCGCCGCCACGGCCCGCGCCTCGGCCGCGTCGTCCATCGAAGCGCTGGGTTCGTCCAGCAGCCACGCCGTGGGCTGCTGCTGCAGCAGCAGCCGCGTCAGCGCGGCGATCTGGCGCTGGCCCGCGGACAGGCCGCGCCCACCCTCGCCGAGCGGGCGCTCCAGGCCGAGCGGATGACCAGCCACCACCTGGTCCAGGCCTGTGAGGCGCAGCGTGTCGATGAGACGCTGCTCGTCGGGCGCGGGCTCCAGCCCGGCCAGCAGGTGGGTGCGCAGGGTGCCCGAAAGCAGCCGCGTGTCCTGCGGCATGTAGGCCATGGCGCGGCGCAGCGCGTCGCGGTCGATCTGGTCGGAGGCCAGGCCGTCGATCAGCACATGGCCCTGCGAGGGTTGCACCATGCCGGCCAGCAGCCGCATCAGGGTGGACTTGCCGCTGCCCACCGGGCCCAGCACGGCCACGCGCTCGCCGGGGCGGATGTCGAGGTCGGGCACGTCCAGCGTGCGCAATTGGCCCGGGTGGGCAAAGCGCAGGCCGGCGGTGCGCCAGTGGCCCGCCAGCCGCGCGGGCTGCAGCATGCGCTCGGCGCCCTGCCCTTCCACCGGCAACGCATGAAACGCGTCCAGCGCCTTGAGCGCCACGCGCGCATAGGCCCACTGCACCAGCAGCGTGGGGATGCCGGCCACCGGCCCAAGCACGCGCGCCGAAACGATGGAACACGCGATGAGCGCCCCCATGGTGAGGCGCTCGCCCTGCGCCACCAGCAGCGCGCCACTGGCCACCAGCAGCACATAGCTCAGTTGTTGCATCCAGGCGCCCCACAACTGCACGCTCTCGCTGCCGCGGCGCACGGCCGCGTCGGCGTCGGCGCAGTCGGTGCTGAGCTGGCCCCAGCGCGCGGTGAAGTCGCGCCCGCGGCCGGCTGCGCGCAGGGTCTCCATCGCGGCGATGGCCTCCACCAGCATGCCGGTGCGCGCGCTCTGCGCGCCGAAGCCGTCGGCCGCCTGCGCCTCGATGCGGCGCTTGCAGGCCCAGCCCGACAGCAGTGCCAGCACCAGGAACCCGAGCGGCACCACAGCCAGCGCCGGCCCGCCGACGGCGGCGATGAACAGCGCGAACAGAAGCGCAAAGGGCGCGTCGAAGATGGCGAACAGCACCAATGCGGTGGCGAAGCCGCGCACCTGGTCCATGCTGCGCAGGTGCGACGACAACTGCCCGCTGCCTGCCGGCAGCGCCTCCAGGCGGGCGGCCAGCAGGCGCGCGAACATCGACTGCGCGAGGGCCTGGTCCACCCCGGTGTTCAGCCGCTCCAGCAGCAGCGACCGCACGTGGCGCACGACCAGCTCGAACACCGAGGCAAGCAGCGCGCCCACGGTGAGCACCACCAGCGTGGCGGATCCCTGCGACGGGATCACGCGGTCGTACACCTGCATGCTGTAGAGCGACGTGCCGAGCGCCAGCAGGTTGGCCAGCAGGGCGGCCACGGCCACCTGCGCGAAGATGTCGCGACGCTGCAGCAGCGCGGCGAGCAGCTCGCGCCAGGGGCCGGGCCCGTGCGGCGCAGCGGCCGGGGCGCCGGTGGAGGGTTGCTGTTGCAGGCTCGTCACGACGCGGCCTCCGCGACGGATCGCAGCTCCGCCAGCACGGCCAGGCGGGCCCACGCGGCACAAAGCTCCACCTGCAGCGTGGCGGCGCCGAGCTCGGCGGCCGTGAGCTCGCGTGCCGCGTTGAGCACGTCGAGCCAGCTCTTGCGGCCGGCGTCGAACTGGCGCTCGAACGACCGCAGCACGGCGTCGGCCGAAGCCACCGCGGCCTGGTCGCTGGGCCAGCGGCCCGCCAGGCCGAGCAGCAGCTCGTATTCGGACTCCAGGGCGCGCGTGAGCGCCTGCTGCGCGGCATCCAGCGCGGCCCTCGCGGCGGCAGCGCGCGACACTGCGGCGCGCACCGTGTCGCCAGCGCCGCCCCAGGCCGCGGGCGCGTACTCCAGCGTGAGCAGCAGGCGCGACGACGACGCCGATCCCGACGAGCCGTCGGCGCGCTGATGCGAAGCCACCGCATTGACGACCGGAAAGCGCTCGGCCTGCGCCGCGCGTGCCAGCGCGTCGGCCGACGCGGCTTCGGCGCGCAGCCGCGCCAGCGTGGCGGAGTTCGACTCCGCCTGCGCCGTCAGCGCGGCCAGCCGCGCGGCGTCAGGGGGTGCCGCTACGGCAGCGGCACGGCCATCGACCGGCGAACCTGTGGGTCGGTCGCCACCGGCGCCGTCTGCCGAGCGTGGACCGGCCTCCATCAACGGAGGCGACGACACGCCCAGCCCGCGCAGCCGCGCGGCGGCAGCCGCCTGCGTCGCCAGGGCCGAGGCCTCGTCGCTGCGCGCCTGCACCACGCGCGACCGCACCAGTTCCACGTCGGCGTCGCTGCCGAAGCCCGCCTGCCCCCTGCGCTGCGCTCGCTGCTCGTAGTCCACCAGCCGCACCAGGCCCACCGCCTGCGAGCGGGCGCGCACGCCCGACGCTGCCCAGGCCCGCCATGCCTCGATCACTTCGAGGGCGACGCCGCGCTCGTGCTCGCGCACGCCCTGCCCGGCGGCGCTCACCAGGGCGCCGGCCGCGTCGATGCGGGCCTGCGTGCCGCCCCAGTCGTGCAGCGTCTGCGTCAGGCGTGCCTCGGTGGAGGTGGTGCCCTGGCTGGTGGTCAAGGCCACCGATGGCCGCGGCAGGCGCCGACGCTCCACGGCGGCCAGGTCGTGGGCAGCCGCCTGCGACTGCCACTGCGCGGCCTGCGTGCCCGGATGGCGCACCGCGGCGTCGCGCGCCGCGACGAGCAGCCGGTCAGCCAGGTCGACTTCCACGGGCCCCGTGCGAGCCGCTGCACGGGTTGCGAGCGGCAAGGCCATCAACATCGCGAGCACGACCGCGCGAGCGGCGAAACGGTGAGTCAGCATGTGTCCTCCATGACAGGGGAACATCGATCACCAGCGGCCTGCGCTGGATTGCCCAGAAGACCCAATGCCGCGCACCGCAGCGTGCCAAAGTCGCACTCAGCCCGCGTCGATCGTTCCGCGCGAGCGGAGAGTTCGGTCACGCAATGGCGACCTTTGCGGCAAGCGGTGCAACACGGCATAGGGCGCGCACTGTGACCAACGTGCTGCAGAACTGCGAATACGGGAACGAGCGTGCGTTATTCGACCTTGCACGGTGGATTGCAGTAACCCACCACTGCCGAGCCCGCAGGGACAATCCCGAGTCATGCAGGCCGAAAGAAGCCCAGACTACCGCGCCGACATCGACGGCCTGCGTGCAGTGGCCGTGCTCGCGGTGCTGGGCTTCCATGCCTTTGCTCCCTGGGTGCCCGGTGGATTCGTCGGCGTCGACGTGTTCTTCGTGGTGTCCGGATTCCTGATCACCGGCATCGTGTTCAACGAACTCGAGGCCGGGTCGTTCCGCCTGTCGAGCTTCTATGCCCGCCGCGCCCGGCGCATCCTGCCGGCCCTGGTGGTCGTGATCGCCGTGGTCTATGGCGCGGGTTGGGCCGTCCTGCTGCGGTCTGAACTCGAAGAGCTGGAGCGGCACGTGTTGGGCGCGGCGCTGTTCGCGTCGAACTTCCTGCTCTGGAGCGAGACCGGCTACTTCGACACGGCCGCCGAGGTGAAGCCGCTGCTGCACCTGTGGAGCCTCGGCATCGAAGAGCAGTTCTATCTCGTCTGGCCCCTGCTGCTGGCGGCGCTGCGGCGATGGCGGCTGCTGTGGGCGACGCTGGCGCTGATGGCGATGTCGCTGGCGTGGAACGCCGTCACGGTGTTGACAGAACCCGCCGCGGCGTTCTACCTGCCGCATCAGCGCGTCTGGGAACTGCTGGTCGGCGCACTGCTGGCACTGGTCGTCCGACGCCACGGTGCGAGCACCCCTGTACGCTCACCCGCTCTGCTCTCGGCGCTGGGCCTGCTGCTCATCGCCACCAGCGTCGTCGGCATCGACGCGCACCAGCGCTTTCCCGGCCTCGCGGCCGTGCCGGCGGTGCTGGGAACAGCCCTCGTCATCCTGGCGGGATCGCAGGCATGGCCCAACCGCAGGATGCTCTCGGCACCTGGCCTCGTGTGGATCGGGCTGATCAGCTACCCCCTCTACCTCTGGCACTGGCCTTTGCTTTCGTTCGCCCGCATCCTGGAAGGCCGCGAGCCGGACATCACCAACCGAATCGCGCTGATCGCGTCGGCCTTCGTGCTGGCGTCGCTGACCTACCGCTTCGTGGAGATGCCGTTCCGTTACGGCAGGCTGCGCGCCCAGTCGGTGCGTCTGCCACTGCGGGCGATGGCCCTGGCGGGTGCCCTGGGCCTGACGGCCTTCGACGGCGACGGGATGCTCATGCCCGCCCACGGGGTGACGGGCGAACCGGGTCAACGGCGCTTTCACGAGTTCGTGGAGAAGACCTTTCATCCCTGCGCGGACCCGACACTCGCGGCCGAAGCGCCCAAGTGGCGAGGCTACGTCCGCTGCCGGCAGAGCAAGCCGGGCACGCAGGTCGACGTGGCGCTGGTCGGTGACAGCCACGCCGAGCACCTGTTCCCGGGCCTGGCATCGGCATTGCCCGGCCTCAATGTCGCGTACTACCTCCGCAGCCCCGAAGGCGCGCTGGACCCCCGCATCGTCGACAACCCTTCGGTTCGCACCATCGTCCTGGCCTTCCGCGGTGCCCGGCCCTGGGGCCATCTGCAACCTCGACTGCCCGGCGACGTGGCCCGGCTGACCGCGGCCGGCAAGCGGGTCTATGCGGCCGACGATGTCCCGACCCTGGACCACCCGGTGGAGGCCTGCGTCCGGCATGCGTCCCTGTGCACATTCGACCGCGACGCGCGCGAGCGACGCGCCGTGGTCGAAATGCTGGACTCGATCTCACGCGACGCGCCGGCACTGAAGCGGATCGACGTCTGGCGACACGCGTGCCCCGAGGGCCGTTGCCAGGCTGCGCACGAGGGCGTGCTGCTGTACCGGGACGACCACCATCTGGGTGTGTCCGGGTCCCGCTACATCGGCGCGCGCATCGTGTCGCAGGTACCCGAGATCCGCGAAGCACGACAGGCCGCGGGCAAGGGCAACCCGTTCGAGTCACGGCTCCCAAAAGACAACGGCCTAGCGTCACCGCTAAGCCGTTGATTGAACTGGTGGGCCCTGAAGGATTCGAACCTTCGACCAACGGATTAAGAGCGGGAAAAACCGCTTATTTATCAACGACTTAGGCTCGCCTTCGCTCATTACGCGTCGCCCGGTTGCGGCAAAAGTGTCACGCTCCCTCGGGCGCCAACCCACAGATCGCTCGAGGCGTCAGGCTAGTTGCTGGCTGACTGCGTGGCGTCGACTAGTAAGAACCTTCTGGAGGGAAGCGACCATACAGATCGGCAAAGAGCTTGTCTGCGAGCGCCTTGGTGTCCGACCCAATGTGTTTCGCACCAGGGTCCTTTCGCACCGCCTCCAAAAATCCCTTCGCCTTTAGCACTTTGTCCTTCTTCTTCATAAAGTCGGAGTTCTTGCCGCCAATCGCTGCCGGATCACAACTCGCGATGCGCTCGGCGAACTCTTGCTTGGTGAACATGTCCTCGATCGCGCCATCAACAGGGAGCTTAGCCAAGCACTCGGGCACTATCGTTATCCAATCCTTCTTCACGTGCTTCGTTGCATCGTTGTACGCTTGATCGCTGTCGTACAGATAGACCACACTGCAGCCCCAACCCTGCAGAATGGTTCCGACCTTCTGCATGTTTCCCGAGCTACCGCCAAACACAAAGTTGATGTCTTGCTTGTTTAGGATCACCTTGAAAGCGTTCAAGTAATAGTAGTCGGACGGCCCCTCGACAATTACGTTGTTCTTTCGCTCCACAGAAGCAATACCACGGCTGACGCTCAACCCAATTGCAGTGAGGATCGGCGTTAGTGTCTCCTTGTCAGCAACTTGATGGATCTTGTTGTGAATAACGGTGCCAGCATCGTCTAGCTTTTGAACCAGTCGTACTCGCTCCAGCTTGTCGGCCTCCAGCAGGTAGGGGGAATGAGTGGAAAAGACGACTGGGGCAGACTTCCCTGACTCCTCAAGGTTCTTGAGGATGTCAGTCTGGGCATTTGCGTGGAGGTAGAGGCCTGGCTCGTCAATCAGGATGATGTTGCGTACATCCTCGCGTGCTCTCGCGGAGACGCGGATGTAGAAAGCCAAGTGCCAGCGTCTGCCTTGGCTTCGAAGCTCTGGCTCGAAGAACTGCCCGTTCTCCTCGATCCAAAAGTACAGCTGCTGGTTGTCCCAATCGATTGACAACTCTGAGTCGTCTTGCGCCCAGAACCGCTTAAAGTCCTCATTCAAATGGATGTTGAGCGCCGTCTTGTGCCCCTTCTTCGCTCGTGCATCAGCCCCCGCAATGACGGCGATGTCGATGTCGCTCATCTGCTGAAGGTCGGCAATCCACTTGTTGCTTGGCAACTCCGAGATTGGAATCGTATTCGGGAACACATCCTCAAAAGAACTAAATAGGATGAAGTTTGGCATGTACCCAAGGATCGCCCGGCAGAACTTTTCAGAGGCGTCCTTCTTGTCATCTGCCGGTGATCTCCCGAGCCCATCAAGCATCGCAAAGACGCGCTTCATCGCCTCCCGATCCGCGAGTGACCACTGTTTGAGATGCGCCGGCAGCGCCGACTTCCAGCTGGTAAGCAGCTGGCGGGCTGACTCAACATCGTCGGTCAGTGTCGGAACGGGTATCCCGACTTGTGTTGAGACCGATGCAATCGAACCGGTGAGCAGTACATCTTTAATCGCCCGCAGGGTTTCCTCAGGCGGCTGCTTCACTGGCGTGATTTCATCTAGCAGAGGCGAAACCACGCGGTAGGTGCCCGTGACCTCCTTGGTGATCTCCAGTAGTGAGGTTGTGGGAGCGTCGATGCCTATTAAGATTTACGTAAATCATGACAACCGATAACGCTGTGGTGCGTTATCCGATCAGGTATTTGATCGGAGAATTGGCGCATGGCCAAGATGGACGAAGCCACACGCAAGCGAGTACGCGCGGGACGCTTGATGCTGGCGGGGAAGTCACCCGCGGAGGCAGCCAAATCGGTGGGTGTGGCGCGGCAGACCGCGTACACGTGGAAGGCCCGGCTCGATGAAGGCGGCATCGACGCATTGCGCTCGATGGCCACGGGCCGTCCTGCGCAACTCGACGCCGGGCAACTCGCTGCACTGCGCGGCGCATTGCTCCAAGGCGCCATGGCCCACGACTTCGGCACCGAGTTGTGGACCCTCAAACGCGTGCGTGCCCTCATCGAGCGTCTGTACGGCGTGCGCTTCAGCGAAGTGCATGTCTGGCGCCTACTCGGGGCCATGGGCTTCAGCTCCCAGAAGCCCGAGCGTCGCGCCATCGAGCGCGACGAGTCGGCGGTGCTGGCGTGGAAGCGCCGGACCTGGCCCGCGCTCAAAAAAAGTGTGCCGCCCAGCGGCGAGTGATCGTCTTCATCGACGAATCGGGTCTGTCGGAGCGGCCCACGCGGGTTCGCACCTGGGCTCTCAAGGGCTGCACGCCAGTGGTGCAGTTCCACTTCAACTGGAAGCACGTCTCGGCCGTCGCGGGCCTGACGCGCTCGAACTTCTTGTTCCGCCTCTACGACGGCGCCGTCAAGAGCGCACAGATCGTGGAGTTCTTGAAGGCCCTGCGCGCGCAGCTCAAGCGCAAGCTGTTGATCGTCTGGGACGGCGCGGCTCAGCACAAGAGTCGCATCGTGCGCGAGTACCTCGACAGCACCAAGGGCGCGATTCAGATGGCGTTGCTGCCGGCCTACTCGCCGGAGCTCAATCCGGTCGAATACCTGTGGGCTTGGCTCAAGCGCCACGCGCTGGCCAACTTCTGTCCGAAATCGCTGGCCGAACTCAAGACCACTGCGCGCAGCAAGCTGCGCAGCGGTCAGCGCCGCCAGTCGATCATCACCGCGTGCTGGAAGCAAGCCGAGCTTTGGTGATGTCATGGATTACGTAAACCTCAATAGACTGCGGCCCCGCCATGCAGTACCGAGGCTTGACTGCTGGCGATCCGCTTGCAGCAACGGATCTGAGGAGCGCATGAATCACATCCCTGACTTGCGACGAGCATTCATGCTGCGAGGCGCCGCGATAGCGGCGGCCGTGGCCGCGCCGGGTATTGCACGAAGTACGGGCGCTTTGCTCGTTGGCATGAGTCTCCCTTTGCGCGGTCCTCAGTCTCGCCAGGCAGAGGCGACGCGTCAGGGTGTCGATGCCTGTTTCGAGCAAGCGAACAGGGCTGGCGGTGTCGCGGGAAGTCTGCTGCAACTCGTGACAGTGGACAACGAGTACAGCCCCGAAAAGACGGCTGAGAGTCTGAAGACGTTTGCCGCCCAGCGTGCAGTTGCCCTGACCTCCCTCATGGGGGGGCCGCTCATTAGCGCTGCGATTCCAGTAGCGCGTGAGGTGCAGCTACCAATCGTTGGCGTAATACATGGCGGTGACAACTTGCGTGCCCCAGGGACGGAGATCGTCACGCACGTGCGCGTCAATTTCGCCGGCGAACTCGCCGCGATTGCGCGTGTCTTCGTCACGGTGGGACGCCGGCGCTTTGCTGTTTTGCACGCGAGCGACTCCTCCGGAAAGGCGTTCCTGAATCAATTCAGTGCAGCGCTGAACACACACGGTCTGCCTATCGTCGCAGCCGTACCGTACGAACGGGACACGAAGGACTTCACGCCGATGGCCAAGGCGGTTGGCGCGAGCGGTGCAGACGTCGTTGTAGTCGGTGGGGTGACCGGCCCTGGTATCGCCTTCATTCGTGCCATGAGGGCTCGTCAATCGGAACGCAGATCGCGTGTCTGTCGACAGTTGATGATCGCGCTGTTTGGGCCGAACTGGGAGATCAGGCGCGAGGTGTCGCATTCTCAAGCGTTGTTCCAAGCCCTCAGAACACGTTGCTACCTATCGTTCGCGACTACCAAGCCGCGATGGCGATGAAGAAGTATGGTGAGATCTCGCTGGCGTCGATGGAAGGCTACGTGAATGCGCGGGTGTGTGTCGAAGCTTTGCGACGTGCGGGGAGCCAAGTCGACAAACTCCACATGCAGCGTACGCTCAAAGCCATGTCGTCGGTGCCACTGGGGGGCTTGACGTTTGCGGCGCCTGGCGCACCCGCGGGCAGTGGAATCAACGTTTCCGATGTGCTCATGCTAACCATTGGTGGGAAGTTGCTGCGTTAGTCTTGCCCGACAGCGCTCCGATTTGCTTGAGCGAGGGCCTCCGCCCTTGCCCCATTTGTCGACGGCGATGCACCACCGGTCGACCCGCTCAACCGGCGGAGTCTAGCTGACCATCCGCCTCTTAACCGGCATGCGTACGGGCGTCAGTTGCGCGCTAGCCGGTTCGTTGTAGAGCGCCCGGACAAGAGATCCGTGGCGATGATGATGCGCTGCATCTCCGAGGAGCCTTCGGTGATCAGGCGGCTGCGGGCGTCGCGGAACATCAGTTCCAGCGGCAATTCGCGCGAGAGACCCAGACCGCCGTGCACCTGCAGCGCGCGGTCGACGACCCGCATGTACATCTCGTCGGCATTCAGCTTCACCTGAGCCGCCTCGACGTGGAAGTCCAGGCCCTGGTCGGCCTTCCACGCCGCGTGGTAGGTGAGCAGGCGCGCCGCGCTCAACTCGGTGGCCGAGTCGGCGATCATCCATTGGATGGCCTGGCGCTTGGCGAGCGGTTGACCGAAGGTGCTGCGCAGGTTGGCATGCTCAATGGCCATCTGCAGCGCGCGTTCGGCACGGCCGATCGCCTTCGGTCCATGCAGCAGCCGCCCCACGTCGAGGAACTCGCGCGCCAGCGCCCACCCGCTGCCCGGCGAGCCGACGAGCTGTTGCGCAGGCACGTAGACGTCCTCGAATACCACCTCCCACGGCTGGTCGGGGCTCATCAGGTCGAAGCGCTGGCCTAGCCGGAGCCCGGGCGTGCCCTTGTCGACCAGGAAGCACGACACGCCCAACTCGTCGCCACCGTGTACTGTGCGGGCGAACAGCTGGACAAAGTCGGCCTTATCGGCACCGGTGATGAAGGTCTTCGCGCCGTTGATGCGGTAGCCGTCGCCCTCGCGGACGGCTCGCGTGCGCATGCCCGACGGGTCCGATCCACCGTTCGGTTCGGTGAGCGCAAAGCAGGTACGCTTTTCTCCGCGCACCACTGGCAACAGGTAGCGGCGCTGCTGATCGGCCGTACCGTGGAACAGCACC
>Ga0075160_10001422_pt1 | contig 14645 bp, 15 predicted proteins | sample JI91814C2DNA_FD_70969 | JGI IMG/M metagenome (GOLD analysis project Ga0075160, IMG submission 70969) | Wastewater effluent complex algal communities from Wisconsin, to seasonally profile nutrient transformation and Carbon sequestration -... | ecosystem: Engineered > WWTP > Effluent > Algae... | reverse complement strand
TTGTAATGTCGATCAACCTAGGAATTTAGCAAAATCCGTAACGGTAGAATAACATTTTAAAAGCGAAATTGGAAGATTTCGCTTTTTTACTGTAAAAAATTCAAAAAATAAATTGCAAAATTGTTTAAGAAAAAACTATCTTTGCACTCGGAAAAATACATCATTTTTTCAACATTAATTAGCTATTAAATAAATACATAAGCAATGTCTAGAATCACAGGAAAAGTTGCACAAATTATCGGTCCAGTTGTTGACGTCGTTTTTAATGACTCAAATAACGAATTACCTAAAATTTATGATTCATTAGAAATCACTAAAAAAGATGGTACTTTATTAGTACTTGAAGTTCAATCTCACATTGGTGAAAACACTGTACGTACCATTTCTATGGACTCTACAGACGGTTTAGCAAGAGGTGTTGAAGTAGTTGCTACTGGTGCACCAATTCAAATGCCAATTGGAGCAGACGTTTTTGGTCGTTTATTTAATGTAATTGGTGATGCAATCGACGGTTTAGGAGATTTACCTAAAGCAGGTGCTAATGGTTTACCAATCCACAGAACAGCTCCAAAATTTGAAGACTTATCAACTTCTTCTGAAGTTTTATTTACAGGTATTAAAGTAATCGACCTTATTGAGCCTTATGCAAAAGGGGGAAAAATTGGATTATTTGGTGGTGCCGGAGTAGGTAAAACAGTATTAATTCAGGAATTGATTAACAATATTGCAAAAGGTCACGGTGGACTTTCTGTATTCGCAGGAGTAGGTGAAAGAACACGTGAAGGAAATGACTTACTTCGTGAGATGTTAGAGTCAGGAATTATTAAATACGGTGAAGAATTCATGCACTCTATGGAAAATGGAGGATGGGATTTGTCTAAAGTAGATATGCCAGGAATGAGAGAGTCTAAAGCTACTTTCGTTTTCGGACAAATGAATGAGCCACCTGGAGCTCGTGCTCGTGTAGCACTTTCAGGATTATCTATCGCAGAATATTTCCGTGATGGAGCTGGATCTGACCAAGGTAAAGATGTATTATTCTTCGTTGATAATATCTTCCGTTTTACACAAGCAGGTTCTGAAGTATCGGCTTTATTAGGTCGTATGCCATCTGCAGTAGGATACCAACCTACATTAGCAACTGAAATGGGTGCAATGCAAGAGCGTATTACTTCAACTAAAAAAGGATCTATTACATCTGTACAGGCGGTTTACGTACCTGCGGATGACTTAACTGACCCTGCACCAGCAACAACGTTTGCTCACTTAGACGCAACAACAGTGTTGTCTCGTAAAATTGCTGAATTAGGTATTTATCCAGCGGTAGATCCATTAGATTCTACTTCTCGTATCTTAACTCCAGAAATCTTAGGAAATGAACATTATGACTGTGCTCAAAGAGTAAAAGAGATTCTTCAAAAATACAAACAATTACAAGATATCATCGCTATCTTAGGTATGGAAGAGTTATCTGAAGAAGATAAATTAGCAGTATCTCGTGCACGTCGTGTACAACGTTTCTTATCTCAACCTTTCCACGTAGCGGAGCAATTTACAGGTATTCCTGGAGTATTGGTTGATATCAAAGAAACTATTAAAGGATTCAACATGATTATGGATGGTGAATTAGACCACTTACCAGAAGCAGCGTTTAACCTTAAAGGTACTATCGAAGAAGCTATCGAAGCCGGACAAAAAATGTTAGCAGAAGCATAAATCAAGCGAAGCTTGATAAACTTCAAAAAATAAAATCACAAATACCAATTTTGGAATTTGGAATTTTAAAATTTGGAATTTTAAACTTAAATTATGATTTTAGAAATAGTATCACCAGAAGCAACATTGTTTAAAGGAGAAGTTACTTCGGTAGCAGTTCCTGGAATTAACGGTGAGTTTCAAATGCTAAATAATCACGCACCTATTGTTTCATTATTAGCAAAAGGGAATGTGAAAATCAATGCTCAAAACATTAAAATTGAAAAAGAATTCGTTTCTAAATTCAATAAAGTAAATGAGCAAACGTATTGGTTACCTATTGATTCAGGCACCATCGAAATGAATGAAAACAAAATTATTGTTTTAGCAGACTAAACAATGTATTTATAGTAAAAAAGTCACGCATTTGCGGGACTTTTTGTTTTACTACTTTACATATAAGCAATGATTGCTATAATCAATAATTGCATTTCCTTTTAACAAAATATCAGCACCAATTATACCATCAACCGGCTTGGTTTTGTATTGAACTAAGGCTTCGTTCACATGACTCATATCAAAAACAATCAAATGGAATTTTTTATTTTTCCATCTTCCTACTTGAATATGGTTATTTTTTGCCAATTTTGTTTCTATACCAGTGGCTCCTGCTCCAGATGCTTTCGTTGCAGAAATTTGCACATTCAACTGAAAATATTCAATACGATCTAACCCTACACAACTATTACTTGCGCCAGTATCTAAAATAAAATTCCCTTTTACGCCATTTATTAATGCCCGTATCAGTAAATGCTGCGTTCGTAAAACCTTAAATTTTATTTTATTATATTTTTTCTCTTTTAGAAACTCTTGTAAATCTTCCATAATTCAAAAGTAAAAATTTTAGTTTAAATACTTAATATATCTATGTTACTACTTTTATAACTTTGCACCACAAAAAAAAATATTAAAAACACGTAACATTGAACTCGAGACTAATACTGACCGACACACACACACATTTATATTCTGAAGAATTTAATCATGACCGCAATGAAATGATTCAACGCGCTATAAATGGAGGAGTTTCTCGCTTTTTCGTGCCTTCAATTGATTCCAATTATACGAATAAAATGTATGATTTAGAAAAACAATTTCCCGAAAATGTGTTTTTAATGATGGGCTTGCATCCAACGTATGTGAAAGAAAATTACTTGGAAGAATTGGTTCATGTGGAAAAAGAATTGGCTTCTAGAAAATTTTATGCCGTAGGAGAAATCGGAATTGATTTATTTTGGGACAAAACTTTTTTGAGAGAACAGCAACATGCTTTTAAACATCAAATTCAATTAGCGAAAAAGTATAAACTAGGAATCAATATTCACTGTCGAGATGCTTTTGATGAAGTTTTCGAGGTTTTAGATAGTGAAAAAGCAACTGATTTATTCGGAATTTTTCATTGTTTTACAGGTGATTTGAGTCAAGCCCAAAGAGCGATTTCGTTAGGAATGAAATTAGGAATTGGAGGAGTAGTAACGTTCAAAAATGGAAAAATAGATCAATTTTTAAACGAAATCGACTTAAAACATATTGTTTTAGAAACCGATTCGCCTTATTTAGCTCCTGTCCCATACAGAGGAAAAAGAAACGAAAGCAGTTATACTTTAATAGTAGCACAAAAATTAGCCGAAATTTATAAGTTATCAGTAGAAGAAATTGCAAAAATTACAACAGAGAATTCAAAGCAAATTTTCGGAATTTAACCTAAAATAAAACCTCAATTCATAAAATTTTTGTTCTTTTGTGAATTGATTCCAAAAAAACTATGTCAAAATTCGATTCTATTCGTCCTTTTTATGATTCAGAAGTTAACGAAGCCTTAAAATCTTTGTTACATCATCCTATGATGAAGGCTATGATGGATTTTACTTTTCCAGGAGTGGAAGAAGAAGTGTGGAAAGAGCAATTGAGTAGAACACATTCTATTCGCGATTTTCAAATTAATTTTGTGTATCAGTCCATACAGCGTGTACTTGAAAGAAGTTCGGAAGGACTTTCAACTTCTGGGTTCGAAAAATTAAATCCTAACACTTCTTATTTGTTTATTTCTAATCATCGCGATATTATTTTAGATACGTCTTTATTGAATGTTTCTTTATATGATCATAAATTGATCATGACGGCTTCGGCTATAGGAGATAATTTGGTTCAAAAAGATTTTTTGTTGAAATTATCTAAACTCAATCGAAATTTCTTAGTGCAAAGAGGTTTATCGCCACGAGAATTATTACAAAGTTCAAAGTTGATGTCAGAATACATGTATCATTTATTGTCTAAAGAAAATCGTTCCGTATGGATTGCACAACGTGAAGGAAGAACAAAAGATGGTAACGATTCAACCCATCAAGGAGTTTTGAAAATGCTTGGAATGGCTAGTGATGAAGGAAAAGTTATGGATTTCTTCAAAAAATTAAAAATTGTGCCTGTTTCCATTTCATATGAATATGATCCAACGGATGCGCTAAAAATGCCACAATTATTAGCGCTTTCTAAAGATGAAGTGTATATTAAAGAAAAAAACGAAGATTTTATTACGCTTTTAAGTGGTATTATTGGTCAAAAAAAACGCATTCACATTCATGTGGGGGATGTTTTAGATGGCGAATTCGAAAAAATAATAGCAGAAACCGAAAATAACAACAAGCAAATTCAAGCATTAGCACAAGTAATCGACGATTCTATTCTTCAAACGTATAAATTGTGGCCAACAAATTTTATTGCTTACGATATTTTATACAATACCACAAAATTTGAACATTTATACGACGAAAAAGAGCGTCAATTGTTTGAAAGAAGATTGGAAATGCGAATTGATGCCGATAATGAAACCATGAGAGAAGGTTTCTTGGCGATGTACGCTAACCCAGTTGTGAATAAATTGAAATACACGAATGACATCTCATAAGCCAAAAATACTTCTAATTTATACGGGTGGAACCATAGGAATGGTAAAAGATTTTGAAACAGGAGCCTTAAAAGCTTTTGATTTTAATGAGTTGTTAAGCCGAATTCCAGAATTACATTTGTTAGATTGTGAAATAAAAACCATTTCGTTTGATGTGCCTATTGATTCATCAAATATGAATATTTCCAATTGGCAAAAAATGGCTAAAATTATTGAGGAAAATTATTTAAAATTTGATGGTTTTGTGGTGCTTCATGGTTCAGATACCATGTCATATAGCGCTTCGGCATTAAGTTTTATGTTAGAAAATTTAGCAAAACCAGTAATTTTTACGGGTTCTCAATTACCAATAGGTGATCTAAGAACAGATGCCAAAGAAAATTTAATTACTGCAATTCAAGTAGCTTCACTTCAAGAAAATAAAAAACCAGCTATTCAAGAAGTCTGTTTGTATTTTGAATACAAATTATATCGTGGAAACCGAACTACAAAAATAAGTGCCGAGCATTTTAATGCATTTACTTCACCTAATTTTCCTGAATTAGCAGAATCTGGTGTGCATTTAAAAGTAAATAAAGATCTAATATTGGTTTCAAAGACCACAAAAAAGCTTAAAGTTCATACAGAATTTGATGATAATGTAGCAATATTAAAATTATTTCCGGGTATCAACGAAAACGTGTTAACCGCTATTTTTGCTATACCTAACTTAAAAGGCATTGTGTTAGAAACCTATGGATCTGGAAATGCACCTACTGAAAAATGGTTTGTTGAAGCATTAGACAAGGCAATAAAAAAGAATATTCACGTTATTAATACAACACAATGTAGTGGAGGAAGTGTTTCGATGGGCAATTATGAAACTAGTACACAGTTAAAAAATATAGGCGTAATTTCAGGAAAAGACATAACAACGGAGGCAGCAATTACAAAGTTAATGTATCTCCTAGGACAAAAAGTTGCATCGAATGTGTTAAAAACCATTTTTGAAACGCCCATTCGTGGAGAAATGACATAAAAATAACATATTAAATTTTTATACATCATTTTTTTTACGTTATTTAGCGCCCTTAAAATCGAGTGTTATTACTATAGAGAGGTGGCCGAGTGGTCGAAGGCGCACGCCTGGAAAGTGTGTATACTCCACAAGGGTATCGAGGGTTCGAATCCCTTCCTCTCTGCAGAATAATATTAATTTTAAATTTTTATAAATATTTTTATATCTTTAACCCATTAACTAATTAAATTTAAGAACAAAAGCGATGAAAAGATTATTTTCTATTTTAGCAATCACAGGGCTTATGACTTTTGGAAATGTTCAAGCTCAAGATTCAACAGCTGCAGCAGCTCCTGCAACAGAACAAGTAGCTGATTCAACTGCAACAGCAACAACTGATGAAGCAGCTACAACAACAGAAGAAGCAGAAGCAGAAGAAGTTACATTTACTCAATCTATGAAAAAACGTTTCATTGAAGGTGATCCAATTTGGATGTCTCCAGTATTATTGTGTTTAATTTTAGGTTTAGCAATTGCAATTGAAAGAATTATTTATTTAAATCTTTCATCAGTTAATTCTAAAAAATTAGTTGCAGATGTTGAAGCAGCTTTAAATTCTGGGGGTATTGAAGCAGCAAAAGAAGTGGCAAGAAATACTGCTGGTCCAGTAGCTTCTATTTTCTTCCAAGGATTAGATCGTTCATCTCACGGATTAGATTCTGCTGAAAAATCTATCGTTGCATACGGTGGTGTTCAAATGGGTCAATTAGAGAAAAACGTTTCATGGATTTCTTTATTTATTGCACTTGCACCGATGTTAGGTTTCTTAGGAACAGTAATTGGTATGATTGTTGCGTTTGACCAAATCGAATCTGCAGGGTCAATGGAGCCTTCATTAGTAGCTGGAGGTATTAAAGTAGCGTTATTAACAACCGTATTTGGTTTGATTGTTGCAATGATACTACAAGTTTTCTACAATTATATCACTGCAAAAATTGACTCAATTGTAAATGATATGGAAGATGCATCTATCAGTTTAGTCGATATGTTATCTGACTATTTTAAAGAAAAATTAAACAAATAATACATTAACAAATTATTGTTATGAACGTATATAAAATTTCAAAGATAATAGTATTTATAATTTGTATTATTGCTGCAATATTTTTCATTGCCACTTTAGGAATGGATGTAACAGCAGATAATAATTCTTATATTGTAGATTACTTTATTTATTTATCTTACTTTGCAATGTTACTAGCTTTTGTTTCTGTTCTTTATTTTGTTTTTAGAAACTTATTTACACATAAAGAGCAATTAAAAAGAGCCATGATAACTACGGGATTGTTTCTAGGAATAGTTCTTGTTGCTTTCATCATTGCTGATGGTACAGAAGTAAAACTAAAAGATAGCGTTATATCTCCAATGTACTCAAAATTAATTAGTACAGGTTTGAATACTTTTTATATTCTTGCTTTTGTATCAGTTGCAGTATTTGCATGGACAGGATTATCTAAAATTAAAAAATAAACTATGGCTAGAAAAGAAAGAGGTGCACCACCTGAGGTGAATGCTGGGTCAATGGCAGATATTGCTTTCTTACTTTTGATTTTTTTCTTGGTAACTACTACTATTGGAGTGGATCAAGGAATCAATAGACTCTTGCCTCGTTATGAACCAAATCCTGTTATTCCAGATATTAATAAAAGAAATATTTTACCTGTTTTGGTAAATAATAACAATCAATTATTAGTAAATGAGAAGTTAGTTGACATTAAAGATTTACGTCAAACAGCTATTGATTTCATTGAAAATAATGGTAAAGGTACTTGTAGCTATTGTTTAGGTAAAAAAAATCCTGAGTTATCAGATAGTCCACAAGATGCAGTTATTTCTTTAAATAATGATGGTTCAACATCTTATGGAACATATATTGCAGTTCAGAATGAATTAGTAGCTGCTTATAATTATTTAAGAGACAGAGAATGTATGAGACGTTATGGTATAACTTACACAGAGTTAGATTATATTTATAACGACCCAGCATCAAAAGCAACAGAAGGATTAATAGAAGATTTGAAACCAAAAGTGGAAAAAATACAAGAATTATTTCCATTAAGACTTTCAGAAGCAGAACCTAAAAAGAACTAAAAAAGTAGAACTATGTCTAAATTTAAAAAGAAAAAATCAGGTGGGACACCTGCTATTTCAACAGCTTCGCTGCCAGATATTGTATTTATGCTTTTATTTTTCTTCATGACGGCTACTACTATGAAAGATAGTGATTTGAAGATTGAGAATACCTTGCCAAAAGCAAATCAAACCGCTAAATTGCATAAAAAACAATATGTAATGTATATTTATGCAGGTAAACCTAGCGAGCGATATAGTGCCAGTCTAGGTAAATCAGACCGTATTCAATTGGCAGATAAAATGGCATCTCCAGCAGATATTAAAAATTTTGTAATCTTAGAAAGAGAAAGTAGAAATTCTGAAGATGAGAAATATTTAACTGCATCATTGAAGATTGATAAAAATGTAAAAATGGGTCTTGTAAGTGATATTAAATTAGAACTTCGTAAAATAGACCAATTAAAAGTAAATTATACTACAACGCAAGGAAATCCTTTAGACTAATTTATTTACTGATAAAGTATAAAAGGTACGCTATAGCGTACCTTTTTTTATTATTTTTATATAAAAATTACAAAATGCGTTTTTTAGTAGTATTCATTTTAATCGGTTTGAATTTTGGCTTTTCTCAATCTGCAGAAAAAGTTGTAGATTCTTTATTTAGAGAAGACCAAATCTATTGCTCTGTTTCGTATAATTTTTTACAAAATAAACCTGATAATTTTAGTCAGTATTCTTTTTCTGCTGGACTTACGGCTGGGTTTTTAAGAGATTTTCCAATTTCAAAAAGCAGACATTGGTCTATTGCTCCCGGAATTGGTTATTTCTATAATGATTTAAAACAAAATATTGATTTTTCAGCTGCTTCAACTTCAAGTACAGTGACTATTGTAAAGAGTAGAATGACGCTTCATTATGTAGAAGTACCTCTAGAAATTAGATGGAGAAATGCCTCGCCTGAAAGTCATAAATTTTGGAGAATTCACACTGGTTTTAAAGTAAGCTATTTATTAGGTGGAAAGTTTATCTACGAGTCTGATGCCATTGGGAATGGCGATTTTAAAATCAAAGAAGTAGCTAATGAATTGCAATATGGAGTTTATGTTGCTTTTGGTTTTAATACTTGGAATCCTTATATTTATTATGGTTTAAATCCTATTTTTGACAAAAACAAAACTACTTTAGAAAACAATGTTACTGCTTTAAATATTGGACTAAAATTCTATATTTTATAACCAATAACGGTATAAGAATAATTGCGGAGCCAATCCAATAACAATTCCAACAACTAATTCTGGATAAGTGTGCGCTTTCATGTACAATCTTGACGAAGCTACTAATCCCATACAAACAATGCAAAAAGAAATTAAGTTTACAAATGGTAATTGATAATAAGAACTTAGCCCATAAATAAAGGCAGTTAAGGCACTAATTCCTATCATGTGTAAACTGGCTTTGAATTTTAATAATAAGGCTGTTAAAACTAAAACAGAGCTTATAAATCCGCCAAGAAAGAAAAAGAATAATTCTGTTGTGATTTCCTTTGAAATGCTAAAATTTAGTAACGCCAAGAGTAAAATTCCTTGAATTGCTATTGGCATTCTTCGTTCTTTTATTGTGGCTTCGGTAAATGAGCTTACCACACCAAGTGAACGCAATAAAAAATAAATAGACAATGGCAAAAACAATGTTAATATAACTACTTGAATGAGTGTTACATATATTTGTGCCTCATAAAAAAAGCTTCGGGTAATAAAAAAATAAAACAAAGTGCCATAAATAGAAACAAATATGGGATGAAATATATAGGAAAAAGCGGGTAATATTTTTTTAAAATTCATTTGAAGCGAATGTTTAGAGCTTTTTTGGTTTCCATATTCCTGCTTTTTGTTGCAATCTTTTTCAACTCCGACAGAGTTTTGAACTCTGTCGGAGTTGAAAAAAGGATTTCCACTTCAATCAGGGCTAGAAGGCATTTGTATTGTTGCTATATTTTTTTTCTCAAACGCGCCACTGGAATGTCTAGTTGTTCTCTGTATTTTGCAATTGTTCTTCTAGCAATTGGATACCCTTTTTCTTTTAAAATTTCTGCCAATTGATCGTCAGGTAAAGGTTTTTTCTTGTCTTCTTCCGAAATAACTTGTTGTAATATATTTTTTATTTCAATTGTAGAAACTTCTTCACCTTGGTCGTTTGTCATCGATTCACTAAAAAATTCTTTGATTAATTTCGTACCATAAGGCGTGTCAACGTATTTGCTATTTGCCACACGTGAAACGGTTGAAATATCTAAACCAACCATATCAGCAATATCTTTTAGAATCATTGGACGAAGTTTGGTTTCTTCACCATCTAAAAAGTATTCTTGCTGATAAAACATAATTGCATTCATGGTCACATATAAGGTTTCCTGACGCTGTTTAATCGCATCAATAAACCATTTTGCTGAATCTAATTTTTGCTTGATAAACTGAACGGCATCTTTTTGCGAATTTGACTTTTCAGAAGTGTCTTTATAACTCTGCAACATTTCTTGATAATCTTTAGAAACGTGCAATTCTGGAGCATTTCTTCCGTTTAATAGTAGCTCTAACTCGCCATCAACAATTCGTATCGTAAAATCGGGCACAATGTGTTCTGCCATTTTTTGATTGCCGTCAAAACTGCCTCCTGGTTTTGGATTCAGTTTTTCAATTTCATCAATTGCTTTTCGTAATTGTTGTTGCGAAACATCAAACTTTTGTAACAATTTATCATAGTGTTTTTTGCTGAATGCTTCAAACTGTTGTTCAATTACATTAATAGCTAAAACTACTGAATCCGATGGAGTTTTGTGTTTTAATTGTAACAATAAACATTCTTGTAGATCACGAGCGCCAACGCCAACGGGTTCTAATTCTTGTACCAGATGCAAAATTCGTTCAACTGTTGCTTCATCGGTATACATACCTTGGGTAAATGCCATATCGTCCACAATGTCTTGAGTGGTTCTTCTGATATAACCCATATCATCGATGCTTCCTACTAAAAATTCAGCGATATCACGTTCATCATCAGTCAAAATAAAAGTATTTAACTGATTGATTAAATCTTGGTGAAAGCTTACAGGAGTTGCAAATGGAAGTGACTTTTCATCATCGTCATTGCTGTAATTATTAGTTTGATATTTGTAATCTGGTGTTTCATCATTACTTAAATACTCGTCAATATTAATGTCTTGTGCGTCGATGTGTTCACTATCAAAATCATCATAATCATCTTCGTTTGTGTTTACTTCATAATCATCTGATTCGTAACTATCTTCTTTACTACTTTCTTCCAAAGCAGGATTTTCAACTAATTCTTCCTGGATACGTTGTTCAAAAGCTTGCGTTGGCAATTGAATTAACTTCATCAACTGAATTTGTTGAGGCGATAATTTTTGAGATAATTTGAATTGTAAACTGTGTTTTAACATAATAAGGCACTAATTTTGGCATTAGCCACAAAGACGCTAAGGCGCCAAGTTTTTTAATTATTTTGAATTAATAAATCTTTTTATACCATTTTTAATAAGTGGCATATTAAAATTAATTAAAAATCCCAATTCATTGTTAGTCAGTTTTAAGTGACTTATGATTTGAGCATTCCAAACGGGATTTATGATATCAACTGCTTTAACTTCAATTATAATTGAATTTTCTACTATGATATCCAATCTCAAATATTCTTTAAGAGTTACTCCGTCATAAATAATTGGCACTTCTACCTGACGTTTCACTTCAAAACCTGCTTTAGTAATTTCATAAACTAAACAGGCTTCATATACTTTTTCTTATAGACCTGGTCCTAATTCTTTATGAACTTTAAAAGCAGAATTTACTATAATTTTGGCAATTTGTTCAATTTGTTCATTTGGCATATATGATGTTTTTTAATGGCTTTAATAAAAATTTTTGACGTTTAGTTTTATATTTTCACAAGGCAATCTTTTAAAATCTTCGTACCTTAGTGTCTTCGTGGCAAAATAAAATTGTGGCTTAGAATTCTGCGTTTTGAGGTGTTCTTGGAAACGGAATTACATCTCTGATATTAGTCATGCCTGTTACAAAAAGTACTAATCGTTCAAAACCTAATCCAAATCCTGAGTGCACTGCCGAACCGAATCTTCTGGTGTCTAAATACCACCAAAGTTCTTCTTCGTCGATTCCTAAGGCTTTCATTTTTTCTACTAATACATCGTAACGTTCTTCTCTTTGCGAACCTCCCACAATTTCTCCAATTCCTGGGAATAAAATATCCATAGCTCTAACGGTTTCTTTTCCGGGTTCGGTATTGTCGTTTAAACGCATGTAAAACGCTTTAATTTTTGCAGGGTAATCAAATAAAATTACTGGGCATTTGAAGTGTTTTTCTACTAAAAAACGTTCGTGTTCACTTTGTAAATCAGCACCCCATTCGTTAATGATATATTGGAATTTTTTCTTTTTATTTGGTGTTGAATCCCTTAAAATATCAATAGCTTCAGTATACGAAACACGTTTGAAGTTGTTGTCTAATACGAAGTTTAATTTTTCTAATAAAGCCATTTCACTTCTTTCGGCTTGTGGTTTTGCTTTTTCTTCTTCTAACAATCTGCTTTCTAAGAACTTTAAATCATCACCACATTTATCAAGTGTATATTTAATTACATATTTGATAAAATCTTCAGCTAAATCCATATTGTCAGCCAAATCATTAAAAGCTACTTCAGGTTCAATCATCCAAAACTCGGCTAAATGTCTAGTAGTATTTGAGTTTTCGGCTCTAAAAGTGGGTCCAAAAGTATAAACCTGACCTAATGCCAATGCAAAAGCTTCTGCTTCTAACTGACCTGAAACCGTTAAATTAGTTTCTTTACCAAAGAAATCTTCTTTATAATTAATACTTCCATCTTCATTTTTAGGTAAATTATTTAGATCTAAAGAAGTAATTCTAAAAGTTTCGCCAGCACCTTCTGCATCGCTTCCAGTAATTATTGGGGTGTGTACATAACAAAAGTTTTTTTCGTGGAAATAGTTATGAATAGCAAATGCCAAAGTTGATTTAACTCTATTAATCGCCCCAAAAACATTTGTTCTTACCCGTAAATGAGCGTTTTCACGTAAGAATTCAAGTGAATGTTTTTTAGGTTGCATTGGAAATTTTTCGGCATCGCTATCGCCAAGAATATCTAGTTTCGAAACCAGAATTTCAAATTTTTGACCAGCGCCTTTACTTTCAACCAAATCTCCTGTTATGGCAATTGCTGCACCTGTGGTAATTCGTTTAAGGGTCTCATCTGAAGTGTTTTCAAAATCTACTACACACTGAATATTATGTATAGTTGAACCGTCGTTCAATGCAATAAATTGGTTATTCCTAAATGTTCTTACCCAACCTTTTACTGTTACATCTTGAAGTGTTTTTGAACTATTTAATAGGTCTATGATTTTTGAATGTTTCATTTTTTCAAAATTTTAAATGACAAATATACTATTTCTTGTTTAAATTTTCTTCTTCAATATCCTCGGCTAAAATATCTAATGTTGGTTCCAAAAATTCTTTTTCGTTAGCAATTGTTTTTTCTAAGGATAATAACAAAGCTGGTAATACAATTAAGTTGGAAAGCATTGCAAAAAGTAAGGTTGTTGCAACTAATCCGCCTAAAGCAACAGTTCCTCCAAAACTAGATAATGTAAAGACAGAAAATCCAAAAAATAACACAACTGATGTGTAGAACATACTAATTCCTGCTTCTTTAACTGTGCTGTGTACAGATTTTTTTATTCTCCAATTATTTGCTTTTAGTTCTTGTCGGTATTTTGCCAAAAAGTGAATGGTGTCATCTACTGATATTCCGAAGGCAATACTAAATACTAATATTGTTGATGGTTTAATTGGGATTCCTAAAAAGCCCATTAATCCTGCAGTAATAACCAATGGTAAAATGTTAGGTAATAATGAAATTAGTATCATTTTAAAAGATCGAAACATATATGCCATTAACAACGCAATCAAAACAATTGCAAATAAAAGCGATTGTACTAAGTTTCCGATTAAATAATGTGTTCCTTTTTCAAAAACATAGGCTTTTCCAGTTAAAGAAACTTCATAACGCTCTTTTGGAAAAATATGATTGATTTTATCTTGTAAGCGTTCTTCAATCTTTTCCATTTTATCAGTTCCAATATCTCTCATAAAAGTAGTAATACGAGCATATTGACCTGTGCTGTCAACATAGCTTTTCAGCATATTTTTGTTTCCTTTTTGAGTTGAATTTTTTACATATTTAAAAACCATAGCTTCTTCAAGTTTAGAATTTGGTAATTCATAAAAATCAGGGTTGCTGTTATAAAAACTTTGATTTGCGTATTTTATCAAGTTAACAATCGAAACTGGCTTTGATAATTCTGGAATTTCATTAATAGTTTCCTGAAGTTCTTCAATTCTTTTTAATGTAACTGTTTTTAATGCGCCTTTTGGTTTTTTTGTATCAATTACTATTTCAAGAGGCATTACACCATCAAACTCTTTTTCGTAAAATAAAATATCGGTGTAGAAGCTGGTTTTCTTAGGCATATCTTCAATAATACTTCCAGAAACTTTAATTTGATAAATACCGATAATTCCTAAAACTAACAATCCAATAGCAGTTGAAAACACAGCAATTCGATGATGTCTAATGGTGTTTTCTATCCAATGAATAAAAGATGCCATGTAATTTTTACCTAGATGCGCCAAGTGTTTTTCTTTTGGCGCAGGCATGTAACTATATACAATGGGAATTATGATTAAGCAAAGGAAGAACAAAAAAACAATATTCAACGAGGCTACAATTCCAAATTCTTTTAGTAA
>Ga0075160_10001418_pt1 | contig 14675 bp, 10 predicted proteins | sample JI91814C2DNA_FD_70969 | JGI IMG/M metagenome (GOLD analysis project Ga0075160, IMG submission 70969) | Wastewater effluent complex algal communities from Wisconsin, to seasonally profile nutrient transformation and Carbon sequestration -... | ecosystem: Engineered > WWTP > Effluent > Algae... | reverse complement strand
CACCGAGACCACGATGGCTGACCTCCGCGCCCGCATCGCGAAGACCATCGACTATGTGAACAGCGTGCCCGCCTCCGCCATCGATGGCTCGGAGGAAAAAGACATCGTGCTGAAGACCCCGAGCGGCGACTTCCCCTTCAAGGGCCTCGGCTTCCTCACCGGCTTCGCACTGCCCAACTTCCTGTTTCACGTGACGACCGCCTACGCGATCCTCCGCCACAGCGGCGTCCCCATCGGCAAACTCGACTTCCTCGGGCGAGGTTGAGCGGCCGCCTTCTTCAACGATACGAACCTGCTCCACTCGTCCTGACGAAAGTCAGGACCCAGGGCTGACGTTGAGGCTTGTTCTGGCTTGGAGCTTCAAGCCCGTTCAAGGCGCTCAACCGCTCCTGGATTCTGACATTCGTCAGGATGAGCGGTGGTTGCGCGCGTTCAGATTCGGCCGAATGAAATGTGGCGGCCGAAAAAGTTCGCCAACTCTCTCAACCCACTACCCAAATCCCGCTGTAGGAGACGCGCAATCTCATCCAACCCCCTCCCGCGTGAGCGCAATATGCGCTCGTCGCTCCGCATGGAGGGCTTCTGCAGAAACCTGTAGGGCGGGGGCGATGCGAGAGGGGAAACCCGCTCGCGGGGACGCGGAACTTCCGCGAACCGGACTACGAACTACGGACCACGAACCAAAACCTGCGGAGCGATCCGCGTCCCCAGCTCTCCACTGATTTCGGACGGCGATACGACAGCATCCCGCAGGGCAATCGACCCGGGCGAATGAAAGCGCGTATCCGGAGCTTGCCCGCCCCCTCGCATTCCTTCTAACTCCCCCCGAATCCTGGGGGCGCAACCATGACCTGGCTCGACGGCGGAGCGCTGGCCTTCTTCCTCTTTGCCTGGGGCTTCCTGGGCTGGCTGATCGACTCTTCGCCCTGGCATCACCGCACGCTTTCGTCCGCGATGAAGACGCAGCGCCGCGAATGGATGCGTCAGATGGCGAAACGGCAGGTCCGCCTCGTCGACGCGAACATCATCACGGGCCTGCAACAGGCCACATCGTTCTTCGCCTCAACAGCCCTGCTGGCCGTCGGCGCCGGCTTCGGCCTGCTCACCGCGGCCGACACCATCATCAACGCGTTCGAGCAGAGCGTGATTCATGTGGAGATCGACCGCCCCGGCTTCTATGTGAAGACCGCGGTGGTGATGGGGCTCTATGCCTATGCCTTCTTCAAGTTCGGCTGGGCCTATCGCGTGTTCAACTATTCGGCTGTCATGCTGGCCGCGACGCCCGAGGCCGGTGAGCCCGGGGCAGAGGAAGCCGCCGCCAGCGTGGCCGAAATGAACATTGCGGCTGCGGGACAGTTCACCCACGGCCTGCGTGCCTTCTTCCTCGCCATCGCGGTTCTCGCTTGGTTCGTTGCGTGGTGGGCCTTTGTTGCAGCCACCCTTGTGATCGTTGCGGCCCTGGCCAACCGCCAGTTCGGTTCCCGCCCGCGCGAGGTTGCGAAGGCCGCCGAGGCCAGACTTCGCGGGCCTAACTGACCTTCGGCTCTGATTCTGCTTGAAACCGGCAACCGCTCCGGCTCAACTCCCACATTGAAGACGGGGCGACCGGATGGACGGAAACACTCCTCCAGTAACAGAGACGGCCCGCCTGCTGTCGTTGCAGCGCGCGGCCCAGCGCCGTGAAGGGCCGCCCAACGCCCGCATCCGCACAGAGCGCCTGCAGGAACTTGAGGACATGGTGCGCAAGCGCGCCGACGCCTTCGCCGACGCTATCTCCGCTGATTTCGGCAATCGTTCGCGTTTCGAGACGTCGCTGCTCGAAGTTGCAGTTCTCGTGTCCGGCATCCGCCATGCCCGCAAGCATGTGAAATGGTGGATGCAGCCCAGCCACCGCGAAGTCGATCTCAACTTCTGGCCGGGCTCCGCCTGGGTGCGCCCCGAACCGCTGGGCGTCGTCGGCATCGTCTCGCCGTGGAACTATCCGCTGCAGCTCGCTCTCGCCCCGCTGGCCGAGGCGCTGGCCGCCGGCAACCACGCCATCATCAAGCCGTCCGAGCACACGGTGAACTTCTCGGACCTGCTGAAACGCGCCATCCGCGAGACATACAAGGAGGAGGTCGTCGGCGTCGTCCTCGGGGGTCCCGATGTCGCCGCTGACTTCACGCGCCAGCCCTTCGACCACATCGTTTTCACCGGCTCCACATCCGTTGGCCGCAAGGTCGCCGCCTCCGCCGCCGAAAATCTCACGCCCACCACGCTCGAACTTGGCGGCAAATCGCCGGCGCTGATCTGCCCCTCGGGCTCGCTGACCAAGGCGGTGAAGTCCATTGCGCTGGGCAAGTTCCTCAACGCGGGCCAGACCTGCATTGCGCCCGACTATGTGCTCGCCCCGCGCGAGCGCGCGATGGAGTTCGCCGAACTGGTGATGGCCGAAGCGCGCCGGCTCTACCCCGACCTCGGCCCCGACTATTCCAGTCTCATCAGCGTCGGTGCATTCGACCGCATGACGGCTGCCGTCAACGAAGCCGAACTCGGCGGCGCAAAGGTCATGCGCCATCCCGCGCCGTCGGACCGAGACCGCCGCGTCCTGCCGCCCGTCGTGGTGGTGAACCCGCCGCAATCCAGCATGCTGATCCGCGACGAGATCTTCGCGCCCGTCCTGCCGATCATCGGCTACGACTCGCTGGAAGATGCGCTGCACTGGATCAACTCACACCCCCATCCCCTCGCGCTCTATGTCTTCGCCGAAGACCGGCGCGAGCAGAACACCATGATGGACCACACCCATTCCGGCGGCGTCACCATCAACGCCACGCTGCTGCACTTTGCGCAGGAGGGGCTACCCTTCGGCGGCGTCGGCGCCAGCGGCTGGGGCGCCTATCACGGCAAGGCGGGCTTTGATCGCTTCACACACCAGCGCGCCGTCTTCCGCACCGGCTTCATCAACCCCGCCAACTGGCTCTCGCCCCCCTACGGCAAGCGCGCCCGCCGCCTGATCCGCTTCCTGATGCGCTAGGCTACTGTCCGGGCGACGGTTGCCGCCCAATCGGCAGGGTGACCGCGCCGCGCGGCTTGCGGATCGGAATGGCCAGCGCCTCTTCCTCGTGCTCCTGCGTTGCGCCCCAGAAATCCTCGACCGTGGGCCCGTTGCGCAGCCGCCTGTCGCGCAGGAAGAAGCCGATCACCTCGTGAAACCACACGCGCCGGCCCATCTGGTAATACCAGCGTTGCGCGCGGCGGATCTTCGGATCCTTCAGCGTCAGCACACGCAGTAGCGCCTTCGGCCGCGTCTGCATCACGAACTCGATGAACTTCACCCACAGGAAAACGCGCCAAGGTGGCACGTGTCGCGTCGCCAGAACCTGATGCTTGTAGTCCCATTTCGACTGGTCGGTCTGGATCACCTTTCGCCCGGCGGCGAGCGTGAAAAACGGCGTCCAGCGATGCGGCGTCACGTAAACGCTCTGGATCTGGTCCGGATCATAGGCCAGCAGCTGGCGCAGCTGCCGCCAGTAGTCCCTGTCGCGCTCTTCCTCGAAGCCCACGACCCACGTCGCCATCGACAGCATGCCATGCTTGCGCATCAGGCGGATCGCCTCGCGATCTGTCGTCGTGGAGCCGCCCTTCTGGATCTTGCTCAACACCTGCTCGTCAGTGTTCTCCATCCCCATCAGGAAGCGTTCGACGCCGGCCTGCTTGTAGAGATGCAGATGTTCGGCATCCCGCACGATGTCATCCGCCCGCGTCGAGCCGACAAGCGTGACCTTCACATTCTCCGCGATCAGCGCCTCGAGAAAGCGCTTCCAGGCCTTCTTGGACGACGTCGGGTTCTCGTCGGCGAAGTTGAACACCTCAACGCCTTGCTCGCGATGCAGCCGCGCGATCTCGGCAGCGAACTTCTCGGGATTGCGATAGCGCCACTTGGTCCAGAAGCCGCGCTGGCCGCAATAATTGCATGGATGCGGACAGCCGCGCGAGAACTGCACGACCACTGCGCGCTTGCGGCCCCAGTATGAATAGCGTGCGTGATCGATCAGCTCCCAGCCGATGCGATAGGCGTCAAGGTCTGCAATCATCTCCTGCGGCGGCGTTCCGTGAGGTGCGCCATCGCGCCGATAGGCAATTCCATTGACCTTCGACAGCGGCGTACGCCCGGAAAGCGCGGCCACCACCTGCCGGCAGGTTTCCTCGCCTTCGCCCCGCACGATGACATCGAACTCGGGGCACGCCTCAAGAATGTCGCGCCAGTGATAGGTGGGGAACACCCCGCCATAGACCACCGTAAGGCCGGGCAGGCGCTGCTTTGCGCCGCGCGCGATCGCGGACGCGACCGGGTGCGCCGAGGTCGATCCCGAATGGCCGAGGAGCAGCAGATCCGGCCGGTGTTGCGCGATGTGGTCGATGATCTTCGGGATCGGAACCGGCCCGAACTCCGCGTCGAAAAGCGAAACATCGTGACCATCATCAATCAGCGGTCCGCCGATGGACAGCAGGCCTAGCGGGGGCAGGTGGTCATCCGGAATCCGGCTGCCGATGGCCGGATGAGGCGGATTCACGATCAGTATGCGCATCGACCTGTTTCCCCCCACCAGCCCGCGAGCGACGGTTAGTCGTCCCGCCTCGTGGCGGCAAAGGGGCAGAGCGAAAGCATCGCCGCGGCGATCTCAAGACAGTTGGGAGGCGTAAGCGGTCAGTTGGCGACGGCCATGCGCGCGAGAGCGGGGCAGGCAGAGATGGCCCGCGCGAGATCCTTCTGCCCCGCAGGCGAAAGGTGGATGCCGTCGGAATAGTCGGATGCGTTGTCGATAAATGTGCGGCCGTAGAATACGGCAAGGCCTGCGCCGAGCGCCGTCGTCTCGAGGCGCTGCTCCTCCGCCACTGGCGTCGGTGATTTCCATTCCTCCGCCGTGGGGTGGATGATCAGGCATCCGCCCATCGGCGCGGCGGCCACGCGCTGCATGAGGGCAGGAAGAGCCGCGTGCGCGTCGCCCTCCGAGCGCGGATCGTCCGGCGCGTTGGCGGCAGGGTCGGGTATCAGTCGCCGCTCCAGCCACCCGGCCAACGCGGACACAGGCATCGACTGCGGGAACGTATCGCGTCCCAGCGGCTTGAACGTGCGATCGTCTTCAAGGTCGTGCGTCGACAGAACCAGCACGATCGCGTCGGCATCCAGCGTGCCGAAGCGGTCGAGCCAGGCCAGCATGTTCCCCGGCCCCCACGACGTCGCCGAGACGTTCAGCGCCTCGATGCGCCGCCCATCTTCCATTCGCATGCTCGAGAGCAGCGTCGTCGCCAGATCGCCATGACCGATATTGTCGTGGCCAAACACGATGCTGTCGCCGACCACGAGCACCCGGAATACATCGTCCGGCTTCGCCTCCGCCGCAGGATCGCTGCGCATGCCCCACGCATTGGTGCGGTACGCAATGCCCTGCCGGCTGAGCGCCTGATCTGGCGCCGGCAAGTACTCAATTCCGGGGTCAGCCCGATACAGCAGCTTGTCGCCGCCAATCAGGCGAACGGCGGCTTCGCCGACAATGACAAGTCCGAGCAGGGCGGACGCGACAACTGCGGCCATGCCCCAGCCTCTGGACGGGCGCTCAGCCATGGCGCCCGCCTACTGGTGATCCCTTAGGCCCAGCACGCGCTTGGCGACCACGTTGAGGTTCACCTCGGATGTCCCGCCTTCGATGGAGTTGCCCTTGGCGCGCAGCATGGCGCGCGTGGACATGATCTCGCCCGGCTTGAAGCCTTCGCCTTCCCAGCCGAGGCCCTGATGGCCCATCGCCTCGACCTGAAGCTCGGTCTTGGTCTGGTTCATCTTGGCGGCGGCGTATTTGATGATCGACGTGGCCGGGCCAACGTCCGCGCCGGCCTTCGCCATCTCGGTATTTCGCTGAATCGTCAGCATGAAGGCCTGTTCGTACATCATCGATTTGGTGATGCGTGCGCGCAGGTCTGCATCTGCAATCGCGCCATCCTTCGTGCCGGTGTACTTCTTGGCGATGTCGGCCAGCGAAGGCCCTGAATTGCGGTCCGCGCCGAAGCCGGTGGCGGAAATGTTCTGGCGCTCATACTGCAGCAGGCGCTTGGCGATGTCCCAGCCCTTGCCGGGTGTGCCGACCAGCTGGTCCTTGGGAACCTTCACGTCGGTGAAGAACGTCTCGCAGAAGGGCGATGAGCCCGAGATCAGCAGGATCGGCCGCGTCTCCACGCCCGGCGTCGTCATGTCGAACAGCACGAACGAGATGCCCTCGTGCTTCTTCGTGAAGTCCGTGCGCACGAGACAGAAGATCCAGTCGGCATGGTTGGCGTAGCTGGTCCAGATCTTCGACCCGTTGATCAGCCAGTGATCGCCCTTGTCCTCGCACTTGGTCTGAAGCGAGGCGAGATCGGATCCCGCGCCCGGCTCGGAATAGCCCTGGCACCAGCGCGTCTTGCCGGCGCAGATATCCGGCAGGAATTTCTTCTTCTGTTCTTCGTTGGCGTATTCCAGCAGCACTGGCCCAAGCATCCAGATGCCGAACGAGGCCAGCGGCGAGCGCGCATTGATCCGCTTCATTTCCTGGTCGAGCACGATGGCTTCGGCCTTCGACAGCCCGCCGCCACCGTATTCCTTGGGCCATGCCGGCGCGGTCCAGCCCTTGGCGACCATGCGCTCCAGCCAGACCTTCGAGTCCGGGTTCACGAATTTCTGGTTGCGGCCGCCCCAGACGACTTCTTCCTCCACCATCGGCGTGCGCATCGAGGCGGGACAGTTGGCCTCCAGCCAGGCGCGGGTCTCAGTGCGGAAGGTGTCGATGTCGGCCATGGTGTTTTCCCGGTCTTGTCAGGCGGTACACCACGGCTAGCCATCGGTCCGCAAAGGGTCAAGCGCCGCCGCACGGGGCAGGCGGGTCAGAGACCCAGCCGGTTCAGCGTTCCCTGGCCGGTATGCATGCCCATCAGGTTCATCCCGTGAATGACCGCGAACACCAGAACCGCGGCCGAAAGCACGGTCATCAGCGGCCAGGAAATCCACTGCGTCTTGTGGCTGTCCTTGTGCGGCCGGCCCGATTTCCAGCCGGCAAACACGGTCATGCCCAGGGCGAGAGCGATGACGGCGCAGGTGATGATCAGGTCGAGATCCATGGGCGGCGACATGGCCTGCCATGCGTCCGGACGCAAGGCAGCGGGCGTAGGGCTAAAAATCGCGGGTCGTTGGTGGTTTAGAACGGCAGCGGCAGCTGGATGACATTGTCCTCGCGGGTCATCGCGGGGTGCTCGACAACGGCCGGCGCCGCGGCGGGCGCAGGACGGCCAACGCCGTGGGGGTCTTGGCCCAGTAGTGCGGCTTGCGCTTCATTTCATAGAGCGCGCGCGCCACCGCGATCGATTGTAGCGGCCAGTAGAGCGGCAGGGTCAGCAGCGTCAGCGGCTTTGCTTGTCTGGCCCCGGATGCCAGCGCCGCGGCCAGCGCACTGCCATAGCCGAGGCCAAACAGCGTCACATGCCAGGCTTCAAAGCCGTTGAGCATCACCGCATTCGCGATGATCCACACAAGAAGAGGCCCATGCGCCATCGCCGCGAGAAGGGCGCCGCCAAGCGTGATCTGCGTGAGCAGGTAGTTGAAGAAACCCATCCCCCGCGCAGCCTTGATCGGTGAACGGTTCAACACCAGCCACGTCTGCAGGTAGCCCTTCATCCACCGCGTTCGCTGGTTCAACCATGGGCGGAAGCGGGCCGGCGCTTCTTCCTCGGTCGCGGGCGCGATCATGGTCGAGCTGTAACCCAGCCGCGCAAGGCGCAGACCGACATCGGCATCCTCGGTAACGTTCCACGCGTCCCAGCCGCCGGCTTCGACCAGTACATCGCGGCGGAAGTAATTGCTGGTGCCGCCAAGCGCGAGTGGCGCGCCAAGCCGAGCCAGCATGGGCAGCCAGACGCGGAAGTGGACCGCGTACTCGACCTCGAACTGGCTCGCGAGCCACCCGTCGCTTCCATTGTGAATGCTCAGCGGCGCCTGAACGACGGCGAGGCGGTCGTTTGCCGCCTTGAAGGCGGCTGCGGCGGACCGCGGCTGGCCGGGATGTGGCCGATCCTCGGCGTCGAAGATCGCCACAAGGTCGCCCCGCGCAAAGTGCAGCCCGTAGTTCAGCGCCTTGGGCTTGGTCCGCGGCTGGCCGGGCGGGACGGGGATGATCTCGAACGTGTCCTGCACGCCCAGTTTTTCAATCGGCTCCAGCATCTCGCGATCATCCGCCTCGATCAGCAGCTTTACGTCGAGCCGGTCGCGGGGATAGTCGAGCGCACTGATCGCCCTGACGAGATCCGGCAGGACGGCAGCTTCCTTGTGTAGTGGGATCAGCAGCGTGATCACGGGCAGGTCGTGGCGCATCGGCGACGGCTTCGTGTCCGGCTTGCCAGCGCTCAGCTTGAAGGCAGCCGCGAGGAACCTCAGGCCGATCAGGCCGGCGAACACGAGTCCCAGCGCCACGATGGCGATGTCGATCGTCAGTCGCGGCGCAGTGAGAAGACCCGTAGCGAAGCCGAATACCAGCATCCATCCGACCAGCCTCTGCGCGATGGTCAGGCCGCCACGCGCGCTGAACTCAGGGCGCTGGCTCGAAAGCGCGTCGCTTGCGTCGCCGAACGCCTGCGCCTCGGCAAGACGTCGATAGAACGTCTCCCGATGGTCATCGCTTATCTGATCGAACGGCGCCCCGCTACGCGCAGGGGCGCCCCTTTGACGGTCGAACAGAGATGGCCCCCAACACTTCCCCGCAACAACTCATCAGGTTATCCACAAGACATGGCGTGTTGGCAATCATGAGTCTCGCGCCCGGCCATGAATCTCTATCGATGCATGCGCTGAAATCCTGCGCCGTCACGCTTGGGACATTGGAGACCTGTGATGAACTTCATGTCCGACACGGCCGCGCCGGCGCATCCCGCGATCCTGCAGGCGATTGCTGACGCCAACACGGGCGCGGCGCCGAGTTATGGGTCGGATGCGTGGAGCGCGCGCGCGAGAGAGGCGTTGTCGCGTGTTTTCGAATGCGATCTTGACGTCTGGCTGGTTTCCTCAGGGACAGCTGCGAATGCGCTGGCGCTCGCGACGCTCTGTCCGCCGCATGGCTCGGTGCTTTGCCATGCCGAAGCGCATATCGAGCGCGATGAGCGCGGCGCACCGGAGTTCTTCACGGGCGGGGCAAAGCTGTCGCTTCTGCCGGGCCTCCACGGCCGCATCGATCTTTCGGCCCTGCGCACGCGCATCGCCGCGAACCAGCCGGATTTCGTCCACGAGACGCCGGCCCATGCGCTGTCGCTCTCCAACCTGACCGAATGCGGCGCGGCCTATCGGCCCTTTGAGATCGCCGAGCGCGCGGCGATGGCGCACGATGCGGCCATGGCGGTTCACCTGGATGGGGCCCGCTTCGCCAATGCACTGGTCTCGACCAGTGCGACCCCTGCTGAACTGAGCTGGCGCTCTGGCGTCGACGTCATGAGCTTCGGCGCGACCAAGAACGGCGCGATGGGCTGCGAGGCGATCATCCTGTTCGGTTCCGCTCGTCAGCGTCTGGCCGACCTGCGTGCCCGGGCCAAGCGGGCAGGGCACATGCCGCCCAAGATGCGCTATCTCGCGGCGCAGATGTGCGCCTATCTCAAGGACGGGCTGTGGCTTGAGCTTGCGGGACGGGCAAACGCCTCGGCGCAGGAGGTCTCGAAGCTGCTTCAGGCCAAGGGCGGAGAGCTGGCGCATCCGGTCGACGGCAATGAGGTATTCGTGCGCCTGCCGGCGGAAACCGCGGCGCGCCTCAAGGCTGCCGGCGTCGGCTTCTATCCTTGGCTGGATGGTTCATACCGCTTCGTCTGTTCTTGGGCGACGACCGCCGATGACGTTGCGGCGCTTGGGAAAGTCCTCGGCTAGGCCGGTGCATTTCCAGCGTATTCGGGCGGGATCGATGAAATTTCATCGATTGGTTTGACCTGAAATCGACCCTGTTCTGGCAGTTTCCATGGTCTGTGCCCGGTGCTGTCCGGGGTCGGCTGGTGGGAACGACCCTCATGTTTGGTCCGAGTTTCGAGACCCTTTTTCTTGGGAAGGTGGACATTCCGCCGGCCCATCAGGCTACGATAGCGGAAGCTCGCCGCCGCGGTTTCCATGCGATGGCGCCGCTTGCGGCAGTCCATTCGCTGCTGACCGCCGTCGTGCTGACCTTCGCCTTCTGGTCGGAAGCGGCCATGCCGCTGGTTTTCGTCTGGTGCTATGCCAGCGCCGTTCTCGTCTTCATCCGCATCCGTGAAGCCCGCCGCCCCGCCGATACGGGTGTTGGCCGGGCCGAAGACGCGCGGATTGTGCGCTACACCCTGTTCAGCGGCGCACTGTGGGGCGGGATCATCGCCGCGCTCGTGGCCTCGAGCGGGCCCGAGCATCACATGCTCCTTGGAATTCTCACCGCCGCCATTCTCTGCGTCGGCGCACTGCTACATTCGGGCTTCCCGGTTGCTTCGATGGGCTATTCGCTGCTCGTCGGCCTTGGCGCGTGCCTGGGTCTTATGCTGGGCGATCACCAGTGGGCTGCGAACGCGGCGCTGCTGCTCGCCGGCGGCATCATGGCGCTGCAGCGCTTCTCCTCAGCCACCCACGCCAACGACATCCGCCGGATGATCGACGCGGAAGCCCTGAAGGAAGCCAAGGAAACGATGAGCCTGCTGCTCAACGATTTCGAGGCCCATTCGGCCGACTGGCTCTGGCGCGTGGACGCCCATAACCGCCTCGGACCCGCATCGCCCCGTTTTGTCGACGCGACCGGTCTTCCGGCGGAAATCCTGCAGGGCGGCAGCCTGCTGGCGCTCTTCGCCACCGAATCCGCCCAGGCGCTCGACGCGATGCTCAAGCAGCGCAAACCGTTCCGCGACGAAGTCCTCCGCGTGTCCATTGGGGCTCGCGAGGGCTGGTGGTCGATCAGTGGCCAGCCGACCGCTGATGGTGGGTGGCGCGGCGTCTGCTCCGACATCACGCGCTCGCGCGATACCGAGGCGCTGATCGCCTATGCAACCGAATACGACAGTCTGACCGACCTTCCGAACCGCGCCATGCTGGTCCGCCAGCTCGAGATCGCGCAAGAAGCGGCCGAATCCCACGGCGAAGGCTTCGCCCTGTTCGTCATCGACCTCGACAACTTCAAGACGCTCAACGATACCCAGGGACACCCCACCGGGGACGCCTTCCTCAAGGTCGTGGCTGAGCGTCTGCGCGACTGCGTTGGACCCGAGGCCTTCCTGGCGCGCCTTGGCGGGGATGAGTTCGCCGTCCTTCAGCGCGACCTGATGGAGGAAGAGGCGGGCGAAATGGCGGACCACATCGTCGACGCCCTGCTGGCGCCCGTGACCCTGAATGGCCGCGAGATCATGGCGGGCGGCAGCGTCGGCGTGGCGCTCGCCCCCGAAAACGGCACCGACCCGGCCATCCTGATGAAGAATGCCGAACTCGCGCTCTATCGCGCCAAGGCCCAGGGCCGCGGCTGTGTACGCTTCTTCGAGGCTGGCATGGATGAATCGGCCCGCGTGCGCGCCGATCTCGAGACCGACCTCCGCAATGCGCTCGCCAACGAGACCATGGATGTCTACTTCCAGCCCCTCGTGAACACCCGCACGCGCAAGACAGCGGGCTACGAGACACTGCTGCGCTGGAACCGCCCCGGCCACGGCCTTGTATCGCCCGGCGTGTTCATTTCCTGCGCCGAAGAGACCGGAATCATCGTTCCCTTGGGGGAGTGGGTGATCCGCAAGGCCATCGAAGAGGCCGCCCACTGGAAAGAAGACGTGCCTGTCGCGGTCAACCTGTCGCCGGCGCAGATGAAGAACCCTTCACTCGTCGCGACCGTGATCGGGGCCCTGGCCGCTTCGCAGCTTGACCCCAGCCGCCTTGAGATCGAGATCGTCGAAAGCGTCCTGATGGACGAGACCGAGCACAATATCCGCACGCTCCATGCCCTGCGGGAGCTTGGCGTGAAGATCGCGCTCGACGATTTCGGGACCGGGTACTCGTCGCTGAGCTATCTGCGGGCCTTCCCCTTCGACAAGATCAAGATCGACCAGCGATTCGTCCGCGACATTGATTCGAGCGTCGAGAACCAGGCCATCGTGCGGGCCATCATCTCGCTGGCCAAGGATCTGGGCATGCGGGTCACGGCAGAGGGCGTCGAGAACGAGCAGCAGGCCGCCATTCTTGCGGGCCTAGGCTGCACCGAGGTGCAGGGCTTCCTCTATAGCCGCCCGATCCCGGCCTCGGAACTGGAGAAGAAGGATCCGGCGACGCCGCGCCTTGGCTCCAACATCCTCTCGCTGCGCCGCCGCGCCTGAGAGGGGCAACGCCTGAAAGCCTTTGAATGCTGGGCTTCTAGGCTCGTGGAGCCGGAAACGCTGGCCCCAAACGTGTTCATGCCCGCCCGGATGACCGGACGGGCATGAGGAATACACTAGTCTCTGGGAATTGGGCGGCCTCTAAGAGGCGCAGGCCAAGGACTGGCTGCCCAATGCGAAGAGCTTAGCTACTACTTCTTCTTCTTAGCAGCTTTCGCCGGTTTTTTGGCGGCGGCTTTCGCCGGCTTCTTCGCAGCTTTTTTGGCAGTGGCCATCTTAAGTCTCCTTGAGTGGTCCCTTCAGATGAGACCCGCTAGCGGATCTGCATCCAATTAAGTTGGGTCGGTCTCCGATCGGAAAAACCCGACTCAACGACTCACTCTCTACACCATCTTGAGCTCAGAGTGCAGCACCTCTTCGCAATCGATCGTTGATGGCCTCGCCGAGTCCGGTCTCCGGAATCGGCGCCACGGCGATCGAGTCATGACTCTGATCGAGCGCTCGCAGCATCGCGAAGAGGTTCGACGCAGCCTCCGCGAGGTCGCCTCGAATCGACAGGTTGAGAGTCGGCGAGACACCCGCGGGCGGCGCCCCGAAGGCGAGGTACGCCTCGCCCTCGACCGCGCTCATGGCACCGAGTCGGAGGCGCGCACGCGGAGCGTAGTGACGCTTCATCATGCCCGGCGCCAGGATGCCCGAAGCGGTCTCCGGAGAGCCCAGCGAGCCTGTGAACAACTCGATGTCGGAGCGCGCGAGAGCACCCGGTCGAAGCATCACGGCGGCCTCTTCACCAGGCGCGATGATGGTCGATTCAAGCCCCGCCGGACACGCGCCACCATCGATGATGAGGTCGATGCGCGCGCCGAGTCCCGCGGCCACATGCGCTGCTGTCGTGGGGCTCAACTGCTCTGATGGATTGGCCGAGGGAGCGGCGATCGGCCGGCCGACGAGTTGAATAAGTCTCAGAGTTGCTTCGTGTTTTGGTTGGCGAAGCGCGATCGAGGGCAGGCCCGCGGTCGCAAGCTCCGACACATCACATGTCACTTTGCGCGGCAGCACGAGCGTGAGCGGGCCAGGCCAGAAGCGCTCCGCGAGACGCCGTGCGAGCGGACTGAAGTCGGCGAGCGACTCCGCCATCGCAAGGTCGGCGACATGGCAGATGAGAGGGTTGAAGGAGGGGCGACCCTTGGCTGTGTAGATCGAGGCGACGGCGGCTCCGTTGGTGGCGTCCGCGGCGAGCCCGTAGACCGTCTCGGTGGGCACCGCGACGAGCCCGCCGGCGAGGATCACCGACGCCGCGCGAGCGAGGTCGTCGGGTGTCGTGCCGATGATCGGCGCGGGTGGTCGCGCGGCGAATTCTGAATCGTCTTTCATGTTCGCGCGCGTCCGTTAGGCGGCTGATTGCGGCGCCCGCGAAGGCTCGCGAGAGACTCTTCAACGCGCCTCATGAGGTCTCTCGCGCGGGTCCTCGCGAGGCCAATTTCGATTCCGACGTGTGCCCTCAGAGTCACAGTTTTTTGCCTCGCGAGCATCGCGCGCGGCGCCGATTTCGACTCGCAACGCGCCTCGAGGGCGCCTCTGCGAGTCGAATCGCATGCGCTCATCGCGGCTCTCACTGGCGAGTCGCGATGATGTCGATCACCACGGTCACGTCATTGCCCACCCACTCGCTGTCGCCCTCGGCCTCCGCCGGCGTGGAGGCGCCGATGCCGAGGTCGAGGCGGCGCAGCGTGACTTCGCCGTGCATGGTCGCGGTGGTTCCGCTGATATCGAGCGTGAAGGGCAGGCGGACAGGGATGTCCACGCCCTTGATGCGCAGGACGCCGGTGGCTTCGTAGTCCTGCTCGCTGAACTTGTAGATGCCGCCTTTCACTTCAAATACTGCCTCCGGATACTTGGCGACATCGAACCAGTCGCCTTGGCCGAGGCTTCCATCGAAGTAGTCCTGGCCCGTGCTGAGCTTCCCGACGGGGATCGCGACGCGCACATAGCCATCTGCCGGGATGTGTTCGTTGGTCTCGGCGTCGGTATCGAGCTGGATCTGCGCATTCCACTCGGGGAACGTGCCTTCATAGGGCGTGCCCATGTAGTTGAAGCGGAAGCCGAGCTTGCTCTTCCCATAATCCACAGCCCAAGCCGGCGCGTTGGAGTGGACCTCCGCTTCGACAGCAGGCGCATCACTGATCGCTGCCGGCGTTTCGGTGCTGAACGAGAGGCCTGCAACCACGGCGAAGACCAGCGCGGCTGCGCCAAACGCCCACAGTGCGCCGTGTCCATCGTCCGGCGGGCCGGCGGTGCGGCCAAACAAGCCCGGCGCCATGCGCGCG
>Ga0075160_10001414_pt1 | contig 14683 bp, 10 predicted proteins | sample JI91814C2DNA_FD_70969 | JGI IMG/M metagenome (GOLD analysis project Ga0075160, IMG submission 70969) | Wastewater effluent complex algal communities from Wisconsin, to seasonally profile nutrient transformation and Carbon sequestration -... | ecosystem: Engineered > WWTP > Effluent > Algae... | reverse complement strand
TTTATTTCCACCCTGATGCGGATCAAGGCCAAGATGCTCCTGCCCCGCAAGGAACTGGATGCACAGGGCAATGAAATTGACCCGCGCCAGGAACTGATCAATAAAATCCTGGAGTATAAACGTTTCAAGGAAGCATCTGCTCAGATGGCTGAAATGGAAGCGATGCGGATGCTGATGGTCAAAAGAGGGAATATTGAAAAAGAACTCTCCCAGATTGGTGAAGAAGAAAGCGAGGGTACAGAAATCCATAATATCACCCTGTTCAAGCTGATGAAGGCCTTTGAAAGGGCCATGCAAAAATTCAGCGACCGGAATAACAAGCCGGTTCACACGGTGGTACAGTACGATTATACCATGGAGACCAGCCGCGACCGGATGCTGGTGATGGCCAGGGAACAACAGACCCTTTCCTTCGAACGCATCTTTGATACGGCAGAAAACAGGGTGCATGCCATCTTTCTTTTTCTTTCCCTGCTGGAACTGGTACAGCAAAAATTTCTCAAGATTATTATCGGGGAAGGAAAGAATAATTTTATCATTGAATACAATGAGCCGGAGAATCGCCTGGCCGAATTGGACGATATTCAACAACCACAATAATAAAACCAAATTTTATTTATGAAACGATCAGCAACTGCCAACTGGAAAGGTTCCGGTAAAGAAGGAAGCGGGAAACTGCTCACTCAATCCGGTGTTATTAAAAATAAGAGCTACGATTTCAGAAGCCGGTTTGAGGATGGTACCTATACCAACCCCGAAGAACTGATTGCAGCGGCCCATGCCGGCTGTTTCTCCATGAAACTCAGTTTTGTATTAGGAGCTGCCGGGTTCACGCCCACCCGTATCGAAACTAAATGCACGGTTACACTCGAAGGCGGCGCCATCACCGGCAGCCACCTGGAAGTAAAAGTGAAAGTGCCCAAACTGAAAGCCAAAGATTTCCCGCAGTATGCCGAGGATGCCAAAGCCAACTGCCCGATTAGCAAAGCACTCAATACCACCATTACCATGGACGCTCAACTGGTAAAGAGTTTTAAGGCTGCAACTGCCTGATCAAGTTACTTTGATTAAGAGATAAGTTTAGCAATACAAAAAGGCACTCACAGGGTCCGATGGGCTTTGTGGGTGCTTTTTCATTTGGGGGGGTGGTTTTGCTGCGCTCGAAGAGTCCTTTGGACAAAAGAGAGAGTTTCACCGCAGAGAACAGGAGGTCGCGGAGTTTACGCAGAGAGAGATTTAATCTCAAGGGCAAAGAATTCCAATAACCCGGAAATTCCAGAACTACTATTTCGGGCGCAGCGAGAAATCTTGTATTTCCCTGTCCACCTAACTAAGGCCTGTCTTTCCGAACTCAGTGAGGAAACTTGTATTTAAAGGTGACAAACCTTGTCTTATACACATGTAACGCCCCTTGTGTATTTTTTGCGCCCTTAGCGCCCTTATCAGGAAATACTCACCGCAGAGTTTTAACCGCCCGCAGGGCCCTTTGGGCTGATGTTCTGCGCTCTTAGCGTTCTTGGCGGGAAAAAAATCCCGAAAAACCCCTTTTTCAAGCAGGTGCAGCTACTAAACTGCTGGGATTGTCCCCTCTAATAGTTCCGCGACTTTATTAACTTTAGACATACCACAAAGCACCTGAATATGAAATACTTCATCTTATTCTTTCTGGGCGCTATTGGTTTTAACGCCAATGCCCAAATGGCCGGTACCGGTATCGGCAGTAACAGTACTGCTACCGGCAGAATGGACGTATACAGCTGGGCACAAAGACCCGATGAGGACGGCACCGACCTGCAGAAAAGATTTTTAAAGCAGGAGTGGACAGAAGGCATTGTCAAATTCAGAAGCGGACGACCCGATATTCATGCACCCCTGCTTTTCGATGTATTTGATAATACGCTTTACTTTTTGCAGGATAGCGTCGTAATGGAATTTGTAGACAGTGTGTCCGAAGTGCAGTTTATTACCTATTTCAATAAGGATACGGTACAGATGCTGTACCGGCGTTTTTATCCTGCCATACAGGCCAATACCCCCGCCACTTTTTACAAAGTACTGGTGGAAGCTAAAGTGCAGTTGCTGAAATGCAGCGCCAAGTCCATCCTGCTCTTTAAAGAACCGGAGACTCCCGAACAACACCGGGAAACCCCTCCCGAATTTTTATACTTTGCCAGTCTGCCCAATGGAAAAATAGTACAGGTGGAGCACAACGCAGAAAAACTGATGAACCAATTGCCTGAATACCGCGAAATCATCCGGGAGATCATCCAGAAAGAAAAATTAAAAGTAAAGGATGAACAAAGGATGGCTCAGCTATTCGTTCACCTGAATAACAAGCTCCAGGAACATTAATCAAAAATCCAGAGCAGCATGGGTTTGGCCGACCCATTGATCATTTTTTTAAGAGTCAGTAAAAAACCCGGTGCCACAGTCGGGCATCCGTTACTCTGACAGATCTCATCATTCACCGCATTGTCCGGCACACAACTGTGGCCATGCAGCACCACGGTTCTTTCAAAAGCATTGTTATTACTGCTGTCGAGTCCATGCAGCTTATAAGAATAACCCCATTTACCGGTATAAGGAATTCCGATCTTGTATTTCCCCAGTGAAGTACAACCACTGCCCACCACATTGCTGTAACGCCGCCCTTCCAGCCAGTATTCAAAACAGTTGCCATGGGCCACCGGGGCACTGTGGATAATGGAATCATTCCGGAGATCATAAATGAAAAAGCGATGCTGGCCTGAAGCCAGGCTCATGTCAATCAGGAAACAATACTGGTCATTGTATTTTTTCTGCAGTACAAATTTTTTGGCCAGAGCCCCTTTTTGCTGCAGTTTTTCGATCTTACTCTTTGCAGTAGGTGGAGCTGATTTCTTTTCCGTAGAAAAAGCTGAAGCATCTGATCCTGGGTTACCTCTTCCGGATAAAAGGAAAAAAGTCAGAATAGTAACAATGGAAAGCAGGAAAAAGCGTGGTAATGTCATGGTTAGCCGGCCGGTTTGCTTTCAGATTCAGCAGCGACCCATTTCCATAAACGGCATTTGTATAAAAAATGTTAAAGCAAATGATACCTTAGAATCGCCAGCCCGTATACAATTGGATCACATTATTCTTCAGGATATCTTTTGGGATATAGGCCGGACTGCCGCCACCGCCAATGACAAGCTCTTCATTTAGTTTATTCAGACTGATATTCATCCGGGCGCCGATGATCAGACCGCTAAAAGGAGATACTTGTATTCCACCGGCCAGGGCATAATTGAATCGTTGAAAATAATCCAGCAGCCCGTTGCGGGTACCTCCGCTGCTATCCGCACTGGCATTGAGCAGGAAGCCCAGCTGAAAGCCTGTATGCAATTCTATTTTCTTCCCAAAATTGAAACTGATCAGCTGCGGCACCAGCAGGTAATCCAGATTCACATGACCGGTATTGGTGGCCGATTTATAATCGTATCCCTGTCTGGATAACATGAATTCTGAACGATAACCGATCAACTTTTTAGGTCTTGGCCCAAAAAAAGCACCAATCATATAACCGGAACGGCTATTGGCACTGATTCCCGCATTATTGTTGACAGTAACAAAGTTCAAACCGGCTTTCACGCCAATTTGTGCCATCCCGCAGAGTGGCAGGAGCAGGGTAATCAGTAATATTTTTCGCATATTGAAAAGGAGTATTATCCGAGGATGGATTGCGCCACTCTTATTTTTCCTTTCATCATTTCCAGCACGGCTGCTCTGATTCCTGCCGCATCATATCCGCATTCATGGTGCAGTTCTTTAGGACTGCCATGTTCAACCAGGCGATCAGGAATGCCCAATATCTTCACTTCATTCTTATAGCCATGTTCTGCCATGAATTCGAGAATGGCCGAGCCAAAACCTCCCTTCACGGTTCCGTCTTCTACCGTGATGAGTTTTTCGTATTGCTGACAGGCTTCATGCAGTAATGCTTCATCAAGCGGTTTGGCAAAACGCATATCATAATGACCGGGGTTGATGCCCTCGTTGCGCAAATCGCGGATGGCGGCTGCCGCAAAATTTCCGGGGTGACCAAATGAAAGAATGGCGATCTCTTTTCCTTCGCGCAGGCGACGACCAGTGCCAATCACAATTTCCTTCATCTCCGTTCTCCATTCCGGCATCATGCCTTCTCCTCTCGGATAACGGATCACGATGGGCAGCTGCATACTTTCTAACTGGGAAGTGTACATCAGGTTGCGCAATTCGGATTCATTCATCGGTGCACTGATGATCATATTGGGAATACAACGGAAATAAGCAATATCATAACAGCCATGGTGCGTGGGGCCATCATCGCCAACCAAACCGGCACGGTCCAGACAAAATACCACCGGTAATTTCTGTATTGCTACATCATGCACAGCAGAATCAAAAGCCCGTTGCATAAAGGAAGAATAAACATTACAGAATACCCGCAATCCCTGGGTAGCCATTCCTGCACTCACCGTCACCGCATGCTGCTCGGCGATACCCACATCAAATGCACGGTCCGGCATTTTCTCCATCATAAACTTGAGGGAAGAACCGGAAGGCATGGCGGGAGTAATACCAAATATCTTTTTATTCTGTTCTGCCAGCTCAATCAGGGTATGTCCAAACACATCCTGGTATTTAGGAGGCTGGGGCAGGTCAAATTTTTTCTTTTGAATTTCGCCCGTCACTTTATCAAACAAACCGGGGGCATGCCACTTGGTCTGGTCTTGTTCTGCCAGTGCATAACCCTTTCCTTTAGTGGTAATGATATGCAGGATCTTGGGTCCCGGAATCTGCCGTAAATCTTTCAGGGTATCTACCAGTTTGGCCACATTGTGACCATCAATCGGTCCAAAATAACGAAGCTTGAGGGCCTCAAATAAATTCGCACTGCTGCTCACCATTCCCTTTAAACCGTCAGCCAGTTTATGTGCCATGGCCCTGGAAAAATTCTTTCCTACCGGCAATTTGCCCAGCAGTTTCCACACATCATCCTTTACTTTATTGTAAGTAGGAGAGGTTGTAATATCAGTCAGGTATTCTTTCAAAGCCCCGGTATTCGGGTCAATGCCAATCCCATTATCATTCAGGATCACAAGCATATCCGCATCGGTCACCCCGGCATGGTTCATGGCTTCAAAAGCCAGTCCGGCCGTCATGGCCCCGTCGCCGATTACGGCCACCACTTTACGGTCTTCTTCTCCTTTGTATTTGGCGGCCATGGCCATTCCCAATGCTGCAGAAATAGAAGTGGAGGAATGTCCTACACCGAATGTGTCATATTCACTTTCGCTTCTTTTGGGGAAGCCGCTGATGCCTTTATACTTTCTGTTCGTGTGAAAATTGTCCCGGCGTCCGGTTAATATTTTGTGGCCGTATGCCTGGTGGCCCACATCCCAAACCAGTTGATCATAGGGAGTGTGGTACACGTAGTGGAGGGCGGTTGTAAGTTCGACTACACCCAGACTGGCACCGAAATGTCCGCCATGAACACTCACCACATCAATGATAAACTGACGGAGTTCATCACATACCTGGTGTAGCTTTTCCCGGGGGAGTTTCTTCAGGTCTTCCGGTGAATTGATCGTTTGTAATAATGGGCCGGGAATAATCTCCATACTGGTTTGTTTGCCTTGTAAAAGTAAAGGTTTCCGTTCACCCTTTTTTGGTAAAAATTGTACAACAGCCCGGTGCCCTAAAAGTTCTGTAAAACAGGCTGGTAAGTGCCTGTCAGGCCCCCCGGATATCCATTTGCAGGGTGTATCAACCACTGGTATATTTAACGGGCCGGCCTCGTTCGGTTTTATTAGTTTTGGCTATGCCACTGAGCAATAAATGGAGAACATACTGGATCTTTCAGGCAATGGGTTGGGGCAGCTTCAGTCTGACCAATACCTTTTTTGCCTTTTCATTCAAACAGCTGGATAAAATATTTTTTTATCATCTGCTGATTTTCCTGGCCCTGGGGCTGATGATCTCTCACCTGATGCGGGAGATTATTATCCGGGCGGCTATACTTCAGAAAAATCTGCGCCGCCAGTCATTTTTGTTTGTAGGTCTTACCCTGATCATGGCCCTGCTGGCTTCCTACTTTAAACTGGAAACAGTCGAGCAACTGGAGATCCTCACCAGCAAGGATGCACAATTACTTCACCGGCCCGATTTCAGTTACTGGATTAACAAAATGGTATTGGTACTCAGTGGCGGTTTCTCTTACTTTATCCTCTTCTTTATCTGGAACCTGATTTATTTTATGTTTCATTACGTAACCAAGAGCCAGAAACAGCAGATGGATACCCTGCGACTGGAATCGCTGGTAAAAGAACTGGAACTGCAAACCATCAAGGCCCATATCAATCCGCATTTTATTTTCAATTCCCTCAATAGTATCCGTGCCCTGGTGGACGAAAACCCCCAGCGTGCCCGAAGAGCGGTAACCGAACTCAGCAATATCCTTCGGAGCAGTATGCACGCGGAGAAAGCAGAAACGGTAACATTGGAAAGAGAACTGAATATTGTAAAAGATTACCTGGCACTGGAGAATATGCGGTTTGAAGACCGGTTGAAAGTGGTCTATGAAATTGATGAGGATACCCTGGATCAGCCCGTGCCTCCCATGATGCTGCAAACCCTGGTGGAAAACGCCATCAAACATGGCATCAGCAAACAGATCCACGGAGGAATCGTGAAACTGATTTCCGTATTCAAAGACGGCTACCATGAACTGGTGGTACAGAATACGGGGCAACTGAACGGAAGAGTGAATGCAGAAGGATTTGGTTTGTCCAGCACCACCAACCGGCTCGGCCTGCTCTATGGCAGCAAGGCCAAATTCGATATCCGGCAGATCAATGGATCCTTGGTGGAAGCCAGGGTTCAAATTCCGGTTGAAGACGTTTAAAAGTAAAACAGCTATATGAAAGCAATCATCATCGACGACGAAAGACTGGCCAGGGCGGAATTAAAAAAACTCCTGCTCGATTACCCGGAAGTGGAAGTAGTGGATGAAGCAGCCAATGCAGAAGAAGGACTGGCCAAAATTGAATTACAGCAACCCGATCTGATTTTTCTGGATATACAAATGCCTGGAAAAACAGGCTTTGATATGTTAGCGCAACTGGAAAAAGCCCCGCATGTGATCTTTACGACAGCCTATGATGAATTTGCATTGAAAGCTTTTGAAGTAAATGCCCTCGATTACCTGGTGAAACCTATTGAACCCAAGCGACTGGCAGATGCGGTACAAAAATTGAATGCATCTGAGATCAGGGATAGCCGACCGGATATCATCAGTACCAATAACAGTCTGCTCACCGAAAACGACCAGGTATTTGTAAAAGACGGCGAGCGTTGTTGGTTTGTGAAGCTCAATGAAATCCGCCTCTTTGAAAGTGTGGGCAATTATGCCAAAGTGTTTTTTGGCGCCAACAAACCCCTGATCCTGAAATCACTCAATGCATTAGAGGAAAGACTGGATGAAAAGACTTTTTTCAGGGCCAACCGGAAACATATTGTCAATCTCAGGATGATCGATAAAATTGAGCCTTATTTCAATGGCGGCTTGCTGCTGGAACTAAAGGGGGGAGAGAAGATTGAAGTAAGCCGGAGGCAGACGGTGAAGTTTAAGGAGATGATGAGCTTGTAGAGGGGCGAGAGGCTAGTGGCAAGTGGCTAGTGGCGAGTGGGGAATGGCTAGTGGGGAGTAGCAAGAGGGGAAGGGCGAGCATTGCCTGCCGTAGCATTTGCGAAGTAAGGTAGGGTTTGAGTACCAGCGAGGTCAAGCTGAGTTAGTCAATACATCTTTAGTAAAAGCGGCATAAAGGAAGAGGTGCTTAGCCGCAATGCAACTTAGTTTTAGCAGAATAAGTCTTATAAGCGCGGATATTTTATCAATTTAAGAAAGCATACCAATTACATGAAGAAATCATTGTTGACGGGCTTGTTGATTGCAGCGGGCTCTTTTTTATGGGCACAGAAAGGAGAATCTGTTTTTCAGGCGAAGGAAGCAGAACGCATCATCAGTTTCCTGGCATCAGATGAAATGAGAGGACGTAAAGTCTTTTCTCCTGAAATTGATAAAGCCGCTGATTTTATCGCCGCTGAATTTAAAGCCGCCGGATTACAACCGATGAATAACAGTTTCCGGCAGGAGTTTACGATTGTCAGGCCCAAATTTATCAGTGCCACTGCCAGTTTTGACGGAACGGCCATTGAACAAAAGAGTATCATCGTAATTACCTGTGCCGCACAATTCAAAGCGGATCAGGATGCCGGATATGATAAAGTAATGATCAGTGCCGGCGCTAATCTGCAGGCTGAAGCCCGCAAATATGCCCGGGGAAATAAAAACACTTTGGTAGTAGTCGATAAAAGTTTTGCCAACAGTTTTGGTAACCTGGCGCGGCTAAAATCATCCATGTTCAAGACAAGCACCAATACCGTTTTCGTAATCGCAGATGCCCTGCCGACTCAATGGTCGGTAGAAGCGGTCCATGAAATCAATGAACAAAAGATGGCCAATGTGGTTGGAATACTTCCCGGCAAATCGAAAAAGGAAGAGTATGTTATTTTCTCCGGACACTATGATCATATTGGTGTGGGACGTGCCGTAGAGGGTGATTCGATTTATAACGGAGCCAATGATGATGCTGCGGGTACCACCGGAGTGATCATGCTGGCCCAGTACTTTAAGCAACTGAATGATAACGAAAGGACCATCGTCTTTGCCGCCTTTACTGCCGAAGAAAGCGGTGGTTTTGGCGCCCAGTATTTTTCCCGGCAGTTCAATCCGGAGAAAGTAATGGCCATGTTCAATATTGAAATGGTCGGCACAGAAAGCAAATGGGGGAAGAACTCCGCCTATATCACCGGTTATGATAAAACCAATATGGGTGAGATCCTGGCCAAAGACCTGCAGGGAACGACCTTTAATTTCTACCCTGATCCCTACCCAACCCAGCAATTATTTTACCGCTCCGATAATGCCACCCTGGCCCGCTTAGGCGTACCGGCCCATACCATCTCAACTTCTAAAATGGATGTGGAACCGCATTACCACAAACCCAGTGATGAAGTGAAGACCCTGGATCTCGATAATATGGTGATGGTGATCAAAGCCATCGGCCTGAGTTCAAAAAGTATTGTGGCTGGGAAGGAAACGCCGACGAGGGTGAAGGTGGAGGAACTGAGGTAAATTGAAAATTGAAAGTTGAAAATTGAAAGGGGAAATACGAAGGTCGAAATTGGAAATCCGCTTTTTGTTGCTTCATCTTCCTGTAACGCCTCACTTTTATCTATCGCTTCAATAATTGAAAAACGCCCCAATTACCACCAACTTTCTTTCGGACTTTCCGACTTTCGGTCTTCCCGACTGTCCCATGTTTTACGCTGCAAGCCACAACGGGTATTGACTAAAGACTATCGACTAAGGACTAACGACTAGATCTTAACCGGTACACTATGCACCGCATCGCTCATCTCCTTAATCAAAGAAGCATCTTTCTCAATGGCATTGCCGACTACAATCACATCGGCTCCGGCTTTGCAGTTCAAGTAGGCTTTTTCGGGGGTAAGGATGCCTCCACCTACAATCAGGGGGGCTTCGATGCTGTCGGCCACCGATTTTATCATTGTTTCTGAAATAGGCCGCCTGGCTCCGCTGCCGGCATCCATATAAATCAGCTTCATCCCCAGCATTTCTCCCGCCATCGCCGTGCACATCGCAATTTCATTCTTATCAGCCGGTACAGGGGCTGCATTACTGATATAGGAGACCGTAGTAGGCGCCCCGCCATCAATAACGATATATCCGGTGGGCATGATCTCCAGTCCGCTCTGCCGCACAAATGGCGCTGAGACCACATGCTGGCCAATCAGTAATTCAGGATTGCGTCCGGAAATCAGGGAGAGATACAACAACGCATCGGCATATTTGCTGACCTGTGAGGGGCTCCCGGGAAAGAGGATGACCGGGATATCACATTGCTGTTTGATTCTTTGCACACATTCATCCAGGTGATTTGAGATCACCAGGCTGCCACCTACCAGTAAATAATCCACCCCGGCTGAAACGGATAGTTCCGTCAGCTCATCAAGGATGGCCGTATTTACCTTGTCCGGGTCAATCAGCACGGCAAAGGACTTTTTCCCCTGCTTTTTTTTCCCGGCCAGTTCCTGGTAGATTGTTGACTTCATGAAGTGAATGATAATTGCAAAAATGCGAAAAACTTCCCGTATTGCACAGCCCGAAACAGTCTGTTTTTTAATTGTTTATTGAAACAGCAGAAATGCTATTAAGCGTAATGAAGCCTGCCCTGGTGAAGGGACTTCACTTTAATTTTTCTTTTGCTGACCGGGAAATCAAAATAGAACAGCAACACTGTTTTCATGCTTTGAATCGGCCGCCGCTTCCCCATCATTTTCACCCTGTTTTTCCGGAACAGGTAATATAAATTAATGGTATGTGTCTCAAATCCTTTACTGTAAAGGGTTTGGGGGGATGGGTTCCCTGAAAAGCCTGTAAAATCAATAGTTTCAGGCGATTGGAGGGCAGAAACCCTTGTCCATTATGGGTTTCAGTCAAACAATGGCTCCGCCGGAATTTCCTACAACTCCGGTACTAATTTTCCAAAAAATTTTTCTCCTTCCTCCGGGCTTAAATTGTGAAGAAATGCTGCAATCCAATACAGGACTGCATCCGGGGTTTTTCCACGACCCTTTTCCACAGAATGTGTATATCTCACCCTATGAATTACAGTAACTTAAAAATATTTTCGTCATGGACGTTAACAGTTACTTAACCCGAGAAATTCTTTTTTAGTTATGGCTACCAAAACCAAGGCATCCTCCAAAGGAGGTTTGCAATTTTCTCGTCGCTTTACCCGGGACGACGTGAATGTATACGATATGTTTGAGTACGATTACCGCACTTCGGTAATTCGTAACCCGAGTGGTGAAGTTGTTTTCGAGATGAACAATGTGGAAGTTCCTAAACAGTGGAGTCAGATTGCTACTGATATCTTAGCACAAAAGTATTTTAGAAAAGCCGGTGTACCTCAACCCGACGGAAGCCTGGGTAGAGAAACATCTGCGAAACAGGTAGCCCATCGGATGGCCAATTGCTGGAAAGCATGGGGCGAACGATATGGCTATTTTTCATCTGCTGCAGATGCACAGGTTTTTTATGAAGAGCTGGTGTATTCCATCCTCAATCAAATGTGCGTTCCCAATAGCCCGCAATGGTTCAATACCGGTTTGCATGAAAGCTATGGCATTCTCGGTAAACCACAGGGTCACTATTATGTTGACCAGGCAGACGGACAACTGAAAAAATCAACCAATGCATACGAGCGTCCCCAGCCCCATGCCTGCTTCATCCTGAGTGTGGATGATGATCTGGTGAACGAAGGTGGTATCATGGACCTCTGGGTTCGTGAAGCCCGGATCTTCAAATACGGATCAGGTGTGGGTACCAATTACTCCAATCTCCGTGGCGAAGGCGAAAAGCTCAGCGGTGGTGGCAGTTCATCCGGTTTGATGAGCTTCCTGAAAATTGGTGACCGCGCTGCCGGTGCCATCAAATCAGGTGGTACTACCCGTCGTGCCGCTAAAATGGTTTGTCTCGACCTCGATCACCCCGAGATCGTTTCATTTGTGAACTGGAAAGTGGAAGAAGAAAAGAAAGTAGGTGCCCTGATCGCAGCCGGTTATCCTTCCGGTTATGAAGATGAAGCTTACCGCACCGTGAGTGGTCAGAATTCCAATAACTCTGTTCGTATACCTAACTCTTTCTTCAAAGTACTGGAAGAAGATGGCGAATGGGAACTCAAAGGCAGAATGGATGGCCGGGTAATGAAAAAAATTCCCGCCCGCGAACTCTGGAACCAGATCGCTTATGCCGCATGGCGTTGTGCTGATCCCGGTACACAATACGATACTACCATCAACGAATGGCATACCTGCCCTGCAGGCGGACCCATCCGGGCATCCAATCCCTGCTCGGAGTATATGTTCCTCGACAATACAGCCTGTAACCTCGCATCAGCCAACCTGATGAAGTTTTACGATGCAGAGAAGAATATATTCGATGTGGAAGGATATGAGTACAATACCCGTCTCTGGACGGTAGTGCTCGAAGTATCCGTACTGATGGCACAGTTCCCTTCTAAAGAAGTGGCGCAACTGAGCTATGAGTACCGTACCCTGGGACTGGGTTATGCCAACCTCGGCACCATGCTGATGGTAAGCGGTATTCCTTATGACAGTGAAGAAGCCAGAGGTATAGCCGGTGCGATCACCGCCATCATGACCGGTATTGCTTATAAAACTTCTGCGGAAATGTCCCAGGCCCTGGGAGCATTCCCCCGCTTTGAAGAAAATAAAGAACACATGATGCGGGTGATGCGCAATCACCGCCTCGCTGCTTATGATGCGGATGAATATGAAGGACTGAGCCTGAAACCACAGGGTATCCACGCAAAATATTGTCCGGATTACCTGTTGAAAGCAGCTTGCAAAGCATGGGATGATGCTGTTGAAATGGGAGAGAAGTATGGTTACCGCAATGCACAGGCAACGGTAATTGCACCGACCGGTACCATCGGACTGGTAATGGATTGCGATACCACGGGTGTGGAGCCTGATTTCGCCCTCGTTAAATTCAAGAAATTATCAGGTGGTGGTTATTTCAAAATCATCAACCAGTCCGTGCCTACTGCCCTGCGCAACCTGGGTTATACACAGGCTGAATCTGATAAGATCATCAAATATGCTACCGGTGCTGCATCCTTTGCCGGTGCACCCTTTATCAATCACCAGACCTTGAGTGAAAAAGGCTTTATCGCCGATGAAATAAAGCGTTTGGATGCTGCAGCGATCACTGCATTTGAAATCGGATTTGTATTCAACAAATACACCCTGGGTGAAGAGTGTCTGCAAAGACTGGGCTTTACTTCGGAGCAATACAACAATTTTGAGTGGAGCCTGCTGGAAGCCCTGGGCTTTACCGATGAGCAGATTGAAGCTGCCAATGATTATGTATGCGGTACCATGATGCTGGAAGGAGCTCCTGCATTGAAAGATGAACACCTGCCTGTATTTGACTGCGCCAATAAATGTGGTCAGAAAGGTCAGCGTTATATCCATGCTCACGGACATATCCGCATGATGGGTGCTACACAGCCATTCATCAGTGGTGCCATCTCCAAAACCATCAACCTGCCGCATGAAGCCGGTGTGGATGAAATTGCAGATGCCTATCACCTGAGCTGGAAACTGGGATTAAAAGCCAATGCGCTCTATCGTGATGGTTCTAAATTGTCTCAGCCCCTCAGCAATAAATCTGATAAGAAAAAGAAAACAGAAGAAGGAACTCAGGCCGCTGAAACTGCCGAGGTTGCAGAAGCAGCACTGGAGTCTAATATTGTTGACCTCGGTAAACTAACCGTAGAAGAACTGCTGGAAGAAGTACAGAAAAGAGTACAGGCTTCTCCTGATACCAAACTGAAACGCAAGTTGGCCAGTATCGTGGAAAGAAGGGCCCTGCCGGCCAAACGCCGCGGGTTTACCCAGAAAGCCAAGATCAACGGACAGGCCATCTTCCTTCGTACCGGTGAATATGGTGATGGTACCCTGGGTGAGATCTTTATTGATATGGCCAAGGAAGGCGCTACCATGCGCAGCATGATGAACTGTTTCGCGATCTCTATTTCCATTGGTCTCCAGTACGGTGTACCACTGGAAGAGTTCGTGGACAAATTCGCCTTCACCCGTTTCGATCCTTCCGGATTTGTAGAGCACCCGAATATCAAGTCCACCACTTCTTTGGTTGACTTCATCTTCCGTGTACTCGGTTACGAATACCTCGGCCGTACGGACCTGGTACATGTGCTCGATAAACCAGAAGTACTGAATACCGGTGCCGATGAGTGGGATGAAATTCCTTCTAACGGTCTCGAATATGCGAAAGAGCAGGAATTATCCAGTGTTAGGATTACTCCCTCTTCAGGTACAGTAGCACCCCAGCCGGTGAAAAACCAGCGGACTGCTCAAGCCGTGAAGACTGAAGCCGGACTGGATGCATTGAGTGCTGCCACCAAGAGCATGCAGAGTGATGCGCCCGCCTGTAATGTTTGCGGACATATCATGATGCGCAGTGGCACCTGTTACAAATGTTTGAATTGCGGTAACCAGGGAGGTTGCAGCTAAAGATACTCAGGACGACCCCCGTCAAACCGGTTTTGACCGGCATTTCGGAGGGCTTTTGAAAAACCCCGGTCTTTCCGGATGCATTAAAGAAAGTACCCATTAAGTTCATCCCGACGGAAGCGTCGGGATGTTTTTTTTAAAGGAATTGTATATTCACCAAGCGAATCCCATTACCAGATTAATTGAATTGCCATGCGATCATCCCGCTTTTTACTTTTTTTGATAATAATATTGTTCAACAGCTTTTCCCTCAAAGCCCAGTCCAAACAATTCAAAGCCCTCCTGCTTACCGAAACAGCCGGCTGGCACCATGAATCTATTCCGGATGGAATTGCTGCCATTAAAGAACTGGGCAATCGTCATTTTTTTGATGTGCAATGGCACCAGGAAGCAGGGAAACTCAATGATAAATACCTGGAATCATTCCAGGTCCTGATCTTCCTGAATACCACAGGAAATATTTTAGACTCTGCTG
>Ga0075160_10001408_pt1 | contig 14702 bp, 7 predicted proteins | sample JI91814C2DNA_FD_70969 | JGI IMG/M metagenome (GOLD analysis project Ga0075160, IMG submission 70969) | Wastewater effluent complex algal communities from Wisconsin, to seasonally profile nutrient transformation and Carbon sequestration -... | ecosystem: Engineered > WWTP > Effluent > Algae... | reverse complement strand
TATAACCCACACTATCAATTGGCGTTACATATCCTTGTCCACCATGATGAGGTTTTACTAGAACTTTCACTGATTTTGGTGCAATACTTTCAAAATGTTTTTTGAATAATTCTGTGATTTCTTCCCAATTTTGATTTGGCACTAAACGCATAGAAATTTTAGCAAAGGCTTTGCTGGCAATAACAGTTTTAGCGCCTTCACCAGTGTAGCCTCCCCAAATTCCATTTACATCTAATGTAGGACGAATAGAATTTCGTTCGTTGGTTAGATAACCTGTTTCTCCATAAATATCTTCAATATCTAATGCTTTTTTATAGTTTTCTAATGAAAAAGGTGCTTTTGTCATTTCAGCTCTTTCTTCAGTTGAAAGTTCTTCTACTTTATCATAGAACCCAGGTATTGTAATGCGATTATTTTCATTGTGAAGTGAAGCAATCATTTTGGTCAACACATTAATTGGATTAGCAACAGCACCTCCATATAAACCTGAATGTAAATCTCTATTTGGACCCGTTACTTCAACTTCTACATAGCTTAACCCACGAAGACCAGTTGTAATTGAAGGCTGTTGATTTGAAATCATTCCTGTATCAGAAATCAAAATTACGTCGTTTGCAAGTTTTTCTTGATTGCGTTCAACAAACCAACCTAAACTTTTAGAACCCACTTCTTCTTCTCCTTCAATCATGAATTTAACGTTACATGGCAAGCAGTCATTCTGAGTCATGTATTCAAAAGCTTTTACATGCATATACATTTGCCCTTTATCGTCGCATGCTCCACGCGCAAAAATTGCTCCTTCAGGATGAATTTCTGTTGTTTTTATTACAGGTTCAAAAGGTGGAGACGCCCATAATTCGATTGGATCTGGAGGTTGAACATCATAATGACCATACACTAGAATAGTTGGTAAATTTTTATCAATTATTTTTTCTCCATAAACAATTGGATAGCCTTGTGTTTCGCACAATTCTACGAAATCGCAACCCGCTTTTTCTAAACTATTTTTTACAGCTTCAGCGGTTGAAACTACGTCATGCCCATAAGCACTATCGGCACTAACTGATGGTAATTTTAATAAATCGATTAATTCATTAATAAAACGTTCTTTATTTGCTTGAACGTATTGTTTTATGTTTTCCATTGTATTTGTTGAATGATATTGTCAAATATACGAATTCAATATTCAATAAATTAAATCTAAAACTCATTTTTTTTATTTTAAAAAAAAATTCGATTTTAGTGTATGTAAATTGCTATTTAAAAAGTAATGATTATATTTGCAAACCAATTTGCGGGTATGGTGAAATTGGTAGACACGCCAGACTTAGGATCTGGTGCCGCAAGGTGTGAAGGTTCGAGTCCTTTTACCCGCACTTAAAACTCCAGCGATTTGTTGGAGTTTTTTTATTTATAAAACAGAAAAAAACCGATTGAGTTTTTCAATCGGATTTTTTTTAACTAACAATAAATTTACTCTTTTATTAATTTCTTTGTTTGGCTTAGACCGTTGTTGTCAACAATTTTTACACTATAAATCCCTGACTGAAGGTTTTCAATATTAAATTGTTGCTCTAATTGAATATTCTCAAACAATTTTACTAATTGTCCAGAAATGGTATAAATTTCAATTTTTATTGCTTCTTTTGAAAGAGAGAAACTGCTTTTTACTGGGTTTGGATAAACAAAAATTTCGTTTGCAGTTGCGTCAAAATTGGAGTTGCTCAACGTTGAAGCAGGTTTGTTCCCAAAAATTCTAAATCTTCCTGAGTTTATGGCAATTCCAGCTGTTGGACTGTTGATTACAACTGGTGCATTGTTGTTCATTAAATCATACCAAGTCATTGGGTAACTATATGAATCTGTTGGAAAACTAGGATTTATTAATAAATCATTCACTGAAAAATTGGCTAATATAACCACATTACGCAATTGAGTTGTTGGAATGGAATTATTAAAAATATAAATTCTCTGTTTGAAATTGTTGTTTGATTCAGGGCTTATTATATGATCTCCAACAAAAACAGGTTCATTAGTTTTAAGTTTAATCATTTTTGACCAATCACTTAAGATAGAAGTTCTTCTTGGGTCAGATAACCAATTTTGTGTCCATTGTACTTGTTCTTTAGTGTCAAGTTTACAATCACCGGGTATAGTAGCAGTTTCATCGTTTACAGTGCCATTAGGACAAGTATAAATTGACTGATTGTTTCCAAGCTCTGCAAAATGCCAAATCATTTTAGGGCCTGGTATTAAAATACTTGTTGCTCCAATGGAACCCATTCTGTTTAAAGCATTTGTTAAATTTCCGTTCACAGGAAATGCTCCCAATCCATTTCCATAAGTTATTGCTTCATACATCATTCTGTCTTTGTCATGACTTTCTGGGTAACCTATTAGTCTTTTACCTGTAAAACCACGACTTGTATGCGACATTCTTAAAATATTTTGACTAGAAAAGCCTAAAGCTAATTCTTTATATTGTGAATACATTTCACCCCACATCATAATTCCTTTTCCTTCTGCAATTCTGTAATTTGCCCAAAGTTGTTCTTCACTATCAGAGCCTAAATGTTCAAAAATCACATAATGATTATTATCTAAAGACCAAGAATAATCTGCATATTCTTTAAGTACATCAACTCGATCTTGTTGAGTGCTATTGGTACAATTTTCTTGCCCTCCAGCAACATTTGATGGGCAATTTTGAGTAAATCCTTTGGTTAAATCCCAGCGAAAACCATCAATTTTAAATTCTGTGATCCAATGTTTTATGGTTTGTTTTACATAATTTTTAGTTGCTAACGAAGAGTGATTAAAATCTTCCCCCACGCTATAACTATGTCTTGCTGCAGTGTTAAAATATGGATTTTCTATACTTGGAGGTCCCCATCCATCACCATCAGGGTCGTTCATCCACATTCTTATTAATGGATTTCTTCCAAAAGCGTGATTAAAAGCGATATCTAATATTACTGCGATTCCATTTTGATGACAAACATCTACTAATTGTTTAAATTTTTCCGGGGTACCATAGAACTTATCTAAGGCCATGTGAAAAGCGGTGTTATATCCCCAACTTTCATTTCCTTCAAATTCCATAATAGGCATTAATTGAATGGCATTTATTCCTAAATCTTTAAAATACAGAATGCGATTTATGACATCTTGGTAATTTCTGTTTGCATCAAAGTCACGAATCAATAATTCATAAATTACTAATTTATCTTTATCTGGTTTATTGAAATTAGTTATTTGCCAATCATAGGGTGTTTGTCCAGTTTTTAACAAAGTAACCTCCCGCTCTTGTCCTGCAGGGTATACTGGAAGATTTGGAAATGAAACACTTGAAATACCACCATCGTCAAAAGGCGATAAGACCAAAGTAGAACAAGGATCGGCAATTTTTACCACAATAGGCGAGTTTGCAACTGGGGTTTGATCCACTACCCAATATTGATAGGAATAGCTAGTTCCTGATACTAAACCTGCTATTTCTAACCAAAACTTACCTGTTGCAGGGTCTTTTTTCATTGCATCGATGCTAGTGGGTTGCCAGTTATTAAAACTTCCAGCAACATAAACAAAGTCTTTTCCTGGTGCTTCTAAAACTAATATTGCTTTAGAAGAATCTGTATTCACGTAATTTATGCCGTTTACTACTCCCGAAGGAAGTACTGCAACGTTAGATCCAGGATGCACCATTGCAGTGAAACTTTTTGTTATTGTGATGGCACCTTGCACTATTTCGAGAGTATAAAATTGATTCGCTAAAATGTTCGTGTGTGTGTAAGTAAAACTAGAAGAATTATTTGAAGTTGTTAAAGTTATACCGTTACTTTTTAAAATATAATTTGCGTTGCCATTTGTATTGTTAGCTGTTACCGTTAAAGATTGACCGCTATTTAATATTGTTGTTGTATTTTGCAAAGGAGTCACTAAGTTCGCTTGAAAAGCACCTACATTTATTTCTAAATCTGATGTTTGCATAGTTCCTGCAGCATTTCTAAATACGACATTTATTTTACTAATTGTGCCCGTAGAAATTCCAAAATAATTTTGGATTGTTGGAACCAAATCTAATTTATAAGTTGTGCCACTCAATAAAGTTAACGAAGGTTGAATACTGTTATTTCCCCAGTTTCCAATCACATGCTGCCAAGCAGAACCGTTTAAAGTTACACCAATATGTGCATAAATTACACCTGTATAACTTGACAAACCAGTTCCTGTCTTATCAAACAATAATATAGCCGAATTAGTTTGTTCAGGGTTAACACCACCTTGCCAGGAAAGTTGTGCGAATCCAAAGATTGAATAACCTAATATAATAAGCAGTAAAATTTTTTTCATTTGCAAATTGTTTTTATTAAAAAAGGGTTGCTTTATGGTCTTGAAATACAATTCTGTTTTTTTATCACAACAGACAAAATATTATCAAAACAATATAAACAACCCTTTATACTAATTTATAGTAATTATTGTGGAATAATTATATAACTTCCATCTAAATCATTGAACCAAACTTCGTAGTTACCAGATGGCGCATTAAACGGAAAATTAGGGCCTCCTCCAGCTAAAACAGCTGTACCAAACAATTGTGATGAATTAGTATATCTCCATACACTATTCCACTGATCGTTTGCTCTAATTAAAAATTCTTGCCCATTAGTAAAGGCAACATTTGATGCACGCCATAAATGGACATTGTTAGGGTCTTGTGTAAAATTAATTTCGTCAGCATCACCCCATCCTCCAATTGCGGCTCCAATTATCCCCATAGAATTATAAGTAGGAGTATTTGTAGCATTGAAAGGAACTACAGAGAATACACCACCTTGACCAACTGTTGTAAAAGTGTATGTATAATATCCAGCAGTGGCAACGTTAAATGTACCAGGGTCATTACCTCCCCCTGGATTTACTGCTAAAGCGTTTCCACCATTTGTTCCCCATTGAGGTTGCCATTGACCTCTGACCTCTAATAATTTAAACGCTCCAGCACCAAAATATCCAGTATATATATATTTATTTGGAACATTTTGATCTCTAAAAACTGGGGTATTATTGTTGTTATTGTTCCATCCTGGCGTCGTTGCATCTCCAACAAAATACAAATTTGGAAATGAAACACTATATGGTGTTATGGAAATTGTAACTGGAAGTGAAGTTCTTGTTAATACTGCTCCACTTTGATTGGCGTTAGCTGCTTTAATTCTCAAGTTTACATTTCCAGCAGTGCCTGGAGTCATACCAAGACCCAATGATGCAGCATTTAAATCACCATGATTTGTGGCTAAAGTTGAACCATTAACTACAGTTCCTAAGGTTACTGGATTAGCAAAATTTGTTCCTGCAATTGCTATTTCAACGGCATAATTTAAGGTTAAGCCTAAATCAGAGTTAAGAACCGCATCAGTCCAGTTTGTAGTTAAAGCAGTTTCAGTAGTGTTTGAAATAGATAATACTATATTTGCATTTACCGCTGGGCTTGTAATTACGGGAGGTGCAACTGGATATGTAGTTACAAAGAACAAAACAGAATTTGTTTCCATACTACCAGTTTTTACTCTAACATAAATTGAAATATCTTTAAAATTCTGAACCCCTGCATTTCGAATAGCAGTATTTAAATTTTCAACAGAAACAGTCAAATCTTTCGATGTTGTTGTTCCCATTGGTACAATAGTGGTAAAATTTTCAGTCAACGACATTTCAACAGTATAATTTGAATTTATGTTGATATCATCTATCCAGGTTACTGTAAGCGCTGGATTTTGAGGCAAAGCAAAGTTCAAAAAAACCGAGTTTAAGGCAGGTTCTTGTAAAATAAAAACCGCATCGGGAGGGGTAATTACTAAACTCTCTTCATCTTCACAAGCGTTAAAAACGAAAAATAATGAGAGTAGTAAAACGCTGGTTATTTTCTTTAAAATTAATTTCATCTTTATTTGTATTTAGTATTATAAGTTTAATGGAATCATAATATACTGTTTGGTTAAATCATTAAACCAAACATCATAGTCATCTTCAACAACTACAGGGATATTTGTCCCCGATAGTGTTGCTGTGCCAGAAAAGGAAGAGTTTCCACCCCAAGAATTTGATCCTGAAACAAATTTTAAGTCTCCAGGCACTAAATGTATATTATTTAGAAACCAAATATGATTATCGTGAGAAGATTGCGTCATGGAAGTTGTTGCACTTGCAGTTCCATTTATAGACATAGTAGTATAACTTGCAGCTCCTGTTGCGGAGTATGGTGTAAATGTAAATGTATTTGTACCATAATTTATTTCAAATTTATAATATCCTGCTGCAGAAATAGCATTATTATTAAGAGGAAAAGTTCCTGGGTCACTTCCTCCACCTGGATTAACGTCTATTGTTGAACCATTATTTGTTCCCCATTGTGGTTGCCATAATCCTTTTATTTCCAATACTTTAAATTGACCCGCTCCAAAATAGCCAATATATTGATATAAACTTGAATTTGCACTATCTCTAAACAACGGTGGATTATTATTGTTGTTGTTCCACCCGGGTTGTGTTGCATCACCTACTAAATAATAATCTTTATATGGATAATTAAAGTATGGCTTTACAGTAAATGAAATTACATTTGAATTTACTGGTAATCCAGATTGTGTTCCAATTGTTGAAACAATTCTTGCATAAACGGTATTAAATGTAAAAGGTGGTAAACCAATACTGCCTGCAGCTGCATTCAATTCTGCCACAGATAAAGTTGTTGATGTATTACTATCAACCGTTGCAACCGTAAAGGGATTAGCAAAAGTTGCCGTTGCAGAAAATTGTAAAGTATATTTATTTACCGTTTGTTGACCATAGTTAGCTCTTGTCCAATTAAAAGTAGCTGCAGGATTATTTCCGTTTACATTATCCAATTCAATGTTTGAAATAGATAAAGCAGAAAGCACAACTGGTGTGGTTTCGTTAACAACGAATCCTTCAAATTCATCTTCACATGAGCCAATAAAAAAAGCAGCACATATTGTAGTTAAAAAAATCGATATTTTTTTCATTTGTTTAAATTTTAATTTTAGCATAAACTCAAAGTTACTTCTTTTGCAAGTAATCTATCACAAATTCACTTCATAAAAGAAATCGCTTCCAAGTTCTTTTTTTAATTAATACCCTGCATTTTGAGTTAAGTTAGGATTTGAAGCCAATGCTGCCTCAGGAATTGGGAAAACTTTAAAATTGGCACTAATTGGCACTCCATTTATTCCATTTCCTTTCCAAGCCCAATTGTAGCTTCCTCCAGTATATTTTCCAAAACGAATTAAATCTTGTCTTCTGTGAGCTTCCCAATGTAATTCTCTTGATCGCTCATCTAAAATAAAATCTAAAGTTAAATCCGCCAAAGAAATATTTGCAACTGTTGAACCTCCATTTGCTCTTTGTCTTAATGTATTGATGTGACCTAATGAAGTAGCATTAGCCGATCCGTCTTTTCTAACCTGTGCTTCTACTAACATAAGCATTACGTCTGCTAAACGAAATAATGGAAAATCTGTTTCCACAAAAGTAGAACTAACTCCAGCTACTCCTGTTGAAGATTTATTTGAAAATTTAGCTAAGACAAAACCTTGATCTTTATTTGAAATATCACTAATATCAATATCTCTGTTGGCCGAAATAATAGTTTTTCTAACATCTGAATTAAACGCACCACCGTCAAATTTTTGAACGAATTGTTTTCTAAGGCGTAAGGCACCCCCCCAGCCACCAACACCAAACTGTGAACCATTATTTTCTAATGAACCGACCTGACCATTAATAATAACAGTTGTAGGTCCATAGTTTTGTGTTACAGAACCGTTAGATTGTAAAGTAAAAATCATTTCGTTAGAAAGATGATTATCTGCTTTAAAATTATTTAAATAGTTTGTATTTAAGGTGTAGCCTCCACTCAAAATTTCATTACATTTTTCAATACATTGTTGGTATTTATTTGTCCCTATATATACTTCGGCATTTAAATACATTTTTGCTAAAATCATGTTAGCAACTGCTTGGTCTAATCTACCATATTCATTTGTTCTAGGCGCTTTTAAGTCGGGTAGAACCGCATTAATTTCTGATTCAATAAAAGTAAAAAGTTGCATTCTATTGTACTCAGGACCTGCTGTATTGATAGGGTCATTCTCTGTAACAAATGGTGCTTTTCCAAACAAATCCATTAAATGATAATAAGCCAATGCTCTTAAAACTCTTGCTTCTTTACGGTATAATTCAATATCGGCAAGTGTTTGTGCATCTGTTACACCTCTTGAACTTAATACTGAAGATGAAGTTTGTCTTAAAAACTCATTTACTAATGCAACTTGAAATGAAGCTCTACTAAACATCCCTCTAATGATTGGATTAGTAGCATTCCAAATATTTCTTTGAATTTCTCTTGTTCCTGGATCATTTTCATAACTCCATATAACCTCATCGGTTGATAAGTTTTGCATGTACCATAAAACACGACCATACTGACTAGTTCCTGCATCGATTCCTCCAATACTTGATGATTCTGCACCGCCAGTTCCTGTTAATGATAAGTTTCCATATACTCCAGCAAGTGCCTGCTTATAAGCCCCCGGTTGAGCATAAAATTGTTCTACCGATAGTTGTGTTTCTCCTTCAGGAGTTACATCTAAATCGTTTACACATGACTGTAGAAAAACTCCAAAGCCAATAAGTAGAAATAAGTTAAATTTAATTTTTTTCATGATATTTTTTTTAGAATTTAACATTTGCTCCAAACAAAATTTGACGTTGTCTAGGATATATAGTAGTATCTACACCACTATTAATTTCAGGGTCTAATCCAGAATATTTAGTAATTATAAACGGATTTTGAACTCCAGTAAACAATCGTAAAGAAGCTTTTCCGTCTAACCATTTTGGGAAAGTATAACCTAATGTAGCAAAATCCATCCTTAAGAACGATGCGTTTTCAATAAACATATCGGATAAAATATTTTCTCCATTTTGATTTTGGAAATTGGTGTTTAGTACGTTTGTAGAAACGTTTTGTAATACACCGTCAGATAATTGAGAAAAATAGGATCTTGTTGAATTAATGGTATTTAATACTCTGTTGCCTATATTTGCTCTTAAATTAAACGAAAAATCTAAATTTTTATAATTAAAGTTTGATGTAAATCCTAAAATTAAATCTGGGTCGGTGTTTTTATATATGTAACGGTCTAATCCAGTAATAATTCCATCGCCATTTAAGTCGGCAAAAGCACCTTCAATAGGAGCGCCGCTTTGGTCATACAATTGCTTGTAAACAAAGAAAGAATTAGGGGCAAAGCCTTCGGTATGAATTTGAGAAGTACCTCCTGTACCTGCTCCAACTCCACCTATATATAAAGGTTGTCCTAAAGCTATTTTTTCAATTCTTCTTTCAAATTTAGTAGCATTAATATTAACATCCCAATTTAAGTTGTCTGATTTTATTACTTTATAATTTAAAGCAAGTTCAATTCCTTTGATACTCATATCACCAATGTTTTGAGGCCCTTGGTTTGAGAAATTTCCACCATCAGCAAAAGGAGCAATCTGAATTAAATCGTTTGAGAGTTTATAAAATACATCTAAACTACCAAACAATCTGTTCTCATTAAATCCAAAATCAAATCCTGCATTATAGGTAGAGGTTTCTTCCCATTTTATAGGACCATAAGCACTTGGAATCCCTACATTAATTGGGTTGTTTCCAAACGTATATTGCGAATTAGGATTTCCGATGTTATACAATTGTCTATAAAATAATGCATCGTCAATTTGTTGTTGCCCTGTAATACCCCATCCTACTCTCAATTTTAAGTCGGATAAAAGTTTTGATTCATTAAATAAATCTTCTTTAACCTTCCATGCAAAGGCTGCAGCTGGAAAATCTCCCCAGCGATTTTCTTTTCCAAATCTAGAAGTACCATCTCTTCTATAGGTAGCTGTAAACAAATACTTATCTTTAATATTAAAATTTGCCCTACCAAAGAAACCTACCAACACAATATCACTATCAATAAAAGCAACTTGACCAAGTGCTCCAGGACTTACGGCATTATACCCCAATAAACCACGATTTTCAAATTTTTGATAAGAATAACCCGCAGTTCCTTCAAAATCAAAAGTTTCAAACTTCTTATTATAAATAAAATAAGAGTCTAACGATTTGTTTGTTCTAGTATTTGATTCATTAAAATCGGTACCTAATGAAACATTATTATTTAATAAACCTGAACGAGCAGTTCTTGGGCGAGTAATATTTCTTTCGCCATCAGTTTCATCGTACCCTAAATTTACCACCGCACGTAATTGTGGTAAGAAATGGAATTTGTAATCTAATTGAAAGTTTCCAAACACTCTATTGTTTACACCTCTATCATTTGTTTGTAGTAATTGAGCTACTGGGTTTGATGTAGCTGGAGTTACATACAACAGGTTTCCATTAGAATTAAATCCATTGGTATATTCAAAAAATCCACTTGGATTAGAAGCATCATATACGGGTTGAGTAGGATCAAAACGAATAGCTGCTCCTTCAACACCATCAGCAAATCTATTGCGTTGGTTCGAGTAGTTTGCATTTACATTTAATTTCAAATGATCCTTAAACAAAGAAGGGTTTAAACTTACCGAAACCGAGTTTCTGTTGAAACTATTTGTTAATCGTAAACCTTCTTGATAGGTATTCCCAAAAGAAACACGAGTAGGTATTTGATTGAATAAACTCCCCCTTAAGGAAATATTATTGTCAACAAAATCAGTTTTTCTATATATTTCATCTTGCCAGTTAGTGTTAGAATTTCCTAATTCTCCAACACGACCTGGTAATTTTTGCTGGATAATGTTTCTATAATCTGCGGCCGAAAACACATCTATGTCATTAAATTTTGTTCCAGAACCATATTGAAAATTATAATCCACATTCAAATCTTTTCCACCTTTTTTAGTAGTAATGATGATTACCCCATTAGAAGCTCGTGAACCATAAATTGCAGTCGCAGAAGCATCTTTTAACACAGTAAACGAGTCAATATCGTTTGGATTAATAGCTGCTAAAATGGAGGTTGAACCTGTAGAATTTGAATTAGATATTGGCAATCCATCAATTACAATTAATGGGTCATTTGAAGCATTTAATGAAGACCCACCTCTAATTCTAATTTCGGAACCAGAACCTGGTGCACCACCCCCTGTATTAATAGTTACACCCGCTATTTTACCATTAAGTAAATTTTCAGCAGTTACAACAGTTCCTTTATTAAAATCTTTAGCCGAAACTGTTGTTACAGATCCTGTAGCATCTTTCTTTTTTACACTTCCATAACCTACAACTACAACATCTTTAAGTTGTTGTGCGTCTTCTTGTAGCAATACAGAAATAGTTTTTTGATTGTTGTAAGTAATCTGTTGATTTACATACCCTAAATAAGAGAATACGATTTTATCACCATTTTTGATGTTAGATAACGTAAAATTACCATCAAAATCTGTTGTAGTTCCAATAGTTGTTCCGTCTACTGTAATATTTACGTTTGCTAATGGTTGTTGTGTAGTACCATCTAAAACAACACCTTTAAGTGTGCTTTGCGCAAAAATACCTATTGGTAAGATAAGTAAGAAAAGTAATAACTTTTTTTGCAGTGTTTTCATACAAATTGTTTAGGTTAAAATTGTTTATTAAATCGCTTATAAATTCACTTCTAAAGTTAAATTTATGTAAAAATTACATAAAAAAAAATGAGAATGTGATTTAGAGCTTGCGAAAACGTTTTCGTGTTGAAAACTTTATGTTTTTCATTAGTTTTTTTACCTAAAATTGTGATACTTTGAAAAAAAAAGTTACTTTTAAAGCATATTAATAATTTGCTTTTTCAGATGAGAAAAAAAGTCACACTTAAACAAATTGCAAGAGAATTAGATGTTTCTATTTCAACCGTTTCAAAATCATTACGTGATAGCCACGAAATAAGTGAAGACACTCGTTTAAAAGTGCAAGCTTTTGCTAAATTATACAACTACAAACCAAACAATATTGCGCTTAGTTTAAAAAACAAAAAGACAAAAACAATTGGCATTATTATTCCCGAAATTGTGCATCACTTTTTTGCAACAGTTATTAGCGGAATTGAACAAGTAGCCAACGAAAATGGCTACAATGTAATTGTGTGTTTGTCTGACGAATCATTTGACAAAGAAGTCATTAACTTAGAAATGCTTGCCAATGGTAGTACCGATGGCTTTATTATGTCGTTGTCAAAAGAAACGCAACTCAAAAAAGATTTTCATCATATTCAAGAAGTAATAAATCAAGGAATGCCTGTAGTGCTTTTTGATAGAGTTACTAACGATGTTTTTTGCGATAAAGTAATTATAGATGATCAACAAGCTGCTTTCGATGCTGTTCAATTTTTAATCGAAAACGGATTTAAAAAAATTGCTTTAATTACTACAGTAGACTATGTGAGTGTTGGAAAATTAAGAACTGATGGTTATAAAAAAGCCTTAAAATTAAACAATATTGAAATTAATGATGATTTCATCGTGAAAATCGAAGACATCGAAAATTGCTTCATAAAAATTGAAAACTTAATCAAATCTCAAAATTGTGATGCGATTTTTGCAGTAAACGAATTGTTTGCAGTTACAGCCATTAAAATAGCGGCAAAAAACAAGTTGAAAGTTCCAGAAGATATTTCAGTAATAGGTTTTACAGACGGAATTATCTCTCAGTTTTCAACGCCGAGTATTTCAACTGTAAGTCAAAATGGCATCAAAATGGGAAGAAAAGCTGCGCAAATGCTAATTGACCGTTTAGAATTAGAAGACGAAGAAGACGAACACTACAAAACCGAAATCATCGAAACTAATTTAATAATTAGAGAATCTACTACAACGAAATAGTATAACACAAACAATTGATTTACAACAACATAAATGTATTTATTTTAAAAAAGTCGCACTACATTTTTATAACAAATGTTGCTATATTAAAAATAAAATTTTTAAATTTACCAAATCAAAGCTTATAACTTCACTTCTAAACAAATAAGTTTTGATAAGCATAGTGCTTATCGTATTTTAATTTTAAATTACGATAATGGAAAAACGTAAATTAGGTTTCTGGGAAATTTGGAACATGAGTTTCGGTTTCTTAGGGATACAGTTCGGTTTTGCCCTACAAGGCGGATTTATGTCGAGAATTTTTCAAACGCTGGGCGCCAATGTTGATGATATTCCTGGATTATGGATTGCAGCACCTTTAACAGGGCTATTAGTTCAACCCATAGTTGGTTATTTATCCGATAATACTTGGAGTACAAAATTTGGCAGAAGAAAACCATTTTTTCTAATCGGTGCTATTCTAGCCTCAATTACCCTATTTTTTATGCCTCATTCTCCTGCGTTGTGGATTGCCGCTGGATTATTATGGGTTTTAGATTCGTCAATTAATATTAGCATGGAGCCTTTTCGTGCATTAGTAGCAGACAAACTTCCAGAATCGCAACGCTCAAATGGATTTGTAATTCAAACTTTAATTATTGGGATTGGAACTTGGATAGCAAGTAATTTACCTTGGTTAGTAAATAAATTAGGCGTTTCAAATGAAGCTGCTGCGGGTGTAATTCCACAATCTGTTGTAGTTGCTTTTTCTATTGGAGCCTTTGTGTTTTTTGCAAGCATTTTATTTACCATTTTTACCACAAAAGAAGATCCACCGCAAGATTTAGAAAAATTTCTTTCCGAAAAAAAAGAATCAAGATTTATTCCTGATTTAATTTTGAGCTTGAAAGAAATGCCTTCCACAATGAAAAAATTAGGTCTTATTCAATTTTTTAGTTGGTTTGCCTTTTTTACGATGTGGAGTTTATCAACACCTGCTTTAACAGAACATGTTTATCACTCGCCAAAGCCAGATGTAAAAGAATTTGCAAAACTAGATTCTGAAGGTGAAGCTATGAAAAATGATAAAAAAGAAATTATTTTTATTTCCGAAATTAAAGCAAGTGAATATAAATCGAAAGACAAGGTTTATAATGATGCTGCTGATTTAGTAGGTTCGGCAACTGGAGTATATGGTTTATCATCTATGGCATTTGCATTGTTATTGACATTTTACACCTTAAAAAGAAAAATAAACAGAAAGTACATTCACATGGCTTCTTTAATATTAGGTGGATTAGGATTTATGTACATGTTTTTTGCAACGCCTTCTACTTTAATGTATTCTTTTATTCTAATTGGTTTTTCATGGGGAAGCATTCTTTCAATGCCTTATGCCATGTTATCAAGTTCTGTGAATCCAGATAAAATGGGAATGATGATGGGATTATTTAACATGTTTATTGTTATTCCTCAAATTATTGCTGCACTGGGTGGAATCAACTTTTTATACAAATTAATTGGAGAAACACATATTAATGCAATGATATTAGCTGGAATTTCGTTAATAATTGCAGGACTTTGCAACTTTTTAATAACCAACAAAAACGCAATTTCTGGATAATTTAAGTGTTATGACAAAAAAAGCATTCATATTCGACCTCGATGGCGTAATTGTTGACACGGCTAAATATCATTTTTTAGCATGGCAAAAATTAGCTAGTGAATTAGGAATCGAATTTACAAATGAGCACAATGAAGGCTTAAAAGGCGTAAGCCGTGTTCGTTCT
>Ga0075160_10001404_pt1 | contig 14732 bp, 8 predicted proteins | sample JI91814C2DNA_FD_70969 | JGI IMG/M metagenome (GOLD analysis project Ga0075160, IMG submission 70969) | Wastewater effluent complex algal communities from Wisconsin, to seasonally profile nutrient transformation and Carbon sequestration -... | ecosystem: Engineered > WWTP > Effluent > Algae... | reverse complement strand
CTTGGTTGGCGCGATGTTCCGATCACCGAAGGTTTGGTCGGCGCGACGGCCGCGTCTGTCATGCCAACGTTCCGCCAACTCTTCTTGTCCGCAACCAACCCTGACGGATCTGCTGCACGCGGCCAAGAACTCGAACGCCTTGCTTACTGTGTGCGCAAGCGCGCCGAACGCGAATCCGGCGTCTACTTCCCCTCCTTGAGTTCAAAGACCCTCGTCTACAAGGGAATGTTGACAACGGGTCAACTCGAACCCTTCTACCCGGACCTGTCGGATCAGCGGTTCACGTCCGCGTTGGGCCTGGTGCATTCACGCTTCTCGACTAACACCTTCCCGAGCTGGCCGCTTGCACATCCCTTCCGCTACATCGCGCACAACGGCGAGATCAACACGGTCAAGGGCAACCGCAACTGGATGACTGCGCGCGAGGCCATGCTCGCCAGTGACCTCATCCCCGGTGATCTTGAGCGGCTCTTCCCGATTTGCACCCCCGCCGGCAGCGACTCGGCGAGTTTCGACGAAGTTCTCGAGCTGTTGTACCTCGGTGGTCGCTCGTTGCCGCACGCCGTCTTGATGATGATTCCGGAGGCATGGGAAAACAACCTGTCGATGGACCCGGCTCGCCGGGCGTTCTACGAGTACCACTCGACGCTCATGGAGCCGTGGGATGGGCCCGCCAGCGTCTCGTTCACAGATGGCGACCTCATCGGTGCTGTCCTCGATCGCAACGGTCTGCGGCCAGGTCGTTTCTGGATTACCGCAGATGGCCTTGTCGTACTTGGTTCCGAAGCCGGTGTCCTCGAACTTGACCCGGCAACGATTGTTCGCAAGGGACGACTGCAGCCAGGTCGCATGTTCCTCGTCGACACGATCAATGGTCGAGTCATTGAGGACGACGAGATCAAGGCGGAGTTGGCCGCCGAACACCCGTACCAGGAGTGGCTCGACGCCGGACTGCTGCATCTTGAAGATCTGCCCGACCGCGAACACGTCGTTCACACCCACACTTCGGTCCTGCGTCGTCAGCAGGCATTTGGATACACGGAAGAAGAGTTGCGGATTCTCCTGACGCCAATGGCGCGCTCGGGAATGGAAGCACTTGGCTCGATGGGCACCGACACACCGATTGCTGCTCTGTCGAATCGGCCTCGACTGCTGTTTGACTACTTTGCCCAACTCTTTGCTCAGGTGACGAACCCACCGCTCGACGCAATTCGCGAAGAGATTGTGACGTCGCTGAACACAACAATCGGTCGCGAGCTCAACTTGCTCGATGCTGGCCCCGAACACTGCGGCCACATTGTGCTGAGCTTTCCGGTGATCGATAACGATGAGCTGGCCAAGATCCTGCATATCGACGCCGATGGCGACACTCCATACACGAGCGCGAAGGTCTCGATGCTCTACCGCATCGAGGATGGTGCCGCTGGCCTCGAACGGCGCCTCGACGAGATCTGTCAAGAGATCGATGCCTTGGTGGACCGCGGAGTCGAGTTCATTGTGCTGTCCGACCGTGACAGTGACGGCGAATACGGCCCGATCCCGTCGCTGCTGGCGACTGCAGCGGCACACCACCACTTGGTGCGTAACAAGCGGCGCACGAAGGTGAGTCTGCTGGTGGAAAGCGGCGACGTCCGCGAGGTTCACCACGTCGCCTTGCTGATTGGCTACGGAGCCGCCGCGGTCAACCCGTACCTGGCGATGGAGTCTGTCGAGGATCTCGTACGTCACCAACTGATTGAGGGCGTCGATTCAGCGACGGCCGTGCGCAACCTTGTGAAGGCTTTGGGCAAGGGCGTCCTGAAGGTCATGAGCAAGATGGGCATCTCGACCGTCGCGTCGTATCGCGGTGCCCAGGTGTTCGAGGCAATCGGGCTGTCGTCTGAGCTCATCGACAAGTACTTCACCGGGACCACATCGAAGTTGGGTGGTGTGGGACTCGACGTGCTCGCTGAAGAGGTCGCTGCCCGGCATCGGATTGCGTATCCGCCGAATGGAATTCCGCCGGCTCACCGCAGTCTGGTTGTTGGTGGGGAATACCAGTGGCGTCGTGAAGGCGAACCCCACCTGTTCAACCCGGAAACCGTTTTCCGACTGCAGCACGCGACCAGAGAAAAGCGGATGGACATCTTCCGTGAGTACTCCCGCAGCGTTGATGACCAGTCGAAGCAATTGATGACATTGCGCGGGCTCTTCGAATTTGCGACGGGCAAGCGCGAGTCGATTTCCATCGACGAAGTTGAGCCGATTAGCGAGATCGTGAAGCGATTCTCGACCGGTGCAATGTCATACGGATCGATTTCGCAGGAAGCCCACGAGACCCTGGCAATCGCGATGAACCGCTTGGGCGGCAAGTCGAACACGGGTGAAGGTGGAGAGGACCCGAGTCGATTCATCCCGATGGAAAACGGCGACTCCAAGCGTTCTGCGATCAAGCAGGTGGCTTCAGGTCGCTTCGGGGTCACCAGTGACTACTTGGTGAATGCCGATGACATCCAGATCAAGATGGCCCAAGGTGCCAAGCCTGGTGAAGGTGGACAACTTCCCGGACACAAGGTCTATCCATGGGTCGCTCGCACACGGCACTCCACTCCCGGAGTGGGTTTGATTTCGCCTCCGCCGCACCACGACATCTACTCGATCGAGGATCTCGCTCAGCTGATCCACGACCTCAAGAACGCCAATCCCAAGGCCCGAATCCACGTCAAGCTTGTTGGCGAGGTTGGAGTCGGTACAGTCGCTGCAGGTGTGGCAAAGGCGCACGCAGACGTCATCTTGATTTCCGGACATGACGGCGGCACCGGCGCCTCACCGCTGACGAGCCTCAAGCATGCCGGTGGCCCGTGGGAATTGGGTCTTGCGGAGACTCAGCAAACCCTGCTGATTAACGGCCTGCGTGATCGCGTGGTGATTCAGACCGACGGTCAGCTCAAGACGGGTCGCGACGTGGTGATCGCTGCACTGCTAGGTGCAGAGGAGTACGGGTTCGCGACCGCACCGCTAGTTGTCATGGGTTGCGTCATGATGCGCGTCTGTCACCTGGACACATGTCCGGTGGGTGTTGCCACGCAGAACCCCGTTCTGCGGGAGCGCTTCGCAGGCAAGGCAGAACACCTGGTGAACTTCTTCGAGTTCATCGCCGAAGAAGTCCGTGAGCTCCTGGCCGAACTCGGTTTCCGGACTCTCGATGAGGCCATCGGTCACGTCGAGATGCTCGATACCAAGAAGGCAGTCACTCACTGGAAGGCTTCAGGTCTGGACGTCAGTCCGATTCTGCATCGACCAGATGTTCCGGAAGGCACTGGCCTGCGCCAATTGACCGTCCAGGATCACGGACTTGAGAAGGCGCTCGACAGGACGCTGATCGACATGTGTGCCGACGCTTTGGAGAACGGCGAGCCAGTGCGAATTCAGCTTCCCATTCGCAACGTCAACCGAACAGTCGGCACGATGCTTGGTAGTGAAGTGACGGCACGGTACGGCGCCGATGGACTCCCAGAGGGGACCATCGACATCACCTTCACGGGTTCGGCCGGCCAATCGATCGGGGCCTTCCTGCCACGAGGCATCACGCTTCGGCTCGAAGGTGACGTCAACGACTACCTGGGCAAGGGACTTTCCGGCGGGCGACTCATCGTTCGTCCGGATCGCGAGGCCCCGTTTGCCGCTGAGCAGCACATCATCGCCGGGAACGTCATCGCCTACGGTGCCACCGCCGGTGAGATCTTCGTCCGGGGCAAGGTCGGCGAACGCTGCTGCGTTCGCAACTCCGGTGCCACGGTTGTTGTTGAAGGTGCCGGTGACCACTTGTGCGAGTACATGACGGGTGGCCGGGTCGTTGTTCTCGGCGAAGTGGGCCGCAACGTTGCCGCCGGGATGTCGGGAGGCATCGCGTACCTGTTCGATCTGGACGAGGAAGTCGTCAACCGCGACATGGTCGATGTTGAGGCGCTCGGCGAGGGCGACCTCGAATTCCTCTTCGAGGTAGTGAGCAAGCATGCGGCCGAGACTGGCTCTGTGGTTGCCGAAGCGCTGATTGCTGATTGGTCACATCAGGTTGATCGGTTCCGCAAGATCATGCCGCGAGATTACAAGCGAGTTTTGGAAGCAATCGCCAGGGCTGAGAGCCTGGGCGAAAACGTCGACGAAGCAGTGATGGAGGCAGCACGTGGCTGATCCAAGAGGTTTCTTGAAGCGCGATCGCGAACTGCCCACCAGGCGGCCCGTCGACGTCCGGATCCGTGACTGGAAAGAGGTCTACGAAGACTTTCCAGCCGATCACGTGCGCGACCAAGCAGGGCGTTGCATGGACTGCGGGATCCCCTTCTGTCACAACGGTTGTCCATTGGGCAACCTCATTCCCGAGTGGAATGACTTGGTGTGGCGCGATGACTGGGAAGACGCAATCGAACGTCTACACGCGACGAACAACTTCCCGGAGTTCACGGGTCGGCTGTGCCCCGCACCCTGCGAGACGGCGTGCGTGCTCGGTATCAACCAGAATCCAGTGACGATCAAGCAGGTCGAGGTCGAGATCATCGACCGCGCCTGGGACGAAGGCTGGGTCAAGCCCCAGCCGCCTGAACGCCTTTCCGGCAAGACGGTCGCCGTTGTTGGCTCCGGTCCGGCAGGCCTGGCGGCTGCGCAACAACTTGCTCGCGCTGGGCACACCGTTGCCGTCTACGAGCGAGATGATCGCATCGGCGGTCTGCTGCGGTACGGCATTCCTGAGTTCAAGATGGAGAAGGTCCACTTGAACCGGCGCCTGCAACAGATGGAAGCCGAAGGCGTGAAGTTCCGGTCAGGGATGAACGTGGGCGTGGACGTCACGGGTGAAGATCTTCGCCGCCGTTACGACGCTGTGGTGCTTGCGGTCGGAGCGACGGAAAGGCGCGATCTCGCGGTTGCCGGTCGTGAACTCGACGGAATTCACCAGGCGATGGATTACCTTCCACTCGCCAACCGTGTGTGTGAAGGCGACAGCGATACCGTCGCTATCGATGCAGCGGGCAAGCACGTTGTGGTGATCGGTGGCGGTGATACCGGGGCTGACTGTTTGGGTACGGCCACCCGCCAAGGAGCGGCGTCCGTCACGCAACTTGAGATCATGCCGCGCCCGCCCGAGGAACGGCCCTCAGCTCAGCCTTGGCCGACCTATCCGATGACCTACCGCGTCTCCTCGGCCCATGAGGAAAACGGCGACCGAGTGTTCGCTGTCAACACCACGGCATTTGTCGACAACGGTGAAGGTCGTGTGGGTTCACTTGAGCTCGATGAGGTCGAATTTGTTGATGGTCAGTTCAGAACTGTTGAAGGTGGAGGCCGTCAATTGAAGGCGGACCTTGTGCTCTTTGCGATGGGCTTCACAGGACCTGAACGAGGCCCTCTGATTGACCAACTCGGACTTGAACTTGATGGGCGAGGAAACATCGCCCGCGCGGACAACTACGAAACCAACGTCGACGGAGTTTTTGTTGCCGGTGATGCTGGTCGAGGCCAAAGCCTCATTGTTTGGGCGATTGCGGAAGGTCGCGCCGCTGCGGCAGGCGTCGATGCCTACCTGACGGGTTCCACGAACCTGCCAGCACCGATTCCGCCGACGGCCCGACCATTGGTGGTCTAGGAATGCGCCGCGCAAAGATCGTCTGCACTCTCGGACCTGCCACCGCCGGTCCCGGGGTACTCGAAGAACTGGTGTCTGCAGGCATGGACGTTGCCCGCATCAACCTCAGTCACGGCAACTACAGCGACCATCAGGCCGCGATTGATGCAGTTCGCCATGCCACTGACGTCACGGGACGAGGAGTAGCTGTCCTCGCTGACCTACAGGGCCCGAAGATTCGACTCGGACGGTTCGGCAACGGACCCGTCATGCTTGAGGTCGGAGCGAATTTCACGATCACCACGGACGCTTGTGTGGGCGACGTCAATCGCTGTTCCACGACGTACGCCGGCATGGCACAAGACGTGCGCCCTGAGGACCTGCTCCTGGTCGATGACGGGAAGATTCTGCTTCGAGTTGACCACGTCGACGGCAACGACATTGTCACCGAAGTGCTCGAGGGCGGAATCGTCTCCGACAACAAAGGCATCAATATGCCCGGTGTGGGCGTGAGCGTTCCCGCGCTTGCGGAGAAGGACATCGACGATCTTCGGTGGGCTTTGCGGGCTGGCACGGACTTGGTCGCTCTCTCGTTCGTACGAAGTGCCGCGGACATTGCCGACGTGCATGCGGTGATGGACGAGGTAGGTATCCGAGTTCCCGTCCTGGCGAAGATCGAGAAGCCGCAAGCGGTCGACAACCTGGCCGACATCATCGCAGCATTCGACGGAGTCATGGTCGCTCGTGGGGACCTCGGTGTTGAACTGCCAATCGAGCAGGTGCCGCTGGTTCAGAAGCAGGCCATTTCAATGTGCCGCAATGTCGGCAAACCGGTCATTGTTGCCACCCAGATGCTTGATTCGATGGTCACCGCACGGCGCCCAACTCGCGCGGAGGCGTCCGACGTCGCCAACGCTGTCCTCGATGGCACCGACGCGCTCATGCTGTCGGCAGAAACCAGCGTGGGGGATCACCCAGTAACGGTGGTCGAAACGATGGCACGGATCATCCGCCACGTCGAAGAACAGAGCCTGACAGCTATGCCTCCGGTCGCAGAAACCAAGGTCGGCTCGACGGCTCGCGCACTCACCCGTGCCGCATGCCAGGTTGGCGAATCAGTAGGTGCAACTCACCTGTGTACGTTCACTGAGACGGGGCTGACAACACGACTTGTTGCCCGGCACCGCTCACCGATTCCGCTGGTTGCATTCACGCCAAGTCAGCGGGTTCGCTCGCAACTTTCCTTGGTGTGGGGCGTCGAAACATTCCTGACACCGCATGCTGAAACCACCGATGAGATGGTGCAACTCGTGGACAACGAACTGTTGGCGCTGCGCAGATGCGAGCCAGGAGATCGAGTAGTTGTCGTCGCTGGTGTACCCCCGGGAATCGCCGGAACGACAAACGGCATGCGGGTTCACATCATGGGAACGCAGGAAGTCGACCGCAAGCTTTAGTGGTAGGTCTTAATCCATTGCCCTTCGGGCTTCCGGCAGTGCTGACTTAATCCATCGCCCTTCGGGCTTCCGGCAGTGCTGATTTAATCCATTGCCCTTCGGGCTTCTGGATTGAGCACGCCCCAGGCGATGAGCTGTTCGGCGAGAAGGCTGGGGGATTCGTCGTAGATGACCGCGAGCGTGCGCAGGTCATCCTGGCGGATCGACAGGATACGGCCGTTGTAATCGCCGCGCTGGGCTTGGATTGCGGCGGCGTAACGGGCGAGTGGCCCGGCCTTTTCGGCCGGAACCTGGCCAAGGCGTTCGAGGTCGAGGACGAGTCGCGGAGGTGGCTCGGCAGCCGGGGCAGGTGCGGCGTCAGGCAGCAGTTCCGACACCGGGACGTTGTAGAAGTCGGCGAGCTCAGCGAGCTTTTGGACGGTGACGGCGCGGTCTCCGCGCTCATAGGAGCCGACAACGACGGCCTTCCATCGTCCTCCGGAGCGTTCTTCAACTCCGTGGAGGCTCAGGCCTTGCTGCTGGCGGATGGCTCGAAGCTTGGCACCGAGTGCTTTCGCATAGTCGCTGGCCATCTCACCCCCTGGTGGTCTCGTCGTGATCGTTTGGACTCGCGGGGCAGACGTTACGGAGCGTGACGAGTGGTACGCAACTTGGGGGCACCAATTGGCCGGATTTATCGAACGATTCCTCGAAAGATGGCGAATGCTGGCGGTAAGCGCGCGCAAGGGCGGGTCGCCGCCTTGGGGCGGTCCGGCACGTTGGTAGCCTGAGCAGCGTTGCACGACGTCCTTTAAACACCGTCCAGTGAGGCGGAGAAGGGGGTTCGCGCGTGAATTCACCGCGGGTTCGTACGGTCTTTGAGGCCGAAGACATAGATCGGGTATTGACCCGGATCTCTCACGAAATTATCGAGCGTGCCAAAGGTGCCCAAAGCCTGGTCTTGTTGGGGATTCAGTCCCGTGGTGTGCCGCTGGCCAGCCGAATCGGTAAGAAGATATCTGAGTTTGAAGGCATCGAGGTTCCAGTCGGCGCCCTCGACATCACGATGTATCGCGATGACCTGCGTCTGCGCCCAGCGCGCGCACTGGAGGCAACTGCGCTGCCGGACGTAGGCATTGACGGACGAACCGTTGTACTGGTCGACGATGTCCTGTTCTCGGGTCGAACAGTGCGGGCTGCCCTCGACGCCCTCAATGAGCTTGGCCGCCCGCGGGTGGTCCGACTAGCCGTGCTCGTCGATCGCGGCCATCGGGAACTTCCGATCCGCGCCGATTACGTAGGTAAGAACTTGCCCACGTCGCTCAAGGAATCCGTGCGGGTCAAATTGTCTGAGATAGACGGTGAAGACGCCGTCACCCTCTCGTCTGGACCTGACCTAACCCGGGGCGGGCCTGGTCCGGCGGGTGATGCGGCGTGAACAAGCACCTGTTGTCGGCCGGGGACCTATCGAAGTCCGATGCACTGCTGGTTCTGGATACAGCGGCACAGCTCGCACAGGTGGCGGATCGACCGGTCAAGAAACTGCCTACGTTGCGTGGGCGAACAGTCGTGAACCTCTTCTTCGAGGACTCCACCAGGACACGGATCTCATTTGAGGCAGCGGCAAAGCGATTATCGGCCGACGTCATTAACTTCAGTGCCAAAGGATCGAGTGTCTCAAAGGGCGAAAGCCTCAAAGATACGGCGCTCACGCTTGAAGCGATGGGTGCCGACGCGGTCGTGGTGCGGCACGGTTCAAGCGGGGCACCACATCGGCTCGCGAACTCGGGCTGGATCGGCGGCAGTGTCATCAACGCTGGCGACGGCACCCACGAACATCCGACACAGGCGCTGCTTGATGCCTACACGCTTCGAGAGAAACTGGCGAACGGCGAAGGTGACCTCGCGGGCAAGCGCGTCACGATTGTTGGCGACGTGCTCCACAGCCGAGTGGCCCGATCGAATGTGTTGCTGCTTTCGACTCTGGGTGCCGATGTAACTCTCGTTGCACCTCCCACACTCTTGCCGGTGGGTGTCGAAACGTGGCCGTGCAAGGTCTCCTACGACCTGGATCCAGTGGTGCCCGATTCTGACGCGGTCATGATGTTGCGGGTCCAGCTTGAGCGAATGACTGACTCCTACTTCCCGACCGCTCGCGAATACAGCCGACGGTATGGCTTGGACAACCATCGGATGTCGATGCTTTCCGATGAGTCGATCGTTATGCACCCGGGGCCCATGAACCGCGGTATGGAAATCACCGCAGACGTTGCAGATTCGAAAAGGTCAGTCATCGTCGAACAGGTGGCCAACGGTGTCAGCGTTCGGATGGCGGTTTTGTACTTATTGCTCGGGGGCTATTCCCCGGCACAACCAGCAGTTGATGAGATCGTGGAAGGGAACTGATGTCTCGCCTTGTGATCACTGGGGCCTCGATCTTGAATCAGGCGACTGCTGACATCGTCATCGACTCAGGCAAGATTGTTGAGGTTGCCAAGCCCGGAGCGGCCGACACTTTCGGAGCGCGGGTGATCGATGCCGCCGGGCTGATTGCGTTGCCTGGCTTCGTGGACCTTCACACCCACTTGCGGGAACCTGGCCGGGAGGATGCCGAGACGGTCGAGTCTGGTACTCGTGCGGCCGCCCTCGGTGGCTTCACTTGTGTTCACGCGATGGCCAATACCGAACCTGTGGCGGACACGGCCGGAGTTGTTGAACAGGTGTGGCGCCTTGGCAAGGAAGCCGGTTGGTGCGAGGTGCGCCCCATTGGCGCGGTGACCGTCGGACTGGCAGGCACCCACATGGCCGAGTTGGGCGCGATGGCGGCGTCAGCGGCGCAGGTTCGGCTCTTCTCCGACGACGGCAAGTGCGTCGATGACGCGGTGATCATGCGCCGCGCCCTTGAGTACGTGAAGGCCTTTGATGGTGCGATCGCTCAACACGCTCAAGAACCTCGCCTGACTGAAGGTGCGCAGATGAATGAGGGCGTGCTCTCGGGCACCCTGGGTCTGCGCGGTTGGCCAGCGGTCGCTGAAGAAGCGATCATCGCGAGGGATGTTCTGTTGACCCAACACGTCAACAGCCGACTTCACGTGTGTCACGTCTCGACTGCAGGATCCGTCGAGCTAATTCGGTGGGCGAAGTCGAAAGGAATCAACGTCACGGCGGAGGTCACGCCTCACCACCTGTTGCTCACCGACGAGCTCGCCCGCAGTTACGATCCGCACTTCAAGGTCAACCCTCCGCTGCGTACGCAAGAGGACGTTTTGGCGTTGCGAGAAGGCCTTGCAGACGGAACGATTGATGCGGTTGCCACAGATCATGCGCCGCATCCGTCCGAGGACAAGGAATGCGAATGGAGCGCGGCGGCGTTCGGAATGCTCGGCCTTGAGACTGCTCTGTCAGTCGTCGTGGAATCGATGGTGAACACCGGCCTGCTTGATTGGGCCGGTGTGGCCGACCGCATGTCGATTCGACCAGCTGCTATCGGCCGGGTCAGGGACCAAGGCGGGCGCCTCGAAGTGCGCCAACCTGCGCACGTGACGCTCGTTGACCCGCACGCTTCGTGGACAGTCCGACCGAATGAACTTGCGAGCCGCAGTCGCAATACGCCGTACCGCGAACGCGTCCTGCCTGGTCGCGTGGTTCACACCATCTTTGATGGCAAACCGACCGTGATTGACGGTCAAACCGAGCGGATGCACTGATGTCTCGGCTCCTTCTCGTGCTGGTGGTCATCGCCGTGATCGCGTTGTGTTTGTGGGGGATGTCGCGCAGTTGGCGTCGTCGGGTTGCCTCTGGGGCCGACATTCCGGCTTTGGCCGTTGCCCCGATTCATAAGTCGATTGACGCAGTGTCGATCGACCACGCCACCTATCTAGGAACGGTGACGACACAACACTGGCTCGATCGGGTTGCTGCTCAGGGGCTGGGGCACCGCGGTCCGGCATCGGTTGTTGTCGAGCCCGAGGGCTTAGTGATCGAGCGAGTGGGTACCGAATCCCTCTTCATTCCGCAGCAGGCGATCGTCGGAGTTGCGCTCGAGCGTGGCCTCGCTGGCCGGGTGTATGGCAAGGATGGCGTCATTGTCGTGACCTGGACGTGGGGCGACGTGTCACTGCAGACCGGCATTCGGATTCCAGACGAGCACGGACGTACCGATGTCATTTCCGCCTTGGCACAATTGCCAAGCGGGCAACTGTGGAGCGGCAGTGATCGCTCCCAAACCCCAATCGGGGAGGGGTAAGGAGTGGCAACTCAAGTGCAGCGAAGTCCTGGGCTTCTGGTTCTCGAGGATGGTCGGGTTTTTCGGGGGAATTCGTTCGGCGCGTCCGGTAGTGCTTTCGGCGAGGCCGTCTTCACGACAGGCATGTCCGGCTATCAGGAGACACTCACTGACCCCTCCTACCAACGGCAGATCGTGGTGATGACAGCTCCTCATGTTGGCAATACCGGCATGAACGATGAGGACGAGGAATCACGCCGTATCTGGGTATCTGGGTTTGTTGTTCGCGATCCGAGTCGGATCGCCAGCAATTGGCGCTCGCAGCGGACGCTCAATGACGAACTGGAGCGCAACGGCGTTGTTGGAGTCTCCGACATCGATACCCGGGCGCTGACTAGGCACCTGCGAGATCGAGGTGCGATGCGTGCTGGTGTGTTCGCCGGCGCGGACGCTGAGATTGCCGTGGAAGAACTTATCGCGGCCGTGCAATCGAGCCCGGCGATGGCCGGGGCGGATCTTTCAGGCGAAGTGACGACGCAGACCGCGTACACGATTGCCGCTGAAGGCCAGCGACGTTTTCGGGTTGCCGCAATTGACCTTGGCATCAAGGCCATGACTCCGCAAATGATGGCCGAACGTGGCATCGAGGTTGTGGTGATGCCCGCAACAACAACAGTTGAGGAACTCGGCGCCCTTGAGTTGGACGGCCTATTCCTCTCGAACGGCCCCGGTGACCCGGCAACCGCTGACGGACCTGTCGAACTTGTTCGCTGGGCGCTCGCGCGGAAATTGCCGGTTTTCGGAATCTGCTTCGGCAATCAAATCCTGGCGCGTGCTTTGGGTTACGGCACGTACAAGTTGCGGTTCGGGCATCGGGGAATCAACCAACCAGTGATGGATCTGACGACTGGCAAGGTCGAGATCACTTCCCAGAACCATGGCTTCGCGGTCGAGGCTGCGCCCGGTGAAGTCATGGAAGGTGAGTTTGGCCGCGCTCGAGTCAGTCACTTGGGTCTGAACGACAACGTGGTCGAGGGCGTGGAGTGCCTTGATGTTCCAGCGTTCTCAGTCCAGTACCACCCCGAAGCGGCTGCCGGGCCACACGATTCTGCCTACCTGTTCGATCGCTTTGTCGATCTGATGGCTGGGACCAATGCGAAGGTAGGGAGTTGACAGATGCCTCGCCGCTCTGACATCAAAAGTGTGCTCGTCATCGGATCCGGACCGATCGTTATCGGCCAGGCATGCGAGTTCGACTACTCGGGGACTCAGGCCTGCCGCGTGCTGCGCGACGAAGGCATTCGCGTCATCCTCGTCAATAGCAACCCAGCGACGATCATGACCGACCCTGAGTTCGCCGACGCAACGTACGTCGAGCCAATCACCCCAGAGATCATTGAGAAGATCATCGCTGTCGAGCGGCCGGATGCAATCCTGCCCACGCTTGGGGGCCAGACGGCACTCAATGCGGCCATGGCTCTTAACGAACAGGGCATCCTCGATCGTTACGACGTTGAGCTCATCGGAGCCAAAGTCGAGGCAATTGAAGCCGGTGAGAACCGCGAGCAGTTCAAGAAGATCGTCGAGACGATCAACATCAATGGCTACCAGGCAGAATCCGCACGCAGCGTTATCTGCCACACCTTGGAGGAATGTTTCGCCGCCTCGGACGAGCTCGGCTACCCGATGGTGGTTCGTCCCTCATTCACGATGGGTGGGGCAGGCTCAGGCATGGCCTACAACGTCGATGACTTGCGGACCATCGCCGGAGCAGGACTCGCGGCGAGCCCTACCTCCGAGGTGCTGCTTGAGGAATCAATCCTCGGGTGGAAGGAATACGAACTCGAACTCATGCGCGACCGCAACGACAACGTGGTTGTGGTGTGTTCGATCGAGAACGTTGACCCGGTCGGTGTTCACACAGGTGACTCCATCACGGTCGCCCCGGCACTGACGCTGACAGACCGCGAATTCCAGCGGATGCGTGATGTGGGTATTGACGTCATCCGCAAGGTTGGCGTCGACACTGGGGGCTGCAACATTCAGTTCGCGATTGACCCCGACACGGGACGGATGATTGTCATCGAGATGAACCCGCGGGTCTCTCGATCATCTGCCCTTGCGTCGAAAGCCACTGGCTTCCCGATCGCCAAGATCGCCGCGAAACTTGCCGTTGGGTACACGCTCGATGAGATCCCCAACGACATCACTCGCGAAACGCCTGCCGCATTTGAACCGACGCTGGATTACATCGTCGTGAAGGTGCCGCGGTTCGCGTTCGAGAAGTTCCCCAATGCGGATCAAACGCTGACCACGACGATGAAGAGCGTCGGAGAGGCGATGGCGATCGGCCGCAATTTCACCGAAGCCCTGCAAAAGGCACTCCGAAGCGTCGAAAAGCGCGGTGCGGCTTTTTCCTGGCCGTCGAGCAAGGACAGCGTTGACGTTGCCGGGCTCCTTGAGCAGATGCGCGTGCCTCGTGACGGTCGCCTCAATGAAGTACAACTCGCACTGTGGGCGGGGGCAACAAACGCGCAGGTTCATGAAGCGACCGACATTGACCCTTGGTTCCTCGACCAGATCGAACTCATCAACGAGATCGCCGACGAAGTTGGTAGCGCCCCGGAGTTGACTGAGGAACTGCTGCGATACGCCAAGCGCCATGGCTTCTCCGACGTCCAACTCGCGAGCCTGCGAGCCACTGACGGCGACCCGGTCAAAGAAGCTGATATCCGCGCATTGCGCAAACGTCTTGGCGTTGAGCCGGTGTACAAGACAGTCGATACGTGTGCGGCCGAGTTCGAGGCAAGTACCCCGTACCACTACTCCACCTACGACGAAGAGACTGAGGTTGCACCGCGCGACAAGCCGGCGGTCTTGATTCTCGGTTCGGGGCCAAACCGCATCGGCCAGGGCATCGAGTTCGACTACTCGTGCGTGCATGCGGCCTTGGCTTTGCGTGAAGCCGGGTACGAGACCGTGATGGTGAACTGCAACCCGGAGACGGTCTCAACGGACTATGACACCTCGGATCGACTGTATTTCGAGCCGTTGACCGCCGAAGACGTCCTCGCCGTCTACGAAGCTGAGGTCGCCGCAGGCCCGGTTGCGGGCGTGATCTGCCAGCTCGGTGGGCAAACGCCCCTCGGGTTGGCGCAGACACTCAAGGATGCCGGAGTCCCTGTCGTCGGTACGAGCCCCGAGGCGATCCACCTAGCGGAGGAACGCGGCGCCTTTGGTCGTGTTCTTGATGAAGCATCACTTCCGGCGCCGGCCCATGGATTGGCCAGCAGTTTCGATCAGGCCCAAGAGATTGCCGCTCGGATTGGTTACCCAGTTCTGGTCCGGCCTTCGTATGTACTCGGTGGTCGCGGGATGGAAATCGTCTACGACGATGCGATGCTCGCCGACTACCTACAGCGCGCTACGGAGGCGAGCCCTGAGCACCCCGTCCTCGTTGACCGGTTCCTCG
>Ga0075160_10001402_pt1 | contig 14740 bp, 9 predicted proteins | sample JI91814C2DNA_FD_70969 | JGI IMG/M metagenome (GOLD analysis project Ga0075160, IMG submission 70969) | Wastewater effluent complex algal communities from Wisconsin, to seasonally profile nutrient transformation and Carbon sequestration -... | ecosystem: Engineered > WWTP > Effluent > Algae... | reverse complement strand
TTTACGGAAAGAAAAAATAAATGAGTAACTTTTCTACTTCCGGCACAAATAGATCATTTCCCCGGCAGGCAAACGATACCGGTCAACCAGTTCAGGGGTCAACGTGTTTACAAAATCATCCACTGTTACGGTAAACCCCGATGCCGCCAGGCGATCCTTGTAGTCAAGTCCAAATAATCGCACATGGTCCTTTTGCCAGAAGTGAATTTCCCGTTGTTCAGGACTGGTAATGCTCTTATCTTCATACGTCACGGCACGGGTTGTATCTAATGGTACCTGAAAAATACCCCACCCGCCTGGTTTCATAATGCGGTATAATTCGCGCATACATTGGTCGGCATCCTCTACGTGTTCTAACACATGATTACAGAAAATTACATCGAAACGATCGTTCTCGAACGGCGCTTTGTGTAAATCGAAATGAATATCCGCAATTGGACTGTTATAATCACCGGTGGTGTAGGTGAGATTTTTTTGAGCCTTAAATAACTTGTAAAAACATTGTTCTGGCGCTATGTGCAGCATGTTGTGAGAGGCGGTAAAAAAATCAGTTTTAGCCTTTAAATAGAGCCATAATAAACGGTGACGCTCTAACGACAAACTACCCGGACACAACACGTTTTTACGTTTAGCTTTTCCACTGTAACCATACGGTAAAAATTTCCGGTACGTTTTTCCGGTAATTGGATCCTCATAACGGTTGCCGTAATATATGTAAGGCGCAATTTTACTAAATAGCAAGCTAAACTGTATCAGGATGGGACGTGGAATGGTCCTTAATAAAAAATGAAACATAATTTTTAAATCGGGTCAAAGGTAAGGATTTTTGGAACTTAAAATAGCTCGGGAATTAACAGAATTGAGCGGTGCTATAACCGACTGACGGTATTATTAATCAACTGTCAGCCTCCCTGTTGTCAGAGGTCCCCCGGAAGACTTGAGTACAAAAAAATAAAATCCGGGACTGAGTTCTTTTTTTTCAACTATTACGTTTCCGGTATTGATATTACTTATTGTCCTTACATTTTCTCCCTTGTAATTGTAAAGATCGAAGTTGTAGCTTTCGGTACCCCAATACTTAAAGGTGACGGTGGTATACTGACTGAACGGGTTTGGATAAACACCCGTCACTTCTGGCGCGTCTTTCTTTTCTTCTAAACCCGTTACAATGTCCCGTATCCGAATATTATCAATGCCCATTCTTAAAGCCCCTGCTGTGTCTGAAACAGAAAAGGCCCTGTTGTTATCATCATCAGCGGGCAAAAACTGGATCAGATGAGAATTGGCTGTTGCAGTAAAGGTTACATTTACCTGATCCCAAACATGAGTGGTACTGCTATGCGGCTCAGGGCTTCGCGATGGTGGTGTGATGGCCGCGAGTAAGCCATTGACGTACACAGCCCACGAACCGGACGCGTCAATCCCATTAATTTGTTTGATAACGGTTTGATAAAACGAAATAATGTAAACATTGCCCAGCGAAAAACCCGAAACGCTTTGTTGAATTCCTTCATGGTAAACTGAACCGACGCCACCATAAAGGCAACTGATAAATGTAGTCCCGGTAAAAGGGTTTCCTAAAATACCCGCTGCATTGCCGTTTGCATCTGTCAGATCGGGCGTAGCCTGCATAGAACCAGAAGCCTCACAATTAACATCGCCATAAGGAACACTTTCCCAATTGGGTGGCAGGCACGAGGGGCCGGTAACAGGGCCTTCCAAATCCGGATTAATAAAATTCTGAGCGATTGCGGAGCCAGCTATAAGCCAATGTATTAAAACCAAATAAATCTGTATCGCCCATTTCATGCTATTTCCCATTTTTAGGGATGCCTTTATTCAAATATAAACAATTATTCGTCAAATAAGCTGCCAGGTTTCTGGTACAAACTTCTACCCAAATGTTTGTAGGCCATCTCTGTAGCTTCCCGGCCACGGGGGGTACGCATCAGGTAACCTTCCTGTACGAGAAAAGGTTCATATACTTCTTCAATCGTACCGGCTTCTTCTCCTACGGCCGAACTGATGGTATTGATTCCTACAGGCCCTCCTTTGAATTTATCAATGATACAAGCCAGGATTCGGTGATCCATTTCATCCAGACCATTTTTATCCACGTTTAAGGCTTTTAGGGAGTAAGTAGCCATTTCAATATCAATGGTCCCATTCCCTTTAATTTGAGCAAAATCTCTCACCCGTCGCAACAGGGCATTCGCAATGCGCGGTGTTCCCCTACTCCTTCGGGCTATTTCGTATGCCGCTTCTTCTTTAATTTCTACGTTTAAAATATCGGAACTGCGTCTTACAATTCCTGTTAGTACTTTACTATCATAATAATTAAGTCTGCTATTAATTCCAAAACGGGCTCTTAATGGTGAAGTGAGTAAGCCACTGCGAGTAGTGGCGCCTACTAATGTAAACGGATTTAACTTAATCTGAACCGTACGCGCGTTAGGTCCGCTATCAATCATGATATCAATTTTATAATCTTCCATCGCTGAATACAGATACTCTTCTACGATCGGACTCAAACGATGAATTTCATCAATAAATAACACGTCGTATGGCTCCAGGTTGGTAAGCAAACCGGCCAGATCTCCCGGTTTATCCAATACCGGACCGCTTGTTACTCTCAGATTTACACCCAAATCGTTGGAAATAATGTGTGCAAGGGTTGTTTTGCCCAAGCCAGGAGGGCCGTGCAAGAGCACATGATCCAGCGCTTCGTTCCGTTGTTTGGCCGCGGCCACAAATACGCGCAGATTATCCACCACGCTGGCCTGGCCACTAAAATCATCAAAGGCAATAGGACGCAACGCCTTCTCCAGCTCTTTATCAGTTGTACTCAGGTTCTCTGAACCAGCATCCAGGTTTTCATTCATAACCATAAAGGTAATTTTTAAATGCACTGCTGCTTGCTACAATTTATAGGAATTTATCCTCCTTAGGAGGACCGGGTTAAATTACTAAATAGCAGGCCTCAAAACGAAAGAAATGATTTAACTCCTACTATTTAAAATGTTACCTTTATTTCATTGCAACCCAGTATAACCTCCTTATCCCGAAAAATGAAAAAATTTAAACTAAAACTCTGGTTAACACTTGCGTTCATAGGTATTCTGGGCGTGGCTTCGTTATTGCTTTCGGATATACCGCTTGACAACCTGCCAAAAGAGGTCACTGATATTATTCCGCGGGAAACACTGAAACTTCTCATCCTGATTAACCCCACACTCATTGTTTTGATCATTACCGGAATTGGCACCCTGGTTTACAACCGAGTGAATCTAAGTTCTCCCTTAATTGAAAGACTTCTAAACTGTCCCGAACAGCCGCCATTTTCAACTAAAAAAATTGTGACCTGGGGCATGTTATCTGGCGTAATTGCCGGCATACTGCTGGCAGGTGTATCAAAAATTTTTACTCCATTCCTACCAACCGCATTAACCGATACTTCGCAGCAAAACACCATGAGCCTGGTAACAAAAGTAATGTACGGCGGTATCACCGAAGAGCTTATGATGCGTTTTGGATTGATGAGTTTGTTGACATGGTTGTTATTTAAGGCGACGAAAAAATTAAACGCCGTTATTTATTGGATTGCCATCATTTTGGCATCGCTCATTTTTGCGTTGGGACATTTTCCCATGTTATTCCAGATGGTTACCCATCCAAGCGCACTCACTTACGCGTATATTTTAATTGGCAATTGTGTCGGTGGATTAATTTTTGGATACGTCTATTGGAAAAAGGGCCTTGAAAGCGCTTTCATTTCGCACGCAATGACCCACGTAACCATGGTACTGTTATCACTTTTATAAATAAAACTGCTAATCTTTTTACAAAAACCAAAAACATGACTGATCCAACGTTAATTACCACCAGCACCTCATTAGAAGGCTACAAAATCATTAAACAACTGGGGCTTGTAAGGGGCATTACGGTGCGCTCAAGGAGTGTATTGGGCAATATGGCAGGTGGCTTGATGACCCTGTTTGGAGGAAGAAGTGCCATTTATACCGAACTTTGCGAAAAAGCCCGGGAAGAAGCTTACCAGCTGATGATAAAACACGGCAGGGAATTGGGCTGCAATGCCATTATTAATATGCGTTACGATGCCAACGAGGTGATGAGTGAGTTAACGGAAGTTCTGGCTTATGGTACTGCTGTGGTAGTTGAAAAGGTCAACTAATTTATTTTTGCAGCCTGAACTATGAAACTCCTCTTAACCGTAGTTTACTTGATTATTTTTTATGGCCATGTTAATGCCCAATCTGCTGAAGAACTCATACAAAAGGCTCAGGTAGAATTGGATGTAGTTAATTATAAAAAGGCTATTGAACTATATACTAAATTGATTGAAAAGAAATCTGGGAATAGCTTTGCCTATACAAGAAGGGCATATGCCTATTATTCAAACGGGCAATTTAAGAATTGTATAAAAGATTGCAACAAATCTCTAAGTCTAAAGCCTGAGATCTACGAAAAATATTATACTATCCAACTTCGTGGATTTGCTTATTTATCTGAAGGAAAATGGGAAATGGCTTTGAAAGATTTTGATCTTTATCTGCGTATCTATTACGAAGATGTTTCTGTTGGCACAGGCAAGGCACTTGCCCTTTATAAAATGGGAAGATATACTGAATCCATTGATGAATATACAGTACTTCTGAAAAACAAATCGCTTGAAAAGAACGATTCGATAGAATGTTTATCTTATTTGGGATTCAACTATTTGGGAATGGACAGCGTTGCAAAAGCGAAAAGGTATTATTCCGAGGCCCGGATTTTGGACAGTTTGGACAGTCGTCAATTATACTTAGGTGGTGCTATTACTTATGATGAAGAAAATTACAAGGAATCGATAAAACTGTATGATAAAATCATAAAGACAGATAGTTCTGCGATTCAAGCATTTTTGTATTGTGGCAGGTCGTATCATCTTAAAATGGCTTATGATACTGCCCTTTTCTATTTTAATTTGTTTAAGAATAGAGGGGGGAAAGATGATTATCTTAACTACGATTTAGCAAAAGCAGAACAAGGAAGAAAAAATGATAAAAAGGCGCTTATATATCTTAAAACGTATCTTATAGATAACCCAAATTCTTCTGATTTAAACAATAGTGTGAGTTGGGCACTTTTTGAATTAGGTGATTTTAATAACGCATTTATAATTGCAAACAGGGCAGTGAAAAACGACACAAACAATGCCGATGCCTATGATACGAGGGGATGTATTTTTTATAAACTCATGAAATATAATTTAGCAATAAAGGACTTCACAAAAGCCTTAGTGATAAATCCTCTTTATATAAATTCATATTATTATAGGGGGCTTTGTTATAATAAATTAACCCAGAATAACAAAGCGTGTGCCGATTGGTTAAAAGTAAAAGGACAGGTCTATACAATACCAAAAAACGAAAAAGATTTGGATGAATTGATCGATAAAAACTGTAAACCCTAATTCTGCTGATCATTAATTGTTATTCTATCCACCTAACAATCTGTTAGCAACTTTGCTTTTCTAAAGTCCTAAAAGCGGTATTTTTAATTCAAAATTCCAAAACTATGTGGGTAACAAAAGTAAAATGGATGGTATTAGGCATCGCCCTTACCATGTCTGGTGTATGGATCTATAACAACAAAGACGCCATTAAAGAACTGACGGGCAGTTCAAATAACTCACTCAACAGTCCAAAAATAAACCCGGAATTTGCAGGGTATATCTCCGCCTTTACCACAGGTTATATCTCATCAGGCTCCACTATTAAAATAAAATTAAGCAGCGCCTTTTCATCCGACACGGAACTTAACACGGCCCTTCAAGAAGAATATATTTCGTTTGACCCGGAAATAAAAGGAGAAACCGTTTGGAAAGATGCACAAACCCTGGAATTTAAACCTACCGAACGTTTAAAACCGGGTCAAACCTATAAGGCCACTTTTCACCTCAACAAATTAGTGGAAGTGAAAAAAGAACTCCGCGACTTCGAATTCCACTTTCAATCCATAAAACAATCGATAAACATGGAAGTATACGATCTGAGAAGCTATACTTCCGGCGATTACAGTTTTTATAGCCTTGCGGGCACTATTTCAACCGCCGATTTTGCTGATGCTTCACTGATTGAGAAAACACTAGATGCAAAACTCAATGCCACTAATATAAATCTTAAATGGACCCACAATGACGGAGGTACACTTCACAAGTTCATGATTGACAGTATTGAACGGCCTTCGTCTTCAAACGCTAAACTGACGCTTGTATGTAACGCTAAGGGTCTTGACTTGTCCTATACATCTGAAAAAAATTTACTGGTGCCAGCTAAAGGAAGTTTTATCGCATTGAATGCAAAAGTAGTTAACGACAATGACCAATATATCCTGGTAAACTTCTCCAATCCTATTGAACAAAACCAGACACTGGAGGGGCTGGTAAGTTGCGATGGGTTAAATGAACTAAAATATATTATTAATAATAATCAGGTACTCATCTATCCGTCAGAAATCAAAGCTGGTGTTTATACCTTAAAAATATCGGAGGCTGTAAAAGATGCTAAGGGCCAATCGATTGGCAAAAACTCAGAACATAGCATTGTGTTTGAGGAAGTAAAACCTGCCGTGAAATTTTCAGGAAATGGGAACATTCTTCCCTCAGCAAATGGGTTAGCAATGCCCTTTGAAACCGTAAATCTGAAAGCCGTTGACGTAAAAGTGATTAAAATCTACGAAAATAATGTGTTGCAATTCCTGCAAAATAATGATCTGGATGGGGGGAACCAATTGGCACAAGTAGGAAAAAAAATTGTGGAAAAACGGATCAACCTGGGCATTACCAATCCTTCCGAATTTGGAAGCTGGAAAAAATTCTCGCTGGATCTTGGCGCTCTTATTAAATCAGAACCCGGCGCCATCTACCGCGTTATTCTTAGTTTCAAAAAATCCTATTCCGCCTATTCCTGCCTCGGCAATACCGATGGTGATAAGTTTGAAATGGAAGAAATAAAACCTGCGGAAAATGACGAAGACATTTCGTATTACAGCTATTATTACGATGATTATTCCTATTCTGGTTACGAGTACGAGGAAGGAGATGATGGATACGACTATAACGATCGCGAAAATCCGTGTAAAAGTACTTACTACAGACAATACAACCGTACAGTGGCCCGCAACATCATTGCTTCTGATCTTGGACTTACACTAAAAAAGGGCAACGACGGCAGTTTATTCGCGGTAGTTAACGACCTTATTACTACGAAACCTCTGGTGGGCGTAACACTTGAATTATACGATTATCAAAAACAGCTGATCCACACCGTTAAAACCAATTCAGATGGTCAGGCTTTTATTTCCATCCCTCAAAAAGCTTATTTCCTTTTAGCCAAAAAAGATAAACAACGAGCGTATTTGAAACTTGAAGATGGTGCGACGCTTTCTCTCAGCATGTATGATGTGGGAGGTGATGCTGTAAAAAAAGGAGTAAAAGGTTTTATCTATGGGGAACGCGGAGTGTGGCGGCCTGGCGATTCACTATTTATCAACTTTGTTCTGGAAGACAAATTGGGAACAATTCCTGCCAATCACCCTGTAACTTTTGAATTAACCAACCCTCAGGGCCAGATATACAAACGACTTTTAAAAAACAAAAACATAGATGGGTTCTACAGCTTCGCAACTGCTACCGATAAAAACGCTCCAACCGGGGTATGGAACGCGGAGGTTAAAATCGGCGCCAATGTATTTAACAAAAGTATCCGAATTGAATCCATTATGCCAAATCGTCTGAAGATTGAAGTAAATGTCGGCGACAATAAATTGCTGGTTGGAAGTAAAGAAACCCTTGTAAAACTTCATACCAACTGGCTCACCGGGGCTAAAGCAAGTGGGTTACAGGCAAAAGTCAATGTAGCTTTAAGTGAAGGCAATACGGAATTTGAAAAATTTAAAGACTATAACTTCAATGATCAGTTATTAAGGTTTGATGCGCAAAACATGAACCTCTTTGATGGAAAAGTGGACGAAGAAGGCAACACCAGTTTTCCCCTCACACTGGATGTTCAAAAAAATGCGCCCGGTTTTTTGAGAGCTAACTTCAACACACAGGTTTTCGAACAAGGTGGCGCTTTTAGCGTGGATCGCTTTTCGATTGATTATTCTCCTTATAATTTTTATGCCGGTATTAAATTACCGGAGGGTGAAAAAAATTCTGGCATCCTTTATACGGACCGAAACCACCAAATAGAAATTGCCACGGTGGATTATCAAGGTAACGGAGTGTCAAGACCTCATCTGAAATTTGAATTATATAAACTCGAATGGCGCTGGTGGTGGGATCAATATAACGATGAACTAGCTAATTACTCATTTGATGAATACCACAAACCTATTAAAATCGAAAATTTCTCGTCGAAAAATGGTAAGGCAAAGGTGACGGTAAACATCAAAGAAAATGATTGGGGACGTTACCTGGTCAGGGTAATCGACTTGGATGGCGGACACTCAACGTCCAGTATTGCGTACTTCGATTGGGCTAACTGGATGGATCGTGAGGGCGGCAGCGATAATAAAATCATTTCGAACATGTTGAACTTTACAACGGATAAAGCCACTTACAAAACAAACGATGAAGTGAAAGTAACGATCCCCTCTCCGCAAAACGGTAGGGCTTTGGTAACCATTGAAAATGGCAGCAGGGTATTAGAGGCACATTGGCTGGAGACAGAAAAAGGCAACACTGTGTTCGCTTTTAAAGCCACCTCACAAATGGCCCCTAACGTTTACGTACATGTATCGCTGATGCAGCCACACGCGCATACAAACGATCTACCGATAAGACTGTACGGAGTTGTTCCGGTAACGGTAAATGATCCGGAATCGCACCTGCGTCCTTCCATCACGATGCCGCAAGTGCTTCAGCCTGAAAAAGAAGTGGACATTGTTGTATCGGAAGAAAACAACAGGGAAATGGCGTTTACACTCGCGGTAGTGGATGAGGGCTTGCTGGATATTACCCGTTTTAAAACACCAAACCCTTATACTACTTTTTACGCAAAAGAAGCACTCGGAGTAAAGACCTGGGATTGTTACGACAAAGTGATTGGAGCGTTTGGGGCTGATCTTGAAAGGATTTTGAGTATTGGTGGTGACGGAAGTGAGGTAGGTGACGATGGAGCAAAAGCCAATCGATTTAAACCAATGGTTAAATTCTTCGGCCCCTATCACCTAAACAAGGGGGAAAAAAAATCGGTTAAGTTTAAGATGCCAATGTATGTAGGCTCTGTACGCACCATGCTGATAGCGGGCGGAAAAGGCGCTTATGGTATTGCCGAAAAAACCACACCCGTTAAAGCACCGCTAATGGTGCTCGGTACTTTGCCACGTGTATTAAGTGTAACAGAAGAAGTTAAACTACCCGTTTCGGTATTTGGTGGCGATAAGCGTATAGGTAATACCAGCGTAAAAGTAGAAGTGAACGGTCTGTTGCAAACCGTTGGAGGTAATTCGCGATCGGTAATGGTTGGGAAAGACGACGAAAAACTCGTGGTGTTTGATCTAAAAGTAAAAAACCAGACCGGAATTGCCAAAGTAAAAATTACCGCGAGTGGTGGTGGCCACACAACGGTATATGATATGGAACTGGATGTAAGAAATCCCAATCCCTACCAAACAAACATAAAGGATTTCTGGGTAGACGCCGGAAAATCGATTAAAGAAAGCATGCCACCAGTTGGTCTTCAGGGTACCAATAGTGGGTTACTCGAACTTTCTTCCATCCCGCCAATTAACCTTGAGGAACGTTTAAACTACCTGATCGCCTATCCGCACGGATGTGTTGAACAAACCACTTCGCAAACATTTGCACAGTTATATTTAACCGATATTTTAGACTTAAGTGCGCAAAGAAAAGTAGATATTGAAACAAATATCCGGCATGGTATCAGCGAATTACGTAAATTTCAGTTGGCAGGAGGGGCACTCTCCTACTGGCAGGGAACCACCGAAGTGAGTGACTGGGGCACCAGCTATGCGGGTCATTTTATGTTAAGCGCCGAAAAGAAAGGGTACGCGTTACCTCCAGGCTTTAAAAAAGAATGGATTTCTTACCAGCAAAATACGGCCCAGGCCTTTGTTCTCAACAAAAACAAATTTTTTAACAACGATGTAATGCAGGCTTATCGCCTTTATGTGCTGTGCCTTGCCAACAACCCGGTAATAGGTGCCATGAACCGTTTACGGGAATCAACCAACTTGTCCGATCAGGCACGGTGGTTACTGGCCAGCGCCTATGCTCAAATAGGTCAAACAAATGAGGCCGAAAAATTAATAGCCAATACATCACGAGAGGTGAATGCTTACGATGTAAACTATTATACCTATGGATCTTCTGAAAGAGACATGGCCATCATTCTTGACGCCTTATGCCTCATGAATAAAAAAACACAGGCCTTCGACCAACTGAAAAAAGTATCCGCTTTTCTCGCCTCAAAAACCTGGTTAAGTACTCAGACCACCGCTTTTGGACTGGTATCTGTTTCTTCTTTTATTAAAAAATTTGGCGGTTCTTCTGCAATGCAAGCCCTGTGCACTGTAAATGGAAAAGAAATTATCTTATCAGGTAACAAAGTCCTTACTCAAATCCCCATTTCTTTCAAAAATAACCCGATGGCGGATTTCAGCATCAAGAACAATGGGAAAGGCCTCATCTATGTGCGTTTGGTAAACAAAGGAAAACCGGCATTGGGCGAAGAAAAAGAAGCGGCCGAGAACATCAGGGTAAACGCGTCTTACCAGGCAATGAATGGTACTGCTATTAGTCCCGAAGAACTGGTACAGGGAACGGATTTTATGCTTTCGGTTACCATAAAAAACCTGGGATTAAAAGGCGAATTAAAAAACCTGGCCTTAAGTAACCCTATTCCATCGGGTTGGGAAATCCACAATGCCCGGATGGATGACAATGAAGCAGTATTAAAAAATTCGGTCTATACATATCAGGACATAAAAGATGATAAAGTATATACCTATTTTGATTTAAGCAGCGGCGAAAGCAAAACCTTTAACTTACTTTTAAATGCCAGCTACCTGGGCAGGTATTATTTACCAGCTATAAATGTGGAAGCCATGTACGACAATTCGGTATACGGCAGAACTAAAGGTCACTGGATAAAAGTTGTGAAACAATTGAATGGAAGTGTAGCCGTGAAATAAAAACAGTATTTCTGCCGATTCATAAAAAAATTGTTGGGAATGAGCCTATTTCATTCCCGACTTATTTAATTTTATACGAAAGCGCTATCAAGATTTTTCATCACATAAAAACCAGAATTCCGATAGTTGTCTTAAAACACAAGCTCAAACTCACCTTACTTTTAATAATTGCGTTAGTTTATTGGTATTGGCTTCCCGCCAAGCTTTTTAGTGAATCACTCAGCACCATATTATTGGATGAAAACGGGCAGTTATTGAGTGCGCGTATTGCTAGCGACGGTCAGTGGCGCTTTCCGGAAAGTGACCGTGTTCCACACAAATTCAAAACCTGCATTCTCGCCTTTGAAGATGAGTATTTTTACTTTCATCCTGGTGTTAATCCAGTGGCTATTTTAAAATCGGTAAAAAAAAATGTTGCAGCAGGAAAAATAAAAGCGGGGGGGAGTACCATTACCATGCAAGTGGCAAGAATGGCGCGTGGCAACCGCACAAGGAATTATTATAATAAATTCGTAGAAATACTTCTCGCTCTGCGGATTGAACTTTCTTACAAAAAAAAGAGTATTCTGAATTTGTACTGTAGCCATGCTCCTTTCGGCAGCAACGTTGTAGGCTTATCGGCTGCTTCCTGGCGTTATTTTGGTCGGGCTCCGGAAAAATTAAGTTGGGCTGAAAGTTCTTTACTGGCTGTACTTCCTAACTCACCAGCGCTTATTTATCCGGGGAAAAACCAACAAAAACTTCGAAAAAAAAGAGACCAGCTCCTGAAAAAACTATTGGATAAAAAACACATAGACGAAACAACTTATCGCCTCTCGTTATTGGAACCATTGCCCGAAAAACCCTTTCCGATACCTCAAATCGCACCTCATCTTCTCACACGATGCATGAATGAGTTAGGGGGATCCAGATTATTTCGCTCCACCCTCAATAAAAACCTCCAGATAAGAGTTACTCAATTATTGAACAACCACATCCAGAAACTTTCCGGAAACGAAGTGAACAATGCCTGTGCCTTGGTTGCGGAGGTGAATACAGGTAAAGTAATTGCCTACGTAGGAAATAGCTGGTCCATCAATAATGAACATCACAACTTTGTAGATATCGTTACCGCGCCCAGAAGCACCGGAAGTATTTTAAAGCCGTTTTTATACGCGTTTATGTTAAATGAAAACAAACTGCTACCGGCCAGTTTGCTTGAAGATATTCCGACTCAAATTGGCGGCTATGCTCCCAAAAATTTTCACCTGACCTATGACGGCCTTGTTCCGGCTAATCAAGCCATTGCGCGTTCTTTAAACGTGCCTGCCATAAAAATGCTACAGGAATACGGCAACACCCGGTTCTATGAACGTTTAAAACAATTGGGGTTCAGCACATTCACAAAACCCGCTTCACACTATGGACTTTCCATCATTTTGGGAGGTGGCGAGGCAACTTTATGGGAAGTAGCTTCGGCTTACGGCTCCATGGGCAGGGCTTTGAACGGGTACTCCAATTTAAGAAACAAGTATGCCAGCAACAGTTACCGCCCACTCTACTACCTGCAAAATGGTTTTATAAAAAAGAGCTCCCTACAGAAATCGGATTTGATCAGGGCTTCCGCTATCTACTATAGTTTTAACGCGATGACCGAATTGCTGCGTCCGCAGGACTATGTTGGTTGGGCAAAATTTCAGTCAAAAAACCGATTAGCCTGGAAAACAGGTACGAGTTTTGGTTTTAGAGATGCCTGGGCCGTTGGTCTTAATGCCAAATACCTGGTGGCTGTTTGGGTTGGCAACGCTGATGGGGAAGGTCGGCCAGATTTAACCGGGTCGGCTATTGCCGCACCACTCATGTTTTCGATATTTAACCTCTTACCACAAAAAAAATGGTTCCAGTTGCCGACCTCCGATCTTGAAGCCATTAAAATATGTAAAGAAAGTGGCTTTAAAGCTTCCGACATATGCGATAAAACAATCATACAATATTACCCTTCCGGCGCTTCCAGGACAAAACCCTGCCCTTTTCATAAACTCGTGCACCTCGATGAAACCGGCAATTACCGGGTTAACAGCAATTGTTACCCCGTAAACAAAATGCAACATGTTCCGTGGTTTGTTACCACACCCACCCAGGAATATTTTTTCAGGCAACACAATTTAAACTACAAACCTCTGCCAAACTTTATGCCGCAATGTGCCGGGGAAAACGCGTTTAAACAAATAGATTTGGTTTACCCACGTGAGGGATTTAAAATTTACGTGCCGGTAGACCAAAGCGGAATAAAGGGCAGATGTATTTTTAAGGCCGCGCATAAAAACACGAACGCGATCATTTATTGGTACCTCGACGGGATTTATTTAGGTGCTACGGAAAAATTCCATCAATACTCTGTTCTACCAAACATTGGCAAACATCGTTTGGAACTCACGGACGAAACCGGCGAAAGTCTGAAATGCCAATTTGAGGTAATAGAAAAATAACCGATCCCCCTACAAAACCAGGATACCATTCGCAAGGAACCGTAGCTCCTTTTTAGGCTCCTTGATTTTATCAATTTCGGATTGGGGTTTCTTGGCATCTTCCGCATAATGTTTTAATTCGCTTACCGATGTTTCTTTAATAAAAGCAATGCCGTCCAGTACAACCGTTTTGTTTGCTATATCGGTAGGTACAAAAAAACCATAGTCTTTCATCTTTACAAATGCTGTATTATTTTCATCGATCTTTAGATTCATCCAACAGCCTTTACTGGCGCATGAACTAACGACAACCGCTTTTACTTTTATCGCAACGGTGTCTTTGGATTTCAAAAGTTCCTGAACCTCCGTGATTGAAACAGCACCGGTTTCAGTTGTTTTAGCTCCATAAATGGTTCCAGGTGTGGCTTTGCCGGAAGGCGGCTGCGCCACTGAAAAAAGAACAGTGAAAAATAGCGCCAGTGTAATAATAATTGTTTTCATTGTAGTAGGTAAATTAGAAATTTTTACTGCTAAAGATAGCAAAACTCAAAATAAACGCCACAAAAATATACGGTCTTTAAAAAATTCTAGATCCCAACCATTTTGCGGTCTCATCTGAAATTCGATAGTTAAAATTTCCCTTCAGGTATTGTTGATCTTTGAAATGTTTAGAAGCCTCTTTCCAGTCGCTGCTCCTCATCATAAAGTGATCAAGATCATCAATAATTACCATAGTTGCGTTACCAGGATGAGCTTCATTTACTGTTTCATAGATCATCAATGGCTCTACTTTACTGCATTGCTCGTAATCAGCGCCGCCGTGAAGCACCAGAACCGGACACTTCAAACTGTGCCATGTTTCGGCGAGATTAATGGAATCAAGCTGTTGCCAGAATTTCCAGTGACGCCCCCACAGGTTGTTACTTCCTTTTTTGTACCCAAATTCCCTCTCAATTAGTAACTGATAATTCGGATTGTTATGCAATTGTTCCAGATTTTTCTTTTCGTTAAAGAAGGCGTTGTAAACAGGTTGTATATCCCTAACAAATTTTTCAGTTTGTGTATAGGTTAAT
>Ga0075160_10001400_pt1 | contig 14741 bp, 8 predicted proteins | sample JI91814C2DNA_FD_70969 | JGI IMG/M metagenome (GOLD analysis project Ga0075160, IMG submission 70969) | Wastewater effluent complex algal communities from Wisconsin, to seasonally profile nutrient transformation and Carbon sequestration -... | ecosystem: Engineered > WWTP > Effluent > Algae... | reverse complement strand
TATGTTGTTGTGAGATTCTGAGAATATTTAGCTGACATTCTTCTTGCATGAGTAATCCGAAGCTTGCGTTAGCGGCAGCGCACGCAATTGGATTGGCTGTAAAAGAATGGCCGTGGAAAAATGTTTTGGCGAGTTCACTGTTCTGAAATGCTGAAACAATTCTTTCAGAGACTGCTGTTACCCCCAGCGGTAGTGTGCCGCCTGTTAACCCCTTTGAAAGTGCAATCAGGTCCGGCTTTTCCGTGATGTGATCGCTCGCCAGTAACTTTCCGGTTCGCCCAAATCCGGTAAATACCTCATCGGCAATACAGATAACTTCTTTTTGCTTTGCTAATTCAAGCAACCTGTTTAAGGTATCTTTTGAATACGTTCTCATGCCTCCGGCCGCCTGAATCAGAGGTTCATAAATAAATGCAGCCACATTGCCCGAATCAAGGTGGCTTTTTAATTGTAGTAGTGTTTCTTCTTCATTCCCTGCTGAAGGAAATGAAATGAAATCCACATTGAATAGGTAGGGTGAGAATGGGGTGGTAAAGATGCTTCGATCTCCAACGGCCATCGCGCCAAACGTGTCGCCATGATAGCTGCCCTCGAGTGCAATAATTTTTTTCCGGGTAATATTTTTGTTGTGCCAGTATTGCATGGCCATTTTAAGCGCAACTTCAACGGCTGTACTGCCATTGTCGGAATAGAAGATTTTCGAAAAGTTATCCGGAAGTATGCTTACTAAATTTTCCGATAAGTTGACGGCAGGCTCATGCGTAAAACCTGCGAAAATTACATGTTCAAGCTTTTTTGCCTGTTGCGCAACAGCTTCGGCAATTACAGGATGCGCGTGCCCATGCAGGTTAACCCACCAGGATGATATGGCGTCCATAATTTTTCGGCCATCGGGTGTATACAAATAAATCCCCTCCGCTCGTTCAATTACAATCGGCTCGGGGCTTCCTTCCAGTGAGGTGAAAGGGTGCCAGATGTTTTTTTTATCCTTGGCTGAAAGTTCATGCATGCCAATTATTTTTTAGCTGTTCACTGTACTTCTTTATAGATGCATGGGTGATTTGATCTTCACTATCAATTCGCAGGAGACACGCATACTTCGTGTGATGTAAAATTATCCGCTCACTTTCCGGGTTAGATTTTCCGTTAAAAATAATTCCTTTCACTGCGTAGCCTCGCGTCTTTAATAAATGCGCTGAGAGTAATGTGTGATTGATACTTCCCAGGTATAAGTCAGCTACCAAAATTATTTCAGCGTTCAGACGGGGCGCCAAATCAATAACAAAATCAGAATCGTTTAACGGAACCAAGCAGCCACCTGCACCTTCGATGATAACTCCTGAAGGCTTGGGCGCTTCAAACGAAATTAAATCAATTTTAAGATTGTCAATTTTTGCAGCCGCGTGAGGAGAGGCTGGAGTTTGCAAGAAATATTTTTCAGGATGAATGATTGTTTTTGGCGACAAGCTTCTAACCGTGTCTGAGTCCTTTGGTGTACCTGCCTGAACAGGTTTCCAATAATCATAGTCCAAGGCCTCGCATAAAATGGCAGAAGCAACTGTTTTTCCTGAATCCGTATCGATGCCTGTTATAAAATAGTTCATGCTAAAGCCGAGAGTTCCTGAACCAGACCGTTGATTTCCTCATCAGCATTAAACGTATGTAAACATATACGTAAACGTTCTGATCCTTTTGCTACAGTGGGTGACAAGATCGGCCGCACATCATAGCCTTTGCGCTGTAAGCGTTGAGCGGCATTTTTAACTGAATCATTGCCTGCTATTACCATGCTTTGAATTTGACTATTACTCCCGAGCCTTGAAAGATTGTATTCTCGACTCAAGGAAGTAAATAATTCGATTCGCTGTTTAAGCTTGTCTTGTAAAGTTAGGTTGTTTGAGAGATGCGCAAAGCTGCAATCAATACTGGCTATACTATGAGGTGTAGGAGCGGTAGTAAAGATAAAAGGTCGTGCATAATTAATCAGATAATCGATTAAATCTCTTGACCCGGCAACGCAGGCACCATGAATTCCCATGGCTTTCCCAAATGTATAAATGCGCACAGGAATTTTTTGGTCAAGACTTTCTTGTACCGCCATTCCAGATCCCTCAGGCCCCAGTATACCCGTGCTATGCGCTTCATCTAAAATAATGGAAGCGTTGTATTGATCAGCAAGGCTTACCAATTCGCGTAACGGGCAACTATCACCATCCATCGAGTAAATGGATTCAACAGCAATAAAAATATTTCCTTCAGCAGCTTTAAGCTTTTTATCGATATCACTTAAATCATTGTGTTTAAAAGCAAAACGTTTAGCGTGACTCAGCCGGGCACCATCACGCATGCAGGCATGTGCGAGTTCATCGTACAAAATTGTATCTCCTTTTTGTGGAATAGAAGATAGTACAGCCTGGTTTGCCGTATATCCTGAATTAAAAATTAGGGCCGCTTCGGATTTAAAAATGGAGGCAAGCTTTTGCTCAACTTCTTCGGTGTACGTACTATTTCCGGATAACAACCTGGACCCGGTCGCTCCATTTCGATGTGGCAACGTATTGACTTTGTCTTTTATTAATCTGAATAGCTCTTGAGACCGGGCAAAACCCAGGTAGTCATTCGAAGTAAAATCAAGCAACTCCTGATCAGAACTAAGCTTTCTAAACGAGTTTTCCTGATGACGATTCTTTAGCCTTTCCTGTAAAATACGATTGAGCAAGCGGAGTGTTTTTTTTCGAAATTAAGAATTCGCCTTCAGTCGGACTAAATTTGTTTTCGGAAGATATAAACGTCAGTGCCGCCTCCTGTAATAACAATGGTCATGCAGGAGAGCGATCCGGATTTTAACATGACTTCCATAGCCGTTCAAGTTGGGTAAAAAAAAGAGGCCTCAAGGCCTCTTTTTTAAAAATGGTAAGCTTTTTAACTCAGCATGTTTTCGATTTCGAAGCTCAAGTCTTCTAACAGATCTTCCAATGGCTCGGTACTTCCGTCTGTGTATTTAACATAGGGAACAAGTTCACCCGTGGTTCCATCCTGCTCGAGGATAATTCGGCCACCAACGTTGCTTTTCACCTTAATGGTGATGGTAACAAAATCATTGATGTCACCGGAAGAAGATGAATCAGGTGCTTTTATCTTAACTGTAAACTTAATGTCGGCCAGCTGTATGTATCCTGACGCTGAAGAAATGGCATCATCGTCTTTGGATGCATCCTGAAAATTAACAGTAGCGCCAAACCCGATAAGTACTTTACCGCTTTTACTGAGTGACTCGGAGAATGAAGATGATTTTGATTCGGTGTCATCAAAGGAAATTTCTAGCGCAAATGGATTTACAAAATAATAAACGTCACCTTTTACCGGTTGATCATCATTGCCATATTCAACCTCAGCATCCAACTCAAGTTCTTTAGTTTCGTCCACAAAGATGGAAGCTTTAATAAGGGTCGGACTGTAAAGTTCCTCTCCGTTAGGGGTCAATTCTTCTTCGTACGCAGTCATGCGAAATTCTGCATTGTTTGTGGCGGAGCCTTCTGTCGGGAACCAGATTTCCATAACCTCTGAATCATCGGTGCGCACGAAAATTTCTTCCTGAAAATTCCATTCGTAAACTCCCTTATTTTCATTAAAGTTGAATGGCTCGTCACCGCTAATACGGGCATTGGCTGTTGAACGCTTTACCATGCCGCGAATGGCGTACACTCCCGCTTTTAAATTCTCGATTACCTGCTCACGTTTACGTGATGATTTTCTTCCGAAAGGGTTGTCCTCATCCGTCAACACCGATAGTTGATTCATGGCTTCGTAGCCTGAGCTATTGGTGAATGAATTCAGGTCATCGGAAAGCTGATCATTGGCGGATTGGAAAGCTGCTCTTACATCTTCTTTGCTTGCTTTTCCAGCTTCATCGTCTCCGCAAGAGCTTACCGCCAGCATAACGGCTGATAAGAAAAGTGAAAGAATCAGGTTCTGTTTTTTCATAAATAAAAATGGTTATTAATAGATTGTTTGGTATGCGTTAAATATTCTGGAGAGGGGTTTTGTAACCTGCAGTTGAACGGCATTTACAGCTCATTTGTTCAAAAAAGTCGTACTTTGGACCCGAAATTACATTTTTTAAACTACGTACTTATGCATAATTCCACCGTTCCATACGTATTCAGGCTTTCGAAGGTTGGGTTTTTCCTGATTTTTATTTGCCTGTTTTCATCTTGTATCGTATCCAAGAAAAAATACGATGATCTGTTGGCGCAAAAGGTAAGACTGGATGCAGACCTGGCGGATCGCGATACACTCCTTACCCGGGCAAATGAAAATATCCAAAGTCTGGATGAACGGGTTGCTAAATTATCAAACGATACTACTGCGCTGGGGCAGGACGTGCGTAACACGTCCGCTAAGCTTGCTGCGCTTGATAAGGAGTATGTTCAGCTTAATGCGTATTATAAAAATCTGCTCAGCAGCAGCGGAAAATTAAATCGCGACATGGCTCAGCAGCAGGAACAATTGCTGGCCATTCAGAATAACCTGGAGCGTACCCGGAAAATGAACGACTCATTAAGTGTGAGCCTGACTGAACGTGAAAAGAAAGTGCGTGAGTTGGAGAATATCATGGCTGCAAAAGATAAAGCCGTGCTGGACTTGAAGAACAGCATCAGCAATGCATTGCTTAATTTCAAAGAGAATGATTTGACCGTGAATGTTAAAAACGGAAAAGTGTACGTGTCGCTGGCGGAACAATTATTATTTGCATCAGGAAGCACCGTAGTGGATTCGAAAGGTGTTACCGCGTTACAGCAATTGGCGAAGGCCATCAAGGATCAGCGTGACATTCACATCATGGTGGAAGGCCATACGGATAATGTTCCGATCTCAAAGAAAACCACATACATGCAGGACAACTGGGATTTGAGTGTGATGCGTGCAACTGCGATTACGAAAATCTTAACAAAAGCGGGTCTTTCACCCTCACAAGTTACAGCAGCGGGTAAAGGTGAATATGTTCCGCTTGCGCCAAATACAACACCACAAAACAAACAGAAGAACAGAAGAACGGAGATCATCATTACACCTAACCTGGATGAGCTCTTTAAGATATTGGGAACTAATTAATATTCTTTATGATACGCGTTTGGGGATTACTTGTAATAATCATTATTATTATTGCTGTTGTTGATGTGTGGAAGCGTGAGCACAGCATGGAGAAGAGGCTTCTCTGGACGGTGGTGATTATTATTTTTCCTTTTCTTGGTGCCTTGGCCTGGTACCTGGTAAGTCGTAAGATCATTAACCTTTAACGGGCTTGTGGAAAATCACCGCTTGGAACAGGGCGACCTGAAAAAACTTTTTAGCCTTCCGGTAATTGTAGCAGCGCTCGGATATTTTGTTGATATCTATGATTTGCTGTTGTTCAGCATTGTTCGCGTTACCAGCTTAAAGTCATTGGGTGTAGTTGCTGAACAGGATTTGCTGGATAAAGGTATTTTCCTGATCAACGCACAAATGGCAGGTTTGCTGGTGGGCGGAATTCTCTGGGGGATCATGGGCGATAAACGCGGACGGCTTTCTGTTTTGTTTGGCTCCATCTTGCTGTACTCACTCGCTAACATTGCTAATGGATTTGTAACAACAGTCGATCAGTACGCTGTGCTTAGGTTTATTGCGGGTATTGGATTAGCGGGTGAACTGGGCGCAGGGATTACACTTGTTTCGGAGGTACTGCCGACACGCCTTCGTGGATACGGAACAACAATTGTGGCAAGCGTTGGGTTGTTTGGCGCAGTGGCTGCAAACCTTGTAGCCCATTCGGTTAAAGAAAACTGGCAGATTGCTTACTTTATCGGTGGCGGGCTGGGGTTGATTCTGCTGATCACGCGGATTAGTGTTTTTGAGTCGGGCATCTTTTTGAAAGTAAAAGCGCAAACAACGGATCGGGGAAACTTCTTAAAGCTTTTCACCAGCAGAGACCGGCTATCCAGATTTCTCAGTTGTATTTTTATTGGATTGCCTATCTGGTTTGTCATCGGGATACTCATTACATTTTCACCCGAGCTTTCACGCGAAATAGGATTTACAGGAACTGTTATTGCGGGCAATGCAGTAATGGTTAGCTACCTGGGATTGGTAGCGGGCGACATCAGCAGTGGATTGTTGAGCCAGTATTTTCAATCCCGGAAGAAGATTGTTCTGCTGTTCATAATCATAACTGTAGTGTTCATTCTTCTCTACCTGTTTGCACCTTTAAAATCAATCTCCTTCTTTTATGTGTGTTGTTTTAGCTTGGGTTTTGGAGTTGGTTACTGGGCATTGTTCGTAACGATAGCGGCCGAGCAATTCGGAACTAACCTCCGATCGACTGTCGCGACAACGGTTCCTAATTTTATTCGCGGCACAGTTTTGCCATTAACGATGGCGTTTCAGTTTCTTACCCGGAAAGTGGGCATTATAAACAGTGCGTTGATTATAGGTATATCAACAATTGTTATTGCCTTGATTGCATTACGTGCTTTAAAAGAAACGTTTGGCCGGGATTTGACCTTTTTAGAAAAGGATAAATAGACCCGAACCCGCTAAGCCGATTTTTCGAAGATCATCCAAATCCCTACTTTTACGGGATAATTGTCTAAAACGTGCGCGGTTGCTGGCTTTTCTTAGTGTTCATGTTCCTGTGTTTTACTTCAGGAGCACAGAATTTACATCGAATCGATAGTCTGAAGTCACAGCTTTCCCGGGCTTCGGGAGAGCAAAAGTTTTCAATTCTTAACGACCTGGGTTTTGAATACCGCCTATCTGCACCTGATAGTACTATCTATTACTGTAAGCAGGCATACGAGCTCGGGAAACAACTCAATGTCAAAAAGGATCTTTCCAAACCTTTAAGCTTTATTGGATTGGCCAGCGCATACAAGGGCGATTATAAAACATCCTTTGAGTATCATCAGAATGCCATCCGCGTAGCGGAAGAGCAAAAAGATTCTATTCAGCTTGGATATTGTTACAACAACTTTGGACGCCTGTTTTTTGAGCAGGGTGATTTAACACGTGCGTACAATAATTTTATCAAGTGTCACGAGATTTTTGAAAACACAAATGAAGATGTTGGTAAGGCTTACGTTGCCAGAAGCCTCTCCAATCTATATAAGTCTCAAGGCGACTATGCAAAAGCCCTCAAGATGTCGCTGCATGCCTACAGGCTGCGGGAGAAAATTGGCGAGCCCCGGCCGCTAATTTCAGCGCTTAACGAACTGGGTCTTGTTTATGGAGAACTGAAGCAGAAGGACAGCGCGAATATTTGCTTTAGACGAGGAGATTCAATTGCCTATAAAATCAATGATAACATCAGTCTGGCTGAACTTAAAATCGGATGGGCTGAATTCTTGTCCAATAGTGGGGATATCCATGAAGCTGATACGCTTGCGCACAATGCCTATTGGATGGTTGTTAATGCCTCTAACTACCGCTTGCTGCCAAGGGTGAACTTGTTGATGGGTCAGGTTCATTATAAGCTTCAGCAGTATGATAAATCAATGGTTTACCTGAAAGCGTTGTTAGCCATGACAAGTGAAGCTAACCTTGACCTTCAGCGCGATGCGCATTTTTATCTGTCACAGATTTATGAAAAAAACGGGAACGATGAGCGGGCAACCCTGCACATCAACCGGTATCTTATTTTGAAAGAATCGCTGCAGAGTGTTGAATTGGCCCGGCAGATTGAAAAGCTCCAGTTTCAGCTGGAAATTGAAAAGAAGGAAAGTGAAAATGAAATTCTTAAAGCAAACAGCGCCAGAAACAACGCGATCATTGCGCAACAACGACTTGAGAACTATATTTTGATTGTTGTTGTAGCTTCTGTGAGCGTATTATTTTTTGTTCAATACCGGAACAGCAAGAAGAAGCGTGAAATCAACAAAAAGCTTGAACAGCAGTACGCTGAAATCCAGAAGCAGAAGCAGGAGATCGCTGAGCAAAATGAAAAGCTGGAGAAGCACAATCACGAGCTCTCGGAGTTGAATCATGAGAAGGATACACTCATGAATATTGTGGCGCACGATTTAAAATCGCCACTTAACCGGATCCATGGCTTGTCGGATTTGGTTGAAGTAGAGGGGAACCTGAGCAAAGAGCAATTAAAATACGTGGGATTAATAAAAGATTCTACGCGGTCCGGCCTTGATTTGATTGTGGATTTGCTTGACGTAAATTCATTAGAAGTAAACCGCGAGCCTCGCTATTCAAATTTCAATTTAAGTTCTTTTCTGCGGGATCGTGTAGGCGCTTTCCGGCATTACGCTTCTATAAAAGAAATTGAGATCAAGCTGATCGAACGCAACATCGATGACATTTCGCTTGACCAGGAATATCTAGCGCGCATCATGGATAACCTGATCTCCAACGCGGTTAAATTCTCACCGCGAAACTCATTGGTCATAATCTCTGCTGAAAAGACCAATGGATTTTATGTGATCGAAGTAAAAGACCACGGCCCGGGCTTTAGTCCTAACGATAAAAAATATTTGTATCAAAAATTTAAGAAGCTTAGTGCGCGCCCTACCGCGGGCGAAACATCCAATGGGCTGGGGCTTGCCATTGTTAAAATTCTGGTCGACAGGCTTGATGGTATTATCGAACTTAACTCAACTCCGGGCCTGGGAAGTGAGTTTACCGTTAGCTTTCCGGTATTGAAAGAAGTTATGGTATAAAAAGCCCTCCTGAGCGAATCCTGAATTCTGGCAGGCGGGTCGAAGGAGGGCTTATCTTATACTTTGCTTAACGCCTGATTAAGATCATCAATTAAATCCTCCGCATCCTCCACGCCAATGCTTAACCGGATCAATGAATCCGACAAACCATTTTTAATGCGCTCTTCTTTAGGAATGCTGGCATGCGTCATCGAAGCGGGATGATTGATCAATGACTCAACCCCGCCCAACGATTCTGCCAGCGCGAAAAGCTCAACACTTTTCATTAGCGTAAAAGCTTTTTCGGTGCTGTCATCTTTTAACGTGAAGGACAGCATTCCTCCAAAATCACGCATTTGCTTTTTAGCAATGTCATGATTCGGATGATCTGCAAAGCCGGGCCAGTAAACTTTTCCGATCTTCGGATGCGCTTGTAAGACCTCAGCAATTTTTCTTCCGTTCAGGCAATGTCGTTCCATGCGCAGGTGCAAGGTTTTAATTCCGCGAAGCACAAGGAACGAATCCTGAGGCCCCGGAACAGCACCACACGAATTATGAATGAAGGCAAGCTCCTGGTGAAGCTTTTCATCGTTGGTGATCAATGCGCCCATCACCACATCGGAATGTCCGCCCAGGTATTTGGTTACGGAATGCATAACAATGTCAGCTCCGAGATCAAGCGGGTTTTGTAAATAAGGGGAGGCGAATGTATTATCAACGGCAACTAAAATATTTTTCTTTTTAACAAGATCAACGCATGCTTTGATGTCGATAATGTTCATCAACGGATTGCTGGGCGTTTCAAGCCAGATAAGTTTTGTATTCGCATTGATGTACGAATTTAAAATTGCAGCATTTGTCAGATCAATAAAATGAAACTTTATTCCAAAGCGTTCAAATACGCGTTTGAACATTCGGTATGATCCACCATATAAATCATTGCTTGTAATTACCTCATCCCCGGGGTTGAGCAATTTGATAACAGCATCCGTTGCACCCATGCCGGATGAAAAACAAAGGGCGAATTTTCCATTTTCTAACGCTGCCAGACTTTTTTGCAATGCGTTACGCGTTGGATTAGCACCACGTGCGTAAGCAAAACCTTTATGCTTGGAAGGCTCTTCCTGCACATACGTGGAGGTTTGATAGATGGGTGTCATAATCGCTCCAGTGGAAGGATCTGGGGCTACGCCTGCATGTACTGCTTTTGTGCCGAATTTCATGGTTTGTTGTTAAAATAGGATCAAAAATAACAGAATTGAACGGTCACTTCATGCCTGGAAACATGATTTAAGCAAGTCAGGCATTTTTGGTATCTTACACATGACCAAGTAATCCTTGAAAAAGCCAAAAAAATCCATTTCTGAGCCAGAATCAAGCCAGGTGTTACCTGATTACCAGTTATTGCTACGGTGGTTATGATCCTGTACTCTTTAATATTTTGAATATTGCGTGATTACAAAGCCTATGAAAAAACGTTTACTAAGTCTCTCAATCCTCATTATAGTTGGCGCTTTATCCTCTTCTGTCTACGCCCAGGTAGGTATTGGAACTGAGACACCAAGTCCCAAGGCTGTTCTAGAGTTGAAATCACCTGGTAATAATCAGGGATTTTTAGTGCCCAGGCTTACCACAGCTGAGCGTGGCGCCATTCCTGCACTGGGCGCTTCAGAAAAGGGCTTATTAGTATTTGATACTTCAGTTGACAGATTTTATTACTGGAGCGGAGCAGCGTGGATTGTCATTGAGGACACCAGCGGATCAGGTACGGTTACGAATATCATTACCGGTACCGGGCTAACAGGTGGGCCTATTACCGTATCTGGCACAATTAGCCTAACGAACACAGCGGTGGCTGCGGGTACATATGGATCGGCAACCCAGGTTCCACGACTTACTGTTGACGCTCAGGGAAGAATTACCGGTGTTGTACTCACAACCATTGCAGGTGTGGCACCAGGAGGTGCTGCAGGCGGAGACTTGACTGGTACCTATCCGAATCCCACAGTTGCAAACAGCGCAGTAACAACAACAAAAATTTTAGACGGTACAATTGTTACCGGTGATCTGGCGGATGGTTCCGTTACGGATGTTAAAGTAGCAACTGTAGCACCTTCAAAAATTACGGCAGGTGGAGCAACGGCCGGGCAGGTCTTGAAATGGAATGGAACGAATTGGATTCCGCAAGCAGATGCGGGTGGTGCGGGAACCGTGACCAACATAGCAACCGGTACCGGACTTACAGGCGGGCCGATAACCGCTACTGGCACGATTAGTATTGCAGATGGCGGAGTAACCACCGTTAAGCTTGCGGATGGAAACGTAACGACTGCAAAGATTTTAGATGGTACGATTGCAACAGTAGATTTAGCCGATGGCTCGGTAACAACAGCAAAAATTGTAGACGGCACAATTGCCACAGCCGATTTAGCGAATGCATCGGTAACTGCAGGTAAGCTAGCGAACACGGCAGTGACTGCCGGAACGTATGGAACTGCTACAGAAGTTTCTCAGCTTACCGTTGATGCTCAGGGGCGGATAACCTCGGCAGCGAATGTTACGATTACAGGAGCTGCACCTACAGGCGCAGCAGGTGGAGACTTAGCCGGAAATTTTCCAAACCCAACGATAGCGGCTAATGCAGTAGGAAGCGCGGAGATCATAGATGCTTCAATCGGCACAGCAGATTTAGCAAATGCATCGGTAACTGCAGGTAAGCTAGCGAACACGGCAGTGACTGCGGGATCGTATGGAACAGCAACACAGGTTTCTCAGCTTACAGTAGATGCACAAGGACGAATAACGTCAGCCGCTAACGTAACAATTACAGGAGCTGCACCAACTGGTGCCGCGGGCGGAGACCTCACCGGAACTTATCCTAATCCAACAATAGCAGCTAATGCTGTTTCAAGTGCGGAGATAACGGATGGAAGCATTGTCAGCGCAGACATCACTGACGGAACAATTGCCACGGCAGACCTGGCGAATGGATCAGTAACTGCCGGCAAGCTTGCGAACACTGCGGTGACCGCGGGAACTTACGGAACGGCAACACAGGTACCTCAAGTTGTTGTTGATGCGCAGGGCAGGGTAACAGGAGTAACCAACACTACAATAGCAGGCACAGCACCGGGTGGGACAGCGGGTGGTGATCTTACGGGAACATATCCCAATCCTACCGTGGCGGCCAATGCAATAACTTCTGCAAAGATTGTTGATGCGACCATTGCAACAGGTGATCTGGCGGATGGTGCCGTTAACGATTTAAAAATATCATCTGTAGCGCCTTCTAAAATTACGGTAGGGGGTGCGACCACAGGACAAGTATTAAAATGGAATGGAGCTAACTGGATACCTCAGGCAGATAATGCAGGTACAGGTACTGTAACCAGCATTGTTGCAGGAACAGGATTATCGGGCGGAACGATAACAACGTCAGGCACTATAGCACTTGCAAACACAGCCGTTACTGCCGGTCCATATGGTACGACAACGCAAGTTCCTCAATTAACTATTGATGCACAAGGAAGAATTACCGCGGCAGTTAATACTACCATTACTGGCGTAGCTCCGGGTGGCACAGCGGGTGGCGATTTAAATGGAACCTATCCCAACCCTTCCGTTGATGCTTTACAAACCCGGCCCGTTGCAGCAACAGCACCTACAACCGGGCAGGTTCTTGAATGGAACGGAACCACGTGGACACCATCAACAGATGATGTAGGTGGAATTACGTTGCCGTATGCTGCTACCCAAACAAGTGCATCAACACTTTTTGCCTTAACTAATCAGGGTACGGGAAGGGCGGCACAACTTATGGTTGACAATGTTGCCAGCAACGTTCCTGCGTTGAGTGTATCAACTACCGGCACTGGTATCGCACTCGTAGCGAACGGAAATTCATTTGGAGTTTACGGATCATCAACTGTACAAAACGGATCGGCTGGGTTTTTTCAGAATTTAGCCGACCAGGGTTTTGGTGTTGTCGGGTCTCTTCAGACTGCCGGGACTCAATCTTACGGGGCATTAGGCACAACATATCTCAACGATGGAACACATTTCGGAGTTGGTGTTTCAGCTGTAGGAAGCTCATATGGTATCCGGGCAAACGGTGGACAAACCGGAGGTTATTTTGAAAACAGTTCCGGAAACTTTACAACAATACTTGCCGGAAATGGAGCGGCTGTTTGGGCCCGTAGTGATGAAGCTTTCGGTACAGGTATTCGAGGCATTGGAGGAGGAACCTCAAGCACAGGTGTATATGGTGCAGGAGAAGATTTTGGAGTTTATGGAATTCACACAGCAACAACCGGAACGAATCCGGGTGTATATGGCGAAACCTTTTCAACAGCTGGAAATGCATCAGGAGTTTACGGAATTGTAAGCTCAATCTCCCCCGGTGGATCTTCTGCAGGTGTAAGAGGTGTTAACAATGGTACAGGCGGATTGGGAATAGGAGTCGCTGGTCAGCAGAATGGTTCAGGTTGGGGTGTTTATGGTTCAGTATCGTTAGCCGCTGGATATGCAGGATATTTTAATGGTCGGGTAAATGTAACCGGAGTATTGAGTAAAGGAGGCGGCTCGTTTAAAATTGATCATCCGTTAGATCCACAAAACAAATACCTCTATCACTCATTTGTAGAGTCACCTGACATGAAAAATATTTATGATGGTGTTGTTGTGCTCGACTCTCAGGGTAAAGGCGAAGTTCAGTTACCGGAGTGGTTTGATGCGCTTAACAAGGATTTCCGGTATCAGTTAACGTGCATAGGCGGTCATGCACCCGTTTACATTGCCAGCGAAGTTTCGAATAATCGCTTTACCATTGCAGGCGGTACTCCAGGAATAAAAGTATCCTGGCAGATTACCGGTATCCGTAAAGATGCTTTTGCCGAGAAAAATCGCATTCCTGTGGAAGAAACTAAGACAGGCAACGAACGCGGAAAATATTTGTACCCAAAGGCTCATGGAGCTCCGGAATCAATGGGTGTAACCTATGAAATAGATCAGGCGCTTCAGCGGGAGGCAACGGAAAATACAAGAAGAAGTTCTGAAGAAGTTGCAAAACAAAAAGAACAAAAGAAATCAGTGTCTTCAAAGAAAAAGGATGAATTGTCAGACGTAACCAAAATGGTAAAGGATAAACCTAAAGAATGAGTCGAATAACATGTGGCTTTAATCACCCTCGTGTTATTAACAACCCTAATCATTTATTAAAATCTACTATGAAACATTTTACTCAGATCATTTTAACATGCTTGCTTGTATGTATTGCTGTGCTGAATGGCGTTGCCCAGGTTGGTATTGGAACCGATACACCTAACGCGAAAGCCGTTCTTGAATTAAAATCACCCAATAATAATCAGGGGTTTTTAGTGCCCAGATTAAGTACTGCACAGCGCACAGCGGGCACGTTTACATCAACCTTAACTGCGAATGAAACCGGTCTGTTAGTGTTCGATACCGATACGAAGAAATTTTATTATTGGAGTGGAACAGGCTGGACGGTTATTGAAGACAGTGTGGGCACGGATAATCAAACCATCTCGTTTACCTCACCTAACTTAAGCATCTCGGGAGGAAATACAATCAACCTTTCTACGATCAATACCGATGGACAAACCTTATCATATGTTTCCGGAACTGGCGTATTGACTATAGCCGGAGGAAACAACGTTACGATAACCGGAACACTTCCAGGTGGTGCTGCTGGCGGGGACCTTGCGGGCACATATCCTAATCCTACTATTGCTGCTAATGCAGTGACGAGTGCTGAAATTACGGACGGAAGCATTACCTCGGCAGACATTACAGACGCAACAATTGCCACGGCAGATCTAGCCAACGGCTCGGTTACTGCAGCCAAGCTTGCTAATACGACTGTAACTGCAGGCTCATACGGAACAGCGACTCAAGTACCTCAGTTAACGGTTGATGCACAGGGAAGAATAACAGGTGTTGTGAATACAACCATCACAGGCATTCCACCAGCAGGTGCGGCAGGCGGTGACCTGACAGGAACATACCCTAATCCGACAATAGCGGCTAATGCAATCTCCA
>Ga0075160_10001397_pt1 | contig 14767 bp, 14 predicted proteins | sample JI91814C2DNA_FD_70969 | JGI IMG/M metagenome (GOLD analysis project Ga0075160, IMG submission 70969) | Wastewater effluent complex algal communities from Wisconsin, to seasonally profile nutrient transformation and Carbon sequestration -... | ecosystem: Engineered > WWTP > Effluent > Algae... | reverse complement strand
CCGAGGCGTACGAAGTCCTCGTCGACGAGAACAAGCGCAAGGTCTACGACCAGTACGGGCACGATGGCCTCCGCCGTGGCGGCGGGCCCGCGACGCACGACTTTTCTCGCATGGACGTCTCGGACATCTTCTCGATGTTCCAGGACATCTTCAATGGCGGCCAGCCCGGTGGCGGTCGCGGTGGTCGTCGCGGCCCCGCCCGAGGCTACGACCTCGAGACCGAAGTCTCCGTCACGCTCGAGGATGTCAACAAGGGCTGCGAGCGCGATGTCGATTTCACGCGCATGGATGTGTGCGAGACGTGCACCGGCAGCGGCGCGAAGGCCGGCAGCAAGCCCACGACGTGCCAGACCTGTGGCGGGCAGGGCCGCGTCCAGCAGTCGGGCCTGGGCGGCATGTTCCGCATGGTCGTCGCGTGCCCAGCGTGCGGCGGCCGCGGCAAGGTCGTCAAAGAGTTCTGCGGCTCGTGCAAGGGCAAGGGTCGCGTGCCAAAGAAGCGCTCGATCAGCGTCAAGGTCCCCGCGGGCATCTCGGATGGTCAGGCGATCCGTGTTCCCGGCGAGGGCGAGCCGCCACCAGCGGAAATGTCCCCCGAGGGCGCAGGGCTTCGCGGCGACTTGCACGTCGTCGTCCGCGTCGATGATCACGAGTTGTACCAGCGCGATGGCGACAACCTGATCCTCGAAATGCCGATCGCCTTCACGCAGGCGGCCCTCGGTGCCGAACTCAAAGTCCCGACGCTCGACGGCCCATCGCCCCTCTCGATCCCCAAGGGCACGCAGTACGGCACCATCTTCAAGATCGCGGGCAAGGGCCTGCCCAACCTCCGCGGCGGCCGCAAAGGAGACATGGTCGTCGCCGTCAAGGTCGAGGTGCCCAAGCATTTGACGAGCGCACAGGAGAAACTCCTGCGTGAGTTCGCCGGCGGCGAGGAACTCAAGCACTCGAGCGAGAGTGCCGGGTTCTGGAAAAAGGTCAAGGACTTGCTGAACTAGCGACTGTTTGAGATGATGATGTATCCAGCGGCCCGAACACATGGGCCGATGCGGGAAGGACTGGCATGGCCGACGAAACCAAGAAACCCCACGGCGAAAGCCCCGAAGACGACGCCCTCAATCGCGAGGCCGAGTCATACTCGATCGAGGGTGACCAGCCCAACGCGGCCAACGCCACCAGCGAACTTGCCCGCCTGCAAGGCGAGGCGAACGAGTGGCGCGACAAGTACTTGCGCTCGATCGCGGACTTCCAGAACTACCAGCGTCGCGCGTTGCAGAACGAAGCCGACGCGAAGAAGGCGGGGATCAGCAGCGTTGTCCAGAACGTGGTGAACGTGATGGACCACTTTGATCTCGCGCTCGCGCAGGATTCGAGCAAGGCGACCGCCGAGCAGATCATCGCGGGCGTGAAGGTCATCCGCGAGGAACTGCTCAAGGCTCTCACAAACACCGGCGTCCGCATCATCGCGCCAAAGCCTAACGACGAGTTCCAGCCCGGCCAGCACGAGGCGATCATGCAGCAGGCCATGGACGGCGTCGCCAAGGGCAACGTCGCGATGGTCTTCCAGCCCGGCTACGCCCTGGGCGAGCGCATCATCCGCCCCGCCAAGGTCGGCGTCGCGCCGTAACGCTCGTTCTGCTTTCGTGCCTTCATCTTCATCTTCATCTTCATTTGCTGCTTTGTCCATTTGCTGCTTTGGAGCCTTTCCTTGCCCACGTACGACTACCGCTGCAACGCCTGTGGCCACGCCTTCGAGTTGTTCCAGTCGATGAGCGCCAAGCACGAAAAGAAGTGCCCCAAGTGCGGCAAGAACGCGCTCGAGCGGTTGATCGGCACCGGGGCCGCGGTCCTCTTCAAGGGTTCTGGCTTCTACCAAACCGACTACCGCAGCGAGGGATACAAGAAGTCCGCCGAGGCCGACAAGCCCGCGAGCGAGGCCAAGTCTGATTCCAAGGGTGACGGCAAGTCAGAATCCAAATCGGACGCGAAGCCCGAAACGAAACCCGACACAAAGGCCGAGACGAAGTCCGAATCGAAACCAGAATCCAAAACCGACTCCAGGCCAGAACCCAGGTCCGAGTCCATGTCTTCACCCGTGAAGATTGCTTCCTCTGCCAAGGGTGAAAAAGCAGCAAAGTCGCCAAGTCGTCCGCCGGCATCTGCCGCGAAACGCTCCTCGAAGGGCCGCTGAGCGTTCCCTATCCTCTGCCATGCGTCTCATCGGCCACGGCATCGATCTCATGGAAGTCGAACGCTTCACCCGCTCGCTCGAAGAGCACGGCGAGCGTTTTCTCGAGCGCGTCTTTACCGTTCGTGAGCGTCAGTACGCCGCCGATTCCAAACGCAAGAACGAGCACCTCGCCGCGCGTTTCGCTGCGAAGGAAGCCGTGCTGAAAGCGCTTGGCACCGGCTGGAGTCAGGGAATCGCGTGGACAGATGTCGAGGTCGTGCTGTTGCCCAGCGGCCAGCCCACCGTCCACCTCCACGGCAAGGCTATGGAAATCGCGGACACCATGGGCGTGACTGGCTGGTCCCTCTCGCTCACGCACACAGCGACCATGGCCGCCGCGAGCGCGATCGCGACCGGCGCGTGATGTGCTGACGCAAGTATTGCCTTTACGAGCCCGACGCGCAAGCGAGGGTCTTCTCTTACTTCTTCTCGGTCGGTGCGACCTTCTTCTCAGTCACCTTCTTCGCCTCCGCCTTCTTCTTCTCCATCACCGGCACGAACTGCTTCGCGTACCACTCGTTCCACGCGGGCACGTTCCAGCCGAGGTGGTGCGTCGAGAGTCCCGCGTGACGCTCGGCCATCTCCGCCGCCGCTCGTCGCACGCTTCCCCGCAGCACGTACACCTGCGCATCGAGCACCGTCAGCAAAACGCCGTCGTTCACGATGTCCACCTGGGGATCGAACGCGACGGCGTTCTCGCTCACGACCGGCGTCAGATCTGACACATAGGTCGTCTGTGTGCCCACGAAGATGTACGCCAGTGCGCCCGTGCGTTCGCCAGCGGAATCTCCGCCGCCGCCTCGCCGACCCGCCTGCGCATTGATGAGCATCGGCAACGCCTCGACGATGTCGAGCGTATTGATCAGCCCCGCGCTCGCGGCGATCGCGTCCTCGCCACCATGCACGAGACCCTCGTACAAAACCCACTGCACGCGATTGGGGACAGCGTCCTTGCCGACCATGCGTTCCTTCAGCCGCCTCGCCGCGGCCTCACGCACGCTCTTGTCCTTGTCGTACACGCCGATCCATGCAAGAGTCGTGTCTCCCTCGTCACTCTTCTGCGCGGCGAAGTGATCCAGCAGCGCAAAGCGCACATCACTCGCCTCGGTGAAGAAGACCTCGACCAGACTCGGGAAGAGCGCGGGGTCGGTGTACTGCTTGAGTTTCTCGATCGCCTGCCGACGCACCTCGGGTGGCCTCGCCGTGCGGAAATAGTCCGATCGCAGTTTCTTCAGTTCTTTCTCAAAGGCGAGCCGCTTCTTCCGCTGTGCGGCGTACGCGCGCATCTCGGGTGAGTCAGGGTCCTTCACGATCGTCTTCGCCCACGCGGGGACGTCGTCCTGAGCAAGCACGTTTGGAGTGAGTCCACCAACGACCAGGCCCACAGCCGCGCACGCGATCAACGCACGCACGAACGCCGGGGCGGCGCCCCTCCTGCACGAGTGTGTCATACCTTGGCTCCTGGCTTTTCGCAGCCTATTCGTCGCGGTCCGCCGGCGGTTCGTGGGATCTTGCGTCCCGAAACTCCGGACCACAACCTCTGGGCACCCCTGCCCGCACCCAAGGATATACGCGTGCGTCAGGGCGTTGTTCCCGCCCTATTCCTCAGCAGGGACGATCACCGCCGACCGCCCCAGACGCCCACGCATCCCCTCGGCAGCCTCTTCCGATGGATAGTTCCCCAGGCGCACGCTGTACAGGCGGCGTCCAAACTGGTCGCGGACTTCGACAATCCGGGCCTTGCCGTACCGATTCAACTCGCTCGCCTTGGTAATAGCAGAGTTCCACGACGCGAATGAGCCCGCCTGCACCGAGTAGCCATTCGGCGCGCTCCGACTGACGGCTTGTGGCACGCCCTGGAACTTGAACGCCGGCTTCGGTTCCGGGTTGGCGGCCGCCAGCGATCCTCCGGTCTGCGTCGGTCGTGGTGGGGGAGTGGAGGCACTCGTCGTGGTCTTGGTCGGCGTTGTCGAACCGCCGCTGGGGGTCGTGCTCGCCGTGCCACTCGGCTTGGGGCTGGCGTTCTTGACTGCCGCCTGCTTGCCCAGGGACGTGAGTCGCTCACCCACGAGCAAGCGCAGGTTTCCTTCCTCGCGGATCGCTTCTTGTGCGAGCAGATAGTGCTTCTGCGCCTCATCAAGTTTCCCGATCGCGCGAAACGAGTCACCCGCGTACATCGCGGCCCGCGCCTTGTCATCGTTGAGCAGTTGCTTCGACGCCGCCGAGAGCAACTTCGCCGCTTCTGCGTGCTGCCCAGACTCCTGCGCAATCAAGCCGAGTGCCGCCGCCGCCTTGCCAGCGATTCCCGGATCGTTCTCTTCGAGCAAGGGCGTGAGGAACTTCTTCGCGTCGGCGTTGCGATTGAGCGCCTGTGCCGAGAGCCCCGCGATCAACGACGCCTTGGCCTTGTCGTACGCACGAAGGGACCCCGCGACTTTGGAGGACGCCTCCAGCGCAGCCTGGTACTGCCCGCTGGCGTACATCGCCGCATAGTCCTCAGTCGGCGTCTTGGAAGTAGACGGCCTCGACGCGCACCCGCCGACGACCAAGAGAACCACCCCCATCACCGCTGTCCAGACGCCGCGAACCGCCATGACCGATGCCTCCCTGAAATCCCTGCAACGTTCAAAAACCGCACATTTGGCCGTTCGACGCCCGATCCACGGGCGGAATCGGCCATTCCTGCACGTTCATCGACCTTCCGCTAGCATGCTCGCCACATCTACCCTCTGTTCCCCGACGGAACCCCCCTTCGAACGAAAAGTGGGAACCCGTTTGGGAACCGTATCCGCAACCACGCCCCGGAGGACTCGTGAGCGTTCATTGGCCGATCTACAAGACCCTCCTCCTCAACCCCACCCGCATCGCCGCCGTGGACGATCGCCGCTCCTATCGCGGGATCGAGATCGTGGTCGCCTCCATGCATGTGGCGGCCGCGATCGAGTCCAAGTGCCAAACTTCCACCGTCGCCACCCTCCTCCCCAGCAGCGGCGCGTTCCCCGTTTCCGCCCTCGCCGGATGGTCCCTCGGCAAGACCGTCGTCCCTCTCAACTTCCTCTTGAAGCCCGACGAACTCCAATACATCGTCGACGACTGCGAGACCGACACCATCGTCACCGCGAAGGCGATGCTCGACTTTCTCAAGTTCACGCCCAAGGTCAAGAACCTCATCCTCCTTGACGATGTGAACTTCAAGAGCGTCCCGCTCATGCGCTGGCCCGCCGCCGCGGACGACGAAGACCTCGCCGTCCTCCTTTACACCTCCGGCACCAGCGGCAAACCCAAGGGCGTCATGCTCACGCACGCGAACCTCTGCGCCAACATCTCGCAGGTCGATCGCTGGATCGAGTTCACCAAGGACGACGTGATGCTGGGCGTCCTGCCCCAGTTCCACAGTTTCGGCTTGACCGTTCTCACGCTGGTCCCGCTGACGATGGGCTTCAAGGCCGTATTCCTGCCGCGATTCACGCCCAAAAGCGTGGTCAACGCCGTCAAACAGCACAACGCGTCCATCTTCGTGGCGATCCCGTCGATGTACGCCGCGCTCCTCTCCGTCAAAGACGCAGGCCCCGAGGAGTTCGCCAGTTTGCGACTCGCCGTCTCAGGCGGCGAGCCACTGCCCGAAGCCGTCGCCGCCAACATAAAGTCGCGCTTTGGTGTCCTCTTGAACGAAGGCTACGGCCTCACCGAGACCTCACCTGCGACCAACTGGTGCCGTCCCTTCGAGTATCGCCCGCACTCCGTCGGGAAGCCCCTCCCCGACATCGATCAGCGCATCGTGGACATCAACACCGGCGTCCGACTGCCACAAGGTCAGGAAGGCGAGATCCAGATGAAGGGCCCCAACATCATGAAGGGGTACTTCAAACTCCCGCAGGAAACGGCCGCCGCCTTCACGAGCGATGGCTACTTCCGCACCGGCGACATCGGCATGTTCGATGCAGATGGGCACCTGCACATCACCGGGCGCCTCAAGGAAATGATGATCATCGGTGGCGAGAACGTCTTCCCCCGCGAGATCGAAGAGGTGCTGAACAAGCACAAGAGCGTCGCCGCCTCGGGCGTCACATCCCTCGCCGACCCCTTGCGTGGCGAACAGCCCGTCGCGTTCGTCGAAGTCCGTGAGGGCGAGACCTTCGATGAGCAGGCCCTGAAAACGTGGTGCCGCCAGAGCCTCGCCGGGTACAAGGTCCCCGTTTCCATCCGCCACCTCCCCGAACTGCCCAAAAACCCCACAGGCAAGATCATGCGCAGGGAACTCAAGAAACTGCTGTAATACACGCGGGACTCCACAGCGCTCTCCGAGACTTCCCGAGTCCTCGTTGCACCGCACGCCCACGACGAGTCCTCGAATCGTGGCGCTTCTGACCTTTCTATGGGACTTGTCCGTCCCAGAAGCCCCATCCGACCCATTCTTCTGTCGCGCTGCTTGACCGCCTCGCGCCAGCCGATATACTTGCATAATGACGCAAGTAAGCAAATCTCGCCCGAGGACCCCAAAGCAGGCCGCCCGCCGCAACTCGCCGCTGGATTCGCTCCTCAACGCCGAGATGTTCAAGGCCTTGGGCGATCCCACACGCCTCCAGTTGCTCTCCTGCCTCGCCAAGTGTGGCCGCCCATGCAGCGTCAGCGAAGTCGCCGAGTGCTGCCACGTCGATCTCTCCGTCGTCTCGCGCCACCTCGCCCTTCTCGAAGATGCGGGCATACTCACCGCAACCAAGAAAGGCCGCAGCGTGTCGTACCAGGTCCGCTTCGACGACCTCGCCGGTTCGCTCCGCGCCCTCGCCGATGCCATCGACTCCTGCTGCCCCGCAAACTGTGGCCCGGACTGCGCCTGTGGCTGCCAAACCGGAACAGGAGGGTGCTGTGCCCCACGCTGATCGACCATACCGCATCCTCTTTGTCTGCACGGGAAACTCCTGCCGCAGCCAGATGGCCGAGGGATGGGCACGTCGCCTTCTACCCGAGTCGGTCGAGGCCCACTCCGCCGGCACCGCGCCCCACGGCATGAATACTCTCGCGATGATGGCGATGGCCGAGGCCGGCGTCCCCATCGCCCGCCACACGTCCAAGAGCGTTGACTCACTCCTCGCCGATCCGTCGTTGGTTGGTGGCTTCGATCTCGTCATCACGGTGTGCGACTCGGCCCGCGAGTCGTGCCCGACGATCCCCGGCGCGAAGCGTGTGATCCACGCCCCGTTCGACGACCCGCCATTCCTCGCTCGCGATGCTGCCAGCGTAGCCGAGGCGATGCCGCATTACCGCCGCGTCCGCGACGAGATCAAGGCCTTTGTCCAATCACTCTCGCGCGAGGTGGAGATCGCGCACACTCAAGGAGTCCACTCATGAACCAGTCCACGACCAAGCCTGCCAACACCCCGGCCAGCGCCCCGACCTCCACCAAGTCCGCCTCACCCTGCTGCTCCGACGACTGCTGCGGCGGCACCAAGGCGGCGACCAAACCCACCGCTAAACCCATCAGCAACGTCGTCGCCACGCCGACACTCAACGCCTCCTGCGGCGACGACTGCGATTGTGGCCCGGCCTGCGATTGCGGCGATGACTGCGATTGCTCCACATCCAACAACACCGCGACGTCTCTCGCCGACGCCGAGAAAGTTCGCGACGCCGTGCGCGAGGGATACACAACCATCGCCAAAGGCGGCTGCTGCGGTCCATCCACCTCCACTGGCCAGCGCACAGGCGGCGGCTGTTGCGGCGCGACCGCCTTTTCCCCCGAGCAACTCGCCGCTGCCATCGGCTACAGCGCGACCGAACTCGCCAGCGCGCCAGACTCCGCCAACATGGGCCTCTCCTGCGGCAATCCAACCGCGATCGCCTCGCTCAAGCCGGGCGAAGTTGTCCTTGACTTGGGCGCTGGTGGCGGCTTTGACTGTTTCATCGCCGGACCAAAAGTCGGCGCCACGGGCAAAGTCATCGGCGTTGACATGACCCCCGCAATGCTCACCTCGGCCCGCAAAGCCATGCCCGTCTACACGCAGCGCACGGGCCTTTCCAACGTCGAGTTCCGCTTGGGCGAGATCGAGAACCTGCCAGTCGCCGACAAGAGCGTTGATGTCGTCATCTCCAACTGCGTGCTCAACCTCTCGCCCGACAAGCCCCGCGTGTGGCAGGAGATCGCGCGCGTCCTCAAGCCAGGTGGCCGCGTTGCCGTCTCGGATCTCGCGCTCGTGAAGCCACTCCCCGCCGCCGTGCAGCAAAGCGTCGAAGCCCTCGTCGGCTGCGTCGCGGGCGCGGTGCTCATCGAAGAAACCCGTGCCCAAGCCACGGCCGCGGGCCTGACCGACATCGTCCTCACCAGCAAACCGCAGTACATCGACGCCATGACCAACTGGGAAGACCCGCTCTACAACGAGATCATCGCCCACCTGCCCAAGGGCGCGAAGGTGAGCGACTACGTCACCAGCCTCGATGTTTCAGCACGAAAACGCTGAGTCGAACGACAAAGTAATGCGCTCTTCGATCCCCCTCCGGGCCTCTGGAGGGGGTGCCGCTATCGCCGTCCGCAGGACTTCGCGGCGGGGGCGGGGCGTTTCTCTTCTGCCTCTTTGTCCCCTATTCCCCATTCCCTATTGCCCACTCCCTTCATCGCTCAACTCTTCATATTCACATACTGCAACGGCACACCCAGCCCCGCACCATTCAGCAGCGCGATCACGGCCTGAAGATCATCGATCTTCTTCGCCGTCACGCGCAGTTCCTCCCCCTGGATCGAAGCCTGCACCTTCAACTTCGTCTCTTTGATCCGCTTCACGATGTCCTTGGCGATCTCCTGCTCGATCCCGTCGCGGATCTTCGCCTCGCACTTGATCCGCCCTGCGATCGTCGGCTCCTGCTCGCCCCACGCAAACATCTTGAGCGGCAAGCCACGCTTGACCGCCGCCGTATCGAACATCTCCCGCATCCCGCGCATCTTCGTCCCATCATCGGCGACGAACTTCAACTTCTTTTCCTTGGGGTCCACGGTGATCTCCGTCTTGGAACCACGAAAATCAAACCGTGCGGCGATCGCCTTGTTCGTGTTGTTGATCGCGTTGTCCAGTTCCGGAAAGTTGGCGCGGGAAACGATGTCGAAAGAGGGCATAGATCAAACTCCGTATAGGTCACCGACGCTGGGGCACGTAGCGTAGGAACGTTGAAAGTCCTGTCCCAGTTCTGGTAAAGTTGGCCCATGCTCAACCGATTGCGACGGATTCCCCGATGGACTTGGATCGTGAGCGCGATCATCCTTGTCGCGTATGTCGCCCTGTTCCTCCGTTACAACATCGGAAAGACCACTATGTCCCGGGACGTTGCCTGGGGATGGACGCTTGCCGCGAGCAACGTGCCTGTTGGCGATAGAGCCTGGCCGATCCTCAAAGATCTTGAACCGCCAGTGGAGTTGGAACCAACGTCGGACCATCCGTTCGCCCAGGCATGGCCCAATGTCTCGCCTCACGATGACTCGTGGCCGCAGCTCGTTGAGTTTGTGAATCAACGGGCTTCCGCAATCGACCGAGTGCTGACCGCGAGCGAAAAGCGAGCACTAGCGTTTTATGCTGACAAGATGTACACCACGAAGCCGCTCACGGAATTTCCGAAAAACGGAAAGGTAGACTCCGCTCTGTTGATCAATGTGCCCCTGCCGCCGTTTGGGGTCATGCGCCGTGCGTCCAGGCTGCTGCAGGTTCACGCTCGCGTGTCACTGTCAAACGGAAACGTGGCCGACGCGCTGCGCGAAGTGGATGCGGTGATCGCACTCGCAAAGATGTGCCGAGAAACCAATGACCGCACTGGGGAACTGGTCTACCTCGCCTTGCTCGCCAACGCGAGAAATATAGTCCTCCACATGCTGGAGTCGTATCCGGGCGCTCTCAAGGATGAACAACTCCAAAGCCTCTCCCACACTATGCGAGCACTTCCAAATCCAAACCTTGATCCAGGCACGACAACGGAAAACGAGTATGTCGAAGACTGGTTGCAACGGATGTACACTGATGATGGAAAAGGGAATGGACGATTGATTTTCAACGTGGACTCTTCGGTCGGCCCACGCCCGACCTACAACCGCTTCATCGGTCCAGTGACTTCCATCTTTGAGCCCTCAAGAGCGGAACTGCGATCTGCCTGGCAACGTTACTGCAAGGCGCTGAATAATGACCATCGCACCCCAGCATGGGAACTCCAAGAACTCTCCTCGACTGCTGTGTTTGACTCAATTCCAGATCACGGGCAGTACAAGTTCATCAAGGTCTTCATGAACCGAGATGACAGGACGCGATCAGTTCTTGCCATGTTGGACATCGATCGCGGCGGTATCTTGGCCGCGATTGCACTTGAACGTTGGCGGTTGTCGCATAAGCGATACCCCGACAGTATCGAGCAACTCGTGCCGAAATACCTAGAAGAACTGCCGATAGATGCCTGCTCTGGCAAGCCGTTGGTGTATCGCCTCGTCGATGGCAAGCCGATCCTGTACTCCGTTGGCAACGATGGAAATGACGACCTCGGAAAGGTCGATGATCCGAGCAAGCGGACATCAAAGCAACGAGAGAACACGCCGCCGGTCTATGGCTGGTGCCCGGCGGCCAAGCGAGCAAACGCGCCGGATGCGGACCACGTGCTCTTTGACCCGGCAGGCATCACCAAGACGCGTAGCGGCGCCCAATAGTTGATCGTGCGCCTTGCTCGTCGGTGATACTCTCGCCCCATGCACTCACTCGCCCTCGCGTTTCTCTCGCTCCCCGTCGTTGCGTTCGCCCAGCCTGCCGCCGCTCCGGCATCGGCAGACACCAAGTCACCCGCGTCGAGCCTCCCGGCATCCGCCACACCAACAATCGCAATTTCCCTCAACACCGACGAAGCCCCAGAACTCAAGGACTGGGCCGACAAGTCCAAGGCCATCTGTCAGGAGTGGTTCCCCAAACTCTGCGAGGCCCTCCCCTCCGATGGCTTCGAGCCTGCCAAGGAAATCCTGATCGTCTTTCGCAAGTCCCTCTCCGCGCCCGCGATGGCTGGCGGCGGCGTCATCTCCGTCAGCGTGCCGCACGTCACGAACAATCCAGGCGACTTCGGCATGATGGTGCACGAACTCACGCACGTCGTGCAGGCCTATCCGGGTCAGAAGGAAGACGTGGGCTGGCTCACCGAAGGCATCGCCGATTACACGCGTTTCTGGCTCTACGAGCCGCAGACGCCGCAGCATCCGATCAATAAGGAAAAGGCGTCCTACCGCGATGCCTATCGCACAACCGCCGCGTTCCTCGGCTATCTCACGGCCAAGCACGATCGTGAAATCGTCAAGAAACTCAACGCCAAACTCCGCAAAGGCGAAGGCGAAGCCGCCCTCTTCAAAGAGTTCCTCGGCAAGACCGTCGACGAACTCTGGCAAGAGTTCATCGACTTCGGCGCGCCTTCTTCACCCGCGGCTCTCGCCGAGGCAATCAAGGCGAAGAGCGAATCCGAAACAAAGCCCAAGTCTCCGCCCGCGGGCGCGTCCGCTCCGAAGTGATTGCGGGGTGAGGGGCTTCCAGCCCCTCACGTCCAACTGCACTCGATCAGTGCATTCACAGTGGGACAGGCTTCCAGCCTGTCCTTTTTCATTGGCTCCCTCAAACCCCCAACCGACAACGTCGGTCGTCGAGCCCCCGCATCAAAGCCTCGCGCCGTCCTTGCGCGGTATCCTCCCGCATGACCTCGCCAACTCCCCCGAGCGCCGCCCAACCCATCTTCGAGATCAAGCCCACGCGTCCCGAGACGCCCCTGGTGGACGTGATGAAGGGGGCCGCACGCCAGGAGATCAAGGTCCTCGACCACGGCTTCATCGCCCTGATCGACGCCATGCCGCGCCTTGTTCCCGAAGGCCAGACCGCCGACCAGGCCATCGTCCAGGCCGCTCGGGTTTCGTATGGGCAAGGCACCAAGCAAATCTCCGAAGACCGCGGCCTCGTCCGCTATCTCCTCCGCCACCAGCACACAACCCCCTTCGAAATGGTGGAGTTCAAGTTCCACGTCTGCATGCCCATCTTCATCGCCCGCCAGTGGATCCGCCACCGCACGGCTAACGTCAACGAATACTCCGCCCGCTACTCCATCGTGAAGGACCGGTTTTATACCCCCAGCGCCGAGGCGATCCGCAAGCAGTCCGCCTCCAACCGCCAAGGCGGCGAGGAAACCTTCGACGTTTCAGGCCAGGACCCCACCCAAGTCCAGACGGCCGAGGACTTTCTGACCTACCTCAAAGACGTTGAGGCCTTGTACCCCCGGTACCTCAAACTGACCGAGCAGGGCGTGAGCCGAGAACTCGCGCGGATGGGCCTGCCCGTCAATGTGTACACAGAGTGGTACTGGAAGTGCGACTTGCACAACATCCTCCGGTTCCTGGCCTTGCGCATCGACGCCCACGCCCAACTCGAGATCCGGGAGTACGCCCAGGCGATGCTCGCCCTCATCGAGCCAATCGTCCCGGTGACGGTGGAGGCTTGGAAGGACTACCACCTCGGGGCGATGCACCTGTCCCGTCTAGAGATAGAGGCGCTCAAGAACCTGAACGCGGGTGGCTCCGGCGACCTCGTCACGTCCAATAAGCGTGAGCAGGCGGAATGGGCCGCCAAGCGAGTCGCCATGGGCTTCGTTCCCGCGGCACCTCAGCACCCAGCCAGGACCTGATCCGACCTTTCTGAGCGTTCCCCGACCCAACCTTGTTGCACCTGCTCCACCCCGGCCGTCCGGGGTGGCTGTGTTTTCCAAGCGATCACACCCCGTTCTTCATAGGAATTGTTACTGGTCTTTGGGTGACCGGGTGGCGCGTCTGAAGACCACCGCCAGGAATCTTCAAGACGGTCTTCAAGTCCAGGGTGGCAGATAACCGTCCAAAGTCGCCCGTCTTGGTCATTATTTCGGTCTTTGGACGGGTGCTCGGCGGACAAACGCGCAAAAAGTCGAGGTTCTTTGTCCACTTTCCTTGCCAAACTCAGGACATGGCGCATGTTTGCGATGGGTCAGGAACGAGTCGTTTCGTTCTTCAAGCAAAAACGTGGTGTGTTCCACAAAGTTCAAAGAGTCGTGAGGAGATTTTCAGATGAAGTATGCTCTCGCTATCGTCGCCGCCGCTGGTTTGGCTTCTGCCGCTAACGCCGCCACCTCCATCAACTTCGATGTGTCGCTCGACGGCAACACCTGGTCTTCGTCGGTTGACGCCGGCGCGGGTTCCACCGTGTACGTCCGCATGCGTGCTCAGTTGACTGGCGCGACCGCCCTCGGGTTCTCCGGCCTCACCGTTCAGCCCGTGCTGAGCAACTGGAACGCCGCTGACGTCCGCAACGCGTTCACCTTCCCCGGCGTTGACAACACCGGCGCCCCCACGACGGAAACCGCGTACGACGGCCGCCACGTCCCCAGCACGCCCGCTTCCAACACCGGCCGTATGTTCCCCTTCGGCTCCGGTGGCCAGGGCGCGACGTCCTCCTCGGGCCTCTTGACCTCCTTCGTTGACGGTGGCAACCGCCTCCGCTTCGCCGGCAGCAAGAACACCACCGAGACCACGAACGTCGCTTGGGGCGTCGCCGCTGCTCAACAGCCCCCGTCCCTCTCGGGCACGAACTTCGTGAGCAGCCTCAACGTCACCCTCTTCCGCTACTCGATCGTCTTGGGCGCCGGCCACAGCGACTCCCTCGTCGCCAGTGCGGTTCAGGTCAGCAACGGCTCGGTCAAGTGGTACCTCAACACCACCGGCACCAGCACGCTGACCGACACGACGGTCACGATCAACCCGGGCACGATCAACATCCCCGCCCCGGGTGCCATGGCCCTCCTCGGCTTGGGTGGCTTGGTCGCGGCTCGCCGCCGCCGGGCCTAATGCCCACGGCTCAGATGGTCTCCATCTGAGATCTTGAAGAACGCGACTCGCCCCTCCGGTGAACACTCACCGGAGGGGTTTTCGCTTTTTGGCCTCATCACACGAGCCATGTGGCAAGGCCCAAACCCGCAAAACGGGCGAGAGTGCGGCCAGTTGGCTGGCGCTTGCACACTGACGACGCCCCGTCAGTCAGTTTGTGCGCGATTTGAACAATGACGCCAGCGTCGGGCGGACTCACACGGGCATTTGTGCCCAGGAGGGGCACGAAATCTGTGCCTAGGCGGCAGAAACAACGAACTTATCGGGCATTTTCACTGGTTGGCCATACACGAACGGGATACTAAAACGACCTTATGCCAGTCAAATCGCGACTTTTTTTCGATTTTCGCGACAAAAGCCCTTCCAGCAATTGCTGCCGACTGGTATAGTCCTTTCCGCGGGGAGAGTCGTCCTCCCCAATGTGTGTGGGTGTTCGAGGGAATCCTTTTTAGAGAGAACCGTGAGGAGATTTTCCATGAAGTTCGCTACGTCCTTGATTGCTATTGCTGGTCTCGCTGCTGCCGCTAACGCCGCTCAGACCAATCTCACCTGGCAGGTCTCGGTCAACGGCGGCGCTTTCGGCGCTTCCGCTTCGGCCAACCCCGGTGATACGTTGACCTTCCGCCTCCGCGTCGCCCTCGTGA
>Ga0075160_10001384_pt1 | contig 14842 bp, 10 predicted proteins | sample JI91814C2DNA_FD_70969 | JGI IMG/M metagenome (GOLD analysis project Ga0075160, IMG submission 70969) | Wastewater effluent complex algal communities from Wisconsin, to seasonally profile nutrient transformation and Carbon sequestration -... | ecosystem: Engineered > WWTP > Effluent > Algae... | reverse complement strand
CGCTGTGGGCGCGCCGCCCGCACCACCTCGGTGCGCTTTGCTGGCGCGAGTTTCGCCACCACCGCCCCCACCGGCGACTACGACGCGGGCGGCGTTAGTGCAATTCAGGGTTGCTGCGCAGTCACCGATACGAATATCGGAGGCTCCGCCGCCGCCGTTGTAGGCACCGAGGTGCGCACCGCTGCTGCCACCTGCATCGCCTGCGTTGGCACCGCCGTTGAACCCGCCGGTTTGTGGGGCGCCGCCCGCGGGCATGCAACCGACGTTCACTTGGATCGCTGAGCCAGGAGTCACAGCGATCGTGGAGGTAGTGGTTCCGCCCTGGCCGCCCGCGGAGCCGCCACCCTGTGCACCCTTGAGTTTGACGGTGACGCGAGTCGCCCAGTCAGGGACCTGGTAGTCCTGCGCCGCGCCGGTGCAGTTGAATGTTGGTGAAGGGGGAGTCGGAGGGTTGTAGACGAGGATGTTGTCTGCTGCCGTATCGCCGTTACCGAGGTAGACGGTGTCGGAGTCATTGATTGCTATGCCCTGCGGTTGAACTGATCCGGTAAGTGTGAGTGCGGGATCTGGAGTCGTTTGATCCGGGTTGTAAACCAGAGCGTTGGCGCCGTATCCGTTCGAAACGTAGACGCGTCCAATAGCGGTAACAGCGATGCCTTGAGGGTTGTTCAGACCGCTCAGAGTCTTGGAGTCGTCTGGGGTGGTCGCCCCGCTGTCGAAGACCTGCACAGTTGAGCCAAACCCATTCGAGACGTAAATATTGTCGTTCCTGTCGACTGCGACAGCGTTCGCCTTTGTAAGGCCAGTGAGCGTCTTCGTCGGGTTTGGCGTGGTTGCGCCGGCATCGAACACCATCACGGTGGTATCGAGGCCAGAGGATGCGAATACTGTTCCGGTCGAGTTCACGGCCACGCCGAACGGTGTTGACACCCCAGTGAGAGTCCGCACGAGGGAGGGATTGGTGGGATTCGATACGTCGTAGACGAGCACGTTGCTGGCGAACGAGTTGGCGATGTAGAGCAGTCCTGCACTATCGAACGCCACTGCGCGTGGATGATTCAGACCGGAGATCTCCATTGACGGTGTTGGACTGGTATGGCCTGCTTCTACCACTGAAACGGTGGACCCACGGCTGCCTGCGACGTACAAATTCCCCGCGCCTGGTCCTACGGGTTTGACGGCCAAGCCCTGGGGCGACGTAACACCTGTGATCGTGCCGTCCGGTTCCTGTGCGCTTGCTGGTTCTGCGACAACGGCGAGGCCGACTGCTGCGAGTGAGACGGCGGCGGTCAGGCTGGCGGCTTTGCGCAGCCAGGGGGAGCGAATTGTCACGGCGTTGGTGATCTCCTTGAACTTGCGGGACTCGCCCGCTGTGATGGTCATGATGAGTTCATCACGCCGTGCCCAGGGTTCGCACGCTGAAGAGGTCGCCTATGCGGGGCGAATTCACAAAGTGACGACTGAGGGTGACCTGGGGACAGTTAGGCATGTTCGGGTTGAAAGTGGAGGAAAATGGAGTAAGGTGGCGCCCAAAGACATGAAGGAAGTCGGACTGCCGTCGGGAGGTGGGTCACGTGTTTCTAGGTACCCATTCGCCGAAGCTTGATGACAAGGGTCGGCTCGTCCTGCCAGCAAAGTTCCGCGAGGGACTCGCTGACGGCGTAGTTCTGAGCAAGGGACAAGACCGATCGGTTGTGGTGTGGCCGGTTGCTGAGTTTGCCGACTATGCCGGGCGGATCCGCGAGGCTTCCCGATCTGATGCCAAAGCCCGTGCCTATTCCCGCGTCTTGTTTTCTGCGGCATCTGACGAAACACCCGATAAGCAAGGGCGCATCAGTGTTCCTGCGGCTCTGCGTGAATATGCCGGTCTCGACCGCGACTGCATCGTCGTCGGCAACCACGCGACCGTTGAGATCTGGAACCCCGTGGCCTGGGACGAGTACTTGTCTGCACAGGAACCCGAATTTGCTGATTTGTCGCAGGAGGTGGTGCCCGGGCTCTTCTAGGTCCGCCTAGTTGCCAATGCGCGATCAACCATCAGTGTGGACTCAGGCCCCTGGCCGGGCGTTAGCGCTGTGCGAGTCACCTTCCCCGGTCTACGCACAACATGATGCTTCCGGTGTTCTTCCCCAACACCGGAACGGGCGCGGACGGGGACCTGACTTCATAGCTGACCACCGAGATTCCCTACACGCGGAATCCCCGACTACCAAATACGGAATCTCGAAAGCACAGACTCGCTCGAAGGCAGGAGGTCACGATGCACGTCCCAGTGCTCCTCGATCGTTGCCTTGAACTCCTTGGCCCAGCGGTCAACGAACCAGACGCTGTTTTGGTTGATGCAACCCTTGGCCTCGGCGGGCACAGTGAGGCATTTCTTGCGGCCTTCCCCGGCCTCACACTGGTCGGTGTCGATCGCGATCCGATTGCATCGGCGATGGCGGCGCAGAGACTTGCGAGTTTCGGCGAGCGGTTTGTGCCTCGGGCCGGAGAGCACGAGAACTTGGCGTCGTTGCTTGCGACCATCAACGGGGGTCGGATCAATGCGATCTTGTTTGACCTCGGGGTCTCCAGCATGCAACTCGATGAACCGCAGCGGGGGTTTTCCTATTCTCGCGACGCACCTCTGGACATGCGGATGAATCCGCAGGATGAACTGACCGCAGCTCAGATCGTCAATACGTACACAGAGGGTGAACTTGTCGGCGTGCTGCGTGACTACGGGGAAGAGCGCAGTGCGCGTCGAGTTGCGAAGGCGATTATCGCGGCGCGCAAGGTCGCGCCCATCACGTCGACAGCCGAACTCGCCGAGTTGGTTCGTGATGCGATTCCGCAGGCAGCAAAGCGAACCGGTGGACATCCAGCAAAACGGACATTTCAGGCGCTTCGCATCGAAATCAACCGCGAATTGCAGGGACTCCCAGCCGCATTAGACGCCGCACTTTCCGCATTGGTGGTTGGCGGCAGGATTGCCGTCATCTCCTACCACTCGCTTGAAGACCGCATCGTCAAGCGGCGATTTGCAGCCGATTCCAAAGAAACCAGCCCGATCCGGCTTCCCGTGATTCCTGACGACGCGCGGCCTTCGTTACGCCTGCTGACCAGGGGTGCAGAGGTACCGTCTGACCTGGAGATTTCCGAAAATCCGCGCGCAGCATCCGCAAAGCTGCGCGCCGCGGAATGCGTGAGGGGGGATGCGGCATGACTGCTGTACCGCACGACGGCATCTCCACACGTAGGCTCCGGGACTCTGCCGGAGCTTTCCGGTCGCGGGTTGGATCTCGACTGGTGCGACCAAGTAGCAGTCGCCAGTCCGGTTCTTCATCCGCCCAAAGCTCCGCCGACGAATCTATGAATACGGCGCAGTCAACAGGTGCCGCTGCCTTGCCTACGGGTGCACTGGGCATCAACTTGGGTGCACTTTCTCCCAGCGTTGGCATGAACTCACTGCGTCTAGTCCTGAGCGGCCGACGTGTCCGGCTCAGTGACGGCGCTTTTGTCATGTTGGTCCTCGGCCTGCTGACAACCGTTTTGGTCGCGCTCCTACTGCTGAACACCGCTCTCGCGGAGAACAGCTTCCAACTAAACGGAATCCGTCAGTCAGCGCGTGACCTCACCGTTCGCGAACAGGTGCTGTCCGGGCAACTCGCTGCTGCTGAATCTCCCATCGGCCTTGAGAAGCGGGCAAAAGAACTCGGCATGGTCGCCGGCGGAAGCCCAGTGTTCCTGCGACTGACAGATGGTCAGGTCCTTGGTCAGTCGAGCCCGGCTGAAGCACCACCTGCTCCGTCCAAACCGAAGAAGCCCAAGGTTCCCGCCGATCAGGGTCAATTCGCAGGGGAGTTCCCAGTTCCTGAGGGAACCATCGCTGGCGAGACTCCCGTGGGAACAACCGGCGTCACCGGTGGGGGCGAATCGCCCGTTGGCTCCGGGCCTGGGCAGCGCTATCCAGGTCTCGGCGAAGTTCCGGTGCCGTCAGGTGGGGAGCAGGCAATCGGCATCGTGCGGGGGACAACGCGTTGAGTCTCACGTCACCACCTCGCCGACCACGCGACCGCAGGGATCGCGGCGACGATGACTGGGATGACCGCGGCGAACGGTCGGAGTCCTCGTATTGGGTCCGCACCGGTTCACGGATCTATGATTCGGTATCGGCGCCATTTCGCCTCACTGACGGCAAACACAGACTGCGTGCATTGCTCCTGTGCGCGCTCTTCGTGTTCTCGTTGTTCGCGGCCCGACTGGTTGATCTGCAGGTTGTCCGCGGTGATGCGGTCGCACGAACCGCTCAGAATTCCCGGACTGTGAAGGTCATACAGCCCGCGGAGCGAGGGAAGATCTACGACTCAACGGGTATTGCGCTCGCGCAGTCGGTGCCCGCTCGGAACATTACGGCGGATCCGTATCTGATTGACAATCCGGCGGACTACGCCGCCAAGTTGTCCCCGATCGTTGGATTGCCGCCAGAGCGGATCGTGGCTTCCCTGCAGCGCAGCGTCAACCAGGCGGGGCGCGAGGTCCACTTCGCGTACTTGGCGCGCAAGGTGAAGCTCGAAAAGTGGGATCAGATCAGAGCACTGCAGTTGCCTGGCATCTACAGCGAGCCAGCCTCACTGCGCGTCTACCCGTCTGGTTCCTTGGCTTCGAATGTCATCGGCTACACCAACTCCGAAGGTCAGGGTGTTGCTGGGATCGAAGCCAAGTACAACGAAGCGCTCGCAGGTGTTGATGGCTCGAAGACCTACGAACGAAGTGCTACCGGTGGCGAGATTCCCACCGGAACCGGAAACGAGACCGACTCACAGCCCGGCGCGAGCTACCAATTGACGATTAACCGTGACTTGCAGTGGATCGCGCAACAGCAGGTCAATGCCAGCGTGAAACGTTTTGACGCCGAGAGCGCCACTGTGGTTGTCATGGATCCCAGGACCGGGCGACTTCTCGCACTAGCGCAAGCGCCGACCTCGGACCCAAACAATGAGCTCACGCGTAACGCCGACCAGTTGAAGAACAACTCGGTTGAGCAGGCCTTCGACCCTGGTTCCACGGGCAAGGTCATCACCGCGGCTGCTGTGCTTGAAGAGGGTAAAGCTGATGCCAGCACAGTCTTCAACGTGCCCAACCGGCTGCCGAGGCCGAATGGTGATGGTGTCTTCCAGTTCCGCGACGACGTCGACCACCCGCTGTACAAGATGACCTTTGCCGGTGTCTTGGCACAGTCCAGCAACATCGGGACCATCCAGGCGGCCGAGATGATCGGCAAGGAAAAGCAATACGAGTACCTCAAGAAGTTTGGTATGGGCTCGAGTACGGGCCTTGGGCTCCCATCAGAGAACCGCGGTGAGGTACCACCGCTGGAAAAGTGGGGCGACCTCACGTTCCCGAACGTCGCGTACGGCCAGGGCTACTCCGCGAACGCGATTCAAATGACTTCGGTGTTCTCGACCATCGCTAACAAGGGAGTCCGCGTTACACCACGGATCATTGACTCGAAGATCGATCCAGACGGCACCGTCGAGCGGCTCCCTGAGGGCCCGACGACCAGGGTGGTCAGCGAAGAGACCACCAAGAAGCTCATGCCGATGCTTGAACAGGTTGTGCTGGAACGTGGTACGGCCCAGGACGTCGCTGCCATCAAGGGGTACCGCGTCGCTGGAAAGACCGGAACCGCCCAGTTGTACAACCCGAAGGCCAATGGCGGCAAGGGTGGCTACTCCGGCTACGTCGCGTCGTTCATCGGTCTCGCCCCGGCAGATGATCCACAGCTTGTTGTTGCCGTGATCACCCGTGATCCGAAGCGTGAGCACTTCGGTAGCCAAACAGGTGGCCCGGTCTTTAAGGCAGTGATGACAGCGGCTCTGCAGATGATGCAAATCCCACCGTCCGGTACGGCCTCACCGAAGCTGCCGCTGCACGCCAAGGGTTCCACGAAGGGCGGCCCCTGGAACTGGTGAGCCAGTCAACGCGATCCCATGATTCGGCCGGCGGCAGTGCGCCAATGCGTCCGGCCGCGGTTGCCCGCCCCGTGTCGCAGCTACCGACCTCGCTCACCTGGCGTGAGCCAGTACCTGACGTTGCCGTCACCGGCATCACGCTCGATTCCCGTCAGGTCCAGCCGGGTGACCTCTACTGTGCACTTGCTGGTGCAAACGTCCACGGCGCTGCCTTCGCTGCCCAAGCAATCAGCGCAGGTGCTCGCCTGATCCTGACGGACGAGGTCGGCGCTGACACCATCCGCGAATCACATCCGGACTTCCCATTGCTGGTCGCGGATGACCCGCGCGCTCGGGTGGGGGTGTTGTCCGCGTGGGTCTACCAGAATCCATCTCAGTCGTTGAAGGTCATCGGGATTACGGGAACCGACGGCAAGACGACTACCGCCATGTTGGCGCAGGCGGGACTACAAGCTGCGGGACACACGACGGGGCTGATCGGAACGATCGCGACTCGCATTGGCAACGACGAATTGCCGTCCGTGAGGACAACCCCGGAAGCACCTGAACTGCAGGCACTGCTGGCGGTCATGCGTGAGCGAGGGGTCACGGCCGTCGTGATGGAGGTATCGAGTCACGCCATCGCGCTCGGCAGGGTTTCCGGGATCGAGTTCGACCTTGCGGTGTTCACGAACTTGGGGCACGACCATCTCGACTTTCACCGGAGTCAAGAGGAATACTTTGCGGTGAAAGCCAAACTCTTCACTGCCGACTACACGAAGGCTGCCCTGATCTGCGTTGACGACGCCTGGGGCCAACGATTGGCAGCCTCGGTGACTGTTCCTCTGGAAACCTATTCAGTTCCCGCACCAGATGGCCCGAGTGTCGATTCGTCCGCCGATTGGCACGTGTCCGATCTCCACATCGAAGCAGTCGGCTGGCAATTTCTGGTTGCGAGTCCGGCAGGCGAGGCTCAGGGCGGCTGCCAGCTGCCGGGCATCTTTAATGCCCGTAACGCACTAGCTGCCATCGCAGCCGTGACGACGGTTGGTTCATCGCTGGAGTTGGCTTGCCGAGGGGTCGCGGCCTGCCAGGCAGTGCCTGGGCGGATGCAGCCAATCGAGGGCGAGTCTGGTCGCGTCGTACTTGTCGACTATGCGCATACCCCTGACGCGGTCGGTCGTGCTCTTGAGGTTGGCCGAGAACTTGCGAATCATCGTGGCGGTCGGGTGGTGGCACTGCTGGGGTGTGGTGGTGATCGAGATGCTGCCAAGCGGCCGATGATGGGGGAGATTGCCGCGCGCCTCGCGGACGTGGTCATCATCACCGACGACAATCCTCGGTCGGAGGATCCCGCAGTCATCCGACAGGAGATGATGGCGGGCGTAGAGCAAGTACCGGAGTCACAGCGAGCACAGGTGCTCCAGATAGCGGGTCGGGAGGCAGCGTTGCAGGAGTTAGTGCGCGTGACGCGGCCAGCTGATGTTGCCCTTGCCCTTGGGAAGGGTCATGAGACCACCCAAGAGATCAATGGCCAACGCTTTGAACTCGACGACCGTGTTGTTCTGGCTGCAGCAATGGCAGGCGCGCCGCGATGATTGTGATGTCACTGCGAGACGTGGCGACGGCGGTTGCCGGCGTGCCGTCGACGGAAGTGGATCTGTCCACGGTTGTGTCGGGACGATGCGAGATTGATTCTCGTCGCGTTCAACCTGGGGATCTGTTTATCGCGATCAAGGGTGACAACCACGACGGACACGACCACGTAGATGCCGCTCTTGCTGCCGGGGCTGTTGCCGCTGTTGTCACCGCAGATGGACCCGGCCCGCGGATCGTCGTACCCGACACCGTTGCGGCTCTGGCCGCGCTGGCTCACGCTGTTCTCGAAATCCGTTCCGATGTCACGGTGATTGCACTCACCGGATCCAGTGGGAAGACGAGCACTAAAGACATCATCGGCCAACTACTTGCAACGTCAGCGCCCACGGTGTGGCCAGAGGGTTCGTTCAACAATGAGCTGGGATTGCCACTCACCGTCCTGCGAATCGACGAGGAAACTCGCTACCTCGTCCTAGAGATGGGATCTCGGGGTCCTGGCCATATTCAGGAGTTGTGCAAGATCGCTAGGCCTGACGTGGCCCTGGTGCTCAATGTCGGATCTGCTCACGTCGGGGAGTTCGGGTCAGTTGAGAACACTGCCCGAGCCAAGGCGGAGTTGATTGAGGCTCTGGAACCGCAGGGTGTTGCCGTCCTCAATGCCGACGACCCATATGTTTGCGCCATGGCCGAGCGGACGCAAGCCCCGATTCGGTGGGTCGGCAGCGGCTCGAGTGCCGACGTGCAAGTGATTGATGTGGTGCTCGACGACCTTGCTCGCCCCCACGTCACCTTGCGTATCGACGACGAAACCCAAGAGCTCACCCTGGCGCTGCACGGAGAACATCAGGCGATCAATGCTGCTGCCGCTGCTGCTGCAGCAACGGCGGCGGGTATGAGTCGCGATCAAGTCTTCACAGCGTTGAGGAGCGTTCGGCCGCAAAGCCGTTGGCGAATGGAAGTGACCGCGACCGCTGATTCGACGACGGTCGTCAATGACGCCTACAACGCTAACCCCGAGTCGATGACGGCAGCATTGCGCGCACTCGTTGCGATGGGGCGAGGCAAACAGACCTGGGCAGTGCTGGGCGAAATGCGGGAACTCGGGGAAGCGTCAATCCTTGCCCACGACGACGTGGGCCGACTCGCGGTCCGCCTTGGCGTGGACCGACTCATCGGGGTAGGTGAAGCTTGTCGGCCCATGGTTCTGGGCGCCGCCAGCGAGGGTTATTACGGCGGTGAAGCTCGCTTCTGCTCAACTGCCGATGACGCCCGGGATTACCTGCTCGAGCATTCGCGGGCTGGGGATGTGATCTTGTTCAAGGCATCTCGTGCGGCGGGCCTGGAAACCTTGGCCGAACAGGTCATCGCTGACCACGGCGGGCCAGTCGGGCAGTCGGCTGGTGACCCGACGTGATCTTTGTTCTTGTCGCCGGTGCAGTCTCGCTGGTTGTGGCCTTGCTGGGCACGCCGCTTCTGATCAAACTCCTCTTGAGCCACGGATATTCACAGGCGATCCGGGTGTCCACGGCCGACGAGCCCTACCCCGAACACGAGGGCAAACGCGGAACACCCTCTATGGGCGGCGTCGCGATTATTTTGGCCGTCCTTCTTGGGTACACCGCTTCGCACCTGGTGTCGCATCGCGCGCCATCGGTTTCAGGGTTGCTGGCGCTCTTCCTCATGTTGGGTCTCGGCGTCGTCGGAATGATCGATGACTATTTGAAGATCTTCCGCCGTCGCAGCACCGGCATGCGCGCGAGGACCAAATTGGTTGGCCAAGCGATGGTCGCGATCATCTTCGCCTGGTTGACAACACAGTTCCCCGACGCAGACGGGATCACCCCAGCGTCACAGGCAATCTCATTCGTCAGAGATACCCCCATCGTGCTGCCCACGGCTCTGTTCCTGCTGTGGATTTGGTTCCTGGTCACCGCAACCACGAATGCCGTGAACTTGACCGACGGCCTCGATGGTTTGGCGTCAGGTGCCGCGGCGATGACATTCGTTGCTTACACGATCATGTCGATCTGGCAATACGGGCAGAACTGCAGTTTGGTTGTGTTCACCCGTTGCTACGACGTTCGCGATCCGCTCGACCTTGCCGTCCTCAGCGCCGCACTTGCCGGGGCCTGCTTCGGCTTCCTCTGGTGGAATACGTCGCCCGCCAAGATCTTCATGGGCGACACCGGTTCGCTGGCTATTGGTGGAGCCATCGCTGCTCTGGCAGTGCTGAGCCAGACAGAGTTGCTGTTGTTCTTCTTGGGTGGACTATTTGTCCTCGTCACGCTGTCGGTGATCGGCCAAGTTGGCTCGTACAAGCTGACTGGTAAACGAATGTTCAGAATGGCCCCGCTGCATCATCATTTCGAGATGAAGGGCTGGGGTGAGGTGACCATCGTGGTCCGGTTCTGGATCATCCAGGGCCTGCTGATCGGTGCGGGGTTGGCACTCTTCTATGCCGAATGGGTTCAGTCCTGATGGTTCACAATTTTGCAGCGCACAGTCCCGAATTCGGCACCACGGATGCTGACTGGTTGGGAGTCCATGTCGGCGTTGTCGGGTTAGGGATCGCCGGTTTTGCGTGTGCTGATGCCCTCATCCAACGCGGTGCGCACGTGACGATTCACGATGAATCGCAGGGCGAGAAACAGGTCGAACGGGCCACAATCCTTGAGATCCTTGGCGCGAAGATTGAACTCGGCAAGGCACCGCAAGCCGCGCAGGATTGCGAGCTGCTGGTAGTGAGCCCCGGTGTTCCGCCACACGCAGACGTCATTGCTGATGCGATCGCTCGCGGGATTCCGGTGTGGGGTGAACTTGAACTCGCGTGGCGCCTGCGCGGTGATGACCCCGCTCGGTGGTTGTTCGTGACTGGGACGAACGGCAAGACCACGACCACGTTGATGCTGGAGTCAATTCTCAAAGCGGCTGGGAAGAAGACCGCCGCCGTTGGCAATATTGGAGTCAGTTTGGTCGAGGCGGTGACCTCCGGCATGGCCTTCGACGTCTTTGCGATCGAGGTCGGGGCCCCACAGTTGCCGTTTGTGCACACAATCAGTCCACTGGCGGCCGCCTGCCTCAATGTTGCTGAAGACCACGTGGATCACTTCGGGTCGTTCGACGGTTATGTCGCAGCCAAGGCTCGGGTCTTTGAGCGCACCCAACGCGCATGTATCTACAACGTTGAGGACTCCGAGACGCAACGGATGGTGGCCGATGCCGAGGTGATCGAAGGGTGTCGAGCCATTGGCTTCACCCTTGGCTCACCCGGCCTGTCCATGCTCGGGGTCGTGGACCAGTTCCTGGTTGATCGGGCGTTTATCCCCAATCGCAGCACCCACGCGCAAGAGCTCGCGACTCTCGATGACGTCAATCCGCCGGCCCCGCACAACATCGCCAACGCTCTGGCAGCTGCGGCACTCGCTCGGGCCTATGGCGTCACCCCAGCAGCGGTCCGCGAGGGTCTGCGGTCATTTGTCCCTGCTGGGCACCGAATCGCCGACGTGGCGACCATTGACGGTGTGCGCTACGTGGACGATTCGAAGGCGACAAACGGACATGCTGCGGCTACCAGCCTCGCCGCCTACGACAGTGTCGTCTGGATTGCCGGAGGACTGGCCAAGGGTCAGGAATTCGACGATTTGGTGATCGCTTCTGCTAAGCGCCTGCGCGCAGTCGTGTTGCTGGGGCAGGATCGATCTCGAATTGCCGAAGCACTGGCACGACACGCGCCGCAGGTGCCCGTACATGACGTAGCGGCATCGGACACTAGTGCGATGGCCGAGGTGGTCAGGCTGGCAGCACAAGCGGCTCAGCCCGGCGACACCGTGCTGTTGGCGCCAGGCTGTGCGTCGTGGGACATGTTCCGCGACTACGCGGCCCGGGGTGATGCCTTCGCTGAGGCGGTGAAGGCACTGGGGTAGGCGGGAATCGTGGGGATTCCCGCCCTGACACGATCGGGGTGGTGGCTATCAGCGCGTCGCAGCCGCCTCGCACTCGCCGCTCATCCCGGCCGAAAGACCCGAATGCCGAACCGGTTGACGTCACTGACTCGACTCGACGTTCGAGCCGAGTTGCCGAAGAGCCAAAACGGAAGCTGTTCTCGCTTGGACGCGCCCTTAAGCATCCGCTAGCTGACTACGGATTCCTGCTTGGCGCGACTCTGCTGCTGCTGATCGTCGGCCTCATCATGGTCATGTCGGCCTCGACCGTGGTGTCCTACCGAACAACGGGTTCGAGCTACACGTTGTTCATGCGGCAGCTGCTGTTCGCCGTTCTCGGCCTGGCCGCGATGTTGGCCCTGTCTCGAATGCCGGTCTCGTTCTTCCGCCGCATGGCGTATCCAGCGATTGTTGTTGCTTTCGTGTCCCTGGTCTTGGTTTTGGTGCCAGGGATCGGGGTGGAGGTCAACGGTCAGCGAAACTGGATTTCGCTCGGTGGCCCGTTCCGGCTTCAGCCCAGTGAGTTCGCGAAACTCGCTTTGATCATTTGGGTCGCGAACCTGCTCGCAAAGCGCCGAGATCGGGTCACTGGCTGGAAGTCGCTGCTCGTCCCACTGGCTCCGGTGACGGGCGCCCTGCTGTTCCTCATCCTGATGGAGGGTGACCTCGGCACCACGCTGGTGATGATGCCGATGATCGCGGCGATGCTGCTCGTGGCGGGCGCTCCCATGAAACTCTTCGGCTGGATGGGAGGGTCGATTGTCGCGCTGATCGGCCTGCTGTCGATTACGACGCCGTATCGACTGCAACGATTTGCGACGTGGCTTGACCCGGCGAGTGACCCAGACGGCACCGGTTGGCAAGTACTTCACGGCCAATATGCCCTCGCCACCGGTGGCTGGTGGGGTGTGGGGCTCGGGGCAAGTCGGGAGAAGTGGGGCTTCCTGCCAGAGGCGCAGACTGACTTCATCTTGGCGGTCATCGGTGAGGAAGTGGGCCTGGTGGGGACGCTCAGCGTGCTCGCCCTGTTCGCGGTCATCGCGTTGGTCATCGCCCAGATCGCGATGCGCACCGATGATGAGTTCGTCAGGCTCGCAACAACCGGTGTTGGTATCTGGATCGTTGCGCAGGCGCTCATCAACATCGGCGCGGTTGTGGGTGCGTTGCCCATCACCGGCCTGCCGCTGCCACTGGTTTCCTATGGTGGTTCGTCTCTGACGTTCACCCTCATGGCGATGGGTATGTTGCTGGCCTTTGCGCGTGCTCAACCGGAGGCAAGCGCATTGCTGACTACTCGCAAGGCCGCCCGCAAGGCTGGCGGGCGACGTGCGATGAGGAAGCAATCCAAAGCGCGCGCTGAGCGTGAGTCGGGCGCCGAATCAGGAACGGAAGCAAGAAGCGAAACACGAACGCGGCGCAAGGTTCGGGCACCAAAAGCGACAAAGACGCGCCGCAGGCGTCCGGACAAGGATCAGTAGGTGAAGGTTCTGCTTGCCGGTGGAGGAACCGCTGGGCACATTGAGCCGGCCCTCAACACAGCGGACGTGCTGCGGGGCCGTGATCCTGGTAGCGATATTCGAGCGCTAGGGACAAGCAGAGGCATGGAAGCCCGCCTTGTTCCCGCGCGTGGGTACGAACTTGATCTCATTCCTGCCGTGCCGGGGCCACGGCGTCCCAACAAGGATCTGCTGGCATTGCCATCCCGGATGCGGGCATCGGTGCGGGCAGTTCGAGAGGTTATGGCCGCTCAGGGGACCCAGGTCGTGGTGGGATTCGGCGGGTACGTCGCAATGCCGGCCTACCTGGCGGCGCGAGGACGAGTTCCCATCGTCATCCATGAAGCGAATGCGAAGGCGGGCCTGGCGAACAAGGTCGGTGCTCGGATGACGCCATACGTCGCCCAAGCCTTCGAAGGTTCCATCCGCAATGCCGAAACGCTGGGAATCCCGCTTCGCCGTGCAATCGTCGACCTCGATCGCGCCGCGATGAGGGGAGTTGGTCGGGACTACTTCGGCCTCGATCCGGACAAGCCTTGTCTTCTTGTCTTCGGCGGTTCACAAGGTGCCCGCCGAGTAAATACTGCGGTTGAGGCGGCAGTCGGGCAGATCACGGCTGCTGGCTGCCAGATCCTGCATGTCGTCGGCACCGCCAATCTCGATCAGGGCGCTGACCTCGTCGAGCGTTACGCAGGGAGTTATCACCGCGTTGACTATGTGGATCGCATGGATCTTGCCTACGCTGCCGCCGACTTGGCGCTGTGCCGGTCTGGTGCGATGACGTGTGCCGAGCTTTCCGCTGTTGGACTGCCCGCAATCTACGTGCCGTTGCCGATAGGAAATGGGGAGCAGCGCCTGAACGCTGCGGGGATCGTTGCCGCATCCGGCGGTATCTTCCTGCCGGACGAGCAACTTTCCGGAAATTCCGTGGCGGATTCGGTGCTGCCGTTGCTGGCAGATCCGGCACGATTGGCGACAATGTCCCAAGCAGCTGCAACTCAGGGCAATCGAGACGCCGGATCGCGCCTCGCGGACCTAGTGGAACGTGCAGTCGGATCGCAGAAGGGGGCACAGGCTCGATGACGACGAGTGCCTCGGTGGACATCGCCTCATTAGGACCGGTCCACGTTGTCGGAATTGGTGGCGCGGGGATGTCGGGCATTGCCAAAGTGCTCGTGTCTCGCGGGGTTGCCGTCTCGGGGTCAGATGCCAAGGACTCCCGGCGGGTAGCCGCACTACGTGCCCTCGGCGTGAACGTGGCAATCGGACATGATGCTTCACAGATTCCCGATGGTGCGACCGTCATCGTGTCGACCGCGATCAAGGAGTCCAACCCAGAGTTGGCCGGTGCCCGTGAACGTGGCCTTCGAGTGCTGTCCCGGGCGCAAGCGCTGGCCGTGATCATGTCCGACAGCAAGGCAATTGCGGTATCCGGGACCCACGGCAAGACGACCACAACGTCAATGCTGACCGTCGCGTTGCAGCACTGCGGCGCCGATCCTTCCTTTGTGATTGGCAGCGAACTGAACGAGTCGGGTTCAAATGCCCACGCGGGTACGGGTGAGCTCTTCATCGCCGAGGCTGATGAGAGTGACGGGTCGTTTCTTCAGCTCGGCGCGTTCGCGGGCATTGTGACCAACGTCGAGGCCGATCACCTCGACTACTGGGGCACGCTTGAGGCAGTCGAGCGTGGTTTCGACGAGTTTGCCGAAGGAATCGGAAGCCGCGGTGGATTCATCGTGATCTGCCAGGACGACCCTGGCGCGGCGGCGCTCGCGCGGCGAGCTCGCGCGGCCGGTGTTGAGGTCCACACGTATGGGGAATCCCACGACGCCGACAACCGCGTCCAGGTGATCAACACCAAGGGCAACGG
>Ga0075160_10001383_pt1 | contig 14844 bp, 11 predicted proteins | sample JI91814C2DNA_FD_70969 | JGI IMG/M metagenome (GOLD analysis project Ga0075160, IMG submission 70969) | Wastewater effluent complex algal communities from Wisconsin, to seasonally profile nutrient transformation and Carbon sequestration -... | ecosystem: Engineered > WWTP > Effluent > Algae... | reverse complement strand
CGCGGGGCACGCCGTGTAGATGGCGATCTTAGTGTCGAAGGTGCTGCCGCAGGTGTTCACGGTCGCCGTGCCAGCCGTGGTCCCGTTGGTCCACTTGAACCACAGGTCCTTGCCGAAGTTGGTGTACCCGCCGGTGCTCGCGCACTCGGTGTTGCCATCGGTCAAGGCCGCCGAAGAGTCGAAGGGCGTCGCGCCCGAGATCACGGACAGAGCACCCGCGCACGTGTCGTTCGCGAGGCAGCCAGCCGGGGGAGTGATGTTCAGCGTACCTGCCCCGCTCAAGGGAACGCCAGCACCAGCGCCGTCGGCGTCATACCCACCGACGCGAATGCGATAGGTGGTGTTGGCGACCGCCGCGAAAGTCACGACGGACTGGAGGCTGTTTGCCGCGCACGTCGCGCTGTCGTCATTGCAGGCGATCGCGGTGTTCGCGGCTGCCGGGCAAGCGGCGTTGTAAACCGCGAGTTTGGTGTCAAACCCGCTGCCGCACGTCGTGATCGTCGCCGTGCCGGTGCAGTTGCCGTTGGTCCAGAGGAACCACACGTCTTTGCCGATGACGCCCTGGTCGTTGTTGGTGACGCACTCGGCGGGGCCGTCGGTGGTCGCCGTGCTCGTGTTGAAAGAGGTCGAGCCGCCGCCGACAATGAGAGCACTGGCGCAGTTGTCATTGGGGAGGGCGCCGCCCGTGCCGGGCACGGTCGTAGCGACGTTCACCGACCCGCCGCCCTTATAGAGGCCGAGGACCGCGTTGCCAGCCTGAGGCGCCTGGTTCGTCTCGAACCAGAAGTTGTAGATCGTGTCCCAACGCAGCGCGTTGCCCACGTCGTTACCAGCGTTGTACGCCGTCGGGCAGGTCCAAGAGACCGCGCCGCCGCTGAACACGCCAGCCCAGTCGAGGTTGTTGTAAGGCGCGCCAGCCGCCGGGCCGTCGCCAGAGTGGTAATCGACGTCATGGAAGCCGATGTTCGTCACCGTCGAGCCGGCGGGAACGGGCACTGAGAACGAGCCGCCGCTCTTGTCGCTGTGGAAGTTCTGGATCGCGTACTCGTAGCGGTAGAGCCCGCCGCCGAGCGTGATCACCTTCACGCCGACGATGAAGCGCCCGTCGCTGGGCACGTCAACGTTGGTCAGAGTCACGCCCGTGGGGTCGGCGTCTTTCCAAGCCTGGATGCCTGGCTTGCCCTGCTGCGTCGCGGTCGCTTCAGAGCCGACGAAGGCCATCGCGTAGGTTGTCTGGTTGATGGTGACCGGGGCGTACGACTGGCTGTTGAAACTCGCCGCCGTGCCATAACCGCCCGCACCGCCACGGTCTTCGATCTGCATATAGAAGGAAGACACGTAGAACGTCGCTGAAGCGTCGGTCAGTTCAGAGGTCTTCGCCTGCAAGCGCTTGAACGCGGTGCCAGAGCCAGAGCCGTTGTTGACCCAGGGATACGGGAAGTTGCCCGTGGCCGCATTAATCTCGCCCTTGGGGCCAAGACCGCTCTGCGAGCCGTTGAGGCTTCCAGAGTAGGGGTCCGAGCAACCGGGATAGAGATAATCACAGTTGCCACCTGACGTGCACGCCGAGCAGATGGTGCCCTGCAACGCGCAGAAGCCGTGCTTCAGCCAGGACTGACCGATCTGCGTGAATCGGCCGTTGCTCAACTTGTACAGGTTTTGAGAAATGACCGGATGCGTCTTGCCCGCGACCGGATCGTTCGAGTCGACCCACATCAAAGCGTTGTCTTGCACGGTGCCGTAGCCGGGCAGCCACGACTTGAACACACCGGGGCTTGCCGGGGCGATGTTGCACGAGTACGTGCCCACCGCATACGCGTACACCTGGGCAGGCCCAGCAGCGCCGACGGCTCCGTAGTTCTGAATGTCAAACAGCCGACCGACGATCACGTCAGGACCGGCCATCGCCGCGCCCCCCGACGCGAGCATCGCGCCCGCAACCAATCCCTTGATCCACTTCTTCGACTTCATACCAACTCCCCAATCTGGGCCATGCTCGAACAAAGCACGGCGACACCCAAAGAACCTCACGAGCGACACGTTCCACGTGACCACAAGGCCTGACTGTCCTCAGCCAGACCAGGTACCCATAAAAACCGACGTCTCTATCGGCTGTGCGACCGCACCGCCGAAGCGGAGTCTAACCGCATAAATCGACCTTGCCAACCATATTTTCGAGCCATTCCGTCTGTGACGTCTCGTCCGACTGTGCCGGCAGTCGCAGAAACTCCGGACCGTCCCAAAACTGGTAACAAGTCCTCATTGCTGCGTCTCGTTGCTGACACTCGTTCGCAATGGTGCACGCCTCGGATCCCCGCCGAAACACGCAATTTATGCAGTCAACTCGCTGACGCTTCGCCGGACTTCCACGCCTCGCCTGGTTCGGCCAGGATGACGCGGTGCTCGTCGGACCCCGCCGCCGACACCAGTCGCTGCAACGGCTCATCCAAAGGCTCATCGCTCAATTTGAACGTCGAGTGGTGCACCGGTAGCAGGTACTTCCCGCCCGCCTGCTCGTGCATCGCCCACACCTGTTCGGGAGTCGCGTGCGCGTGGATCCACGGGTCGTACGCACCGATGCCGAAGACCGATAAGTCAACGCCACCCACTTCGCGAAACGCCGTCGTCATCGCGGTATCGCCCGCATAGAGCAGCCTCGTCGCGCCGGGCGATACGAGTCCCTTGCCCCCTTCGATGACGTACGCGTTGTACCCGCGATGGCGGTCCCACGCGGTGCGTGCGCCCCAATGCGCCGGTTTGATCGCGCGGAACTTCAGCCCCGCAACGAGCGCTTCCTGATCCCAGTGCAACTCGCGCACGTCGCCAAACCCCCTGGGAACAAGGCCCGCCGTGTGGGCCGCCGTCACCACCATCGTGTTCCGATTCACCAGCCTTCTCAGACTCGGCTTGTCCAGATGGTCAAAGTGAGCGTGCGAAAGGAGCACGACATCCACCTGTGGCAGTTGCTCCGCCTCAAAGTGTGGCGGGGCCAAACGCCCCATCCCAAAGGTCCAAGGCCCGAGTTTCACGCCGATGCGATGCGAAAACACCGGATCGGTCAGGACCCACTTGCCACCAATGCGCATGAGGACAGTGGAGTGACCGACCCACGCCGTTGCGAGTGGGGCGGTCGCGACCGACGACCAGTCTGGAGATTGGGACGAGAGTTTCTCAACGGCGAACTGCCCACGTCGCAGGACCGACGCCAAGAGTTCACGCGGATACCGCTTTATCCCCGAACGAGCCATCGCACCGGCCTTTGCCATCGTGCCATTGATACGCTCGCGGCTGGGCGCGGGATCGCTCATGCGAAAGTTGTAGCAGGCGCTACATCACGAAGGAATGAGGGGAAACGCCCCGATCGGACGTCCGCCTTAGTCGGGGATATCGACCTTGGGCGCCTTGGGGGACGTCACTTCCACGTCCACCGGCTTGGTGCCCGCGGGCGCGGGCTTCGCCGTCGTCGGCTTGTTCGCGTCCTTGATCGTGACACCCTTGGGCAGGTCGGTGCTCTTCACGGCGACCAGCGGCTTGGTGTATTCGGGCGAGCGGCGGTACGACACGTCGATGCGACGCGCCGACGCGGGCGGGACTTCCATGTTCGCGGTCAGGCCGCCGTACGACGTGCCCGCGGGCATGACGCCCCAGCGGAGCGTGCCGTTGCCGTCTGCTTCGTCGTCTGTGTTGTAGAACGAGAGGACCAACTGCTTGCCGACGGGCACCTCGACGACGAGCAACTGCTCGGAGGTGCGCGTGTCCACGACGGTCACGGTCTGCGGCAGGTGCGTCGTTGAGACATAGGTGTACTGGTCATTGGACACGCCAGCCCCGCCCGGCGAATAGCCGCACCCGGTGAGGACGGCGGTCAGGGCAGAAGCGATGAGGGAGAAGGTCGTGGTGCGATTCATGAGGGAACCTCTCTGGAGACATTGAACGGATGGGCACCCCTTGGCCGGTCGGCCCACAGGGGAGATCTCGGACTTCTCTATCGACCGAACCACCCCCGTCGTTCCACCCTTCCCGCACGCTTATGGGCCCAAACCTCCCAAACTGCCATCGGACGACCGAGAGATGGCCAGATTGACCCTCGATCGCGCAGGGCTTGCGCGGGTGTAGCCTCCGCTACAGTCTGTTTTCACGGAGACTGCAATGGCGACGATTCGCGTGGGGCATGGGTACGACCTGCATCGGCTGGAGGCGCTGGCACCCGCCGGGGCCGGGAAACCGCTGGTCTTGGGTGGCGTGCGGCTGGAGCATGACAGGGGCGTTGTCGCGCACAGCGATGGGGATGCGCTGTACCACGCCGTGACGGATGCGATTTTGGGGGCGCTCGCGCTGCCGGACATCGGGCAGTTGTTTCCTGATACGGATCCGCGGCATGAATCGCAGGATTCGGCGGTGTTTATGCAGGCCGCGGGGCTGAAGGCGAAGACGCTTGGCTGGAAGATCGGCAACATCGACGCGACCGTGATCTTGGAACGCCCCAAGGTGTCACCCCACAAGGACGCGATGCGGGCGAACATCGCGCGCGTGCTGGGAATGGGCCTGGGCGATGTGAACATCAAGGGCAAGACGCACGAGAAGGTGGACGCGGTGGGGGAGGGGCGTGCCGTCGAGGTGCACGTGGTGGTGCTGATGGAGAGGGTGGGGGCGCGGGATTGATCGGCGGGGAGGGGCGGCCCCGCAAGTACTTGCTGCTTTCTCGTCAAAAGCCGCTGATCTGGCTGGCAAAGTCGCGTTTCTGGGCCATGTTTGTGGCATGGCGATCGGTTGGGATACCCGTCGTTTGGCCGGACTTTTGATGGTGTGCGCCGTCGGAGCGCTGGTCGCTACGGCCGCCCACGCCCAGGTCGACCCCAACTCGGGGATCGACTTCGTGCGGGTGGGCGCGGTCGGGAATGCCGCGTGGGCCGGCGACGGCACCGTCGGAGACCGCGCGGTGGGGCGTGGGTCGGTTGGCTACGAGTACAGCATCGGCAAGTTCGAAGTGACGACGGCGCAGTGGGCCGAGTTCTTCAATGCCGCGTTCGATCGCCCCGCGGGTGATGCGCTGCCGCACGTCGTGCCGCCCACCTACTGGGGTGCCGCTGGTACGACGCCGATCAACAGCACGAATCCCAACGCGCGGCGGTGGACCGTGCCTGTGGGCAACGAGATGACGCCCGTCGGCAACATCAGTTGGCGCATGGCGGCGATGTACTGCAACTGGCTGCACAACGACAAGGCGACCAACAGGGAAGCCTTCCTCAACGGCGCGTACGACGCGAGCACGTTCACCTTCACGCCGGGCGGGCGCTTCCGCGATCAGCAAACACGCAGCCCCGGCGCGCGCTACTGGGTCCCGTCCTGGGACGAGTGGCTGAAGGCGGCTCATTACGATCCCAACAAGGCCAACCCCGATGGGACCACCGGCGGATGGTGGAAGTATGGCAACGGGAGCGATGTTCCATTCGTCGCGGGACCCCCGGGCGTGCTGGTCAACGGCGTGCCGACGACCTCGAACTTCAATTGGGACGGCACCGACTTCCCCACGTTCAGCCCGCTCGCGGTGTCACTCGGCGCGTACGGAAACGTCACAAGCCCTTGGGGCTTGTACGACGTGAGTGGTGCAACGGCGGAGTGGACGGAGGAGTGCTTCTTTCAACCAGGCGATACGTTTCCTCATGGCCGCGAGTATGACGGTGGTTGGTGGTACGATGGTGGCAGCATTCCAGACTGGATTGGCTCTCCCGGGGGTACTGCATTTCCGAGTCTCTCCACCTTTGACCTCGGTTTCAGAATTGCATCAAACGTTCCTTGTCCGAGTGTGTTCGTCCTCGGTGTGATTGTTGTTGGTATGTCCTCAGCCCACAGGAGACGAACGACGACAATCGGTGCAGGCGAACGGCTCACCGCGCCTGCTTGAGTTTGAACTTCTTCCGCAGCACCGAATCCGCGAAGTTCGGCACGAGCGTCGCCGCGGCGAGGGCGAGGCGCGTGGGAAAGTGGGGCCAGACTTCGCCCTTGGGTTTCTCGAGGCAGCGGACGATCGTGCCCGCGACGTGTTCGACGGTTTGCTTCTTGTGCTTGGGCGTTTCTGATTGACGCTTGCGGCCGTCGCTGTGCTCGATGAGCACCTTTGAGAACTCGGTGTGCGTGCCGATGGGATGGATCGTTGAGACGTGGATGCCCGTGCCCTCGAGTTCGAGGCGCATCGCTCGGCCGACATGATCCTGCATGGCTTTCGAGGCGGTGTACGCGCTCATGAGCGGGACGCCGATCTTGGAGCCCGCGCTGGAGCAGATGAGGATGTGGCCGCTGCTTGCTTGCTTCATGGCGGCGAGTGCGGGGCGGATGGTGAACATCGTGCCGAAGAAGTTGGTCTCGAAGATGTCGCGGAGTTCCTGATCGGTGATGGTGTCGGCGCGGGCCTCGATGCCGTAGCCCGCGTTGGCGAAGACGCTGTAGATGGAGCCAAAGTGGGCGATGGTTTCGTCGACGAGGCGCTGGCAGTCTTCTGGTTTGGTGACGTCGCAGGCGATGGCGATGGCCTTGCCGCCCATTTTGGTGATCTCGCGCACCGCGTCCTGAAGGCGATCTTGGCGTCGTGCGGCGAGGGCGACGGGCATGCCTGCTTTGGCGCAGGCGAGTGCGGTGGCGAGGCCGATGCCTGAGGAGGCGCCGGTGATGGCGATGGGTTTGCTCGTAAGGGAGGGCATGGGGGGAGGGTAGAGCAGAGAACAGGTGAACAGGTGAGCAGGTGAAGAGGTGAAGAGACAAGGAGGTGGAGTGCGGGGGCACCTTGTTTGCACGCCCACGATGAGTCTTCGAATCGTGGCGCTTCTTCCCGATGCAGCGCGATTGGACGCCCCGAGGAACCTTCCCCCTACCCCTTCCTGGAAGGAAGGGGAGTCGGACAACAAAGGACTTCGCTAGAGGCCTGCCCACTGGTGGATAAGCGCGTTGAGCGGCGCGGGGACGGGCATCGCGCTCAGGCGTGAGTTCTTCACGAGGAGGAAGTCGCTAAAGCGCTCGTCGGCCTTGATTTGCGAAAGGGTGACGGGACGCTTTGCGGCTCGGAGTGGTGCGACGTCGAGAACGGCGAACCTTGGTGCGCCGGCGTCGGTGGTGCCGGGCTTGGCGGGATCTGCGTAGGCGCTGGTGAGCGCCCGAGCGAGGCCGACGATCGCCTTCTCGTCGCCCGTGTGATAGATGAGGAGTTCATCGCCTTTCTTGATGGAGCGGAGGGTGATGAGAGCGCCCGGATTGGTGATGCCGGTCCAGGTGGTGCGCTTGTCGCGGACGAGGTCGGCGAAGGAGTACTCGCTTGGCTCGGTCTTGAGGAGGAAGGTGGGCATGGAGTGATGGTACGAATGACGCGTCCGAGAAGCGGCGGCGCGTGCGAGCGTGGGTGAGATGTGCGGCGAGCGAGCGAGTTTGATGGCGTTCACGCCCCATAGCCGTCGTGAAGGCGGGCAGTCCGGGTGGTTGATGCGGGCGCGGGTTCAGCGCGTGGGGTGTCGGGTCGATAGACCCAACTTGCGAGCCGGCGGCGCGCCGGTGTGATTTGATCGCCAGCAGGAATGAGGTTCTCGGACATGCACGAGTCAGACGAGCGTCAGCACGCCGAGCAGAATGGCCAGCACTCCAACGGTCAGGTGGATGGGCAGGGTGCGGATCGCGCCATTTCGCCCGCGCCGGACGATGTGTACCGCGTGCTTGAGAACTTTGAGTCGAACCTCAAGGGGCTCAAGAACCTGTACACGGAGCGCCAGATCATCCAGGCGAAGTTGCAGGAGCGCGAGGTCGGGCTCTTGCTGCGCGAGAAGGAACTGAGCAGCAGGGCGTCGGACCTTGATCAGGTGAAGAACCAGATCGAGGAGACGCGTCGGCAGATCGAGCGCGAGCGGGAGATGCTCGCGGGTCGGGACATGCAGGTGGCCGCCCGGGAAGCGGAACTGAAGAAGTCCGCGGATGAGATGGAGAGGGGCCTCTCGGAACTGCGCGCAAAGAACGAAGAACTCGCGCGCTGGGCTGCGGAGCACGATCGGTTGAAGGGTGAACTGGCGGCGGAGTCCGAGATGGTGGCGCAGGCGAAGGCCGAGGTCGAGGCAGCGAAGCCTCGGATCGCGACGGCGCGGCGTGATATTGAGCAGGCGGCACGTTCGATCGCCGAGGTCGAGCAGCGTCGTGCAGAGGTCGCGGAAGAGGCACGCAAGGTCGCGATCGCGCGGGCCGAGGCCGAGTCGTTGCAGGTTCGCCTTGAGAACGCGCGGGACGAGATCGCGGAGGCGAAGGAGATCCAGGCGGCGATCGAGAAGCGTCGCGTCGAGTTGGAGGCGCAGGCGAATCATCTCGCCGAAGAACGCCGCAAGTTTGATGCCGAGTCGACGGGGCTTGCGGAACTTCGCTCGCAGAAAGCGCTGATCGAGGGTGAGTTGGCGGTGCTGGAAGCGAAGAAGGGCAAGGCCGAGTCGCTTGCGGATGCGCTGTCGGCGATGGAGCAGAGCCTGACTGAGCAGTTGCAGGAACTGGACCGGTTGAAAGTGGAACTGGCCGAGGCCCGTTCGTCGATGGACCAGCGCGAGAGCGGCTTGGTCTCGCAGAAGGGCGAGGTCGAGCGGCTCGAGCGCGAGTTGGCGTCGATGCGTGGCGTGGTCGAGGAGTATGAGCAACTCTGGTCGATCGAGCGCGAGCACGCGGCGATGCTGGTGACGAAGTTGGAAGAGCAGGCGCAGCAGGCGGCTCAGGCGCTCGCGGCTGCTCCGGCTTCGCCCGCGATGGATGAGTCGGCAAAGGAAGAGATCCAGCAACTCGAGGGGCTGGTCAATGAGTTGAAGGATCGCCTGCGGACGGAGATCGCGGCGCGGCGCGAGGCCGAGGAACTGGCGACGGCGAGCGCGGGCCCGGTGGACGACGCGCGAGCAGAAGTCGAGCAGCGCCTTGAGCGCGCGCTCGCACAGTTGTCGAAGGCGCAGGCGGAGATTGAGCGTCTGAGCAATGAGGCACCTTCGTTCTCGACGCCCGCGCAGCAAGCATCGCTCGATCGGCGCCGCATGCGTCTGCGTACGGCGAAGAAGATTCTTCGTGAGAAGCAGGAGAAGATGCGCATCGGTGGTGAGGCTCTTCGCAAGCGCTTCGAGCAGTGCGAGGAAGTGTTCAAGCAGCGTTCGGAACTGGCGGCGGTCGCGGAGCGCGTGAAGGCGGCGGATCGTCGCAATCAGAAGAACAAGGCCCGCAGCCGCGTCGCGAGCGTGATGCTGTGCTGGATGCTGATCCTTGGCATCATGGCGGGGTTGTCGTACGCGGTGTCGCGTCAGGTCGTGCCGGGCGTGTTCCTCGCGAAGTCGACGATCAAGGCCGACGGGCGCGGGCGCGAGTTGACGAGCGAGGAACTCGTCGAGTGGCAGCAGTACCACGAGGGGATGCTGGCGGACCCGAGGTTTGCGGATGTCGTGGCGAAGCGCATGGCCCGCAAGGGGATGGCTGCATCGAGCGACCCCGGAGCCGTCGCGAGCATGATCAAGGATCGGCTGGTGTGGGAGAGCGCAACGCCGGGCGAACTGCGCCTGGAACTCAAGGGTGAAGGTGCCACGGCGACCGAGCGCGAACTGGACACCATCTCGACGGCGCTTGCCGGCGAGGCGAACGCCGCCCGGACAAATCTGGCCCATGGGGCGGTGACGGCTCCCCCGACCCCCGCGGCGACGAACGGCTTGCCGCTGGACAACAGCCAGTTGATCGCGGCGGGTGCCATGCTGGGCGTCGGGTTTGTGCTGTCGGTCTTCATCGCGGCGGCCATGTATAAGAAACTCGCCCAGGCGAAGACCAAGTTCGAGCGTGACGCCGAACTGGCGTCGATCCTGGACGACGCGAACTGGCCCGACATGCAGAAGTTGGCGGCGTGATACGGATCCGCTGGCCCGTCCGGCCCGGGCGAGCGTTCTCACAGAGCCGAGCCGCGCAAGCGGCCGGCCCGAGGGCATCGATCCGGGAGTGGGCTTAAAGACCGGGTGCTTGCGCACCTCGGCTCGGATGGATGGGGCGAAAACCTGTCGCTTGGGATCGGCAATTCACGCGCGTCGCTGGCGGGTGGCGATCTATAGTGGATCATGGACGCTCACGGATCCACGGATCGGATCAATCCCGCCCCTTCCACGCCCGCTGGTGGCTCAGGCTCGCCCTTGGGTGGCCGCCCCACTCGGATCATCGCGCTGATGAACCAGAAGGGTGGCGTGGGGAAGACCACGACGACGGTGAACATTGCCGCCGCATTTGCGAAGGCGGGGCGACCGACGTTGCTCGTCGATCTGGACCCGCAGGCGCACGCGACGTTGCACCTTGGCGTTGATCCGGGCACGCTTGAACAGTCTGTGTACAACGTCTTAACGGATGCGTCGTTTGATCCTGCGAAGGCGATCGTGCAGACGCGTGATAATCTGGCGCTGATGCCAGCCGTGACGGACCTTGCGGGCATCGAGGTCGAGATGGCGACGCAAGGCGCGCTCGACCTGCAAGGGCAACGTCGTCTGGAGCAGGCGCTCGAAAAGTTGGGTGGCAAGTATGAGTTCGTCCTGATCGATTGCCCGCCCTCACTGGGTCTGCTCACGATCAATGGATTGTCTGCGGCTCGCGAGGTCGTGATTCCGATGCAGGCCCATTTCCTCGCGCTGCAAGGCGTGGGAAAACTGCTTGAGACGGTGCAACTGGTTACGGCGAACATTAACTCGAAGTTGCGCGTGACGGGCGTGGTCTTGTGCATGCACGACACGAGCAGCCACCACAGCCGCGAGGTTGTCGCGGATCTGGAAGGGTTCTTCGAACAGTCGCGTCAGCAGGACGTGCCATGGCGGTTTGCTCGCGTGCTCAAGCCGGCGATTCGCAGGAACATCAAACTCGCCGAGTGTCCGTCGTTCGGCAAGTCGATCTTCGAATACGCCCCCGATGCGCCCGGCGCGGCGGACTATGACGCGCTCGGCACCGCGATGCTGAAAGACTGGGACTCGATGCTCGCGAAGCGAGTGCCGGCGAAAGAGAAGGGTGAGAAGCCCGCAGCCGCGAAGTCAGCCCCTGAGAAGCCAGCGACGGAGAAACCAGTTGAAGAGAAGTCGGTCGCAGGCAAACCCGCTCTTGAAAAGCCCAAAGTTGTAGAGAAGGTCACCGCCAAGGAACCTGAGAAGACTCCGGAGAAGGCTACCGAATCAGCCGCCGCAAAGGCTGGTGGCAAGTCGCCCGCCAAGCCAGCAGAGAAAGCACCGGCCAAGTCGGGCTCGAAGGCCGCCGCGGGTGAGAAGACCGAAGTGATCGTGGTGAGTGCAGCGTCGATGAAGGTCGGTGCATGAGAGTCCTCGCGGCGTACCGCAAACTCTGCCGCGTCGGGTTTGTGTGCTTTGCGCTCGTTCTGTTCACGATGACGCACTGGCCGGCTCTCAAGGTGCCCAACGTGGTGCCACGCAGTGACCTTTGGATCCACGCGAGTGCGTTCGCGGCGTGGACGTTCCTGTGCATTCTCGCGTCGTTCTTTGACGCCAGTCCACTTACACGGAAGAACATCCTGTTCAGCATGCTCGCGGGCGTGGCGTACGCGGGGTTTGACGAACTGACGCAGGCGATCCCGATCCTGCACCGCACGTGTGCCTGGGATGATTTCTTTGCCGACACGCTGGGAGCGGTGATTGCGGGCGTGATCGCGCTCGTCCTTTCTCGCAAGGCACGAGCATCGGCCGATATTCCCTCGCAGTCCACAAGCGTGTGAGGCGAAGAGTGTCGAACGAAGCATCCACAAACACGACGCGCGGAACACCAGTCCAGCCGGCTCAGGCTTCTCCTGCGACCGACGCGGGCCATCGCCATCAGGGTGCGTTGTCCGCCGCGATCCGGGTTGTGTCTGGATTGACGTTGCTCTCTCGCTTCGCGGGGCTCGCTCGCGACATCGTGACCGCCAACATCTTCGGCAACACGGCATTGTCGTCCGCGTTCCGAGCCGCGTACGCGATTCCGAACCTCTTTCGCCGTCTCTTTGGCGAGGGGGCACTTTCTGCGGCGTTCCTGCCCGAGTACACGCGCCTTCGTCGCGACCAGCCCGACGCCGCCCACCAACTCGCGAGCATGATCATGCGCATGCTCGTGCTCACGACGGGCGTGCTCACGCTCATCATCGAAGCCGTGCTGCTCATCGTCCTGCTCACGAGGGGCGACAACCCGTCGCTTGCGCTTTCGATCAAACTCATGATGCTCATGCTCCCGATGATGCCGATGGTCTGCATCACGGCGATCCTGGGCGGGGTCTTGCAGGCGCACGGGAAGTTTGCTCCGACGGCGGCCGCCCCGATCATTCTCAACCTCTTCCAGATCGCGGCGGGCTCGCTCTTCTTCTTCAAGATCATCGACGATCAGGTCTTCGCCGCGTATCTCGTGGGCGGGGCGGCGGTGGTCGCGAGCATTGCGCAAATCGTGTGGTCGCTTGCCGGGCTGAAGGGGCAGGTTCGGTGGACACGAACGTTCAACCTCGCACTCGAGAGTGCCGTGATCGTGCGCTCACGCTTCCTTCCCGCGCTCTTGGGTCTTGGCGCGTTGCAACTCAACACCTTCCTCGACATGCTGATCGCGATGTCACCAAACTGGTTTGGCGACACCCTGCTGGGCCAGCCCAATCCGCTCGATCAGACGTCAAACGCCGTGGTCTCGTACACGCAAACGCTGTACCAGTTCCCGCTCGGGGTGTTTGGAATTGCGGTCGCGACGGCGATCTTCCCGTTGCTCAGCCGTGCGTCGAGTGAGGATGAGTTCACGCACACGCTGCGGCGTGGCGTGCGACTATCGCTGTTTATCGCCCTGCCCGCGACGCTGGGACTCATGCTCGTGCGGCATGACATCGTTGCGGTCGTGCTCGCGGCGGGGAAGAATGGCTTTGATGCGGATGGACTCTCGCGTTCGGCGGCGGTGTTGTGTGGTTTCGCATCTGCGGTCTGGGCGTACTCGATCAACCACACGCTCACCCGCGCGTACTACGCCAAGGGCGACACTACCACGCCCATGAACATCGCGATCGCGGGCGTGTTCGTCAACTTCACGCTCAACATGCTGCTCATCTGGCCTTTGCGAGAAGCGGGCCTCGCGTGGGCGACAGCGATCTCGGCCTCCGGGCAGACCGCGGCGCTCCTCATGCTTCTAGGGCGAAGGCACAACGTCAGAGTCCTCGACAAGGCGACGATCGCCGCCTGCGTGCGCACCGCGATCGGCGTTGCGCTCATGGCGGGAGCCACGTTCGGCGCTGAGCGCGTTCTTCCCGAGGCGACGAGGTGGTTGCATCACCTGCTGCGTCTGTTCGCTCTGGTGGGTGTCGGCGCGGTCACGTTTGCGGCATTCTCGTATTTGCTCAAACTCCCAGAACTCAAGTGGATGCTCCACCCTGCTCCGCGCGATGCCTCGGGCAAGGTCGTCGGCATCAGCATGGACTGATCAGGGAACTTTTTCCAGTTCTTCCGACGTCCACGACGTGTCACGCGTCCCGATCTCCTGTCGCACCTTCGCAACATACTCAGGCGAGACGGCACTCGCGCGGTTTCCAAACGAGCGGCGGACGAATGTCATCACCGCCGCGACTTCCGTGTCGTCGTTGAGCGGAGCGGCGGGCATCGGCATGTCGTACGTCTTGCCGTGGACCACCGTCGGTCCTTCGAGTCCGTTGATGAGCACGCGTGCAAGTCGCGACGGCGGACCAATGACGAGCGGCGCGCCCTTGAGAGGAGGGTACTGACCTTCGATCCCCTCGCCCGTGAGCCCATGGCACATCACGCACGCGTGGTACAACTCCTCGCCAAGGTCCATCTGGGCCTTGAGCAGGTCCGGGGCGGCTGGCGCCGCTGCTTGCTGAGGCTGCGTTTCATGGGGCGTGGTGTGAGCGGGCGCGGCGGGTCGATCAGCGTGCGCAACGTTGGCGGCGTGCGCTGCAGGTGCTTTGCTCTGTGGTTCACGCTTGATCGAGAGGACGCACAACACGACGAGCGCGAGCACGCCGAAGACGATCATGACCTGGTCACTGTCCGAGAAACGTTTGGGTTGGTTGGTCTTCACGATTCAGCGTAGGAGCGGTGCCGATCACCTTGCCGCGTGCTTCGCCCGCTCCGCGCCGACCTCGCTCAGGACATCCGCCTGGTGGTCCGCGTGGTAACTGCTCCGCACAAGAGCGCCGGACTCAACCACCTTGAACCCGCGTGCGAGCCCCTGTTCCTTAAAGAACACGAACTGCTCGGGCGTCACCCAACGATCGATGGGGAGATGATTCCGCGTGGGCTGGAGGTACTGTCCGATCGTGAGGATGTCCGCGGAGTCCTCTGCATTCTTCCCTTCACCCGATGCCTTCGTCGTCCTCGTCCCCTTCTGCACCTCGTCCATCAGTGCGAGGACTTCTTCGTCTTTCTCGCCGATGCCGACCATGATGCCGGTCTTGGCGACGCCGCCTTGTTCCTTGACGCGGCGAAGAAGTTCGATCGAGCGATCAAACTTCGCGCTCGGGCGCACCGCCGGGTACATGCGCCGCACCGTCTCGAGATTGTGATTGATGATGTGTGGCTTCGCATCAATCACCATCTGCAGCGCGGGCCAGTTGCCTTCAAAGTCGGGAATCAGCACCTCGATGCTCATCCCCGGGCAGGCCTCGCGCGAGCGGATGATCGTCTCGGCCCAGATCCCCGCCCCGCCATCGGGCAGTTCGTCGCGATTCACGCTCGTGATCACGATGTGTTTGAGCCCAGCGCCCTGCCACATGAGATGGAGCGATTCGGCGACGCGGCGCGGCTCGTCCTTGTCGAGCGACGCAGGCCGTCCGGTTTTCACGTTGCAGAAGCCACACGAACGCGTGCA